>Ga0207797_1000600_pt1 | contig 27690 bp, 24 predicted proteins | sample PRCRCaboRojoPR_6_FD_187275 | JGI IMG/M metagenome (GOLD analysis project Ga0207797, IMG submission 187275) | Marine sediment microbial community from Cabo Rojo, Puerto Rico - PR CR 10% Liquid 1 (SPAdes) | ecosystem: Environmental > Aquatic > Marine > Coastal > Sediment | place: Cabo Rojo, Puerto... | reverse complement strand
CACCATCCAGGCCGAACAGGACGGCGGTCAACCTTCCACCGCGAACCCGCAACCCACAACCCGCAACCCACAACCCGCAACCCACAACGCACGAATCAGCTGTCGCGGATGATGGAGATCCGGTCTTTCTCGCTCAGCTTGGGCTCTTTCGGCATGACAAATCCGAGGCCGAAGTAGGCCAGCACGAAGGGCCCGCCGGACGCGATCACGCCGATCACGAAAGCGATGCGGACGAGCGTGGGATCCAGGTTCAGATATTCCGCAATTCCGCCGCACACGCCCATCAGCTTTTTGTCGGTGCGCGACCGCATGAGGCGCTTCTTGGTGGCTTTCTTTGAGGGTGTTTCGACCACCTTCGCCTTGCCGGTGTCGGCATCGACTGCGGCCTTCTTGTCAGATGCGTCCGACGAGGGGGACGACCGCCACGTGAGGACACCGAAGCCGAGCAGAATGATGAGGATGCCGCCCACGATGGGCAGGGCTTCCACGAGCACCCCGATGTCGGGTCCGGCCCACACGCCCAGTTCCGTGAACAGATACACGATGCCGACGACGATCAGCGACAGGCCCGCAATCGTGGGCATGTTGAAGAAGCTGGACGCCTCCTCGTCGTCCTCGAAATAGAGGTGCTCCAGCTCTTCGTCCGAGATGTCGTCGAGGTCGAGCGTCGTCTTGCCCACCTCGAACGGATCGGGCTGCTGGAAGGACTGTTCGGTCTCGGTGGACGAGGAGGTTCTTCGGCGGCTACGTTCAGGCATCGGTGTGGGGCGGCAATGGCAAACAGCAACGGGAAGGCCGCGGACCTTCAGGGGCGAACAACGGCGCTTTCGGTCACAATCACATCAACCGGCTGGTCGTGGGGCTCAGCAGGAAGAGCATCGACGAGCGTGGCCTCGTACACGAGGGTGACCGTCGGGGCGTGGACGGACGCGAGGAACGCGTCGTAGTAGCCGGTACCGTGCCCGATGCGGTGCCCGTCGCGTCCAGCTCCGAGGGCGGGGACGAGAACCACATCAATGGCATCGGGGTCCACCTGCCGTCCGGTAGCCGGCTCCGGAATGCCCCAGCGATTGGGCGTCAACTGCTCGGCGCCGGGGAAGCGGCGAGCCTCCATCTCGGGGGCGGCAGGCGGATAGGCCGTCACCACCGGGAGAGCAACGGTCGCCCCGTTCTCGTTCAGGGCACGGACCAGGGGGCGCGTATCGACCTCGTGATGATCGACCTGCGGCCAATACACATGTACCGTCGAGGCTGCACTCAGTTCGGGCAGCGACCGCACCTGCGCGCGGATGGCAGCGCTCCGTTCTGCCCATTCGTCCTCGGAAAGACCGCGACGATAGGCGCGGAAGCGATCGCGCAGCGTTGACTTGGAGGCCGTTTTCGGAGGGGGCATGGGGTCACAGTTCCGGTCGGCGGCGAATGAATTGTCCGTAGCGGGCGACCTTCGCGACGGCCTGCTCGTAGGCCACCCTGCTGCACTTCGCGGGTCGCTCCATCGGGTCATACGCACGAGGGGGGCGGTCCGTTTGTTACAGCGTTTGTTACAGCGGGGGCCGATCGCAGACGTGCCTCGTTCTGCTCCCTCCGTGGCGAATTACCGATGAACACCCCCAACAAAATGGATCGACTGGAAGCCTTCAATGTGTACAGAGATCGGATGAACGAGCGGATCCTCGAGGAGACGGACCATCTCGGGATCAAGCGGTTCTTCAACCTGGACACCCGGGCCTACGAGGACGGCCCGCTGGATCGTCGCACCAAAGAACTCTTGGGACTGGTGGCGTCGATGGTGCTGCGGTGCAATGACTGCATCGATTACCACCTGCAGCAGTGCGTAGACCTCGGGTTCCGCGACGAGGAGCTTGAGGACGCGATGAACGTGGCGCTGGTTGTAGGCGGTTCCATTGTTATTCCGCATCTCCGGCACGCCGTCGAGACCCTCGACTTGCTCCGCGACCGCGACGCAGCGAGTGGCACCCCGGCCCCGGAGGAAGACCGCAACGATGAAGACCCTACCTAGGAGGAATGAAGAGACGCGCAACTCTGCCGCCGGGTGTTGCGTTTCTAAACGGATGAAAAGTAGCCTTGCCAGTCTGGAGTCGCGGGCCAGACGTGCAGGATTCGACGCACTGCATCGCCATTGAAGGGATCCATCACCCTATGTTTGAGAGCCTGTCCGAAAAGCTGGAGAGTGCCCTGCAGAACGTAACCGGTCAGGGCAAGATCAACGAGCTGAACGTTGCCAACACGATGCGCGAGGTGCGGCGTGCGCTGCTGAACGCCGACGTCAATTACAAGGTCGCCAAGGCCTTCACCGACAACGTGAAGGAGGCGGCGACCGGCGAGGAGGTGCTCACCTCGGTGACGCCCGGCCAGCAGCTGACCAAGATCATGTACGACGAGCTGACGCGCGTGCTGGGCGGCGAGCACGAGGAGGTGGAGATGGCCGAGACGCCGCCGACCGTGATTCTGATTGCCGGTCTGCAAGGTTCGGGCAAGACGACCTTCAGCGCCAAGCTGGCGCGGCACTTTCGGAAGCAAGGCCACGCCCCGTTGCTGGCTGCGGCGGACGTGTATCGCCCGGCCGCGGTTGACCAGCTGAAGAAGCTGGCCGATCAGGTAAACACGCCGGTTTATTCGGTGGAGGAGAACGGCGAGATCGTCGAGGACGCGGTGCGCGTGGCTCGCGAAGCCGTCGATGAAGCTCAGAAGTCGGCCCGCGATGTCGTGATCATCGACACGGCGGGTCGCATGCACATCGATGAGCGGATGATGAAGGAGGTCTCCGACATCAAGGGGGCCGTGGATCCGAACGAAACCCTGTTCGTCGTCGACAGCATGACGGGGCAGGACGCCGTCAACACCGCCAAGGAGTTCAACGAACAGCTGGACTACGACGGCGTCGTGCTCACGAAGCTGGACGGCGACACGCGCGGTGGCGCGGCGCTCTCGATTCGGTCGGTGGTCAACAAGCCGATCAAGTTCGCCTCCACCGGCGAGACGCTCGACGCCCTTACGCCGTTCTACCCGGATCGCATGGCCCAGCGCATCCTGGGGATGGGCGACGTGGTGTCGTTCGTGGAGCGCGCGCAGGAACAGTACGACCAGAAGCAGGCCGAGAAGCTCCAGGAGAAGATCGCCACCGACGAGTTTGACCTGCAAGACTTCTACGATCAGCTTCAGCGCATTCAAAAGATGGGCTCGCTCAAGGAGCTCATCGGCATGATTCCCGGGGTGGGCAACAAGGTGAAAGACCTGGATGTGGACGAGGACGCGTTCAAGCACATCGAGGCCATCATCCAGTCGATGACCCCGAAAGAGCGCCGCCATCCCGAAGTCCTGAACGGTACGCGCCGCCGCCGCATCGCACGCGGAAGCGGCACCAAGGTGCGGGATGTGAACCAGCTGATCAGCCAATTCAACGAAATGAAAGACATGATGCAGACCATGCAGAAGCTCACGAGCAAGGGCCGCTCGATGAACCTCTCGGGTCTGATGGACAAGCTGACCGGCGGGAAAGGCGGCAAAAGTGGCCTTCCCGGCGCCGGCAACATTCCCGGAGATCTGGGATAGACCGATGCCGGAGAGTGGCTGCCTCTCGGGCACCGGCCGTGGAGGACTCCTGCGGGAGCTGAGCAACTCGGCTCCCCGTTCCTTTTTCTTCCGCGCGGCGGCCGCCGTCGCGTGTACCGTCACACGCCACGAAGACTCACAACCTGTCAAACTGAACCTTCCAACGAACGAACGTGTCTGTTAAACTTCGTCTGCGCCGGATCGGGCGCAAAAAAATTCCGGTCTTTTCGATCATCGCGACCGACTCGCGCAACGCGCGGGATGGACGGTACATTGAAGATTTGGGACGGTACTATCCGCTGGAGCAGCCGGCCGAGGTGCAGCTGGATGAGGAGCGCATTCTGTACTGGCTGGACAACGGCGCCAGGCCGAGCGACACCGTTCGGTCCATCCTCAGCAAGCGCGGCCTCATGCTCTGGCATCATCTGAAGCTCAAGGGCAAGTCCGAAGACGAGATTCGGGAGAAGGTCAACGAGCACCTGAAGCAGCTGGCCGAGAAGGGCGACGACATCAAGGTGACCGCCAAGATGCGCCGGGAGAATGCTCTGGAGGCCGAGCGGGAGCGAGCCCGTCAGCGCGAGCAAGAGGCCCAGGAGCGCGCGCAGGTGCAGCAAGAAGCCGCGGCAGAGGCCACGCCCGTGGACACCTCGAACGACGCCGACGAAGCCGCGTCTGACGAGGACGCGCCGGACGCCGAGGAGCCGGACGCACCCGCCGACACCGATGATGCCGAGGACGCCGAAGCGGCAGCCGAACCGGACGAGGCCCAGGTGGAGGACGAGGCCGCGGACGAGACCGGCTCGGACGCGCCGGCCGCCGAGGAGGATGAGAACGATGACAGCAAGAAGAACGACGCGTGACCCTGCGCCACGCTGACAGGCGCAGTGCCTGCACGGAGGAACCAGCCCCATGACGAACACGCCGAACCGTACGGACCGCGACGAGGCCGCGACAGCATCGGTCGAGCCCGAGACGCTCGTGCGGGTCGGCTTTGTGTTTCGCCCGCACGGCGTGCACGGCGAGCTCAAGGTCGACCCGGAGTCGGACGACCCGACCCGGTTTGAGGCGTTCGAGACGATTTACATCGGCCCGCGTCGGCGCGAGGTGCAAGCCTTCACGGTAACGTCGTGCCGCTACCAAGAGACCAAGCGCGGCACCACCGTCATTCTTCAACTGGCCGAGGTGGAATCTCGCACCGACGCCGAGGGCATCATGAAGCAAACGGTGTTCGTTTCCGAAGACGCGCTGGATCTGGACGAAGACGAGGTGTTCATCCACGACCTCGTCGGGCTCGATGTCGTGACCGAAGACGGAACCTCCATCGGCATGCTCAGCAACGTCCTCACCTACCCGGCTCACGATATGCTCGTGGTGCACCGGCCCGGTCAGTCCGAGGCCCTGATCCCGGTGGTCGAGGACATTGTCTTGGAGATGGACCTTGACGCCGAGCGCGTCGTCATTCGCCCGATCGAAGGACTTCTGGACTAGAGGTTCCGGCTCCCCCTCCGCACGTGGCGAGAGGACCCTCGGAACGCGGGACACCATCCTCGGAACGCCAACCCATGCGAATCGACATCGTCACCGCGCTGCCCGACCTGGTGGCGGGTCCCTTACAGCACAGCATCGTGAAGCGCGCCCAGGAGAAGGGGGCGCTCACGGTGGCGGTGCACGACCTCCGGACGCACGCCACCGACAAGCATCGCCAGGTGGACGACTATCCGTACGGAGGCGGCGCCGGCATGGTGCTGAAGCCCGAGCCCCTGTTTCGTTGCGTCGAATCGATCGAAACGGAGGCGGGCCCAGCCGACGAGGTGATCTACTTAACGCCTGACGGCGAGCGGTTTGAGCAGTCGACCGCCAACCGTCTGGCCATGCAGGCGCACATGATCCTGATCGCCGGGCACTACAAAGGCATCGACCAGAGGGTGCGCGATGCGCTGGTGACCTGCGAGCTATCGATCGGCGACTACGTGCTGAGCGGCGGCGAACTTCCGGCGCTGGTGGTCGTTGATGCGGTCGCTCGATTGCTGCCGGGCGTCCTGGGCGACGCCTCCTCGGCGCTCACAGATTCCTTCCAGGACGACCTGCTGGACGCTCCCGTATACACCCGGCCGGAAACCTATCGTGGACGCTCTGTGCCGGACGTGCTGCTGTCGGGCAATCATGCCCGCATCGCTGCCTGGCGCGACGAGCAGCGCCTCCAAAAAACGCGGGAGCGCCGCCCCGACCTGCTGTACGATGACTCGGACGCTTCCTGAGATCCGCACGCCGTCCGCCCCCCCTTGTACCGAATTTTTGAACCCATAAACGAAATCCGATAGAACCATGGCCACCGATCTGATGAGTGTCGTCGAGGCCACGCAATTCCGGGACGAGATCCCCGACTTTACGTCGGGCGATACGGTGAACGTCCACCTGCGCGTGGTTGAAGGCGAAAAAGAACGCATCCAGCAATTTGAAGGCGTGTGCCTCAGCCGTCAGGGCGAAGGCGCCAGCGAGACGATGACCGTCCGGAAGGTCTCGGGCGGCACCGGCGTGGAGCGCATCTTCCCGATCCATTCGCCGCGCATCGCCAAGATCGAGGTGACGCGCCGCGGCAAAACGCGCCGCTCGAAGCTCTACTACCTGCGGGATCTCTCCGGCAAGGCCGCGCGCATCAAGGAGAAGATTCGCGAATGATGGACACGCCGCTGGACTTGGCGATCTGGAACTATCCGCCCGCCGAGTACCTCCTGTCGGGCTGCACCTCCGGAGCGGTGGCGAATCCGTTCCGGATCAAGCGGTACCGGCCGGAGGTCTGCGCCGCGAAAATCGTGGAGGACGAAGTGGACGTGGCTCTTCTCCCGACGATGCTGGCGCTGCAGGCGCAGGAGGCCCTCGACGTGATCCCGAGTGTTGGGCTCGTGGCGTGGAAGTACCCGTACGCGCGCCTCGTCTGGAAGGGCGGCCTCCACGACATGCCGCACACCATTGCCTACGACCGGCGCGTGGCGCAGGAGCGGTTCGTGACGCGCGTGATTATGCACGAGCACTACAAGACGGAGCCGACCTTCGTGCCGTACGACGACCGCTCGCCCATGGAGCTGCTCGACACCGAGGAGGACGCCGCGCTGATGGTGGGGCCCAACGTGCCCTCGCTGCAGCCGCAGCCGTTCACCATCGACATCGGGCGGGAGTGGTACGAGCTGGCCAACTATCCAATGGTATGGGGCCTGTTCGTAACGCGCCGGGACCGTGCGACCGACGATCTGATCGAGACGCTGATCGACTCGGCCAAAGCGGCCGACGAGAATCGCGACGTGTGGGTGCAGGCCCAGGAGACCTCGCAGGTGCTCAACGAATTCTACCGCGAGGACCTGCGCACCGGGCTCGACAAGCTGGCGATTGCCAGCCTCACGGAGTTCCGAAAGTACCTGTTTTACTACGACGTCACCGATGACATTCCGGATCTTCCGTTCGTGTTCCTCGACGAAGAGGACGAGGAAGAGGAGGAAGAAGGGTAACGCGTCGCGCTAGGCGTTGTGGGTTAGGGGTCGTGAGTTAAGGGTTGTGGGTTGGGTGAGAAGCCGTGGGTGTTTTCGTTATCCCACTCATGATCTGCTGCCACTTCCTTTGGCGGGCAGCCCTTCTCGAATCAACGCATTGATGACCTCAGGCACCCATGGGCGAAGGAGTCCAAATTGTTGAGCGCAATAAAAAGGCGCGCCACGAGTACGACATCGAAGAAACCCTGGAGGCGGGCATTCAGCTTCAGGGCTCCGAGGTGAAGTCCGTGCGGCAGGGCAAGGTAAGCCTCGACGGCGCGTTTTGCTCGGTGGACCGGTACGGGGAAATGCTGCTGCACGACATGTACGTCAAGCCATACAAGCAGGCCAGTCACTTCAACCACGAGCCCCGTCGCGACCGCAAGTTGCTCCTGCATCGGCGCCAGATCGAGAAGTGGGGCGACAAGGTCGAGCAGGAAGGATACACGATCGTCCCGTTGGAGCTGTACTTTCGTGAAGGGTGGGCCAAGGTGAAGATCGGCCTCGCCAAAGGCCGTAAGCAGCACGACAAGCGGCAGGCCATCAAAGAGCGTGAAATGGAGCGCGAGATGCGCCGCACGAAACGCGAATACAATTTGTAGGAGACGGGACGGGGGCCCGGTTGCCGGGACCGCAGCGTCGAAACGAGGGAAGAATCAATCATTGAAAGCCGAAATCCACGATCCGAATGTCCTTTCCGTCCGTTGACGAGCAGTTGACTGTTCTCCGCCGTGGGGTGGAGGAAATCGTTCCCGAAGAGCATCTCGCCGAAAAGCTGGAACGCTCCCGAGAGAGGGACACGCCGCTCACCGTAAAGCTCGGGTGTGATCCGAGCCGTCCCGATCTGCATTTGGGGCATACCGTGGTGCTCCGCAAGCTGCGGCAGTTCCAGGACCTCGGCCACCGTGCCATCCTCATTGTGGGGGACTTTACGGGAATGATCGGCGATCCGTCGGGCCGCTCGAAGACGCGCCCGACGCTGACTCTCGAAGAGACGCGCGAAAACGGGCGCACCTATTACGAGCAGGCCACCAAGGTGCTCGATCCGGACAAGACGGAGATCCTGTACAACTCAGAGTGGCTCGACGCGATGCGGTTCAGCGATGTGATCGAGCTGTCGGCCCACACCACCGTCGCCCAAATGCTGGAGCGGGAGGACTTCAAGACGCGCTATAATGCGGGGCAGCCCATCAGCATCCACGAGTTTCTGTATCCGCTGGCGCAGTCGATGGATTCGGTGCACATCCAGTCGGACGTCGAACTGGGCGGCACGGATCAGCGGTTCAACCTGCTCCTGGCCCGCGAGCTGCAGAAGGCCCACGGGCAGGACGCGCAGGTGTGCATGATGCTCCCGCTGCTGGAAGGCACCGACGGGTCCCGCAAGATGTCGAAGTCGCTCGACAATGCCATCGGCATCACCGAATCGCCGGAGGACATGTACGGCAAGGTGATGTCGATTCCCGACGCCCTCATTTACCGCTATGCGGAGCTCGTCACCGACATCCCGACCGCCGATCTGCCGAAGGTCAAGCAATACGCGGAATCGAATCCTCGAGACGCGAAGGCGCAGCTCGCCCACACCATCGTGTCGATGTACCACGGCGACGAGGCCGCCGAGGCGGCGCGCCAGCACTTCCAGCAAACCGTCGTTCGGGGCGGCGTGCCCGCAGACATGCCGGAGCACCGGCCCGATGCCGATCCCGGCGAAGAGGTCGGGCTTCTGAACCTCATGCGGAACGCGGGCCTGACGGAGTCGAACAGCCAGGGCCGGCGAATGATCAAGCAGGGGGCCGTTTCCATCGACGGCGAGACCGTTGAGGATACCGGGCTGTACGTGGACGTGTCTGCAGAGGCGCCGTTCGTTCTGCGCGTCGGCAAGCGCCGCTTCGCCCGCATCGTGTGGAACGGCCAATCATAATGCCGTCCCGCGCGCGACGTCAATGCTTCGGGGGCGAAACGGTCGACGTAGTTGGAGGCGTTTCTTCTCAACCGGCGAACGTTCACCGCGGAGTGTTTCCACGGTTGGGCGTGCGGATCCAATCGTGAGTGCGTGCCGGAGCCGTCTTTTCGAGTCCCGACGTACGAATCCGAAACGGGTCAGTGCACGACCGACAGCGTCTTGGTCTGCACGAACGCGTCGCCCATGATGTGCACGAAGTAGATGCCGGAGGCTAGGCGACCGGTATCGAGGCGGATCGTTTTCTCACGATTCGCCGGCAGCTCCGCGTCATAGACCCGCTGGACGAGGCGCCCGAGCCGGTCGTAGAGCTCGACGGTAACGTTCTGCGTTTCCTGGGCCGAGAGGCGAAGCCGCGTCCGGTCGGCGGTCGGGTTCGGGGCGAGGGATTTGGCGAGCACGTCGCCCTTCACGATGATGGTGTTGGTGGACAGCGATCGCACCGGCGAGCGGTTGCCCGCATCGTCGGTGACGCGCAGGGCGAAGTAGTAGGCCACGCCCGGGTCGAGTTCGTCCAACACCACTTGTTCGTCCGTCCCGGGCGGTTGAGGCGACGGAAGCGTCATGACCGGAGAGGCCGTCTCGAAGTCGGCCTCGTCGCGGATGGGGGCCGTGTCGAACCGAAGGTCGTAGGCGGCGGCCGTTCGCTTGTCGCGGTCGTCGCCAACAGCGGTCCAGGAGAGGGTCACGGTTTCCGAGGAACCGCTCACGGAGGCAACCCGCAGGTCGCCCACCGGAGAGGGCGGAATGACGTCCGGCAGAAACGTGCTGTCGGGCGTCGACACGATGGGCGAGGCGTTCTCGGCCTCGTCGCGGGCCTGCACGGCAAAGTAGTAGGCGGCGCCCGGAGGCAGTTCCACCGTGAAGGAATCACGGGTGCCTGCGGCCGACGGCGTGGGTGGGCCGGACAGGGAGGTGGCCGCCTGGAAGTCGCCCGAGGTGACGATCGGATCGGTGCTGGCCCGCACGTCGTAGCGCGACGCGGCGCCGTCTCCGTCGCCGTCGTCGCCGCCTGCCGTCCAGCTCAGCGTGACGGACGGGGCGTCTGGATCGACAGCGTCAACCGTCAGGTCCCGCACGGGCCCGGGCGGTCGGTTGTCGGTGCTCGGGTTGACGCCGCCGATCCCTCCGGGGTTGGTGCCCGTCGGGTCGAGCCACGCGCTCAGCTGCGAGCTTGGCGAGGCCCCGCCCTCCCACGCCGGCGTGACCCGGCCGTACCAGTCGGGGCGGTCGTTGTCCTCGCCGGTGCCGGTGCATCCCGCCGACCCGCCGGAGAGCACGCCGACGATCCGGCCATTGGGATTAAACAGGGGCGCGCCGGACGACCCGCCCTCCGTGGTGCCGACCTCCCAGGCCTCAATCAAGAGATGCGTCGATTCTTCGTTGCCGAAGTCGGCGTAGTCCGTGATCGACAGGGGATCGGCGTCGATGGCGATCCGCTTGGCGTCGCCGTTCGGATGATGGATGGAGACGCCCTCCGCCGGGGCGTCCGAGGCCCGGCTCCAGCCCGCGAAGAACACGTCGTAGCGGGAGGGAATCACGTCGTCAATCTCGACGAGCGCAATGTCGGGCCGACCGGCGATGTTGCCCGTGCGGGCCGTGTTGCCGTACGCCGCACGCAGGACCGCGCCGCTGGACGTCTGGTCGGTGCGATCGTCGTTGGCGGGGCCTCCGCTGGCCGTAGAGCCTGGTTCCCGGCACGTGGGGCTCTCGAAGTTCCAGTAGAACACCATGGAGGCGGCTTCTTCGCTCGTCGAGATGCAGTGCTCCGCCGTCAGAAAGTACGGCGTGAGGTCCTGCGCGGTGTTGTTGACGAGTGCCCCGCTGCAGACAAACCCGAAGGCTCCGGAGGTGAAGGAGTACGAGGCCACCGACCGCACCTGGTCCCGCCAGGGATCGGCCTCCTCGCAGGCCACATCCACGTTGCAGGCGCCCGACTTCGGCTGCACGGCGCTGGCGTCGGCCGCAGCGCGCGAGGGGTGCAGGGGGCGATACGCGTGGATGACGCGGCCGATCGTCAGATCCACGGCCTCGCGCGCACCGCTGGGAACGACCAGTTCGACCACGAGCTCAGCCCCGCGCACGTGGGGCGTCCAGTGCTGGCCGTTTGTGACGTCCTCGGCGGTGTAGGGCCCGCGCACCCGCTCGTCGGCGGGTCCGTGCAGAAAGATCTGCGCGCCACGAGGAAGGTCAAACGAGGTGAACCCGACGCTCAGCGATCGCGCGTCGCGTGAAAAGATTCGGGTGCGCCACACCCAATCGCCCGCGTCGAGGCGCTCCCAGGTGCCGTTCCGCTGCGGCGTCAGGTTGACCTCCCGCACCACGCCATACCGGTACGGGCGGATCTCCCCGGCCCGCCGCCGATCTTCCTTGCGGAGCTGCTCGGCATCGACCGCAGCCAGGCTCTGAACCGGGAGCTGCGATCGGTCCTGCAGGGTGGGGGTATGGCGAGAAGGAGGCTCCTCCTGGTGCTGCTGGGCGAAGGCGGGAGGGGCGCCAAGGAGGACAGCCAGGGTGATCGAGAGAGCGAGACGGAGGGCCAGCGGGGTAGGCAACGGTCGAAAAAGAAGAGGTGGGAAGAAGCGATTCGACAGCACGAACGACCGTTACGGGTCCAGGTTCGAGTGCTCGCGAACGCGCGCATCCATGTCCGCAACCTTTTCGATGAGCTCCTGCTTGTAGTCGAGCATTTTCTGGCGCAGGGCCTCGTCGCTCGTGGCAAGAATCTGGACGGCCAGCAGGGCGGCATTCTTCGCGCCGTTGATGGCGAGGGAGCCGACGGGCACACCGCCGGGCATCTGGACGATGGAGAGGAGGGAGTCGAGTCCGTTCAGCTTGCTGGTCTTGACTGGTACGCCGAGGACCGGGAGGGGCGTGCTCGCGGCCAGCATCCCGGGAAGGTGGGCGGCGCCTCCAGCCCCGGCGATGATGACCTTGATGCCGCGCTCGTGGGCCGACTCGGCGTAAGTTTTCATCTCGGCTGGCGTGCGGTGGGCCGACAGCACGCGCATCTCATACGCGACGCCGAACTTGTCGAGCAGGTCGGCGGCGTCTTCCATCACCGGAAGGTCGGAGTCGCTGCCCATCGCAATGCCGATGGGCGGGGCAGACGGGTCAGGCATGGGCTGGAGCAGATCGTTGGATTCTATGTGGGATTACAATCGGATCGCGTCCGCAGCTTCTTCAGCGCGCTGGCGGACGGTGGCACGGTCGTCCCCGACGACGGTGACGTGACCCATCTTGCGACCGGGACGGACGTCGGGTTTGCCGTAAATGTGGACGTGGGCCCCGGACACGGAAAGCGCTGTGTCGAGTCCGGCAGTGCGGGGAGGCGATCCCTCGCGGGTGCCCAAGATGTTCACCATCACGGCAAACGGGGCGACCAGATCCGGCGTGCCCAGCGGCCAGTCGAGCACGGCGCGAACGTGGTTTTCGAACTGCGACGTGTGGGCACCTTCGATGGAGTAGTGACCGGTGTTGTGTGGTCGGGGCGCCAGCTCATTGACGAGAATGCGGCCGTCGGGCATCTCAAACAGCTCTACCGCTGTCAGCCCCACGCCGTCCACCGCGTCCACCGCGTCTTTGGCCACCTGCCGCGCCGTGTCCGCCTGAGCCGGGTTCATCTCGGCGGGGACAACGACCGCATGGCAGATGTGTCCGTCCTGTTCGGTGTAGGCGACGGGCGAGACGACATGGTTTCCACCCGGACGCCGCGCAACCCGGACGGCGAGCTCGCGCTTGAAGTTCATAAATCGCTCCACCATGAGTCCGTCGTCGGCCGCGAGCTCCGGCCACGCAGCACGGACGTCATCGGGGCCCTGGGCGGTTGCATTTCCGTAGCCGTCGTACGCCCCGCGATACTGCTTGAGGACCACCGGGTAGCCAACGGCGTCGGCCGCGTCGAGGGCGGCATCCAGCGAGGCGCAGCGCTGAAAGTCGGGCACTGGTATGCCGGCCTCCGCAAGGTGCTGCTTCTGCACGCCCTTGTCTTTGATGAGGGCAAGGGTATCGGGAGAGGGCCAGATGGCTGTGTCCTCGGGGGCTACGGCCGCCGCCTCCGCTGCAGGCGCCCACTCGCTCTCCACGGTGATGACATCGCACCCGTCGGCGAAGCTGCGGAGGACGTCGGGATCCGTCCAGTCGCCGGTTTGGGCGCCGGCGAACGGCTGCATCGGGCCGGCCGCTTTGGGGGACAGCAACCGCACGTCGACGCTCAATTGCGTTGCGGCGGCGGCCATCATCTTGCCGAGCTGCCCCCCGCCGAGAATGCCGAGCGTGGGGAAACCGGTTTGTGAACTGCGTACCATGGGGTCTGCGTGGGAATACGGAGCGGTGGGGAAGCGGCGTGGGCAACGGAGAAAGAGTACGAGCGGGGCCTGCCCGCGTCAGCTTCGGGGGCTACCCGTCCTCGTCCCCGGGAGCATCGTCCTCGCCGGACTCTTCGTCCGGCTTCTCGCCGGAGAGAAGGCGGTCGAGCTCCTCTTCGTCCTCGACCAGTACATCGCGGGCCTTGGTTCCATTGAACGGGCCGACGATATTGGCCTCCTCCAGCTGGTCGACGATGCGCGCCGCGCGGGTGTATCCCACAGCGAGCTTTCGCTGCAGCAGCGAGACCGATCCCTGCTGGCGGCGCACAATGACGCGGGCAGCGTCTTCAAACAACTCGTCGGTGTCCTCGACGCCGAGGGTGGAGTCCGGGCCGTGCCCCGCCTCTTCGAGCGACGGAAGCTCGTAGGGGCCGGGCGGCTCCTGATCGGCAATGAAGGTCACGATCCGCTCCACCTCCTCGACGCTGATAAACGGACCCTGCAGGCGCACCATTTTGCTGCCACTCTGGAACAGCAGGTCGCCGTTGCCCACCAATCCCTCGGCGCCAATCTGGTCGAGGATCGTGCGGGAGTCGACGCGCGAGGCCACCTCAAAAGCAATACGGGACGGAAAGTTGGCCTTGATGAGTCCGGTGATGACGTCGACCGAGGGACGCTGCGTCGCCAGCACCAGGTGGATGCCCACGGCCCGGGCCATCTGGGCGAGGCGGGAGATCGGCCCCTCAATCTCTTTGCCGGCCGTCATCATCAGGTCCGCCAGCTCGTCGACCACTACCACAATGTAGGGCATGTGCTGATGGCCCTCGCTGGGATCGAGCGCGCCCTCGTCGAACTTGCGGTTGTACGCCCGAATGTCCCGAACGCGGGCGTCAGACAGCAGGTCGTAGCGTTTGCTCATCTCCTTCTCGCAGCTTTTCAGCACGCCCAACGCCTCGTCGACCTCCGTGATTACGGCGTCGTCAAGATCCTCGGGCTTGGCGACGAAATGCTGCGCGAGAGACTTGAACTGCTGCAGCTCGATTTTCTTCGGGTCGATGATGACGAAGTTCAGGTCCGCCGGATGGTTGGAGTACAGCAGCCCGGTGATGATCGCATTCAGGCCGACCGATTTGCCCGACCCCGTCGCGCCCGCAATGAGGAGGTGCGGCATGTCTGTGAGGTCGGCCAGAAACACCTCACCCTCAATTGTCTTGCCCAGCGGGATGGGCAGTTCCATCTCGGCGTCGCGGAATTTCTTCGTGCCGATGATGTCGCGAAGTCGGACGAGCTCCCGGTTCCGGTTGGGGATCTCGACGCCAACGGCCGACTTGCCGGGAATCGGAGCAATCATGCGGATGCCCTGTGCGGCCATTGCCATGGCCAGATCGTCCTCCAGCGACTTGATGCGACTCACCTTGATGCCCGGAGCCGGTGTCAGCTCGTACCGCGTCACGGTCGGGCCGACCACCGCGTTGATCTCCTGGATGTCGACGTTGTACGTGTCGAGCTTGTCGAGCAGGATCTGTTTGTTTTCCTCCAGCTCTTCGTGATCGACGGAGGGATCGTCGTGGGCCGAGTCCTCCAGCAGGTGGATGGGCGGCGCCTCATACTCGAAATCGCGCGGATGCCCGGCCAGGTTGTCGATGTCCTCGGCCTTCTCCTCTTCGACCTGCTCTTGCACAGTCATCTCCACGTCCTGCGCGTCCTCCGCGGGTTCTTCCTCGGCCGCACGGTCGTCTGCAGGGGCGTCGGCATCCGCTGGCGAGGAGGAGGTGTCGGGCTTGGAGGGCGAGGAGGCGCTCGGCTCCGGCTCTGGCGATCCGGAGGAATCGGGGGAGGACGAGGAAGGCGCCGACGACTTCGAGGACGGCTCCTTCTGCGAGGCGTCCGTTTCGGAGGCGGTCCGGGAAGACCGCGGGCGGGACCCGCCGGGGCGGAAGAGGTCGTTGCGTCGGACGCCCCAGTCCTCGTCGGGGGCTTCGACGTCGGCCACCTCGGACGATGGAGGCGGCGATGCGTCGGCGTCGGGGGAGGCGGCAGAGGGCGACGTGGCACCTCCGGACGTTGACGCAGCCGCGGTGCTGGATGCGGCGGCCGGGGACGAGGAAGAGGCTCTGCTGCTGGTCTCGGCGGCATCCGAGGGCTCCGACGCCGCGGACCGGGCCTCTCGGGCTTCACGGCGCTCGGCGCGGCGCTGGGCGCGTTTTTCACGCCAGGCCTGGTGCCGCTCTTGCCAGCGATCGGCGAAATCCGAAAGGCGAGTCTGGATTGTACGGATGCCCTCCGCCAGGCGGTCCAGCGACCGCTGAATGTCGTGGTCCACGGCGAGCAGGGCCACGACGGTCAGCAGCAGGAGCAGGACGATGAACGATCCAGGGCCACCCGCCACACGCTGCATCCATCCGGCCACGCCGAGGCCCAAGTGCCCGGCCCAGGCGCGCAGACCGGCGTCGAGCGTGTGGCTCCACCAGCCGATGAAGGCCGCGAGGATGAAGGTAAAGACGAGCGTCAGGACGGAGGGGTAGAGCAGCCCGTAGGCGTCTCGCCGCCGGAAGAAGGCGAATCCCCACGCGAAGAGAAGGAGCGTCGGGACGAGAATGGTGAAGCCCAGGAAGTGGGGGATCAGCACCCGCGCGAGTTCCGCTCCGAGGATGCCGAGGGCGTTGTGCACCTGCGACAGCTCGGGAACGTCGCTGGGCTGAGCGAGGGCCGTCCACAGATTGACCTCCGAGGCGATCGCATTGTCCGATGCCGTGTAGGTCGCAAACGCGAGCGCGAACAGCAGGGCCATCACCATGAGGGTGAGGCCCAGGACCTCAATCTTGCGGCGCGTCGGGATCAGCGGGTCCACGGACGAACCATTGCGGGTTTTTGAACCGGAGGAAGCCATGCCAGCGGGTGCAACCGGAGAAAGACGATGACGGGAGCCTCTGCTTCGCCACAGAAGACGTCCGAGTCATGGAAGCGCAAGTGTTCGTCCCTTCCGGCGGGCCAACGGTCTCCGCCCCGCAACCGGGCCGCAGGCGGACAGCGCCGACGAGGGAGCCAATCGTACCAATAGTCGGGTCTCGGCCCCGGTCCCGGTTACGACGATCCGCGTGGCGGCGGGGAGACACTTGCCGTCGTCTCGTCATCATCAGAGCGCACCACGTCCTCGTACAGGACGAGACGGTTGTCCGTATAGTAGGGGAGGACAGGGACGGCGTCAATCTGAAAGCAGTACTCCACGTCGTCCTCGTACCCGTTGTCGAGCAGAAAGTGGGCGTGGTTGGCGTGGCGCAGGTTGACGCCGAGGTCTTTGCGGTCGTAGTGGTAGAGCGTGTAGGCCGTGTGCGCCGAATCGGTGACGGATTCTGGCTCGTCGCCGTCCCACAGCCGATCGAGCAGCAGGCCGGCACAGACCGCATCTTCCAGCGACAGTCGGTTTTTGCGCCCGGCGCAGATGATGACGATCTCGCCGTCCACCTGCCGGAGCAGATCCACCACCCGCCCGGCGTTCAGGAAGCAGCCGGCCACGAGGTGCTCGGCGGATTTGGCGCCGGCCAGGGCCTTGGTGCCGTTGGTGGTGTTCAGAATCACGTCCCGGTCCTCGACCACCTCGCGCGTGTACTCCAGTGGAGAGTTGCCGAGATGGTAGCCCTCAATTTTCTGTGCGTTGCGCTCGCCGCCCAGCCGGTACACGTCCTCGTCGAGGTTGGCCGCGATGCGGCTGGCCTGCGCCATGTCGAGCACGGGCATGACGGCCCGCGCTCCGTTGTGCAGGGCAGTCGCGATGGTGGAGCAAGCACGGAGCACGTCGATGACGACGACGGTGCGGTCGCGCACGTCGTCTTCCGTGACACTGGAATGCGTAAGGAAAACTTCTACGTCCATCGACAGGAGAGGTGCGTTCACAGACCAGAAAAGAAGGACAGGGCGAATGGGCAGGTGCTTTCGCCCCCGACCTCCCAACGACCCCAACCTACAGGAGGCGTCTCGCCACGTGCGAATAAAGGGGGATCATTTCTTGTGAAAAGGCGGTGAGGCCACCTCGACGGAAAAGGCACGCCGACCCCCGACCTGCAGGGGGTGACCCTCGTCGGTGTAGGCGGGGTCGTTCGGAACGTAGCCCAGGCCGATGCCGCAGTCGAGCACCGGCGACTGGGAGCCGCTCGTTACCGTCCCGATCGAGGTGCCGTCGGGCGTTTGCAGCGGATTGCCGTGGCGCGGAATGCCGCGCTCGGTCGCCACGAAGCCGATGAGCGTGCGCTCCAGGCCCTCCTCCCGGATGGCGGTCAGCGCGTCGTGCCCTACGAACGGACCGCTGTCCAGCTTCACCACCCAGCCGAGACCGGCTTCGTATGGATTGGTGTCCTCGGTGATGTCGTTGCCGTACAGGCAGTAGCCTGCTTCGAGGCGCAGGGTGTCTCGCGCCCCGAGGCCGGCCGGCTTGAGTCCCTGCGCGTCGCCGGCGTCCAAGAGCGTGGACCAGACGCGCTCGGCGTCGTCGGCCGCCACGTACAGTTCCAGTCCGCGTTCACCGGTGTATCCGGTGCGGGAAACGAGGGCGTGCTCTACGTCCATGAACGACCCGTCGTTGGCCTCGAAAAAATGGTAGAACGTGACGTCCTGCAGGTCGCGATCCACGAAGGGCTGCGCGATGTCGAACGAGGCCGGGCCCTGAAGCGCCAGCAGGGCCGTTTCGTCGGAGACGTTCTCCAGGTCGGCACCCACCGGGTTGTGATCGCGCATCCAGGCCACGTCTTTCTCGATGTTCGCCGCGTTGATGACCAGCATGTACCAGTCCTCGGCGCGTCGATACACGATCAAGTCGTCGACAATCCCGCCGTCCGGCCTGCACATCACGGTATACATGGCGCGACCGTCGTACAGCTTCGACGCGTCGTTGGTGACGAGCTGCTGAACGAACGCCGTCGCCTGGGGGCCGCGCACGAACACCTCGCCCATGTGGCTTACGTCGAACAGACCGGCCTGCTCGCGCACGGCCATGTGCTCCTCGATGATGCCGCTGTACTGCACCGGCATGTCGAATCCCCCGAACGCCATGGTGCGCGCGCCGAGAGCCACGTGGCGATCATGGAGCGGCGTTTTCTTGAGCGTGTCGGAGGCGGCCATGGGACCAGCGTGCGCAATGCGGGAGGACGGTGAAAGTCTGAACCGTTGTGGGGCGGACGTCCTAGGGCCTGCGAGTTCGTGGCTCTCGCCCAGAACAGCTTCTGAGCACAGACCATCTTCCATGATAGGCGTCACGGCTCAAACAAGTCAACGAACACCGGATGATTTCAGTCCGGTGCCCGGTGGGGCGCATCCTGCAGGTGGCGTGACGCAGGCCGAAGGGGACGCAGGCCGAAGGGGACGCAGGCCGAAGGGAAAGGTCAAGGGCGTCGAGCCGTGTAGTCCTGCTCGTTCAGCACCGCGACGGCCTCCTCGGCATCCGCGCTGGTCTCGAACCCGATGCGGAAGGTGCCCCCAGCGCCGCCGCGAAATTTCTGCAGCTCGATGTCCTTAATGTTGAGGCCGGCGTCGGCCAGGCAGCCCGTGAGGGTGTGGAGCATGCCGGGGGCGTCGGGCACCTGCACGTACACGTCCGCCAGCGGGTGCAGAAACCCTTTCGCCTCGCGGGGAATCGACTCACGGGCGTCTTTGGCGGTTGTGAACGCGTCGTCCAGCGCATCCAGGTCGTCGGCCAGCAGGCGGTTGCGGAGGGTTTGCAGGCGGCGCGTGAACTGGCTCAGCGCGTCGTGGATGGCCGACTCGTTGCCCACCAGGACGTCGCGCCACATGGAGAACGGAGAGGCCGCGATGCGCGTCATGTCGCGGAAGCCTCCGGCAGCCAGCTGCAGGGCCGTGTCGGGGTCGGGGGTGTCGGCCACGGTGTTGACCAGTGCGACGGCCACCAGCTGGGGGAGGTGGCTCACCAGGCCAGCGATGCGGTCGTGGGAGGCGGCGTCGAGCAGGAGGGGGCGGCCACCGGCCGTTTCGATCATGTCGACGACCGGCTTCAGGTCGTGTTCGAGCGCTGCTTCCGGAAGGGCGTCGGGGAGGCACAGCACCCAGGCCGCGTTTTCAAAGAGCAGCGGATCGGCATGGTCGATGCCTGCATGCTCGGCGCCGGCCATGGGGTGGCCGCCCACAAACGGCACGTCGTCGGGGAGCACCTCGGCAGCCTGATCGAGAATGGGTTGCTTGACGGAGGCCACGTCGGTTACAATCGTAGAGGCCGTGAGGGCGTCGGCGATGGTGTCCAGCAAGGGCAGACTGGCCCCGGCCGGCGTGGCGAGCACGACGAGATCCGCCGACTCCACCGCAGCCGCCGGGTGGGCGGCCTTGTCGGTGAGGGCGCCCCTCTCTTCGGCGCGTTCGAGAACTTCGGGACGGTCGTACCCGATGACGGTCAGGTCGGGACGCCGGTCCCGGAGCACCAGTCCAAGCGATCCGCCGACGAGACCGGTGCCAAGAAGAGCGATGCGATTCATCATGAAGGCAAGGAAGGCAGCATTGAAAGAGCACGCGTTGTGCGAGGCGGCCGCCGGAGCACGACCCTGCGGCCGCGCCATCGAACTCTGCGGGGCGCCGAAGGTACATTCACACGGTCTGCGCAGAGACCGATCCCACGGTTTGCCTCGCTGTTCGTTTCTCCCCGTCCCGGCCTATGCTTCTGCCCATCGGTGACGATGACCGAAAACTGACCGGCCCCGCGTTCATCACGATCGGGCTTGTGCTGGTCAATCTTGTCGTCTTTTTCCTTCTCCAGGGCGCGGGGACGAACCCGGGCTTTACCTACGGATGGAGCGTGATCCCGCAAGAGATCTTGAGCGGCGTCGATCTCGTCCAGCCGCAGTCGGTGGTGGTCCGTGGACGGGAGGTTACGATTCCGCAGGCGCCCGGCCCGGAGCCGATTTTTCTGACCGTGCTGACCGCCATGTTCATGCATGGTGGCTACGCACATCTTTTCGGAAATTTGTTGTACCTGTGGATTTTTGGCGACAACGTGGAGCAGCGGCTGGGCCCCACCCGGTTTCTGGGGTTTTACCTGGCCTGTGGCGTCGCCGCGACCGTCGCACAGCTCGGTCTGAATCCGGACGGCATCGTTCCGAATCTGGGGGCCTCGGGGGCCATCTCGGGCGTGCTCGGGGCGTACATGGTGTTCTTCCCGCGCAATCGCGTGCACGCCCTGTTTCTGTATTACATTGTGTCGGTCCCAGCCTACGTCGCCATCGGTCTATGGATCGCGTTCCAGTTCTTCAACGGTTTCGGCTCTGTCGTGGCCACGGCCGAGTCGCTGGGCGGCGTGGCCTACGGCGCCCACATCGGCGGGTTTGTGGCCGGCGTCAGCCTCGCGATGGCCGCCCGAACGTTCGGCGAGGGGGCGCAAAAAACCGACCGCGAAATCATCATCGATCGACATCGCGATCAGGGCTGGCGGTAATCGGCCCGCGAGCGATGCACGCATCCACCCCGCACGATGCAAACCATGAACGCAGCCACGACCCCACCCGACGACGCTGAGCCATCGACGTCGGTCGTTCTGATGTGGAGCGGCGGCAAGGATGCGCTTCTTGCACTGGGCGCACTGACCGAAGCCCCCTCGTACACCGTCGAGGCGCTGCTTACGACCGTGGTGGAGGACGAGGAAACGGTGACCATGCACGGAACGCCGCTGGCGCTGATCCGAAGGCAGGCCGAGGCGCTGGATTATCCGTTGCAGGTGATGCGCGTGCCGCCGTCGCCCCGCAATCCGACGTATGAGGCGGCGCTGGAGCGCGCCCTGGACCCGCTCCGCACCGCGGGGGCCGAGGCGGTGGCGGCGGGCGATTTGTACCTGGACGACGTTCGCACGTACCGGGAGTCGGTGTTTCGACAGCTGGGAATGGACGCGGTGTTTCCTCTCTGGGGCGATCCCCCGGCCCGTCTCGCCGACCGCTTTGTCACCCAGGGCTACCGGGCCGTCGTGACCAGCGTCGACACGACGCAACTCGAGGCTGGCTTTGCCGGACGGACGTACGACGAAGCGTTTCTGGCGGACGTGCCCGGAGACATCGATCCCTGTGGGGAGAAGGGCGCCTTCCACACGTTCGTGACCGACGGCCCCCGGTTCCGCGAGGCGGTCCCCGTGACGGTTGGCAGGCGGACCACAGATGGACGCATGGCCTACGCCCAGCTTCAACCGGCGTAGCAGGGCCTCCGCCCAAACGAAAAGGGAGGCGCTTCCGGCAGCTACGGAGCACAACCTCCGTTTCGCAGACCGGAATGCCTCCCTGCCATCATGCAGCCTGCAGGCGCACAGGCGTACGCAACGGACGAGAGTATGCATCCCCTACGGAGCAGCGGGGACTCAGCTCTCGCCGTTCACCAAAATGTCGCGCAGCTTTTTAAATTCGTCGCGCTCAAACGACAGGCTGTACTTGCCCGGCTCGTCTTTGTCGCCCACTTCGGTCAGCGGCTCGACGTCAGACGATTCGACGACTTCGATGAACGTCTCGGGTTCCACTTCGAAAGCACCGGCAAAGTCTTCAGCGGTGGCGGCATAGATGCCCCCGTAGGATTTAATTTCGCCTGTGGAAAAATCGTCGGCGTCTTGCGGCTTAAAGCTAACTCCTCGCATGTTCGCAGAAGGATTCGTTCGGGGAGGATACGGACCCAATGATGTCGATCGTCATCACCGGCCAATCGTACATCCGTAAACAAACGACAGCCGCAAAGTTTCGACGTCACGGATTCGTTGACCCATGCAGGTCCGAGCCCAAGGCCGAGCGCCAGGCGGGCGTTCGCGCTGCGAGACGCGTAGGGGAATCCTCCACATGGCGACGCTGCGTGTGCTGGCACGGAGGCGTTCGGTTCATGTACAGACGAAAAGGCCAGGATTTCGCTATGCTTCATTTCGGCCCGGCCCAAGCCTGGCCCAAGGTACGGACGAGGTAGCAGACGTCGAATCCCCCTCTTGACGAATTCCCCTCTTGACCCCGCCGGTCCGGATCGATAGGTTTCGGGTACCGGAGGGCGGATCGGAAAGGGGGTGGCGCTCTGCGTTGCAGCCCCGGCACCGGGAGGACTCCCGACCGTCCTGATTGGCCACCCATGCGTTCGTTTTCGACAGACTCCCCGAACCTTTCTCCCCCCTCAACGATGCTCAACATCCAACGCGTCCTGTATCCGACTGATTTCTCCGAAGGGTCGAAGCGTGCCTTTCCGCAGGCGGCTTACTTTGCTCACTGGCATGAGGCCGAGTTGCACATCCTGAACGTGACGGGCCGCCACGAGCATACCTACGACGAGGCCAAGGCCAACTTCCCGCTGTCGAGCGAGACCATGAGCGAATGGCTCGGCTCGCCCTCCCACCCTGAGCCCGAGTCCGGGTGGCCCGACCTTGAGACGATGGCAGTGGTGCAGGAGCAGATCGAGTCGGCCAATCCGTCGGAGCGCCTCGTCGATTACGCCGAAGAGCACGACATCGACCTCGTAGTGATGGGCACCCACGGCCGCCGCGGAGTGGAGCGCCTGCTCATTGGAAGCGTGACCGAAGAGGTCGTTCGGGCCGCACCGTGTCCGGTCTTGACCATCCGGAGCACCACCGAGGCCCGCCCCGATCGGGCCGTGCGCCGGATTCTGGTGCCGGTCGACTTCTCGGAGGCCTCCGAAGATGCCATCATGCACGCCAAGGAAATCGCCCTGACCTACGGCGCGGAGATTGACCTCATCCACGTCGTGGAGGAGGCCGTGTATCCGTCGGCCTACGGCGTCGAGCCGGTGAGCATTCCCACGCAGGAAATTATCGACCGCGTCGAAGACAACCTGGGCGAACTGGTGCGGGAGGACATCGGTTACGAGCACGCCATGGTGAAGGCCGTGGTCGGCTATGCGCCGCGGGCGATCCTCGACCACGCTGAGGAAAACGACATCGACCTGATCGTCATTGCGACGCACGGACGCACCGGCCTCGACCGGATTCTCCTGGGCAGCGTAACGGAGCGCGTGCTGCGGCAGTCCCCCACGCCGGTGTTTGTCGTGAAGCCGGGGCGCAAGTCGCTCCTCCCGAAGACCGCACAGAAAGCGTCGAGTGCAGAGTAAACCCGGCGGTCCCCTTGGCCGTTGCTGTGCCGCCGGTACTCGCTGACGCCGTTTGCGAACGCCCTGCCTGCCCGGACGCCCGCCCGGGCAGGGGGGCCGGGCCCTGTCCGGTGCACGTGGCATCCCGCGTCTCCCTCCACAACGCCTCGTATCCTCGTGACCATCCAGAACGTTCTTCTCCCGACCGACTTCTCCGACACCGCCGACCAGGCGCTCGCCAAGGCCATTGACGTGGCCGAACACTTCGGCGCCACGCTGCACCTCTTTCACGTGATCGATCACCTCGATCCGAGTTGGTACGGCATCACCAACGTGCAGGAGGAAACCATCCGGATGCGCGACCAGATTCGGAACGAGGCCGAGGCCCTTCTGGAGGACATGGCCTCCAGCGAACCGAGTCTCTCGCTGTCGACCGAGATTGCCTTGGAGTTCAGCTTCAACGTGCCCTCGACGGTCATGGAATATGCCGGGGCGAACGACATCGACCTCATCGTCATGGGCACCCACGGGCGCGGGGGCTTCGGGCGCTTCATGCTGGGCAGCGTAGCAAACAAGCTGGTGCGGCGCGCCCCGTCTCCCGTGCTTACGGTGAACCCGAGCGCCTCGGACGACGCGCCGCCCGAGGATCCGGCCACCACAGGCGTGCTCGCCCCGATCGACTTTTCGAAGTACGCCCGAACGGCGCTGCGCGCTGCCAAAACCTTCGCCCACACATACGACGTCCCGTTGCACCTGCTCTTCGTGGCGGAGAAACGCACGGTGCCCACCTTTCGCGACACGGGCATTCCGGGCGTCGGTGTTGTGGGGATGGACGACGACATCATCGAAAATGCCACGCCCGCACTGGACGACCTGAACCAGGACGTCGGCGGGCCGACCGTGAACGCCCGGTACCACGTCCGGCACGGCGCGGCGGCCCATGCCATTGTGGATGTGGCCCAGGAGCAGGACCTCAACCTGATTGTCATGGCAACGCGGGGCCTGTCGGGCCTCGACCGGTGGATGCTTGGCTCCACCACCGAGCGCGTCGTTCGCACCTCGACGTGCCCGGTCCTCACGCTACGTGCCGAGACGGAGGAAGAAGCCAACCAGTAGGGAAGGGAGTCGGGGGGGAAGACCCCGCGCCGGGCTACATCAGCAGCGACACCTGGCCGATGAGCCATCCGCAGCCCAGTGCAGCGTAGATGCCGAGGATGTAGCCGGCCACGCCCATGAGCAGTCCGACGGGGGCCATCGCCGGCAGGTACACGCCTGCCACGATGGGGGCGCTTGCCGCGCCGCCCACGTTGGCCATGCTCCCCGTGGCCACGAAAAACAGCGGCGCCTTGATCATGCGGGCGATGGTGAACAAAATCACGACGTGGATGGAAATCCACACCACGCCGGCCACCAAGTACAAGGGGACGTCGAGCACAGCGGCCAGGTCGGCCTTGGCCCCGATCGAGGTGAGCAGCAGGTAGAGCGCTGCATATCCCACGCGAGAGGCGCCTGCCTTCTCCAGGTTCTGAAGCGGCGTGAACGACAGAATCAGACCCACGGTGACGACGAGCAAAATCGCCCAGGTTCCGGCGCTGATGATGGTCGGGTTGCCGAGTTCCGGAAAGACGCCGCCCAGTGCCCGCGAGGCCACGGCCGCGCCGAGCGACAGTCCAATCATCACGACGAGGTCTTTGAGCTGGATGGGTCGCTTGTTGGTGTCGCCCAGGTTCTCGTTCATCTCCTCGATGAGCGTCGTGTCGGCGCCCACCCAGTCGTCGAACCGGTCCTGGTAGGCGCTCAGGAAGATCAGCACGCCCATCCAGCCGTAGCCCGCCACGACATCCACCACCAGAAGCGGCCCCAAGGTGCTGTCGGGCGTGCCGACGCTCTGCTTCATGGCGAGCATGTTGGCCGTACCTCCGATCCAGCTGCCGGAGAGGGCGGCAAATCCCTTCCAGGCCACCGGATCCTCAAAAAATCCGGCAAACAAGCCGAAGGCGATCGGTCCGCCAATCACGATGCCGAGCGTGCCGGCCAGCATCATCATCAGCGCCGTGGGGCCGAGGCGAAGAATGGCCTTGAGGTCCACACTGATCATGAGCAGAAAAAGCGAGAACGGGAGCAGGTAGTTCGACATCCAGTCGTACACTGCGCTCGACTCCGGGGTGATGCCGAACGTGGTGCACAGCATCGGGATGAAATAGGCCCAGATAACCGGAGGGAGGTACTTGAAGACCGGTTCGAGGGCATCCACGGTTTCCAGCCAGAACACCAGGCCGAGTACGGCCGCCAGGAACGCGGCGAGGGACATGGGCTCGGTAATGGGAAACAGAGACACGGAGGGGCAAACGGTTGATGAGGAGGAAGCCGGGGGCAGTGCGCGTCAGAACGCGTAACAACCTGCGGCCTGCGGCTTTCAGGTGCAAGCAGGCTGCCGGGATGCCTCGACGCGGGTTGAAGCCGGCAGCATTTTTGCGCTCCACAGCGATGGGGGGATCGGGTGCGAGTGCAGCCGCGGCACGTGGGTCCCCTTTTCCTGAAAGAAGAAAATGGGTAACGGTAACCTGGGCCTGTCGGTACGCGATGTTTCTCGTTCTGGCTGGGTCCCGCCGAGCGCTCGGGCCTGTTGCCGTTGTCCGGGCGGCCTCTTCATCAAGACCGAGACCGTTCGTCTTGATTGAAGAACCTCGAATTATCGCAACAACGTACTTCCTGCGCTCGATCGCGCAAGCCTGCATTGTCATTGCAAGGCGTTCGGTGTAGGTTAGAAAGCGCCCGAGGCACGATGATACGGCTCCTGTTTGCTCGTAATTCATCGCGCCCGCGCGAACAGCCCGTTTTCTTTGATGTAGCATCAAAGTCACCTTGTTTCACCAGCCGGAGCACGCTTTTACATGACGTTTTACGCGTTCGGGCTCAATTACGAATCGGCGGCCGTCGAGACGGTCGAGGCCGTGGCGCTTTCGGCCGAGGCGCAAGAGCAGCTCTACCGAACGCTGGAGCTGTCGGGGCGCGCCGAGGTCGTGCTGCTTTCGACCTGCAACCGCACGGAGGCCTACCTCTACGGAACCGACGCCGACGTGGACCGCATTCAGGCGGCCCTCAGCGCGCGGGCCGGGCAGCCCTGGCCGGAGGCGGCGTCGTTTCGCAAGACCAACGAGGCGGCGATCCGTCACGTGCTGCAGGTGGCCTGCAGCATTCGCTCGATGGTGACGGGCGACGGGCAGATCTTTGCCCAGCTCAAGGACGCCTACCAGCGGGCGGTCGACGAGGGCGGGGTGCACTCGGTGATGCACCGTCTGATGCACGCGGCCTTCCGCGCGGCGAAGCGCGTGGCCAACGAAACGGACCTGGCCACGGGGGCGGCGTCGGTGTCGACCGCCGCCATCGCGATGGCCCGCGACTTTTGGGCCGAGCGGGGCGCGTCGGACCTGGCGGGCTGCCGCGTGCTGCTGGTGGGGGCAGGCAAGATGGGGCGGCTGGCGCTCGGCGCCCTGGACCGCGAGGCGCCCGCGGCCGTGCAGGTGACGAACCGCTCGCCGGCGAGGGCCGAGGAGGTGGCGGCCGCCCACGGGGCCGAGCCGGTGGCCTGGGCCGACCGCCACGCGGCCGCTCGGGCGGCCGACGTGGTGCTGGTGGCGACCGGCGCGCCGGAGCCGGTGCTCCGGGCCGAGGCCCTGCCGCACGAGGCAGCGCCGCATGAAGCCCTGCCGCATCAGGCCCTGCCGGACGACGCGACGCCGCACGAGGCAACGCCGGACGAGGCGACGCCGGCCGGACGCGAAACGCTGCTGGTCGACATTTCGATGCCGCGGAACGTGGATCCGGCCCTGGACGAGCGGGACGGCTGCACGGTGCGGGACCTCGACGACCTGCAGGCGTGGACCGAGCAGGTGGAGGCGACCCGCGACACGCAGGTGCCGCGCGCCAAGGCGATCTGCGAGGAGCAGCTGCAGGAGTTTGTGACGTGGGTGTTCCATCAGGAGGCGATGCAGCCGGCCATTCAGGCGATCCGCGACACCTTCGACGCCATCCGCGAGCGGGAGGTGGAGCGCCACGCCCACCGCACGGACATGGACCGCGCGGAGGTTGACCGGCTAACGAGGTCGATCATGCAGAAGCTGCTGGCGGTGCCGATCGTGAAGCTCAAGAACGTGGACCCGGAGAGCATCGACTTCGTGCAGGGCATTCAGCTGCTGCACGCGCTGTTTACGCGACCGGCGTGCGAGGACGCGGCAGCACGCCCCCTGGCGGAGCGGCCGGACGCCTACACGCCCTCCCT
>Ga0207797_1000599_pt1 | contig 27708 bp, 24 predicted proteins | sample PRCRCaboRojoPR_6_FD_187275 | JGI IMG/M metagenome (GOLD analysis project Ga0207797, IMG submission 187275) | Marine sediment microbial community from Cabo Rojo, Puerto Rico - PR CR 10% Liquid 1 (SPAdes) | ecosystem: Environmental > Aquatic > Marine > Coastal > Sediment | place: Cabo Rojo, Puerto... | reverse complement strand
CCTCTCATAGAAATCATCCCTTCGTCGGGGTTGAGCCCGCCGGTCAGGTAGTTGATGCCGAGCACGGTGAGCATGATTCCGAGAAAGGCGCCCCCGAATTGGACGCTCGTCCAGCCGCCCAGGTAGATGCTCTCCAGCGTGTGCAGGAGGATGCCGAGCGCACCGAGCCCAGCGAGGATCCCGGCCGGAACGAGTACGATCAGGCCGGCGGTCGAGCCAACGAGAGCCGTAATGCCGCCGCCCAGCAGGCCGAGGAGAACGCCGAGCGTCAGCGCCGAGAGTGCGCCGGTGTTTCGCAGCATGGCGTACGGAACCGAATAGTCGCGCTCCAGCATCCGCGACAAGAAGCTCCGGTAGCTCTCCACGAATCGCGGCAGGGTAACGTCGGCGAAGTGGTCGCCAATCGGGGCCATGACCCGGGTGTGAAGCAGGTACAGCGCCGGGAGGGCCACGACGATGACGACCAGGGTTTTCCAGTTGGCGAGCCCCAGGACCAGGCCGAGCAGCAGGATGAGGAGAGCTCCCCCATAGCGGGCCCCGTGGGGCCAGCGCGTCCATCCGGGTTGGCCGTTCCGCTCGCCCTTGACCTCAACGAAGAAGCCGGTGACAACCGGATTGATGATGAGCGCCACGAAGAGCGAACTCGTGAGCGTAATGATCAGCGTGAGCGGCATGTAGCCCATGAACTCCCCGATGATGCCGGGCCAAAACAGCATAGGAGCAAAGGCCGACACGGTCGTGGCCGTCGAGGCCACCACGGCGCCGCCCACCTCCGAAGTGCCCAGCTTGGCAGACTCCCAGCGCGAGTACCCTTCCTCGCGAAAGCGGTAGATGTTCTCGATGATCACCACCGCGTTGTCGACCAGCATGCCGAGCGCGATGATGAGCGAGAAGAGAATGATGAAGTTGAGCGTGTAGCCGAGCGACTGGAACACGATGAAGCTCGTGAACATCGACAGCGGAATGGCGATGCCCACGAGCACAGCATTACGCACGCCCAGGAAGAAGAGCAGGACGGCCACGACGAAGATGAGGCCGCTGATGATGTTATTCTCCAGGTCGGTGACCAGCGACTGCACGTTTTCGCTCTGATCGCCGGTGATCGTGACCTGGGTGCCGGTGGGAAAGTTGAAGGTGTTGATGGCGCTTTTCACGGCGGCGGCCGTCTCCAGGATGTTGGCCCCGGGCCGTTTCGTCACGTTCAGCGAAATCACCTGCAGCGTCGCCCGCTCGTCCGCCGGGATGGCCACCGGCTCGTCCTCCGCGTTGTCACGCTTCAGCAGACGCAGGCGGGCGTAGGTGTCACGGTCCTTAAAGCCGAAGGAGACGTCGGCCACGTCGCGCACGTAGACGTTCCGCCCGTTCGGGGTGGAGCGGACGACCAGGTTCTCGATCTGCTCGGCCGGGTCATCGAACTGCCCGTCCACGCGCACCAAGTAATTGAGCCGGTCGACGTCGATCGAGCCGCCGGGAATGTTGGTGTTCTCCTGCTGGATCGTCGAGATCAGGTCGTTGAACGACAGGTTGTAGCTCTTGAGCGCCGAGAGGTCCACGTCGATGCGCACCTCGCGCGTGAGGCCGCCGATGAGGTTGGCTTCCAGCACGCTTGCGATGCCCTCCACGTCGTCCTGCAGGTCCTCGGCGACCTCCTTGAGGCGGGACAGCGAGTAGTCGGCCGCCAGGTTGACCGTCATGATGGGAAAGTCGTCCGTATTGATCTCGTCGATCAGCGGATCTTCGACGGCATCCGGCAGGTCGGGCTGCGCGCGGTCGACGGCGCGGTTCACCTCCTGATAGGCCTTGTCGGTCTCGACGTCGGGCGTGAACTCGACGATGAGGGTCGAAACGCCTTCCGACGAGGTGGAGCGCATCTCGTCGATCCCGTTGATGGAGCTGACCTCCTGCTCGATGACCTGGGTGACGGTCGACTCCACGTCGCTCGGACTGGCGCCCGGGTAGATCGACGTCACGACGATCTGCGGGAACTCGATCGACGGCTGCGACTCCTTCGGCACCGTGAGGTAGCTTACGAGGCCGCCAATCGCCAGGATCAGCGTCAGCACGGCGATGGCCGTGCGGTATTTAATGGCCGTGTTGGTAATGCGCATGTGTGTCTCTCTGCGTCAGCGTGCAGGACGTGAACCCTCGGGCAGAGGGTTTCCGAAGGGAGCGCTCCGCGTCTCCGTGGCCGGGAGCGGTTAGTCGGTGGGAGGGGCCGACGGTCCGTCGTCGGTGTTGTACGGCGTGCCGGCCTCCGTGACGCGGTCGTACTGCTGCATCACCTCCACCGCCGCCCCGGGTGCGAGATCGCTCTGGCCGACGATCACCACCTCGTCGCCGGGCGCAAGGCCCGCGGTGGCAACCACGCGCCCGCCGGATGCCGCGCCCAACGTGATGTCCCGCTTGCGCGCAACGGCGGTCGTGTCGGTGCGCTCCACGACGTAGACGTGTTCGCCGGCCTCGTCGCGCACGACGGCGGTGCGGGGCAGCACGAGCGCATCGTCGAGGGTGGTGCGCGTCATCCGAAGCTGGACCGACATCTCGGGCTTCACCGCGCGGTCGGCGTTCGGAAGCGTGGCCTCCACGGTGAAGGTGCGGCTCTCGGGGTCGATGACCGAGCCGACAAACGTGATCTCACCGGAGCGCTCGCCGACCTGGGACGTCTTGAAGCGGACGCGGACGGGGGTGCCCGTCTCGATGTCGCCGGCGTAGCGCTCTGGCACGCCCGCCACCACCTTTACCGGACGGATGTCAATGACGCGGGCCACCTCCTCGCCAGGGGCGGTTTGCTCGCCCGGTTCCACAAAGCGCTGCTCCACGGTTCCCGAGAAGGGCACCGTGACGCGGGTGTTGCGAAGCCGCTTGCGCGCCTGCGAGAGGGCCGCGCGAGCCTGGGTCCGCTCCGAGCGCACCTGCTCAAACTCCAGCGCCGTGATGATCGAGTCCTGGTACAACGGCTGCTGGCGCTCGTATCGATCCTGGGCCAACTCGTACCGGGCCCGGGCCTGCTCGACGGCGGCGTGCGCCTCGGTCGAGTCCAGCTGCGCTACGGTGCCGCCCTCCGGCACGAAGGTGCCGAGCTCTGCGACCGAAATCACCGTGCCCGAGGCCTGCGACGAGAGCGTGGCATCGTGGATGGCCTCGACCGTGCCGGTCAGTTCAATCTTGTCGGTGAACGCGATCGGTTCCAGCACGAGCGTCTCGACGCGCGTCGCCGGTTGCTCGCGCGGGGCCTGCGCGTCCTGCTCCGACGCGGCACCGTCGTTGCACCCACTGGCAACGAGCATCGAAAGGCCCGCACCGAGCACCAGAAGTAGCCACGGGGAGCGGCGGGGGAGAAGGGACATGACGTTGCAGGTTCGAATGGGAGGAGGGAAGAGGTCAGTTCTCTGCGGCTCGGGCATCCGTCGCCGCCGGCGTGGGCCCGCGAGCGCAAGCGACGGAGTTCATCGACGGGTCATCTGGAATTCCTGATCGTCTGTGAGCGGCACGCCCAGAGCCGTTTCGAGATCGCTGCGCGCCACCAGGTAATCGAAGACAGCCTGCAGGTAGTTGAGGCGGCTCTGGTCGAGCTGGTCGGAGGCCTCGCGCAGCTCAAGGGGACTCGACACGCCTTCCGAGACCCGCTTCGAGGTGTGCTCGTAGTTGAGCTCGGCCCGGCTCACGTTTTGCTGCTGGCTGCGGATGCGTTCACGAGCGGTTTCCAGATTGCGCAGGGCACGCTTCACCTCCACCTCGATGCTGCGCCGAAGCTGATCGCGCTGCACCTGGGCGCGCTGCACCTCGATTTGGTCCTGCTGCACCCGGGCGGACGTCTGGAAGCCGCTGAAAATGTTCCAGTTGAGCTGAAGGCCGACGCTGAACGACGGATTCCAGAACTCGTCCTCAAAGAACCCCCGCTCCTGCTGGTCGAAGAAGAACGGGTTGGTGGGATTGTCGGGATCGGTCGTCTGGATCTGCGTGCGGTTGTCGGGCACGCGTCCCGTGTAGGAGAAATTGGCGACCGCCTGCACCGTCGGGAAGTACTGCGACTGGGTTGTTTCCTTACGGATCTTCTGCAGCTCGATATTGAGGTCGGCTCGCCGGAGGTCCGACCGGTTGTCGATGGCGGTTTCGATGGCGCGGGAGGTCGAGATTTGGCGGTACAGGCCCTGCGGATCGGCCTCCAGCGCGCCGTCGATCCGGACGTTGGCGTCCCCGGGCAGGCCCATCGTGAGCTTCAGGTTGTCCACCGCCACCTCGGCCTGATTCTGCGCCTGAATCATCTCCGTTCTGACGTTCGACAGCTCGACCTCGGCGCTCAGCCGCTGAAACTTGGGCGTCACGCCCTGCGCCACCTGCGTGGTAATTTCCTGCAGGGTCTCTTCGGACCGCTCGACGCGCTGCTGCAGCACCTGTGCCTGCTGCTGCGCGAGCAGCGCCTGGTGGAACGCCTCGTAGACGTTGTTGGCCACCACTTGCATCTCGCGTGAGCGGGCCAGGGTGCTCACCTCCTTGAACTGGCTGGCCCCACGAATGGCCGAAAACGCGCTGCCGTTGTACAGCGTCTGCGTGAGCTGAAGCCCGGTACGAAACTCGTTGTCGACGCTAAACGGGTTGCTTCCGCCGCCCGTCAGGGAGATGCCGGCGGCCTGGAGGCTGTCGCGCTGGCGCTGCCGGAAGGTCGGAAACGTGATGGGGTCGGTGGTGGGGTCGGTGTCGAGGCGACGGCGCTCGTTAAACGCCAGCCATTCGGTTTCGCCCCCGCCGCCCAGAAACGTCGTGATGTCACTTCCGGCAAAGGGGTTGGCCGTGACCACGTTGCGGGTGTAGTTGCCGGTCACGTCGATCTGCGGGAGCACACTGCCCCAGGCTTCGCGGACCTGGGCATCGGCCTGGCGCACGTCGAGCTCGGCCTGCCGCACGTTGAAATTGTTTTTCAGGGCCACCGTGATGGCGCGGTTTACCGTGAGCACCGTCGGCGTCCCGGCGGTCGAGGTCCGCATCTCGGCGTCGTCCGTGCGCTGGGCGTGCCCCTCAACGGGAGCGCCCAGCAGGATCAACACGACAAGCATAACCGACCCCGCGACACGGGGAAGAGACGTCGCATTCATGGCAACAATTATTGGGCGTCGTGAGGAGAAGCGAGCGGCGCAGGATCTGCGTCCGAAGTCGGGCGGGTCAGGCCGTCGAACAGCATGGTCGTCAGGAAGTCGGCGGCCCGGTCGGGATTCTGCAGAATCGTGTCGCTGCAGGCCTGGTTGTGGCGGTCCGTCATGGCCCGATGCACGAGCATGCCATTGATGTTCTCCAGAATCATATGGGCGACTGCGCTCGGCGGCAACGATTGAATTTCCCCGCGCTCCATGGCGGCTTCCAGGGGCGCGGTCAGTGCGTTGACCATCCGTTCCTGCTGCTGCTGGAAGTACGCCGCATGCTCCGCATTCTCGCTGAAGCAGAGACGATTGGATTCCTTGATGAGGACCATGAAGAGATCCTCGCGCTCCAGGAAAAAGGAGAACGACTCCAAGACGAAGGCCCGGAAGTTCTCGCGCATCGGACGCGCTTGGGCCGCCTCCCCCGTGAAGGCGTCCTGGATGAGCTCGTAAATGTCGTCGTAGATCTCGTCGAACACCGCGAAGAGAATGCCCTCTTTGCCGCCCTCGAAGTAGTTGTAGAGAGTGCCCTTGCCAAACTCGGCGCGGTCCGCGATTTCGTCGAGGGTCGCCCGCGCGAAGCCTTTCTCGGCGAATACGGACTGGGCGGCACGAAGCATGGCGCGACGCCGTCGTCGGCGCTCGCGCTCACGGCGCGATAGGGAAGTCGAGGCAGAGGACATACGGGGAGAACGCTCGTGTGAACGGATGGTCAAGAGATGACCGGGTAGTCACCAGGTGAACGCTACGTCACTTCTGGACAGGAGATCCATCCTGCGTGTGAAGAGAACACCCAATCGATGTGGTCGACATGTGAACCCCCGGCTCTGCCCCCGCCCCCTGCAGCGTCCATGACGGGCGCTGCCCCCTCAGTGTTACGGACGGGGGCCTCCCGAGGCGGTGGCGATGAACCGACGCTGTATCCTCATCGGGGGATGCATCGCGATGACGTTACGTTCTGCCACGATGCGGAACGCGCGCCCCGTTTGAGCCGAGCAACTTGTTCCCGTAGCGCCACTCTCTAACTTCACCACCCCCCCGACTCCCCTCATGGATGAACGCGAGCAACCGGTCGATACCCGCGTGAAAGACGTTTTGCGCACGAAAGGCACGCTGGTAAACTCGGATGTTCTCACCGCCGACCCGTCCACGTCCGTCCACCGGTGCGTGGACCGCATGGTGGCCCGCAACGTGGGCTCGATTGTGGTGATCGAGAACGACCACATCGCCGGCATCTTCACCGAGCGCGACTATCTCCGGAACGTGGCGCTGAAAGACCGCACCCCCGAGGAGACCGAGGTGCAGGAGATCATGACCGAGGACGTGGCCACGGTCGACGCTGACACGCGCCTCGACGTGTGCCTCGACCGCATGACCGACCTGCAGTGCCGGCACCTTCCGGTTGTCGACGAGGTGGGGCGTCTGACCGACATCATCTCGATGCGCGACTGCATGACGCAGATTTCCGAAGCGGCCAAGTCGGAGGCTGTCGAACTCCGCAACTACGTGACGGGACAGTATCCACGGTAGCCCAGGCCCAAACGAAAAGACCAGCCCGGAGCGTCGCCGCCCCAGGCCGGTCGGGAAAGGAAGAAGGGACGTCGAGGGGGCAGGCGCGTCCCGAAACCTGCGCCCCCTGCCATCTGGGACTACACGTATTCCTCCAACTGATTGGCGTGGAGGTATTCGACGACCTGCTTCACCTGCTGTGCGTTCTCGCGGTTGCACACGAGCACGGCGTCGTCGGTGTCAACAACGATGGAGTCGTGGATGCCGACCAGCACGACCAGCCGCTCGTCGGCTTTCACGTAGCAGCGGCTCGAGTTCTGCATGATCACGTTTCCCTCGATGACGTTGCCCAGTTCGTTTTTCTCGCTCATGTCATAGACGGCGCGCCAATCGCCCACGTCGTTCCATTCAAAGGATCCCGGCACAACGTGCGTGCTGTCGGACCGCTCCATCACGCCGTAGTCGATCGAGATGCTCGGGCTGTTCTGGAAGGCCGACTGCACGGCACGCGGCTCGGCGTCGGTATCGACGGCGTCGTGGAGCGGACGGAACGCGTCGTGCGTATCGGGAAGGTGGCACTCGACCTGATCGAGAATCGTGTCGGCACGCCAGATGAACATGCCGCTGTTCCACAGAAAGTCGCCGGAGTCGATGAACCGCTCGGCCGTGGGCCGGTCGGGCTTCTCGGCGAATGTCTTGACGGGGTAGGCCTGTAGCGGCTCGCCGTTGAGGTCGGAGGGGCCGTCGTACTGGATGTAGCCGTAGCCCGTGGCCGGGTAGGTCGGCTCGATGCCCATGGTGACGAGGGCGCCGGGCTCCTGCGCAGCATCGATCGCCACGTCCAGCGTCTCATGAAACAGTTGCACATTGCCGATCACGTGGTCGGCGGGCAGCACCACCATCGTGGCGTCCGGGTCGCGCTCCACGAGCTTTACGGCTGCGTAGGTGATGCAGGGCGCCGTGTTGCGGCTGATGGGCTCCGCCAGGATGTTCTCTTCGGGAACGGCCGGCAGCTGCTGCTGGGTTTTCTCGACGTAGCGCTCGTGGGTGACGATGAGGCAGCGTTCCGGCGGAATGAGGCCCTGCAGTCGGGCCACGGTGTTCTGGATGAGTGACGCCTCGCCGAACACGTCGAGGAACTGCTTCGGGTTCTCCTTGCGGCTGGCCGGCCAGAAACGGCTTCCGATGCCGCCGGCCATGATGACGGCGTAGTCCATGAGTGTGCGAGATGGTGTCAGAGATCAAACGGCGTCCGCAACATAGGGATTGGAGGGAGGAGTTGCAGGCGCACAAACAAACGATCACACGCCGAGGGCGAGGAGGGGCGAAGAGCTACGAAGCGCCCATCGGGCCGCGCCGAAGGAGCGGGTGGTCGTGCGACCACACCGTTCGAATGCCCTGAAGCACTCCCCGCAGCGCAGCGTCGCGGTGGGGATCCGACGACATGGAGACGGCGAGAAGTCGTCCGACAACGCTCCACCAGAACGCCCCCCGGGCGGCCCCGCCTCCGAGGTGCTTTTCCACGAACCAGCGACGGTGCACCGTGAGGGCGCGAGCGTACCGCTCGGCGTCGAGCCGGTTGCGCGGCGCCCGCCGGTGTCGCAGCCGGGCCTGGGGCTGCACCACGAGACGCGCCTCCTGTCCGATGCGGTACGACAGGTCGAGATCTTCGAGCATGGCGTATCCGGCGAGGGCCGCATCGAAGCGGTGCCGGTGCAGCAGCCGGCGCCGGTACGAGGACGAGCAGCCGCTGAGCCACTGCGTGTCGCGCAGACCGGCCGGTGCACCGGCCGCCGGCGACTGGGCCGAGGTGGTGCAGCCGGACGGGAGGACGCGGCCCGGCTCCGGATGGCGCAGCAGAAAGAGCCGTTGCAGCATGGGGCAGCGTGGCGCGGATCGGATCTCGTCGGGCTCGACGATCACGCCGCCCACGCCGCCGACATCGGGACGCGTTTGGAGGACATCGGAGAGGGCGCTGAAGTAGCCCGCTTGAACCGTCACGTCGTCGTCGATGAAGTGCACGACGCTGACGGAGGAGGGCAGGCGATCGAGCGCGTAATTGCGCTGACGAGGCAGGGAGGGAGCCGCCGGGTACGGCCAGTGCGCCGCCGGGACGGCGCCGAACTCCGCGATGTGCTCCCGATTCTCCCGGAGGGCGTCGTCGTCGCTGGCGTCGATCACGGCCAGGAAGGTCGAGGCCGAGGGCGGGTGCGCCGCGATGCTGTCGAGCGTGGGGCGCAGTTCTGTCGGCCGGTTGCGTGTGCAGATGACGATGGCCTCCGAGGCGTTGGCAGGGGCGGGCATAGGACTATGAACTGCGGGAAGGAGGCGGCGTGCGGACAAGCGAGAGCACGGACGGCGCGATGCCCGTGAGAGCCACCACGCGCCGCCGGATCCACAGGTTGCGAACAGTCAGCGCTGTGGCCGTGGCGAGCGCCGCTCCGAGTGCTCCGTAGAGCCAGATGCCAACAAGGTTGAGCGCCACGTTCAGCACGGCGCACGCCCCATAGATCGACGCGCACGACCGTTCGTGGCCCGTGAGGGTCAGCAAGTGGGTTTGGGCCCCCATCGCGGCATTGATGACCAGGCCCGCCATGAGCACGACCATCACCGGAGTGCCGGCGGTGAAGGCCGCGCCGAAGAGCGACAAAACCGGCTCAGCCACGAAGGCCAGACCCACGGCGGCAACGAGCGTCGGCCAGAAGTACCAGTGCGCGAGGCGCGCCACGGTGGCCTGCAGGTCTTCGCGTTCGCTGTGATACAGCCGCGAGATCTCCGGGGCCGCCACGGCATCCACTGCAAAGCCGAGAAACGTGACGATCTGTGCGGTCCGCAGGGCGGCGAAGTAAATGCCGACCTCTTCCGACCCCATGAGCATGCCGAGGAGAACCACGTCGGTCTTGCGCAGAAGAAGCTGGAAGCCGCTCGTTAGGAGCAGCGGAACAGCCACGCGCAGCCAGCGACGGGGGCGTCGCTCGGGGGACGGTGCGGAGGATTCCAGGAGCGTGCGGCTCCGCCACTGCTGAAGGCCGACCATCCCGACGAAGACCACGCCGGTCGCGATCAAGACCTGGAGGGGGGTGACCGTACCCGTTAGCACGACCAGCCCCCCGGCGCCGAGACCAATCGCGAGCGGGCGCAGCACTTGGTTCGGGGCGTACGACCAGGCAAACCGATTGCAGGCGCGGAGCACTTCCGTTTCGAAGAGAAGCAGCGCCATGAGCGGGGCAAGCGCGACACCCACGAGGAGGGCCGACCGCGGCATGTCGCCGGTGGGCACAACGGCGACGACGACGGCCGCCCCGGCGGCAAGAAGGAGCGCGGCGGCCGCGATGAATCCGCGGCTCGTGCGCAGGAACCCGCTCAGCAGCGCGAGCCGGTCGGTGCTCCGATACTCGGGCACAAAGCGGAGAGCCGCATTCGGAAGGCCTAGGGCAGCAAACTGCGCCAGAAAGCTCGTCCAGCTAATGGCGAAAACGTACACGCCGTAGCCATCCGCATTCATCCAGCGCGCCAGCAGCACGTGCAGTGCGTAGAGCAGTCCGGCCCCCAGCACACGAATCCCGAAGGAGATCATCGCCCCGCGCGACAGAGACCGCCAGGACGGCACACGCAAGACATCGAACATGAAAGCGAATCGCAGCGTTGATTCGGGCAGCGTCCGCAAGGTAGGCAACCCAGACCAGAGGCGCACACCGCTGCCGGTGGGCGACAGAGCGGCCGGGAGAAAGACGGGAGAAACGAGCTTGGACCCCGGAACGCGAAACTCGAAATCCAACCCTCAACCCGCGCATGGCCACGCAGCCGCTTCGGGTCGTGCACATGACGACGGTGCATCCGCCGTTCGACCCGCGTATCTTCTACAAGCAGCTTGCCACGCTTCGTGACGCCGGGTACGACGTGCATCTCATTGCGCCGCATGCGTCGGCCGAGCGCGTCTGCGGCATCCCAATTCATGCCCTTCCGCGGCCGGAGCATCGACGGCAGCGCCTGGCCCTGCAGCCGCAGGCGTTCCGCAAGGCCCGGGCGCTGGAGGCCGACATCTACCAGATTCACGACCCGGAGCTCCTCCCGCTGGCGTTCCTGCTCAAGAGGGCCCGCGGCGCGCCGGTGGTCTACGACATGCACGAAAACTACCGCGCCAAGGGCCGTCTGCTGGGGGGGGGACTCCGGCTGCTGGAGCGATGGGGCTTCACGTGGCTCGACCACGTTCTGCTGGCGGAGCGCAGCTACCGCCAGGTCGTGGCCGGACGGGGAGTGCCCCACACCTTCATCGGCAACTACTTCGTGCCCATTGGAGAGGAGAAAGAGGCGCCGCCGTCCGCGCTGGCGTCGACCCCGACGCGCCTGCTATACACCGGGACGGTGTCGGACAGCCGCGGCCTTCGTACGATGGTGGACCTTGCGTCTGTGCTCCGCAAGGCCGATCGATCGGAGACCCTCACGGTCGTCGGCGTCTGCCATCACGACGACCAGCGGGCTCGTGCCGAGCGCCGCATCCGAGATCGCGACCTCACGTCTGTTCTCGAATGGATCGGGAGAGACGCGTACGTGCCACCGTCCGACATGCCGCCCCACTATCGCCGCGCCGACGTCGGACTGGCTCTCTGCGAGCCGCACCCCAACCACACCGGATCGCTGCTCACCAAGTTCTACGAGTATCTGCACCACGGGCTGCCCATCATTTGCTCCGACTTTCCGCTCTGGCGGCGTTTCGTGGAGACCCACGACTGTGGCGCCCTCGTTCCGCCCGGCAACGCCCAGGCCGTGCTCGACGTGCTCGATGCCTGGCGGAGCGACCCGGAGCGCTTTCGGCAGTGTGCCCGAAACGCCCGTGCCGCGGCCCCCCAGTATCGATGGGCATCCATGGGCGACCGGCTGCTTGACGTGTACCATGACCTGCGGGCTGCCGGCGGCGCGCGGCCGGCGGACGCTTGAGACGCGTGAAACCCGGGCACCGCATCCAATAGAGCCGCATCCAATAGAAAAGCGCAATAGAAAAGCGCCGACCCGCCTCTCGGCAGATCGACGCAAAAGACTCCCGTACGACCGTAGGGGTTAGGACACCGTTTCCGGCTCTTCTTCGGTTTCCGGAACCGGTGCAATCTCAAACCGGACCCCCTGATCGCCAGGATACGGCTTGTGGTGGTCGTGATTGTTGGTCCAGATCTCTTCCGGGATGCCTTCCGGGAAGGCTTCGCATTGTGGATGGTCGGCATTGCGGTCTAAATGTTTGCAAGCCGTGCACATCGACTGAATATCGTGCGTCATGGCGTGTCTGCTCGTTTGTCCGAAGGTGTCGCGGAGGGGAACTCTTCAATCTCATTTCACCGCCTGAAACGGGGGCCCACTCGGGGGAGATCCACGCGGAGACGGATTTAGAGGCAGTCTAAATGTGGGAAGCACAAGGGGCCGAAGCGAAGAAGAGGCGCAACGCGACGGCGACGCGACAGACGTACGAAGACGCAGATGGGACACATTGCCGCCGGCACGGGCAGTGCAACAATCTCGTCCTAACTTCACAAAGCGGGGATTGACGAGATCGCGTCCGCGGCTGTTTATTTAGATCGTGTCTAGTTAAAGAAAGCCGGCTGTTGCTCATGTGCCTGAACGAATTCAAGAAGGCGGCTCCCACCGCGTTTGAAGTGTCCGATCGCCCATGCTGCGGCCGTTATAAGTACTGCCTGCGCGGGAAGGGCTGCATCCTCGGTGTTCTCTTTGAAACGTCGGTGGACGTCTGCTTCGAGTGGTTGACGGAGGACGGACGCGTTGTCGACTATCCGCCCGAAATTCGCTACAAAGCCTGGCCGAAGCGCATGGTGCAGCGTCTCATGGCCGAGGGCGTCTGGGAGCCTGTCAGTTCGGCTCCACAGACGGCGTAGTGGGCGGCGTCGATGGCGTCGTTTCCCCCGAGGCAGTCGCTTCACGTCCTGTTATGGCCTCCAGCTTATGGCCTCCAGCGACCGGGTTCGCCGGTCCAAATTTCTCGCTTATCTGTTGCGCCACCAGCCCGAGGCGCTCGATCTGGACATGGACCGAGCCGGGTGGGTGCGCGTGAATGCCCTTCTGCGTGGATTGCAGGCCCGCGATGCGTCGTGGACGCGAGAGCGTCTCGAACAGATCGTCCGGCAGAGCAAGAAGAATCGGTTCGCGTTTGATGCCGCTGGCACCCGCATCCGTGCTCGCTACGGCCATTCGGTGGCGGTCGATCTCGGATACGATCCGGCCGTCCCGCCCGATGTTCTCTTTCACGGCACCCCTGAGGCATCGGTCGACGCGATCTGCAGCGAAGGCCTCCGGCCGATGAACCGGCAGCACGTGCATCTCTCTGAAGAGGTCGCCGCGGCCCGTACGGTCGCTCGCCGGCGGGGGCACCCCGTGGTGCTCCGCATTGATGCACGCGAGATGCATGCGGACAGCTTCCGGTTTTACCGGACCGAAAGCGGCGTGTGGCTCGTCGACCGCGTACCGCCCGAGTATCTACAGACGGGATCGTGACCGGCCGCGCAGGCTACAGGGAAATCACCTTTTCGATCTGAGAGGCCTCCTTGTAGATCTCAATCACCTCGTCGCTGGACGCCATGCGGATGTGTGCCGTCACGCTCATGTAGTTGCCCTTGCTCGACTCCCGCACGCGCACGGGGTGGTCGTCAAAGACGGCCTTTAGCTCGTCAACATGAGAAGAAGGGGCAATAAACTTAAACGTATAGCGGGTGGGCCAGTCGTTCTGATCGTCGAGCAGCTCCCGAAACCGTTTCCACCATTCCTCATCGCTGTCGGTATCGGGCGGATCGATAAACTGCATAGAAGTCGGGGATTGGATCGACAGATTGTGTGCCGGACGTAAACCTTGAAACGGAAGCATGGCACAGAGGGATCCGTTCTGTGACAGGGCATCCTGGGGCGGCCGGAGGAAGACTGCGTGAACGGAGCGCCTCTCTGGCCGGGCCTGGACGGACTGCGGACCTTGCACCGGGGCCCCGACCGTAGAAGGACACCCCGCTGTTGTGCGCTGCTTCGAACGCTTTCCGTGACTGCTTTCCCGCCACAAACTACGATGTCTCTCCCTGATGCTGTTGAACTCTGCGACGTGGGTCCGCGCGACGGCTTTCAGTTTGAGGACCAGTTCATTCCTACCGACGTCAAGCTGGACACGATCACGGCCCTCGCCGATGCCGGGGTGCCGCGCATCCAGGTGACTTCGTTTGTGCATCCGAAGTGGGTGCCGCAGATGAAGGACGCCGAAGCCCTCTGCGAGCGGCTGCCTGCGCGTGAGGACGTGGTGTACGCCGGCCTGGCCCTCAACCAGAAAGGACTGGAGCGTGCGCATAATGCCGGCCTGAGGCACGTCGATTTGTCGGTGGCGACTCACGACGCGCACAGCCTCGACAACGCCAACATGACGGTTGAAGACGCCGTCGCGCAGGCCGAGTCGATGGTGGCCTACGCGCACGAGCACGGCCTGCAGGCACAGATGGGCTTCCAGACGGTGTTCGGCTACCAGGCCCCCGGCGACACGCCCCTGGACACGGTCGTCGACCTGGCCGAGGGCTTTGCCCAGCAGGGCGTCGCTTCCATCTCGCTGGCCGACTCGACAGGCATGGCCAATCCGGCCATGATTCAGAGGCGGGTGCAGGCCGTGCAGGAGGCGATTGGCGATACCGCGCTGGTTCTGCACCTGCACGATACGCGCGGGCTGGGGCTCGCCAACGTGTACGCTGCGCTGGAGGTGGGGATCACCCGGTTCGACACGTCGCTGGCGGGGATGGGCGGATGTCCGTTTATCGCCGGGGCGACAGGCAACATCGCCACGGAGGACACGGTGTACCTGCTCGAGCAACTCGGCATCGGCACCGGGATCGACATGCGGGCCGTGGCCGATGCATCGGTGCGGATCGAGAACCTTCTCTACAAGGAGTTTCCCGGCAAGATGCACCGCCTGCTCCAGCGCGACGATGCCGATCAGGTCCCGGTATAGGCCGGTCGGGCATCGACCAGCTGGGAGGCGGGCAGTGGTTACCCGTGGCGCTGCCGCGGATGCACGGCGACATCGCGGGCCGGACCCGCGAGGCCATCGCCTGACGGATCTGCCTCGACCTTCCGATCCTCGACGCAAATCGACTCTTGCACGCCGCGAGAGGCGGGCACCCATCGGATCAGCTCCAGCCGCCCGTCGAAGTGTTCGACCAGCGCCGTACAGCTCTCCACCCAGTCGCCGGTGTTGACGTATTGCACGTCCTCGATCGTGCGCATCTCGGGATGGTGGATGTGTCCACAGATGACACCGGCTACATCTTTGGTCCGGGCCTGCTGCGCCACGGCGTTCTCGAAATCGGCGATGAACTGTACGGCGCGCTTCGTCCTGTACTTCAGATAGGCCGACAGAGACCAGTACGGAAGCTTCATCCAGCGACGTACGCGGTTGACGTACCGGTTGAGCTTCAAGATGCCGGTGTAGGCCCACGCGCCCATCATGGAGAGCCAGCGCGCGTGGCGGATGACCCCGTCAAACTCATCGCCATGCAGCACAAGAAACCGACGCCCATCGGCCGTGGTGTGTGTGGCCTGCGTTTCGATCGTGATGCCGCCCAGCTTCAACTCGGGAAAGCGGCGGGCCGCCTCGTCGTGGTTGCCGGGAATGTAGGTCATCCGCGCCTGCCTGGCCTTGTCGAGCAACGCTTGAACGACGTCGTTGTGGGAGGGGGGCCAGTACCAGGACCGCTGCAGGGCCCATCCGTCGAAGATGTCCCCGACAAGGTAGTAGTGATCGGCCCGGTGATGCGCGAGAAAGTCGAGCAGAAACGCGGCCTTGGACTCCCGGATGCCCAGGTGGACGTCCGAGATCCAGAGGGAGCGGTAGGAAGAAGGGACCATGCGCACGGACGAGCGAGTGGGAGGAAACGTCTTGTCCTCAACCTACCGGCAGCGTGTTACTCCCGAATTACGCGCAGGTCACGATATCATTTTGGTTCAGGGGCACAACCAACAGCGCGCCGCCCGGAGGTGCCGGACGGCGCGCTGAAGCACCAGGATAAAAGGGATGCAGGCGTCTACTTGAGACGGAAGGTTACGGGCAGGGACATGCGCACCTTCACGGCGGAGCCCCGCTGCTTGCCCGGCTTGCAGCTCAGCTTCTTGACGGCGTCGAGGGCCGCTTCGTTCAGCAGCTTGTGGACGCCACGCGTCACCTTCGGGTTCGTGACATTCCCGTTCTCGTCGACCACAAACTGTACGAACACGCGCCCTTCAATGCCGGCCTTCTTGGCGAATTCCGGATACGTCACTTCCTGCTGCAGCGCTTGCACGCCCCCGCAGTCCGGCTGCTGCTCGACGACGACGAAGATCTCTTCCTCTTCCTCTTCCTCTTCCTTCGGCGGCTCGGGCGGGCCTTGGCTGGTGTCGAGCGACTCGTTCAGGTCGAGCGAAGCACTGAAGTCTACGTCCTGCTGCTCGATGGTCTGATTGTCAGGAACCTCAACCGGAACCGGAGGCTTCGGCGGAGGCGGGGGCTTCTGCTCCTGCTTCGTCTGCTGGATCTCCTCCATCTCGACGACCTCCTGCTCCTCCAGTTGGACCTGGAACTCCTGCTGCGGCTGCCAGCTGACGCGGAAGGCCACGACGAGCAGGGCAAGCGCGACCACCATGCCGACCTCCACCCACATTCCATATTCGTTACGGAGGTCCGCTTCCGGGTTTTTGTGTACGGACATAACGTTGCTGCGTTGTTCTCAAGGGCCTGCGAGACGGTCGATGCGAGCGCACAGGGCGCATCTGTGCGGCGGTGACCGGTACAATCCAGTTCGACAACGTTACCTTCATGCGGATGTTTCGTGAAGGTCTGAAATTTCGGCGCGGGCGGGAGCGCGGCAAATCAAGGCTGCAACGAGAGCCGGTACACGGAGCGTGTCGGCGTCATGAGGACGCGCGCCGCTGGTGCTGCACGGTGCGATACGCAATGTAGCCGAGGATGGCGAGGGCGAGGCCGACAACGTCTGCCAGCGCGTCGTAGGGGTCGCCGAGGCGCTCGATGGGAAGGACGTACTGATACACCTCGGTGAGGCCCGCGAAAAAAACGCCCGCCAGAAAGAGCCCGGCCCCACGCCGTCGGGCGTGGTGGGGCGTGTCGCCGGAGGACGGCTGGAGGGCATGCATCCACAGAACGCCCAGCCCGACGAACAGCACGGCATGGGCGACCTTGTCCAGATCGATCGTCGCAGGCGCCTCCGGCAGGCCGGGGGTCGGGATGGTCAAAGCGACGAGGATGCCGAGCGTCCACAGCACGGCCAGCGACAGGGCATGCCGCCGGGCAAACGCGCGCAGTCGGTCGGAGAAGGAATCCCGCTGGACCATAAAGGAGAAACGGTGGGCCGGTTGGCGATGGGGAAACGGAAGACCCGCTGTCCTGAGCCCCCGGTCTGTACCCAGGAAAACGGAGCCCATTGGAAGGACTCGGGCGTGCGAGCTACAAGTCGGTCGACTCCAGGCAGGTGCGGGCAGCGGCCGGAAGCATGTCGAGGAGATCGGTCGCGACCATCGTGCGAGCGTCGTGCTGCTGGTCGTAGCGTTCCGCCGCCGCACCGCCGAGGTGGAGGGCACAGGCAGCCGCCTTCGCCGGAGCAACGCCCTGCGCCAGCAGTGCCGCACACTGTCCCGCGAGCACGTCGCCCGTGCCGGCCGTCGCCAGCGCCTCCGTTCCCGTGCTCCCCGCGTACGTCGTTCCGCTCGGCTGGGCCACGAGGCTCGGACGGCCCTTGAGTAGCAGCGTGCTGTTCCATCGTGCGGCGTAGGTGTCGGCCGCACGGACACGGTTGTCGAGGTCGACCGAGCCGGCCAGGCGGTTGAACTCCCCGGCGTGCGGCGTCAGGAGCCACCGTCCGTCCGCGTGGTCCGTGAGGTCGTCGATGGATCCGGCGAGTGCGTTCAGTCCGTCGGCGTCGATGACGGTGGGCAGGTCCGTCTCGCGAAGGAGAGTGCGGACAAATCGTGCTGTGGGGTCGGCCCGCCCGAGGCCCGGGCCCACGAGGAGCGCATCGGCTGTGTCGAGGCGATCGGCGAGTGCATCCAGGGCCGGACCCGGGTCGATCGTGCCCGCGTCGGTTGTGGGGAGGCCCAGCGTGGGGATCGTGGTCATCGAGCCGGCGAGGGCAGACTGCACCGACGCCGGGCACGCGCACATCACGTAGCCGGCGCCGCTGCGAGCGGCGGCCTTCGCCGCCATGACCGGTGCTCCGGTGTACGACGGCGCGCCGCCCACGACCAGGACGGTGCCGGCGCTGTACTTGTAGGCGTCGGGGGCGCGCGCGGGCCACCAGGCTCGAACGGCTGCATCGGTCGTTGCACGGACGCAGCCGGGCCGTTTCGCGACCCGGTCGATGACGAACGACGGGATGCCGATATCGACCACCTCAACCGACCCGGCCACGACCGGACCTGCTCCGAGGCGAAGGCCCACTTTGGGCGCGGCCATGGTGAGGGTGCACGCCGCACGCACGGCGTCGCCCAGGATGCGACCGGTGTCGCTATGCAGGCCGCTCGGCACGTCGAGAGCCACGACCGGCGCCGAGCGGTCGTTCAGCCAGTCCACGACGCTCCGAATCGGTTCCCGAAGGTCGCTCGTTAGGCCCGTACCGAGGAGAGCATCCACGTACAGGTCGGGGGCGAGCGGTGCCGTGGCAGCGTCCAGCCTTTCCAGCGACTCGAACGAGCGCAGCGTAAGCCGCCCGGCGTCTGGGTGATGCGCATGGAGATGCTGGAGCAGGCTCAGATTGCGGGCGGGATCGTCGCGCAGGGCCTCGGCCTCGCTCATGAGGACGACGTGGATCCGGGCCCCCATCGCGAACAGCCGGCGGGCGACGACCAGCCCGTCGCCGCCGTTGTTGCCCTTTCCGCAGAGAACGACGACGGAGGTGCCCTGCAGATCGGGGCCGTACCGCTCGCGGATGGCGGCAGCAGCCCCCCGTCCGGCCGACTCCATGAGCGTGAAGCCCGGGATGCCGTAGTCCTCCATGGTGTAGCGATCGGCCTCGCGCATGGCCTCGGCCGTGAGCAGGGGCGTCGTGGGATTCAAGCGTGCCATAATGCGGAGCGTGGGTCGAGTAGGTTCGGTGCGAGAGCCAGACGGTCGAAGGAAACGGGTCGGTGTGTTCCTCCGAAGGAAGCGGCATCATTTCTTGATGGGGGGCGCCCCTTCCAACACGACGATCCGGAGGGGCTCGGGGAGAACATTCGTCCAACGTGGACGGCTCTCAACAGGTTGAGCAGTCCAGGTGAGCGGCTCGGCAGGTTGGTAGGGAACGAGCCGCCCCGGGTCCCAGCGCCCGTTGCCATTTCGGTCGAGGAAGGCGCGGAAGCGGAAGCTGCCGTCCGGAAGCTGGTCGAAGAGAAACGTGCTGTCGGCGCCGACCGCCATGCGCCGTGGCTCCATGGGAAACGGCGTGCGCGCCGGACGGAGCTCGACCCCGAAGGGCAATGCGGCGGAGTCGGGCCCTGCGGACCGCGACGTGCGCGGGGGGGCGGACGCATGCATCCGCGTGGTGTCGCCGCGTACGGAGACGGTGTCGAGGACGAGTTGCCCTTCCAAACCGCCGAGTTGCCGGTCGGAGACGCGACGATAGCGCTGCGTCGTCGTGGTGTCGGAGCCGGCAAACACGCCGGCGTCGAGGCCCACCGTGACGACCTCGCCAGAAGCGAGCGGTGGATCGAAGGCCAGGCGGTAGGTCGTGCCGGTTTCCGGCACGAGGGCGAAGGGGCGCGTCTGTCCCAGGGTGTCCTGGACCGTGAGGGCGCGTTGTAGGCGGGCCGTATCGGGCGGCTGGTTGAAACGAAGCCCTGGACGAACGCCCGGCAGCAGGGGAATCCCGGCCGTATCGGCGGTCGCGGGAGGGGGAAGGAACGCGCGGAGCCGGGTGCGAAGGGTGTCGGGGGGATCGCCGGGGAGAACGCCGAGCGTATCCGGTGCGGCTGGGGTTCCGAGGGTGTCGGTGACCGTGGCAGCGGGAAGCAGCACGTCGTGCCGACGCGGCTGCATCGTTTCGGTGCGGAGGACGATGTCGCGGCGCGTTGCAGGCGAGCGGTAAACGGCGTCGACGGAGACGCGGGCGCCGCTCACGGAGTCGCGCACGACCCATGGGTCTGTCGCTCGGCGCTGCAGACGCACCGGTTCGTTGAACGAGAGGACGAGGCGACGATTGGACGGAGCGCGAATCGGCTGCGGCCTCGGCGCGACTGTATCGACCCGCGCCAGCAGCCACGGGACGGGCACCTCAGGCGCCGTACTATCGGCGGGGAGGGCGAGGCGAGGGGGAGGCGCCGTCGCTTCCTGAGGATCGGGACGACGGTTGCGATTGGCGTCCTGCACGCCAACCACGTAATAGTTCTGCTCGCGCATGTAGTCGAACGCGAAGGTGCCGTCCTCGCCCGTCTGCGTGCGGTAGGCCGGGCGGTCCGGGAGGGGGCGCGGCACACGTGTGGCGGTATCGGGCAGGGAATAAGCGTAGACATCGATCTTTGGAGCGGGGGCGCCCTGCGGAGGCGTCACGATGCGGCCTTCGATTTGGCCCTGGTTGATGCGCGGCCCCGTGGAGAAGGCCACCGTCAGCGGTTCATTGAGCGAAACCCCGTGCGCGTCGCTCATGTCCGTGTCGATGGTGACAATGTAAGTCGTATTGTCGCGCAGGGTGTCGGGCAGTTCGATGTCGACGGCACGTCCGTCCCAGTCAAACTCCAGGCGCCGCTCGAAGGCCGGCGTCAGCGACAGCGACTGCACGAGGCTGCTCCGGTTTACGTACTCGGTGAACGCAAGCCGAAGCCGCCGCGTGTCGGTCGGCACATTGACACTCCCCGCTGCCGGTGCGCTCTGGCGGATGGACGGTGGCGTGGTGTCGCGCGGTCCGCCGCTCGGTGGCACGGGATTGGCGCACCCGACGAGGCCGATCGCCACGGCAAGAAGGGCAAGAATCAGCCGTGGCGATCGACGAAGCCCGACCATGGTCGGAGAGGGGATAGAGGCACGGGAAAGACGCCGAACAGGAGGGCGGACAGCAGGGAGGCGCATGCTGTGCGCATCCGCCATCGGTGGATGGGAGGCCTTCCCACGGTCCGCGTCTCCCACGCTCCGCCTCATGACTATGCGTAGATGCCGCGCATGCGGAGCGCCTCGGCGACCTTGCGGACGCCCATCACGTAGGCGCCGATCCGGAGCGACACATCGTGCTCGTCGGCGGTTTCGTACACCTTCTTGAACGCCGTGTTCATCATCTGGTCCAGCCGCTCCTCCACGGTGGGTTTCTGCCAGAAGTAGCCCTGGCGGTCCTGCACCCACTCGAAGTAGGAGACGGTCACGCCGCCCGCGTTGGCCAAGATGTCGGGGATGACCAGCACGCCCTTGTCGTCGAGGATGGCGTCGGCCTTTGGCGTGGTCGGCCCGTTGGCGCCCTCGGCGATGATGGTCGCCTGCACGTCCTCGGCAATGTCGCTTGTAATCTGATCCTCCTTGGCCGCCGGCACCAGCACGTCGCAGTCGAGCGTAAGCAACTCTTCGTTCGAGATCGGCTCGGCCTCGCCGAAGTCCTCCAGCGTGCCGCCGTGCTCGTCCACGTGCTGCTGCAGGGCCGCGATGTCGAGTCCGCTTCCGTTGTAGTATCCGCCGGTCACGTCCGAGACGGCCACGACCGTGCAGCCCAGGTCCTGGAGCAGCTTTGCCGCCACGGACCCCACGTTGCCGAAGCCCTGGACGGCGACGGTGCAGTCGGCCGGGTCCATGTTGCGACGCTTCATCGCGGCGCGCGTGACGGTCATCACGCCGCGCCCGGTGGCTTCCTGGCGCCCCTGCGAGCCGCCGAGCCCGACCGGTTTTCCGGTCACGACGGCGTTCTCGGTCCGCCGCGCGTGCATGGAGTAGGTATCCAGAATCCACGCCATGATCTGCTCATTGGTGTTCATGTCCGGCGCGGGAATGTCGCGGTCGGGTCCGAACACGTCGATCAGGTCGGCCGTGTAGCGGCGGGTCAGGCGCTCCAATTCGCCGGGGCTCATCTCGCGGGGATCGCAAACCACGCCGCCCTTCGCACCCCCGAACGGCACGTCGACGACCGCGCACTTCCACGTCATCCACGCCGCGAGGGCCTTCACCTCTTCGAGATCCACGTCCGGGGCGAAGCGGATGCCGCCCTTGCTCGGGCCGAGCACGTTGTTGTGAATCACGCGGTAGCCCTCGAACACCTTGATGTGCCCGGTGTCCATGACGACCGGCACGGAGGTCATGTGCACGCGCGCCGGCCGGCAGAGGTACTCGTAGAATCCCGGGTTGAGCTCCAGAATTTCCGCGGCGACGTCGAACCGCTCCATCATCGACTGGAACGGGCTGTCGCGGTCGATCGGGGCGGGTTCGCGGTAAACGGCGCGATCGTAAACGTCGAGCTTAAACGGCATGAGGCTGCAGGATCATCGTCGGCAAACAGTGAAAGGGGGCAGCCCGATGTCTCGGAAGCGGTGTTCGGTTGCTTCGGAGCGCTCGGGACTACAGAGACAACGTCGCGTCTGGAGCGTCGTCGCCGGAGCCGCACTGAACGTTTGCTGGAGGCTAGGGTTGCTCCTACGGAGGACGCAATTCGTTGCTCCTCCCCGTTCCGAGCAAATTTCACGGAGCGCGGGGACGTGCCGGCAAGGAACACCTGTCGAGGCCGGTCTTTAAGGTTCCGCGTCAACGCGACCTGCCCCCTGGAATGGGCCCGCGTCGGGGCTCGTTCGCGTTCTTCGCGACCGGCCGCCGGCCCATTGCCGTCTCACGGCTCCCACCCGCACCCTCTCTCCGACTTGCTCCCCCCATTTATCCCATTTATGACGTCTACGAACGATGCCCCGAGCACGAACACCCCGAGCACGAACGCCGCGGAGGTAAAAGACGCGCTCCGTGCCAAATACGCGGCCCTTGCGGCGGGCACCGTGGATCCCGACCCCCCTTCGCAGGCCGAGGGAACGGCCTGCACGATCGACGTCGAGTACGACGGCGTCGCCGGGTACGTGTCGGAGGCCGACCTCGGTCTTGGTTGCGGCGTCCCGACCGACGAAGCTGGCATTGAGACGGGCGAGGCCGTTCTGGATCTTGGGGCTGGCACCGGCATCGACGCCTTCGTGGCGCGTTCGCTCGTTGGCGAGCACGGGCGCGTCGTGGGGGTGGACATCACGCCAGAAATGGTGGACACGGCCCGGGCGCACGCCCGCACCCTCGGCTACGACAACGTCACCTTTGTGGAGGGCGACATCGAGGCGCTCCCCCTCGAAAGTGCGTCGTTCGATGTCGTCATCAGCAACTGCACCCTGAACCTCGTGCCGGACAAAGCCGCGGCGTTCGACGAAATGCATCGCGTCCTGAGGCCGGGGGGGCACTTCGTGATCGCCGATCTGGTGACGCAGGGCACGCTTCCCTCCGCCATCCGCGATGCGGCCGAGCAGTACGCCGGATGCGTTGCCGGGGCTCTTGAACGAACAGCCTATCTGAAGATTTTGCGTGGGGCGGGATTCGACGACGTGCAGGTGACACGCGAGCATGAAGTCCAGATTCCCGATGACGTGCTTGCGGACGCGGCCTCCCCGTCGGCCGTCGAGGCGTTTCGTGCGGCGGGGGGCGCGCTCATGAGCGTCACCGTGCGCGGCCACCGGGCCTGAGGGGCTGCGCCATCCGTTTCCCATTTGCCCGAGGTGATCACCTTCCATGGCCGCCCCGCTTTCCCGCCGCCGCGAAAAAGAGATTGCAAAGCTGGCCCGGCGCCGGTACCGACAAAAGCACGGACAGACGCTTGTGGAGGGCCCCCGGGCGCTGACCTCGGCGGTGGAGGCCGGGGCACCGCTGGTGGAGGTGATCGTGACGCGCGACGCCCTCGACACCCCCGACGTGCAGATGCTCACGGCGCGGGCCGACGTGCCCGTGTACGTCACCGACGACGAGACGATGCACCGCCTCTCCGATGTGCAGACGCATCAGGGCGTGCTGGGCGTGGTCGAACGGCAACTCGTAGAGCCGGCGGCAATTCCGAATCGTCTCGGCAACACGGGGACCGTGCTGGTGCTGGACGGTGTACAGGATCCCGGCAATGTGGGAACCATTCTGCGCACGGCCGCCTGGTTCGGCACCGACGCGGTGGTGGCAGGACCGGGCACGGCCGGATGGTACGGGCCGAAAGTGATGCGCGCTGCGGCAGGCGGGCACTGGGACGTCGTCCTGGCGCGAACCGACACGCCCGGCCGGTTTCTCGATTCGCTCCGGAAGGCCGGATGCGCCCTGTACGGCGCCGACCTGCACGGCGTCGCTGCGCGCGATTGGGCGCCGGAGCGCCCGTCGGCGCTGGTGCTGGGCAGCGAGGCCCATGGTCTGAGCGGCGCCGTGCTCGACCGTCTGGATGTGCCGGTCGCGATTCCCGGGGCGGCCCGTCGGCCCGGTGCCGAGTCGCTCAACGTCGCCGTCGCGAGCGGCATCCTCGTCTACGAATGGATCGGGTGAAGATCGGCGGAAGGCGTCTCCCGGAGCGGAGGGACCGCGAGCATCTGCCGCGCCAGGGCGGGGATCAGACGGCCTCCGCAGACGTGCGAATGCCCGGTTCGCGTTGCCGGCGCGTGTGCAAAAGCAGGGACGGTTTTGTATACTGCAAGTCTGTACCGAACCGGGGGCAAGTGACGCCCGTTATGTGTGCACCGGTCGTTTATTGATCGATAACGCCATCGTCTGTATGGAAATTCCCTCGCTACAGGGCTTCAGTCGCGAGAGCGGGCTGATGACGAAGGAGCAGCCGCTGAAGAAGCAGACCGAGCACGAAGCCCTCCGCATTGGGGTGCCGCGCGAAGTGGCCAACGAAGAGCGGCGCGTGGCGCTGGCCCCCACTGGGGCCGGAACGCTCGTGGCCAACGGGCACGATGTTTACGTCGAGGAAGGCGCCGGCGATCAGGCGCACTTCCGCGACGACGAATACGCCGAGGTCGGGGCTGAAATCGTGGACGGGCCGGGGGACCTGTACAACCGGAGCGACCTCATCGTGAAAGTCGGGCCTCCGAACGACGAGGAGATCGATCTGCTTCAAGAGCGCCAGGTGCTCATCTCTGCCCTGAACCTGGGCGGCACCACGCCCGACTTCCTGCAGCGGCTGATGCAGTTGAAAATCACGGGCATCGGCTTCGAGTTCATCCGCGCGTCCGACGGTACGTTTCCGCTCGTGCGCATGATGCACGAGATCACGGGGTCGATGGCCATTCAGATCGCCGGGCGCTATCTGGAAAGCAACGAAGGGGGAAAGGGCGTCATGCTCGGCGGCATCTCCGGGGTTCCCCCCGCGACGGTCGTGATTCTTGGCGCCGGGGTCGTGGGCGAATGGGCGGCCCGCACGGCGCTCGGGTACGGGGCGCACGTCATCGTACTCGACGCGGAGCTCGGCGCGCTGCGGGCTCTTGAGCACTACCTGGATCGCCGCATCACTACGGCCATGGCCAGCGAGCACTACATCCGCTCGGCCGTCAACTCGGCCGACGTGGTCATCGGGGCCATGATGTCCGAAGACCACCGCTCGCCGATGCTCGTCACCGAAGACATGGTGGCCTCCATGCCCGCCGGGGGGGTCATCGTAGATGCGGTCATGGACCAGGGCGGGTGCATCGAAACGAGCACGCCCACCACGCATTCGTCGCCCACCTTCCGGGAGCACGACATCATCCACTACTGTGTGCCCAACATGCCGTCGAACGCCTCGCGAACGGCCAGCTACGCGCTCACCCACGTCCTGGTGCCGTACCTGTTAAAGATCGGAGAGGCGGGCGCCATCCACGAAGCCCTCTGGCAGGACGAAGGCCTGCGCAGCGGCACGTACGTGTACCGGCAGCACCTAACGAAAAAAAGTCTGGCCACCATGTTCGGCATGCCGCACCGAGACATCGAGCTCCTGATCGCTTCAGGAATCTAACCGGCGGCGTCGATTGCTTGCACCGCGGGTGCGCCGTTTCTTTTTCCAAGTTCCTTTGCGCTGTGGACGTTTATCTGGAGAAAGACGAGGAGAATGCCGATCGGTGCGTTTATGCCTTCGGGGCCGGACCGGACGCCCTCGTGGGGCGCGTCGCCGTCGACAAGGCGTCAGGCGACGTTGAGATCGTGTCGCTGGACGAGGAGGCCGATCCACCCGGCGAGCAATTCTACTTGGCCCGCGTCGTTCCGAAGCTGCATGCCCTGCACGACGCTCAGACCTATCCGGACGCCGAGCGGTGGGCGGTGTAGCTTCGTTTCAGGGGCTGGGTCCAAGAGCCCAGGTCCAGGAGTCCGGGTCCCGGATTTGGGGGACTGGGTCGGATCGTGAGGCTCGGGGAGGCGCGTCCCACGCACAACCCGCAACGCATACCCCGCAACGCATACCCCGCAACGCATCACGTGTAGTCTGCGTGGACGATGGCGAGCCCGTCGCGGGCGGCGGCCGCGTCGAGGGCATCGCGACACCGGGCCGGGTCGGACGGTTGGTCCAGCGGATAGATGCGATCCCGGTAGCCCGCAAGCACGCGATCCACGGTTTCCGGCGGCACCGGTTGTCCGCCGGTGGCCTGCGCGGTTCCGTTGTGGAGCAGCACCACCTTGAGCGGGAGGCCGCGCTGCTGAGCCTCCAGCAAGCCAAGGTGTCCGGCCGCCACGAAGCCGAAATCGCCAGTCACCGCCCAGGCGGGGCCGTCGCCTGCCGCGAGTGCGCCCGCTGCCAGCGGAAGGCTTCCGCCCATGTAGGTGCACAGGTCGACCGCTTCGTACGGCGGAAGGCAGAAAAGCGTGCCGATGGTCGTATCGCCGGTCGTCACGGCTCGCGGCACCTGCGCGAGCGCCTCGAACAGCGGCACCAACCGCGCGGCGGGAGCGCGGTAGGCGTCCGGCAGATCGGCGGGAACGGTGGGGAGGACCGGGCGCTCAACGGCGTCCGGCGATTGCCCTGCGCAACGGGCCTGGAGAACGGCGTGCTGGTACGATGCAAACAGCGGGCAGCACACGTGGCGGGCCGCGTCGCGCTCGTAGGAAACCGCCGGCGCCGCACAGCTCGCCGGGTCGGCTCCGGCCGGGTCGGTCGCCCGGTCGGCGTCCAGAACGACGAGGTGAGGAAGCCCCTGGGCCTCCGACGCCTGAAGCGCCTCGCACAGCGCCGAGAACGCCGCCGAGGTCGCCGGACGGTGCACGGGGAGGTTGAGCTCGCGGGCGGCGCCTTCGATCTCCAAAATGCTATCGGAGTGCGCGCCGGTCGGGTCGTGAAACACGATGTAGAGAAGCCCGGCCGTCGTTCCCGCAGCCAGACTGTCGGCGATGGCGTTGGCCGCCTTCAGAAAGCCGTGCGCTTTGAGCAGCACGGCGGCGCGGTGCCCCCGGAGGGCCGCGCCATGGGCCATGCCGACGGCGACCTCCTCGTGGAACGAAAAGGGATCGCCGGTGCGCCGTTGCCAGGCGGTGAACGTTTGGGTGGCGCCGTGTCCCGGCACGGCGGTGACCAGCGCGACGTGACTGCGGTGCAGGGTCTCGGCGAGACCCTCAGCGTGGGACGAGTCCATGAGACGAGAGACAAGGTGTGGAGGGGCGCGTGCGGACCTGGTCGGTGTGCATCTGTGGAAGACGACATGTAGACTGCAGAAACGGCCGTCTGCCTCTTTCTATCCCTGCATCCAGTTGCGATGCCTGTCCCGCGCCGCATGGCTTCGCTGCACCGTTCGTGCCGCATTCCGTCGTGCTGGGACGGCCGGTCGTTCGGCGGCGGCTCGCCCGGTGGAGCGCGCACGCGCACCGAGCCGCACACGAAGCCAGATCCTGTGCGACTCCGCTGTGATCCCGGACCGTGTGAACGAGAACCTGCGGCTGGCCGATCTCGGGCACGGCATGGATCTGTACGCAGCCCTGCTTCCCCTGCTCGATACGTAACGGACCTGTTCTGGATCCGTTATTGATAAATTCCGGATTCGGTCGTTCCTTGTACCGCGTGCCTCCCTTGCATCGCGTCATCCGCAGGGGCAGACGTCGTCCGTTTCGGCCGCCGTCCCGGGTGCACCCTCTCGTACCGGCCTTCCGCGC
>Ga0207797_1000598_pt1 | contig 27762 bp, 16 predicted proteins | sample PRCRCaboRojoPR_6_FD_187275 | JGI IMG/M metagenome (GOLD analysis project Ga0207797, IMG submission 187275) | Marine sediment microbial community from Cabo Rojo, Puerto Rico - PR CR 10% Liquid 1 (SPAdes) | ecosystem: Environmental > Aquatic > Marine > Coastal > Sediment | place: Cabo Rojo, Puerto... | reverse complement strand
CAGCTCCGTTCGCCTCTCTTTTCAGCCCATGGAGGTTCAGGCCGTCCCCCTGGCTCCCCGGGTGTCCGGCTCCCTTCCCGAAGGCCTGTCCCTGGCCGCTGCACCCCAGGTCGAGCCTTCTCTGGCCCGGGTGAGCGGACCCGCCAACCGCCTCCAAGCCCTGGATTCCCTGCCCCTGGCTCCCGTGGATCTCTCCGGGATCACCGAGAGCCAGACGGTCCGGCAGCCCGTGGACACTGCGGGCCTCCGGGGTATGGCCCTGTCTCCCCAGGAGGCATCCGTGAGGATCCGGGTGGAGGAGACGGTGGAAAGGACTTTCTCCGACATCGTCCTTCGGCTTCCGGAGTTGGGGCAGGATCCCCAGCTCCAGGCCCGACCCGAGTCCGTGACCGTGACGGTTGCTGGGGCCCGGAGCCTGGTGGAGGCCATGGGACCCTCGGAGTTCCGGGTGACCCTCCCGGTGGGCAGGGTCATGACCCTGGCCCCGGGGGAGGAGGCCCGGGTGCAGGTGGCGGTGGACGGGCTGCCGGACCTGATCAGGGCCCGGGTGAGTCCCGAATGGGTGGTCCTCCGGAGACCCGCAGGCCGGTGAATCGCCCCGTCCTTCTCGGAATCGAGACCAGTTGCGACGAGACGTCGGCGGCCCTGGTGGCCGGGCCCGACACCATCCTGGGCCACGTGATCCACTCCCAGGACGTGCATGCCATCTATGGCGGCGTGGTTCCGGAGCTGGCGGCCCGGGCCCACCTCCAGCGGTTGGAGGAGGTGGTGGAGGAGGCCCTGCGGCAGGCGGGCCGGAGGCTGGAGGAGGTGGACGCCGTGGGGGTGACGGCGGGACCGGGCCTCATCGGGGCCCTCCTGGTGGGCGTGTCCTGGGCCAAGGCGGTGGCCTTCGCCCTGGGCAAACCCCTGGTGGCTGTCCATCACATGGAGGCCCACCTCTTCGGTCCCGTCCTGGAGGATCCGGAGGCCGAGCCTCCCTTCGTGGCTCTCCTGGTGTCCGGGGGGCACACTCTCCTCCTCCAGGTTCCGGCCTGGGGGCGCTACCGGCTCCTGGGAGAGACCCGGGACGACGCCGCCGGAGAGGCCTTCGACAAGGTGGCCAAGCTCCTGGACCTCTCCTACCCCGGGGGGCCGGCCATCCAGGCCCTGGCGGAGATGGGGGACCCCGGGCGGCATCCTCTCCCCCGACCCATGCTCCGGGGGGACCAGCGACCCGGTGACGGCGAGTACTACGATTTCTCCTTCAGCGGGCTCAAGACGGCGGTGGCGAACCTGGCTCGGACGCTGGAGGAGGAGGGCCGGCTGGAGGAGGAGCGGGAGCACGTGGCGGCCTCGTTCCAGGAGGCGGCGGTGGACGTTCTGGCCAGCAAGACTCTCCGGGCCGTGGAGGCGACGGGCTGCCGCCGGGTGCTCCTGGGAGGCGGGGTCTCCGCCAACCGGCGCCTCAAGACGGAGATCGCCAGGCGCCTGGGATCCCGGGGGCGCCTCTTTCATGCTTCCCCCCGGCTTTCCCTGGATAACGGGGCCATGGTGGCTCGGGCAGCCCTCTTCCACCTGGAGCGGGGAGAGGTGGCTTCCCCCCTGGTGTCCGCCGACGCGAACCTGCCCTTTCCGGACCTGGAACCTGCCGGAGATCCTCGGGCCGGAAACGGCCCCGGGGCCGGATAGAGATCCCCAGCCGGCCGGGATGCCTCGGCTCCGGGGGAACGCCATATTGTACCGGAGAGGAGACAGTCACCATGCCCAAATTCTATCGCAGAACGGAGCCGGGTGCCCGGGAGAATCTGGGGGCGGCCCTGGTGGCGGCGGGCCTCGCCACCGGCGTGGCGGCCACGGCCTTCTACCTGGTTCGCCTCTTCCTGGCCCGGGAGCCTCTGGAGGCTCTCCCGAAGCCGGGAGAATCCCACGGGGAATCCCCAGGGGAATCCCATGCCGGAGCCGGCGAGGAACAGGAGTAGCATGAGGGGAGTTCTCCCTCGTCTCTTCCCGGCTCTCCTCTGGCTGCCCTGCCTGCTGGTCCTTCCCCCGGGAGGGGCAGTCCCCCTGGAGGCCCAGGCGGGGCTGGACGAGGTGACGGAGCTCCGGTTCCAGGGGAATGAGCGGTTCTCCGACCAGGTCCTGGCACGGGCCATCGTCACCCGGGAGACCTCCTGTCGTTCCTTCATTCTGGCCCCCTTCTGCTGGGCCGGTGCGGATTTCGCCCAGGAGCCCTACTACTTCAACAACAGGGAATTCCTCCGGGACGAAGCCCGCATCCGCCTCTTCTACTACCAGCGAGGATACCGGCAGACCCAGGTGGATACGGTTCTGGATCATCCCTCCGACGGGGAGATCCATCTCACCTTCCGGATCCGGGAAGGAGAGCCGGTGGTGGTGGACTCCCTGTCCTTCCGGGGCCTGGAGGAGCTGTCCGATTCCACGGTAGCCCGGGAGCTGGTGGAGGACCTTCCCATCGGTTCGGGGGATCCTCTCAGCGGTATCGCCCTGGACGCGGCGGAGGACTCCCTTCTCCATCGCCTCCGGAACCAGGGCTACGCCCACGCCGAGGTGCTCCAGGGATACTTCATCCCCTCGGGCACCCTCCGGGCCAATGTGACCTTCGACCTCTTTCCGGGCCCTCTCACCCGGTTCGGCTCCATCCGGGTCACCGGGAACGAGACCGTCCCGGAGTCGGTGGTCCGGCGTATGCTCCCCTTCCGGGAGGGCGAGCTCTACTCCCAGGATCTCCGCTTCGCCGGTCGACGAAACCTCTACAACCTGGAGATCTTCACCTTCGCCGATGTGGTGGCGGACACCAGCGGCGTCCGGCCGGACAGCGTCCTTCCCGTCACGGTTCGGGTGGCGGAAGGAGACGTCCACCGGGTGCGGACGGGTCTGGGGTTCACCACTGCGGACTGCATCAACGCCGAGGCTCAGTGGTCCAGCAGGAACTTCTTCGGGGGGGCTCGTCGTCTCCAGCTCACCGGGCGGCTGTCCAACGTGCTGACTTCCCCCCTCCGGGAGGCAGTGTGCCGGGACGCGGGCTCCGGAGAGTACGGCCGGTTGAACTGGCTCCTGTCCGCAGGTTTCACCCAGCCCTGGCTCTTCTCCCCCAGGAACACCCTCACGGCGAGCCTGTTCGGGGAACGCCAGTCCCTCCCGGACATCTTCGTCCGGCAGGCCCTGGGACTGAATGTGGGGCTGACCCACAGCCTTACCTCCTACATGCCTCTGACCCTGTCCCTTCGCCCCCAGATCTCATCCCTGGACGCCGCCGAGATCTTCTTCTGCTCCAACTACCTCATCTGCACCCCCGAGGACATCGACGTCCTCCAGGGAGCGAACTGGCTCTCCCCGGTGGCCCTGAGTCTGTCACGGGATCGCCGAAACCAGGTCCTGAGTCCCACCCGGGGTCACTTCGCCCTCCTGGACCTGGAGTATGCCGGGGACTGGACGGGATCGGACTTCCGGTACGTGCGGCTCCTGGGGGAAGGGGCCTGGTACCACCAGGAAGGGGAGGGCTGGGTCCTGGCCACTCGGCTCCGGGGGGGCTGGGTGAGCCCCGGGGGCTTCCGGGGTCTGGGACGGCCCGCGCCGGGTCGGGAGGTCGTCCATCCGGAGAAGCGGCTCTATGCCGGGGGACCGAACTCGGTTCGGGGTTTCGCGCAGAACCGCCTGGGCCCCCGGGTGCTCCAGCTCCCCGACGTCCGGAACCTGTTCCTTCCCAGGGAGACGGGAGAATCCCCTCCCTGCACGGCGGAGGAGATCATGAACCGGACCTGTGACGCCGGCGCCCTGGACGATGCCGTGTTCGAGACCCGGCCCACCGGGGGCACCTCCCTCCTGGAGGGGAGCCTGGAGCTGCGCTTCCCCCTGGGGGGCCGAATCTGGGAAGGGGCCACCTTCCTGGACTTCGGGAATGTCTGGGGGGAGGACGACGACGTGGAGTTGGGCCAGGTGGAGCTCACGCCGGGTCTCGGGGTCCGGTACTTCAGCCCCATCGGCCCCATCCGGGTGGACCTGGCCTACCGCTTCGCCGCCGGAGAACGGCTCCAGGTGGTGACACCTCAGATTCGCCCGTTCGATCCGGAAACGGACGACCCGGAGGACCCCCGGCGGATTCGGGACTTCGACGGGAACCCCCTGGACTACATGCTTGCCAGGGATCTGGCCCTCCTGGAGCCCAGGGTCCTCTACGGCGAGCTGGATCCCTGGTCCCTCCGTCGCTTCCAGCTCCACCTCTCCATCGGACAGGCCTTCTGAGAATGGCTACCCTCCCCGGCGTCCGACGGATCCTGGGCTGGCTCCTCATGGCCCTGGGGCTCCTCTTCCTCGGGGCGGCGGTGTTCCTCACCCAGACCCCCTGGGGAAAGCAGTGGGTGCTTCGGGAGGTCCTGGTCCGGGTGGATGGGGCCATCCCGGGGACCCTCCGCGTGGAGGGAGTCTCCTCCCCGGGACTCCTCAGGGGATTCACGTTCCGGGGGGTGGACATCCGGGACCGGGAGGGGCGTCCCTTCCTGGCAGCCGATTCCCTCCGGGGGGGGATCAGTCCCCTGGCTCTCCTCCGGGGTGACCTGGTCTTCACCCGGGTGGCCCTATTCTCTCCCCGGGTAACCCTGGAGCGCCTCCCGGGCCAGGAGCGCTTCAATGCGGAGAGGATCTTCACCTCCCCGACTTCCCCGGACACGGCGACAGGGGTGGAATCGCCGGAGGAGGCGGTCCGGGAGGAGGAAGTCCGGGAGGAAGGTGGAGGCCGGGAAGGCGGACGAACCATCGCCCTCCGGGACACCCGGATCGTGGACGGCACCCTGGAGATCTTCCTGCCCCTGGGGGAAGGGGAGGAGACGGGGGAGGGGATGGTGGTGGTCCCGGGCCCCGAGGGACGGGGTCGCCTTCGCCTCCTGAGCTTCCGGGAGCTGAACCTGGAGCTCAGCCGGGCCACTGTGGCGGCTCCAGGCCAGGAGGGCGAGCGCTTCCAGGTGGAGAGCCTCTCGGTCCTGGCCCGGGTCTGGCCCGAGGCCTTTCGCATCCGTGACCTCCGAGGGGTGGTCCGGCGACGTTCCGGAGAGCTGGTGGCGTCCCTGGAGGAGCTCCGCCTTCCCTCCTCCGGGGTCCGGGCGAGCGTGGAGGTCCTCTGGGGAGACCAGACGCCGGTGCGGGTAGAGGCCCGGGGGGAGGCCGGACCCCTGGCCCTGGAGGATCTCCACTGGTTGGAGCCCAGGCTTCCCAGGGGGGAGGCCCGGGGGGGCTTTCGTTTCTCCCTGGCGGGAGAGAGCCTGGAGCTGGGGTTCCGGGAGACGGATCTCCTCCTGGATTCCGGTGGGATCGGGGCCCGGGGAACCCTGGTTCTGGGGCCGGAGCTGGCGTTCCGGGGCCTGGACCTGGAGCTGGAAGACGTGCCCCTGGCCCTGACGGACCCCTGGCTCCAGGAGCCTCTGCCCCTCCGGGGCCGGTTGGGAGGGAGGTTGGAGCTGGGCGGCGACCTGGACAGCCTGGCCGTGGAGGGGGATCTGGACTTCCGGGACCCGGAGGTGGCCGGGTTCACTCGAGCCCGGGTGTCCGGCATCCTCCACGTCCAGGAGGAGTTGGGGGCCACGGCCTTCCAGGCCACCCTGGCTCCCCTGGAATGGGCCACCCTCCGGAGCCTCTCTCCCCGCATGACGCTACAGGGGCCCGGCGCTCTCCGGGTGGATGCCTCCGGGGTGTTGGATGCGGGTCTGGATTTCTCCCTGGAAGCCACGCATACCCCCACGGGACGCACCCCCAGCCGAATTACCCTGGAGGGATCCCTCCACCGGGACACCCTGGACCCGGGGGAGCTGGTGACGAATCTCTCCGGAGACCTCCGACCCCTTTCCTTCACGGCCCTCCGGGAGAGCTTTCCCCAGCTCCCGGTCACCGGCGAGGTGGCCGGAACCCTGGGTCTGCAGGGCCCTCTGTCCGATGCCGTGCTGGAAGCTGACCTGGAAACCGAAGCGGGCCCCATGATCCTCCACGCCCGGTTCGACCTGGGAGACCCCCTCCAGCGCTACAGCCTGGACACGGAGGTCCAGGGCTTCCTCCTCTCCGACCTGGTCCCGGGGCTTCCGGAGCCCACCCGCCTCACCGGCAGGGTTCTTGCCTCCGGGGAGGGAGGAGAGCTGGACGATCTTCGGGGGGAGGCCACCGTCTTCCTCAGGGGTGGGGAGGTGGGGAAGCTGGAGGTGGATTCGGTGGCCCTGGTGGCCCGGGTCCGGGAGGGCCTCCTCCAGGTGGATGCCCTCATGGCGGAGACGGCCCTGGGGCGGCTGGACGGAGGAGGTTCCTTCGGCCTGGCCACGGGAGCCCCTTCCGGGGAGCTGCAGCTCCGGGTGGCTTCCGAGTCCCTGGCGGGGCTCCAGCCCTTCCTCTTCGGTGAGGTTCCGGTGGCCCGGGACACCCTGGGGCCCCTGGAGCGGGACGCCCTGGCCTTCCAGGGGGTGGACCTGGACACCCTCCCCACCCTGGAGGAGGTTCAGGTGGACGGAGCGGCTCTGGGCAGCGCCGTCTTCCGGGGTGGCCTGGAGGACTTCTCCGGGGAGGGGAGTCTGAGCTTCGAGAACCTCCGCTACCGGACCCACTTCGTGGAAGGGGGAGACCTGACCTTCTCCGCCCAGGGCCTGCCCGGGGCCCGGGGAAGAATCCGGGCCACCCTCCGCACGGATTCCCTCCGGGTCCTCTCCCTGAGCTTCCTCCGGGGACAGGCGGAGGTGGAGTGGGGAGATTCCCGTGCCCGGGTCCAGGTGGCGGCTCTTCGGACCGAGGAAGAGGATTACCGGGTCCGGGGCACGGTGGCCCTGGACACGTTGGGAGGGGGAGAGGTGAACCTGGACGAGCTCACCCTCCGTTTCGACACCGCCCGGTGGAACCTGGGGGGGCCTGCTTCCCTCACCTGGAGCGACCGGGGGCTTCGGGTCAGGGACTTCCGCTTCGTTCGGCCGGGTAGCGGGTTCATGCGCATCCGGGCCGATGGCTATCTGGCCCGGGAAGGAGAGGTGGACTTCGAGTTGGAGGTGGAGGAGCTGAACCTGGCCCGAGTGGCCCGGGTGGCTCAGTTGGAGGAGACGCTGGAGGGTATGGTGGAGATGGATCTTCGGGTGACGGGGTCCAGCCAGGCACCCCGGATGGAGGGAGGGGTGGCGGTGAGAGACCTCCGGAGGGGAGCCCTCTTCCTGGATGGTCTCGAATCCCGGCTCCGGTACCGGGACCGGGCAGTCTCCGGGGAGGTCACGGTCCGGGAAGGGGGAGGGGAGGTCCTTCGGGCCCGGGGGAGCTTCCCCGCAGACCTACGCTTCCTCCAGGTACCGACCCGGATTCCAGAAGCTCCCGTGGACCTGACTCTAACCGCCGATTCCTTCCCCACCCGCCTGGCCCTCTACTTCATGGAGACCGTGGAGGATGTGGAGGGGACCCTGAGCGGGGAGGTCCGCCTCCAGGGCACACCCGGAGAGCTGGAGCCCTCCGGCGCCTTCCGGGTGGCTGACGGCTCCGTGGTCATCCCGGCCATGGGGGTCCGGTACTTCGGGATCCAGGCCCGGGCGGACGTGACCCCGGACGCCACCCTGGCTCTGGAAGGCTCCCTGCGTTCCGGGGAAGGGACGGCGGAGGTCTCCGGGAACGTCACACTGGACCCCCTCTCCGACCCCCGACTGGACCTGGGCGTGGACCTCCGGGAGTTCCGGGCGGTGAGTCGACGGGACGTCCGGGCCACCATGGGAGGATCCATCACGGTGGACAGCTCCTACAGCAGACCCCTGGTCGAGGGTGATCTGACGGTGGAGGAGGGAGTCCTGCAGGTGGAGGAGTTCGCTCGAAGCGCCGGGGTGGTGAACCTGGGGGATCCGGCGTTCTTCGACGTGGACACGTCCCTGGCCGCCATCCAGCCCGTTCTCCGGGCCAGCCAGAACCCCTTCCTTCAGAACCTGCGCCTGGACGTGGGGGTCACGGTGGGCCGGGGAACCTGGCTACGGGGCCGGGACCTGAACGTGGAGATGGACGGAAACCTCCAGGTGTTCTGGGACCGGACGGAGCGGGAGCTGGTCCTGGTGGGGGAGCTGGAGGCCGTCCGGGGCATCTATGCGATCCTGGGCCGGCAGTTCCAGGTCCAGGAGGGGACCGTGAACTTCCTGGGAACGCCGGGGATCAATCCGAACCTGGACATCGAGGCCATGAACCGCCTCCGGACCGCCGGGGGGGAGGAGCGGCTGGAGATCGTTGCCAACGTGACGGGCACGCTCCTGAGTCCCCGGGTGTCCCTGTCCAGCAACGCCGCCTTTCCCATCTCCGAGTCGGATCTGGTGAGCTACCTGGTCTTCGGCCGTCCCACCTACGCCCTGGCTTCGGGACAGAGCGCCTTCGCCGAGGGGGCCGCCGGCTCTCTGCTGGGTGCCGCGGCCGGGGCCGGGGTCACTCTGGGGCTCGGGACCCTGGGAAACCAGCTCGGATCGGTGTTCAGCCAGGGGTTCGGGCTGGACTACCTGGCCATCACCCAGGGTCAGGACGTGAACCCCTTCGGCACCACCGCCGACTGGGCCGGCACGGTGGCCACCACCGAGGTGGAGATCGGGCAGTACCTCACCGACGACATCTTCGCCGCCCTGCACTGGCGCCCCCTCACCGAACTGGCGGGAGCCGGACAGAGCCAGTTCGCCGGACTCCGGGTGGAGTGGCGGTTGGCGGACCTGTGGAGCCTGGAGGGGTTCGTGGAGGACCGCCTTTCCCGGAGCCCCCTCTTCCGCTCCACGAACCTGAAGCTGGACAAGGTCCTGGGGTTCTTCCTCTACCGGGAATGGGGGTACTGACGGTGGCACCGCTGCGCCGGAGAGAGCCTGCTGCCGAGGGGCCTTCGCCGGGATCCCGCAGCCGCTCCCGGGGGTACTCTCCCAGTCCACGGGATGGGAAGCGACGAACTCTGAACACGAGGTGACGCGATGCAGCATGTGAAGGTCTTCGTGATGATGGCGGGCCTCACGGCCCTCCTGGTGGCGTTCGGAGGATACTTCGGGGGCCAGAGCGGAGCTCTTCTGGTGTTCATCCTGGCCGCCGGCATGAACTTCGGCATGTACTGGTTCAGTGACCGGATGGTCCTGAAGATGTACCGGGCCCGGGTGGTGGGGCCGGAGGAAGCGCCGGACATCTACCGGATGGTGGATCGCCTCCGGGAGCGGGCCGGCCTGCCCATGCCCACGGTGGCCATCGCGCCCTCCGAGCAGCCCAATGCCTTCGCCACGGGCCGGAACCCGGAGAACGCCGTGGTGTGCCTCACCGCCGGGATCCTCCGCCTTCTCCCGCCCCGGGAGCTGGAGGGGGTGGTGGCCCACGAGCTGGCCCACATCAAGCACCGGCACATGCTCACCAGCACCCTGGCCGCCACCATGGCCGGAGCCGTGGGCATGCTGGGTACCATGGCCCGCTGGGGGGCCATCTTCTTCGGCGGTCGGGACGACGACAGCAACCCCCTGGGCCTGCTGGTCATGGGGATCGTGGCCCCCATCGGAGCCATGATCATCCAGTTCGCCATCAGCCGGCAGAACGAGTTCCAGGCCGACGCCACGGGAGGGGCCATCGCCGGCAATCCCATGTCCCTGGCTGGCGCCCTGGAGCGGCTGGACGCATACTCCCGGCGGATTCCCATGGAGGTGAATCCGGCCGCGGCCCAGCTGGCCATCGTGAATCCTCTGGCCGGGTCCCGGAAACAGGGACTCCTGAGCCTCTTCCGGACCCACCCGGCCACCGAAGAGCGGGTGGCCCGGCTCAGGGAACAGGCCGAAAGGAACCCATGAGCAGGATCGTCGGGATCCTGGGGGGCATGGGCCCCATGTCCACCGTGGATCTCATGCGGAAGGTCACGGAGAAGACCCCGGTGACGAAGGAGCAGGAGCACCTTCGGATCCTGGTGGACAGCCGGCCCCAGATCCCGGATCGGACGGCGGCCATACTGGGCACCGGCCCCTCTCCCGCCCCCATGCTCCAGGAGTCCGCCCGGCTCCTGGAGCGGTGGGGGGCGGAGATCATCGCCATCCCCTGCAACTCGGCCCACGCCTTCCTGGACGACGTGAGGGAGGCCGTGAGCATCCAGGTCCTGGACATGCTGGGCCTGGTGGGACAGGAGCTCTCCCGGAGCTTCCCCGAGGGATCTCCGGTGGGCCTCCTGGCCACCACCGGCACGGGAGAGGCCAGGACCTATCACGGGCGGATTCCGGACTTCAAGCTCCTCACTCCCTCTCCCCAGGACCAGGAGGATCGGGTCATGGGGGCCATCTACCAGGTCAAGCTGGAGGATCGGGTGGAGGAGCCCCGGAGGAAGCTCCTGGAGGCGGCGGCCTCCCTGGATCCGGCACCGGTGGCCCTCATCGCCGGCTGCACCGAGGTGGAGCTGGCTCTGGCCGGCGCTGACAGCCCGGTGCCCGTCCTCCTGCCCATGGATCTCCTGGCTTCGGAGATCGTAGCCCAGGCCTGGGACGAGTAGCCCTTCTTCCCCATGGCTCGAGACCTCCTGACCGTCCGGGGCGCCAGGGAGCACAACCTTCGAGACATCGACGTGACGATCCCCCGGGAGGCCCTGGCCGTGATCACGGGCCTCTCCGGATCGGGGAAGTCGTCCCTGGCCTTCGACACCATCTACGCCGAGGGCCAGCGGCGTTACGTCGAGTCCCTCTCGGCCTACGCCCGGCAGTTCCTGGGTCTCATGGAAAAGCCGGACGTGGACGGTATCGACGGTCTCTCTCCGGCCATCTCCATCGAGCAGAAGACCGTGAGCCGCAATCCCCGCTCCACCGTGGGGACGGTGACGGAGATCTACGACTACCTTCGCCTCCTGTGGGCCCGGGCGGGGGTTCCCCACTGTCCGGAGTGCGGAGAGCCGGTGGTCCGCCAGTCTCCCTCCCAGATCGTGTCCCGCCTCCTGGAGTTGGAAGAGGGCACCCGCCTGGAGATCCTGGCACCCCTGGTCCGGGGCCGGAAGGGGGAGTTCAAGGACCTTTTCCAGCGGGCCCGCAAGGAAGGGTTCGTCCGGGTCCGGGTGGACGGAGAGACCCACGACCTGGCCCATCCTCCCAGCCTGAACCGCTACGAGAACCACGACATCGCCGTGGTGGTGGACCGGCTGGTGGTCCGGTCCCGGGACCGGGACCGGCTGGCCGATTCCGTGGAGACGGGGTTGCGGACGGCGGGAGGCACGGTGGAGGTGATGGAGCACCGTGAGGGGGGAGAGATGACGAGCCATCTCTTCAGCGAGCGCTACGCCTGTGCCCGGTGCGGCATCAGTCTCCCGGAGCTTGAGCCCCGCCAGTTCTCCTTCAACTCCCCCTACGGGGCGTGTCCCGACTGCGACGGGCTGGGCACCCGGAAGGAGGTGAACCCGGATCTTCTGGTGGGAGATGCCAGCCTCTCCATCCTGGAGGGCGTGGTCCTGCCCTGGGGGGAACCCTCGGGCCACGTGCGGAAGTCCGTCCTGGCGGGGCTGGCGGAGGCCTACGAGTTCGACCCGAACACCCCCTGGGGAGAGCTGGATCCCCTGGCCCGGGAGGCCGTCCTCCATGGGTCCGGTAAGATGAAGATCCGCTTCCCGTACCACTCCAAACGCTTCGACGGCTACTATGAGGACACCTGGGAAGGAGTGGTGGGGAACGTGGAGCGGCGTTACCAGGAGACCCGGTCCGACGCCGTGCGGAACCAGTTGGACGAGTACTTCTCCACCCTCCCCTGTCCCACCTGCGGCGGTTCCCGGCTGAACCCCCAGTCCCTGGCCGTGACCGTGGGGGGGAAGTCCCTGGGTGAGGTGGTGGAGTTGTCCATCGACCGGCTCCTGGACTTTCTGGGCAGTCTCCCGGTGGAGGGGGAGGAGCCGGAGGAGGGAAGGGCCCCGGCCCCGGGTCCCGTCCTCGCCGCCGCCATCGCCGGCCCCATCCTCAAGGAGGTCCAGGAGCGGCTGGGGTTCCTGCTGAACGTGGGTCTGGACTACCTCACCCTGGGGCGCTCCGCCGAGACCCTGTCCGGGGGTGAGGCTCAGCGCATCCGCCTGGCCACACAGATAGGAAGTCGCCTGGTGGGGGTCCTCTACATTCTGGACGAGCCCTCCATCGGGCTCCACCAGCGGGACAACCACCGGCTTCTGGAGACCCTGAAGCGCCTCCGGGACCTGGGCAACACCGTCATCGTGGTGGAGCACGACGAGGACACCATACGGGCGGCGGACTTCATCGTGGACCTGGGGCCCGGAGCCGGGAGGGCCGGAGGGGATGTGGTGGTCCAGGGGAGCCTGGCGGATGTGGAGCAGGCCGTGGACTCCCTCACCGGGGCCTATCTCCGGGGGGAGAAGCAGATCCCCGTGCTGGACCGACGGCGTCGGGTGGACCCGGAGCGCCTGCTCACCGTCCGGGGAGCCCGGGAGCACAACCTGAAGGGCATCGACGTCACTTTCCCCCTGGGCACCTTCATCACCGTCACCGGAGTGAGCGGCTCCGGGAAGTCCACCCTGGTCACCGAGACCCTCTACCATGCTCTGGCCCGGCACTTCTACAAGTCCCGCCTGGTTCCCGGGCGGCACGAGGGTATCGACGGGCTGAGCCACCTGGACAAGGTCATCGACGTGGACCAGTCTCCCATCGGCCGGACCCCCCGGTCCAATCCCGCCACCTACACCGGCGTCTTCACGCCCATCCGGGAGCTCTTCGCCTCCCTTCCGGAATCCCAGATGCGGGGCTACGCCCCGGGCCGCTTCTCCTTCAACGTGAAGGGGGGACGTTGCGAGGCCTGCCAGGGAGACGGGCTGGTGAAGATCGAGATGCACTTCCTGCCCGACGTCTACGTGTCCTGTGACGTGTGCCGGGGCCGGCGCTACAACCGGGAGACCCTGGACGTCTACTACAAGGGCAGGAACATCGCCGACGTCCTGGACATGACCGTGAACGAAGCCCTGGAGTTCTTCCACGCCGTGCCCCGGATCCGCTCCAGGCTCCAGACCCTCCACGACGTGGGGCTGGGCTACGTGCACCTGGGCCAGTCCGCCACCACCCTGTCCGGAGGAGAGGCCCAGCGTGTCAAGCTGGCCACGGAGCTGTCGAAGCGGGCCACGGGCAACACCTTCTACATCCTGGACGAGCCCACCACGGGCCTGCACTTCGAGGACGTCCGTGTCCTGCTCCAGGTGCTTCACCGTCTGGTGGAGCGGGGCAACACCGTGGTGGTCATCGAGCACAACCTCCACGTGGTGAAGACGGCGGACTGGATCATCGATCTGGGGCCCGAGGGAGGAGACGCCGGAGGACGGGTCGTGGCGGAAGGCACGCCGGAGGAGGTGGCGAAACGATCCGGCTCCTACACCGGGGAGCACCTGGCTCCCCTCCTGAACGGCCGGAGCACGGGAGGGGGGTGACAGCATCCTCTCTTTGTGTTCCTGCCCCCGGCGTATTACTCATAGGCGGGTCCGGCGAAGCGAGGCCGAAACCCGGATCCTCGGGCGGGCGTAGTGCCGAATGCGGTCGTCCGGGCTTCCCATCGGCGGACGAAGCGGACCTGGCGATTCCAAGGCCCCCCAGTCCATGGAGACGAGTTCATGGTTACCAGAGATGATCTTGAGAGCTACCTGATCCGGATGGATCTGGATTTCGAGGAGGTGGACGAGGGCATGTACCTCGTTCAGGCGGCGGACAACGGGCTCCCTGTGGTGCTGCATCACTCCCCCCCGCTCCTGGTGATTCGATTGAAGATCATGGATCTGCCCGAGGGCAGGAATCTCCGGGATCTCTACGCCCGTCTCCTGACCTGGAACGCCACGGACGTGGTTCACGGGGCCTACGGAATCGAGGAGGGGGATCTGATCATCTCCGACACCCTGGAGCTGGAGACCCTGGATTTCCCGGAAGTGCAGGCGTCTCTGGAGAGCCTGCAGATGGCAGCGTCCAGTCACCTGGACACGATCAAGACGCTGGCCGGCACCGGCGCGGAGGGCTGAAGCAATGGGAATCTTCCAGAAGCTATCCACACTTCTGAAATCGAACATCAATGATCTCATCGCCCGGGCCGAGAACCCGGAGAAGATGCTGAATCAGATCATCCTGGATATGCGGGACCAGTTGGCTACGGCCAAGCGGGAGGTGGCGGCGGCCATCGCCGACGAGCGCAAGCTCCGCTCCCAGCTCGACGACGAGGTCAAACAGACCCGGGACTGGGAGCACCGGGCCATGTTGGCCGTGAAGGAAGGGCGGGACGACCTGGCCAAGCAGGCCCTTCTTCGGCAGCAGGAGCACGCCCAGCGGGCCCAGGCCCTGGAGCAGACCTGGTCGGCCCAGGCCGAGGAGACGGAGAAGCTCAAGGGCTCGCTCCGGCAGCTGAACGACAAGATCGAGGAGGCCAAGCGGAAACGGAATCTCCTCATCGCCAAGCAGAAGAGGGCCCAGGCCCAGAAGCGGATCCACCAGACCATGTCCGGACTCTCGGACACCTCCGCCTTCGAGGCCTTCAACCGCATGGCGGAGAAGATCGAGGAGACGGAGCGCCGGAGCCTGGCCCAGGCCGAGGTATCGGAAGCCCTGTCCGGGGACACCCTGGAGGAGGAGTTCCTTCGCCTGGAGTCCGGCCAGGGGGACGAAGGCGTGGAGGAGCGCCTCTCGGCCCTGAAGCGGGAGATGGGTTTGATCTCTGCTCCGGAGGAGGAAAAGCCCCGGGCCCTCACCGCGGGTGAGGGGGAGGAAGAGGAGGAGGAAGAGGAAGAGGAGGGCGTGGACGCCGACGCCCACCCCAACGACGACAGCCCGCCGGTGGCCGACGCGGAGCTCCTGGAGGAGTTCGAGAACCTGGAGAAGAAAGAGGATTCCTCTTCATGAGTATCGTCTATCTCAACGGCGAGTTCATTCCCAAGGAAGAAGCCTTCATCTCCGTGGACGACCGGGGATTCCTGTTCGGGGACGGTATCTACGAGGTCACCGCAGCCTACCGGGGCAACCTGTTTCGCTGGGACCGGCACGTGGCCCGGGCCCGGCGGGGCCTCTCGGCCCTGCGCATCGAGCTGGACCCGGCGGAGCTGGAGGACGTCCACCGGCAGCTCCTGAAGGAGAACGACCTGGAGGAGGCCCCGGTGGCCTTCGTCTACCTGGAGGCGACCCGGGGAGTGGCCCCCCGGACCCACCAGTTCCCCACCGAGCCCGTCCCTCCCACGGTCTACCTCTTCGCCGGAGAGTACCACCGCCCTCCCCGGGAGCGCTGGGAAGAAGGCTACCGGGCCGTGACGGTGCCGGACGAGCGGTGGACCCGGGTGGACCTGAAAACCGTCCAGCTCCTTCCCAACTGCCTGGGCAAGCAGGCCGCCGTGGATGCCGGCGTGGATGAGATCGTCTACGTGAAGGACGGGATCGCCATCGAGGGGGCCCTGAACAACTTCTTCACCGTCTTCGGGGACACGGTGGTGACCCATCCCACCTCGAACCAGATCCTTCCGGGCATCTCCCGGGAGGTGGTCCTGGAGCTCTGTCAGACGCTGGGCTACCCCGTGGAGGAGCGGGCCCTCCCCCTGCCGGAGCTCTTCCAGGCCGACGAGGCCTTCCACACCGGCACCCTCACGGAGGTCAAGCCCTGCGTGGAGGTGGACGGACGGCCCCTGGGGGACGGGAAGGTGGGCCCGGTGACCCGGGCTCTCTTCGACGCCTTCCTGGCCGAGACGGAGCGGGTGGCGAAGAGCTGAGGGCCGACGCCTGCGGTGCGGGCCTGCGGTGCGGGCCTGCAGGGCCCCTTGCAGGGCCCCTTGTCGGGCCTGCTACCGGCGGCTGCTACCGGCGGCTACTGACGGTGGCTCCCATCGGTGGCTCCTATCGGCGTCGGATGGCCTCCGGGGGACCGCCCCGGAAGGTCCAGAGGGGATTCGAGCCGTCCTCCCTGCGGCTGACGGTGAAGACGGCCGGGGCCCCGGGCTGGATCTGCACCCCTTCCCCGGAACGGTCCAGGGCCGTGTCTGCCGGAAAGAGGAAGAGCCCCTCCACCGAGAGGGTGTCCCGGGCCTCGGTGTCCCCCAGGTCCCCGATGGCCGAGATCCGTCCGCCCTGCTCCAGCAGGGGCTGCTCGTAGCTCACCATGAAGTCGGCGGGGTAGGGGGGAAGGCCCGGGATCATCACGGTGCCCCCCAGAACCAGGAGGTCCCCGATGCGTCGTCCGTTCGGGGGCAGGTCCAGGTAGAGGTCCCGGCCCACACCCCGGTAGCTTCCGGTGGCCATGGACTCCAGGGCCGCCGCCAGGGCCACGAAGTTCACCTTCCGGAGGTATTGCTTCTGGGGGTCGTCCCGCCACCCGCCGGATTCCACCAGGATCGTGCTGGTCCCCCACTGGGTGATGAGGTCGCCGAAAGCTCGGGGGTTGAAGGTGTCGTCGTACTTGGCCACGTAGCCTCCCACCATGGGATCCATGGCCTGGATCATCACGCCCATGACCTCCATGGCCCGGTGTCGGACCCGGTTCACCTCCCGGCTCTCGTCGAAGGGAGGGGAGAGGAGGGCGATGGCCACGCCCCGATCCGAGGATCCTACCCGGGTGCCGATCCCCTGGTCGTGGAGGTTGAAGCCGAAGTCCGGATTCAGGCGGTCCCGGACCTCCTTCAGAATCCTGCCCTCCGGTGTGGCCAGCCGCCGGGCGTCCCGATTGATGTCGATTCCCTGGGCGTTCCTCCGCTGGAAGCGCTCCGCTCCGTCCGGATTGAGGACCGGGAGGGTGTGGACCGTGCTCCCCTCCAGGATGGTCTGGATCGTGGGATGGTCCGGGTCCCGGGCCACGGCGGCGTAGAGGTCCGCCAGGGCCATGCTGGCCGTGCTCTCGTCCCCGTGCATCTGGGACCAGAGGAAGACGGAGACGGGTCCCTCACCGAAGGAGATGGTCTTCAGCACCCGACCCTCGGCACTCCGTCCCACCTCCTCCACCCGGAACCGGGGGGAGCTTTCCAGGACCGGGGTGACCACCCGCCAGTAGGTGGCGTGATCGAAGCGCCGGTCGTCCAGTCCCGAGACCCTCATACGGTCATGGAGAGCCGCGAGCTCGGCGGTGGCGGTGACGGCCCCGGGCTCCCCGGGAACACCGGGAGCCGGGGGCAGGGGTCCTCCGGGACGGGGTGCGGCTGGACCGGCACCGGCGGGAGGACCCCCTCCGCAGGCCGTGAGACCGGTGGCCAGGAGGAGGGCGGCGAGGCACATCCGAGGATCTCGCAGTGTCTGGTACCGCATGGTCGGGTCCTTGTGGTTGTTCTGCCGGGTTCTGTGGTCATGCCGAATTCGGCCATGGCTGCCAATCCGGGCACTGCCTGGCCCGGGAGTCTCACTCCGGGTACAGGAGGTAAGCTTGCCTCTGTTGTCGGAAGCCTGCCAGGTCCTCCTCCCATCCTCTCCGGAGCTCCTCCAACGTCGCTCCCTCTTCCAGGCCCAGCCGGAGGGCGTCGGTTCCGGCCAGGCGGTCGAAGTGGGCCACCCTCCACTCCCACCGGGGTCCGGAGGCCTTCCGGGCTTCCCGGAGAAGGGCCAGGGCCGCCAGGGTGGGATCGTAGGTGGGGGAGGTGGCCAGGAGGCGGACTCCCTCCACCTCCCGGTCTCCGAATTTCCCGTCCCCCGGGTCCTGGGGAGTGAACCGGGCCGCCTGGAATCGTACACCGGGAAGGCCGTAGCCCTCCAGGGCCGTCACCAGGGCATCGGCCCGGAGCCAGGGCGCTCCCACCACCTGGAAGGGCTCCTTCGTCCCCCTTCCCACCGAGAGGTTCGTCCCCTCGAAGAGGCAGGTCCCGGGGTAATGGAGGGCGCTGGTGACGGAGGGCATGTTGGGGGAGGGGGGGACCCACGGCAGCCCGGTGTCGGGAAAACGCATGGACCGTCGCCACCCCGCCGCCGGCACCACCCGGAGATCCACCTCCACGCCGAACTCCCCCCGGTAGAGACGGGCCAGCTCCCCGGCGGTCATGCCGTGGCGCATGGGGACGGGGTAGAGGCCCACGAAGGTGGAAAAGGCCGGGTCCAGGACGTTGCCCTGCACCCGGACGCCGTCGATGGGGTTGGGCCGATCCAGGACCAGGAAGGGAATGCCCCTCTCTCCGGCGGCCTCCATGGCCAGGGCCATGGTGGAGACGTAGGTGTAGTAGCGGGCCCCCACGTCCTGGATGTCGAAGAGGAGGAGGTCCAGGTCCGCCAGCATCTCCGGCGAGGGCTTCCGGGTCTCCCCGTAGAGGGAGTGCACCGGGAGGCCGGAGACCGGGTCGCGGCCTCCCACGATCTCCACCCCTCCCTCCTCCGTGCCCCGGATCCCGTGCTCCGGGGAGAAGAGAGCCACCAGCTCCACCTCGGGGGCTTCGGCCAGGCGGTCGATGGACGGCCGACCCTGCGCATCGATCCCGGTATGGTTCGTGATAAGGCCCACCCTGCGGCCCCGAAGCAGGTGGAGGGAGTCCCGAAGGAGGACGTCGATCCCCGGAAGGACCGGAGCCGGGGCCGGGGCGGCCTCCTGCCGGGCTTTCCGGGCCTCGGGACCGTTGGCCTGGGCGGGGGCCTCCCCATCTCTGCTTCCACAGGCCAGGAGGGCGAGCCCCAGAAACACCACCACCGGGAGGAAGAGGGCCGGCAGGGGCCGGAGGGGACAGGATTGTGGGGCTCTGGAAGGGCTCATAACTTCCTTCCCGGTTCTCGTGGAAGGCCGGGACCCGGACCCCGGGGGGGGAAACGGGGCCCACGTAACGCGGCTCGCCCCCCTTGTTCAACAGCCCTCCGGAGGGCTTTGGGTGAAAAGGCAAACTCGGGGACCCCCATCCCGGCGTCAACGGCAGGCCGGGAAGCCCGTCGGCCTCCGGGGCCCGGCCCGGCACCCGGAGGGGAGAAGCGCCCTCCCGCCCGATCCCGTACGCACCGAAACCCATCACCCCGGCAATCGAGGGCTCGTGCAGTCATGAAGGTCTCATTCTCCTTTGTTTCCCTCCTCCTGTTCTCTTCTTCTCTGGTGGGCTTGCTCCTGTTTGGCTGCTCGGGCTCGTCCCGTCCCGGCCCTGGTCATGCTTCCCCGACTCCCGGAGCTTCTCGGCCCTCCGACACCCTCCGAGTCCCGGAGGACACGCTGGACGTGGGGGAGAAGGAGAGCCAGGAGGATTCCCTCCGGGCCCGAGAGGAGGTCGGAGCCGACACCGTGGCTCCCCCGGCCCGGAGCTTCTCCTCCTGGTCCGACTCCGTCCTGGCTTCCCTGAGCCTGGAAGAGAAGGCCGGCCAGCTCCTCATGCCCTGGATGCTGGGGGACTTTGCCCCGGAAGGCTCGGAGAGCCACCAGCGGGTGGTGGAGCTGGTGGAGGAGCAGGGGGTGGGTGGGGTTATCGTGAGCGTGGGGTCTCCCACGGAGGTGGCGGCCAAGCTGAACGCCCTGCAGAAGCGAGCCCGGCTTCCCCTCCTGGTGAGCGCCGACCTGGAGCGGGGGGCCGGGTTCCGCCTGCGAGGGGCCGTGCACCTCCCCGGGGCCATCGTCCTGGGCGGGGCCACCGAGTTCCCTTCCCTCATGGCCCTGGGGGCCACCGAGGATCCGGAGCTGGCCTACGAGATGGGGCGGGTCACGGGAAGGGAGGCCCGGGCCGTGGGGATCCACGTCCCCTTTGCCCCGGTCCTGGACGTGAACAACAACCCGGACAACCCCATCATCAATGTCCGGTCCCTGGGGGAGGATCCGGCCCTTGTGGCTCGCCTGGGCCGGGCCTTCGTCCGGGGGGTGCAGTCGGAGGGAGCCCTGGCCACGGGGAAGCACTTTCCCGGCCACGGGGACACGGAGACGGACTCCCACCTGGCCCTTCCGGTGATCCGGGTGTCCCGGGAGCGCCTTGAGTCTGTGGAGCTCCGACCCTTCCAGGCGGCCATGGATGCCGGGATGCGAGGGGTCATGACGGCCCACATCGCCGTGCCCTCCCTGAACGGGGGGGACGGGCTTCCCTCCACCCTCTCCCGGGAGGTCCTCACGGGCCTCCTGCGGGAAGAGATGGGCTTCCAGGGGATCGTGTTCACCGACGCCATGGACATGTTTGCCATCGACCGGCGCTTCGGCCGGGGGGAGGCCGCCGTTCGGGCCCTGGAAGCCGGGGCCGATGTGCTCCTCATGCCCCCGGATCCGGAGGCTGCCCGGGAGGGCGTGGTGGAAGCGGTGCGTTCCGGGCGCCTCCCGGAAGAGCGGTTGGACGCCTCCGTCCGCCGGCTCCTGGAGGTGAAGGAGGAGCTGGGGCTGGACCGACGCCGGACCGTGCCCGTGGAGGGAGTGCCCCGGGTGGTGGGCATTCCCACCCACGAGGCCGTGGCCCAGGAGGTCGCCGACCGGTCCGTCACTCTCCTGCGCAACGATCGGAACCTGCTGCCCCTCCTGGGAACCCGGAGCGCCCGGGTCCTCTCCGTCGCCTACCGGAGGCCGTCGGATCTGCTGGCGGGGCGGTACTTGAATGCGGGCCTAAGGTCCCGCTACCCCCGCCTGGTCACGGCGGAGCTGTGGCGGGACACACCGGAGGAGGTCTATGAGGGGCTGCGCCGCCGGGCCCGGACGTCCAATCTCGTGGTGGTCTCCCTCCACGTGACGGCCGTCTCCTACTCCGGGAACGTGGCCGTCCCCGAGGAGGTGGCGGAGTTCATCCAGGACCTGGCCCAGGCCCGGATCCCCCACGTCGTCATCTCCTTCGGGAATCCCTACCTGGTCCGTGACTTCCCGGATGTCCAGGCCTACATGCTGGCCTGGAGCGGAACGGAGGTGAGCCAGAAGGCCGCCGTTCAGGCTCTCTTCGGAGCCATTCCCATCCAGGGCCGGACCCCCACCGGCATTCCCCCTTTCTTCGAGATCGGCCAGGGAATCCAACTACCCGTCAGGCGAGTGCCGTGAACGACCTCGAGCTCCATCCCCTCCGCCACATGCTGCGCCAGCTTCCTCTCATCGCTTCGCGCCGGCTCCTCGCCACATTACGGCTCCTCGCTACGCCCCGGCTCCTCCCTGCACGCCCGCCCCTCCCTGCGCGCCCGCTCCGGGCCCGGCTCCGGCTGCTTCGCCCCGCAACGTGCCGGCTTTCCCTGCTCATCTTCCTCCTGGGATCCCTGGCCTGGGGATGCGCGGCGCCCCCGGACGGACTCCCGGCGCCGGCGGGCCCGCCCCCTCCCCTGCAGGCGTCCCTGGATGCCGGGGGTCGGGAGTGGGTGGAAGAGACCCTGGGCTCCCTGAGCCTCCGGGAGGCCGTAGGCCAGCTCATCGTTCCCTGGATGCCCGGGTCCTACACCTCGGAGACGGCCCCGGAGTTCCTGGAGCTGGTCCGGTACGTGGAGGAGGCGGGGATCGGGGGCGTGGCCATCTCCATCGGTCTGCCCCACTCCTACGGAGCCAAGCTGAACGCCCTCCAGGCCCGTGCCCGGGTGCCCCTCCTGGTGACCTCGGACTTCGAGAACGGGGGTCCGGGCATGCGGATCAACCACAGCTACGCCCTTCCCACCCTCCTGCCCCAGGGGGGAGGGACCTCCTTCCCACCCACCATGGCCTTCGGGGCCATCGGCCAGGCGTCCTTCGCCCGGGAGTACGGTCGGGTCACCGCCCGGGAGGCCCGGGCCGTAGGCGTGCACCTGAACTTCGCCCCGGTCCTGGACGTGAACTCCAACCCGGCGAACCCGGTCATCAACACCCGGGCCTTCGGAGAGGATCCCCTCCTGGTGGCTCGCCTGGGAGCGGCCTTCATCCGGGGATCCCGGGAGGGAGGCGTCCTCACCACCGCCAAGCACTTCCCGGGCCACGGCGACACCCGGACGGACTCCCACGTGGAGCTGCCCGTGGTGCCGGCGGACCGTGAGAGGCTGGAAGCCCTGGAGCTCGTCCCCTTCCGCCGGGCCGTGGAGGAGGACGTGGACGCGGTCATGACGGCTCACGTGGCCGTTCCCGGCATCCTGGGACCCTCGGGGCCTCCGGCCACCCTCTCTCCCTTCTTCCTCAACGAGCTTCTCCGGGAGGACATGGGCTTCGGTGGGTTGCTCCTCACCGACGCTCTCCGCATGCGGGCCATATCGGAGCACTACGGCGTGGGGGAGGCGGCGATCCTGGCCCTGGAGGCCGGAGCCGACGTCATCCTGGCTCCCGCCGACGTCTGGGAGACCCTGAACGCCGTGGAGGCGGCGGTCCTGGAGGGCCGGCTGAGCCGGGAGCGGATCGACGCCTCGGTCCGTCGCCTCCTGGAGATGAAAGCCCGGGTGGGGCTCCACAGGACTCCCAGGGTGAGTCTGGAGAGGATCGGGAAGGTGGTGGGCTCGGGAGAGCACCTGGCCTTCGCCGATTCTGCCGCCAGCCGCTCCATCACCCTTCCCCGGGACCGGGACGGGCTCGTTCCCACCGATCCCCGGAGCTACGAACGGGTCCTCCACGTGGTCTACGCCCGGGAGGCGGACCTGGTGGCGGGCCGGGCTTCCGGCGCACTCCTGGGGGAGTACTTCCCCAGGGTCACGAATCGCCGGGTGGAGCCGGAGAGCCCCCTGACGGAGTACGAAGCCCTGGACTGGGCCGCAGGGGAGGCGGATCTGGTGGTGGTGAGCGCCTTCGTGCCCCCCCGTTCCGGGGCCGGGAGCGTGGCGGTGGCCGAGCCCCTGGCCCGGTTCGTGGAGGAGAGCGCCCGGCGTCGGCCCACGGTGGTCATCAGCCAGGGCAACCCCTACCTCCTCTCCGCCTTTCCCGAGGTAGGGACCTATCTCCTGGCCTGGGGTCCCCGGGAGGTCTCTCAGCGGGCGGCGATTCGTGCCCTGGTGGGAGCGTCGGCCATCTCCGGCACCCTCCCCGTCTCCCTCCCTCCCCATCACCGGTTGGGGGAGGGTCTGCGCCGTTCCCGGGTTCCCGGTGTTCCGAAGCTGGGGCTGGCGGCGGAGCAGGAGCTGGAGATCGGGATCATGCGCCGGGATTCCGTGGGGGAAGTGGAGGAGGCGTGGCGCCCCGGTGAAGAGGCCCCAGGGGGGCCGGGTTACGGCGGAGAGCCCGTCTCCCCCCTGGAGGTGCCTCCTGCCACCGTGGGCATGGACCCGAAGGGCCTGGCCCGGGTGGACTCCCTTATCCGGACGGCCCTGGCCGACTCCGCCTCCCCCGGGGCGGCCCTGGCCGTGGGCCGGCACGGCAAGCTCGTGCGGCTCCGGGGGTACGGTCGCCTGGACTGGGACCCGGGAGCCCCTGCGGCCACCCCGGCCTCCATCTGGGACATGGCCTCGGTGACCAAGGTGGCCACCACGACTACCGCCGCCATGATTCTGGCCGAGGCGGCCCGGCTGGACCTGGACGCGCCCGTGGTGCGCTATCTGCCCTGGTGGAGCGCCGGGGATCCCCGGAAGGAGGAGGTGACGGTGCGCCAGCTCCTCCTGCACCGGGGCGGGCTTCCCCCCTTCGTCCGGTTCTACCGGGAGGTGGAGGGACGGGAGGCCTTCCAGGAGGCCATCGGAGCCCTCCCCCTGGCCCACGCTCCCGGCGACTCCACGGTCTACTCCGACATCGGAATCATGACTGTGGCCTTCGTGGTGGAGGAGATCACCGGGATGGGCCTGGACGACTTCATGGCGGCCCGGGTGTGGGAGCCCCTGGGTATGCAGGACACGGGCTTCCGCCCGGATTCGGCCCTCCTGCACCGCGTCGCTCCCACGGAGGTGGACGAGAGCTTCCGCTTCACCCACGTGCACGGGGTGGTTCACGACGAGAACGCCTGGGCCATGGGAGGGGTGGCGGGCCATGCCGGCCTTTTCTCCTCGGCCCGGGACCTGGCCGTCTTCGCCCAGATGCTTCTGAACGGGGGTGGGGTGGGGTCCTGTCTGCCGCCGACGCCGCATAGCCCGGAGAGGCGCTCCGGGGCCGCCGCCGGCGTGTCTCCCGCCATGGTGCCCTGCTCCGGGCCCCGGCCGGGGCCGGTGAGGATCGCCGCCCCCACCAGCGTGGAGCTCTTCACCCGGCGCCACGACGAGACGGCGTCCCGGGCTCTGGGCTGGGACACGCCGGCCCCGGGATCCTCCGCCGGAGACTACCTCACGGCCCGGGCCTTCGGTCACACCGGGTTCACCGGGACGTCCCTCTGGGTGGACCCGGAGCTGGATCTCTTCGTGGTCCTGCTAACCTCTCGGACGAACCCCACCCGGGAGAACCGTCGGCACGTGCCCCTGCGCCGGGCCGTCCACGATGCCGTGGCCCGGGCCATCGTCGACCAGGAAGTCCGGAAAAGGAGCTGGTGAGGTGGAAGATCCCTCGGCGGTGCCGGCCAACCGGTCCCGGGAGCGCGTTTCCGTGCTCATCCTGGAGAACCACGAGCTCCTGGCCCGGACCGTGGCCAATCGCATGGCCACCCTGATCCGGGAGAGGAACGCCCAGGAGCGGAACACGGTTCTGGGGTTGGCCACGGGCTCCACGCCCCTGGGCGTGTACCGGGAGCTCATCCGCATGCACCGGGAGGAGGGGCTGGATTTCTCCCGGGTGGTGACGTTCAACCTGGACGAGTACTACCCCATGGACCCGGAGAGCCCCCACAGCTACGCCCGGTACATGTGGGAGAATTTCTTCCAGGAGGTGAACATCCGGGAGGAGAACGCCCACCTTCCGGACGGGACCGTGCCCCGGGAGGAGCTGGAGGCGTACTGCGCCGGCTACGAAGAGGCCATCCGGAGGGCCGGGGGCATCGACTTTCAGCTTCTGGGCATCGGACGGAGCGGCCACATCGGTTTCAACGAGCCGGGCTCGCCCCGTGCTTCCCGGACCCGCCTGGTCTTCCTGGACTCCATCACCCGGGCCGACGCCGCCTCCGACTTTTTCGGGGAGGAGAACGTGCCCCTGGAGGCCATCACCATGGGGGTGGCCTCCATCCTGGATGCCCGGGAGGTGGCCCTGCTGGCCACCGGAGAGCACAAGGCCCGTGTCATCCGCCGGGCTGTGGAGGGGGAGATCCACTCCGATGTAGCCGCCACCTACCTCCAGGAGCACCCGGACGCCGGCGTCTACCTGGATCCTCCGGCGGCCGGGGAGCTGACCCGGGTGGCCACTCCCTGGCTCCTGGGGGACGTGGAGTGGACGTCCCGGCGGGAGACGGAGGCGGTCATATGGCTCAGCGAGAGGGTGGGGCGCTCCATCCTCCGGCTTTCCACCCGGGACTACCGGGACAACCACCTGAGCTCCCTCATGGCCCGGGACGGCTCCGCCGGGCCCGTGAACGGGCGGGTCTTCAACGGCCTCATCTCGAAGATCCGGGGGAAAAGCAAGCTGCCGTCGGAGCGGCGGATCCTGGTCTTCTCTCCCCATCCCGACGACGACGTCATCTCCATGGGGGGCATCCTCCGGAAGCTGGTGGAGAACGACAACCTCATGACCGTGGCCTACCAGACCTCGGGCAACATCGCCGTCTTCGACCACGACGTCCGACGCTACCTGGATTTCCTGGAGCGGGGGGAGTCGGTCCTGGGAGGGGACACGGGAGACGTGAAGGAGAAGGTGGAAGGGGTCCGAAAGGCCCTGGCCCGGAAAGCACCCGGGGAGGTGGACACCCCGGAGGTCCAGGCCCTGAAGCGGGTGATCCGGGAAACGGAGGCCGTCTCCGCCCTGGAGAGCGTGGGGTTGGGTGGGGGCTGTGCCCGGTTCCTCAACCTTCCCTTCTACCAGACGGGGAAAGTGAGGAAGGACCCGGTGAGTGAGGCCGACGTGGAGATTGTCCGGAGCACCCTGGAGGAACTCGGGCCGGAGATCGTCTTCGCCGCCGGAGACCTGTCGGACCCCCACGGTACCCACCGCATGTGTCTGGAGGCCATCCGGAGGGCCCTGGAGGCGTGGGACGGCCCGGCCCCGGAGCTCTGGCTCTACCGGGGCGCCTGGCAGGAATGGTCCGTGGCCGAGGCCACCGTCCTGGTTCCCCTCTCGGAGGAGGAGCTGAGGAAGAAGATCCTGGCCATCTTCAAGCACCAGTCCCAGAAGGACAAGGCACCCTTTCCGGGCCCCGACGAGCGGGAGTTCTGGCAGCGCACGGAAGACCGGAACCGGGGAACGGCGGATCTCCTGGCCCGCCTGGGCCTCCCGGCCTACTACGCCATGGAGGCCTACGTGGTGGAGAAGGAGGGGAGGCGGGTTGTGAATCCCACCGTCGCCACCTCCAGTCTGGGCAGTGGCGGGTGAACCCCTTCACCCCCCTGGACCTGGCCGTCCTCGTCCTCTACCTCCTGGGTGTCACTGCATGGGGAGCCTGGCTGGGTCGGGGGCAGCGGGGGGGGAAGGACTACTTTCTGGGAAGCCGGGACCTTCCCTGGGGAGCCGTCATGCTCTCCGTGGTGGCCACCGAGACCAGCACCCTCACTTTCCTGAGCATCCCCGGGGTGGCCTACCTGGGGACCCTCACGTTCCTCCAGCTCACCCTGGGCTACCTGGCCGGGAGGATCCTCGTCTCCATCATCCTGTTGCCTGCCTACTTCCGGGGGGAGCTGAGCACGGCCTATGCTCTCCTGGAGAGCCGGTTCGGCACCGGGGCCCGGCGATTCACCTCCGGGGTATTCATGGTCACCCGGCTGTTGGCCGACTCGGTGCGCCTCTTCGCCACAGCCATTCCCCTGGCCCTCGTCACCGGGTGGCCCTACCCCCTCTCCATCGCCGTCATCGGGGTGCTTACCCTCATCTACACCTACTTCGGAGGGATCAAGGCCGTGGTCTGGGTGGACGCCCTCCAGATGGGCCTCTACCTCCTGGGTGCCCTGGCGGCGGGACTGGCTCTCCAGGCCCTGGTGCCCGGAGGGTGGGAGGCGATCCTGAGCCGAGCCGCCGAGGCTGGGAAGCTCGAGGTTCTGGACTTCCAACTCACCCTGGCCGTTCCCTACACCTTCTGGGCGGCTCTCCTGGGTGGGGCCTTCCTGACCATGGCGTCCCACGGTACGGACCAGCTCATCGTGCAGCGGCTCTTCACCTGCCGGGATCTCCGGGCCTCCCAGAAGGCCCTGGTGGGAAGCGCCATCACGGTTATGGCCCAGTTCCTGGTCTTCCTGTTGGTGGGGCTGGGGCTCTGGGTCTTCTACCAGGGCCGGAGCTTCGAGCGCTCCGACGAGATCTTCGCCCTCTTCATCGTGAATCAGCTTCCTCCGGGGATCACCGGCCTTCTCATCGCAGGGGTCTTCGCTGCGGCCATGTCCTCCCTGTCCTCCTCCATCAACTCCCTGGCTTCGGCCTCGGCCTACGACTTCTGGGCCCCCCTCCGGGGAGTGGAGAAGGACGAGGCCCGGATCCTTCGAGCCGGGAAGGGCTTCACCCTCCTGTGGGCCGGGCTCCTGGTGGCGGGAGCCGTGGTGTTCATTCCCCTGAGCCGGGAGACGTCGGCGGTGGAGATGGCCCTGGGAATCGCTTCGGTGGTCTACGGTGGTCTCCTGGGGGCCTTCGCCCTGGCCGTTCTGGTGGAGCGGGCCACCCAACGAGGCGCCATCGCCGGGATGGCCCTGGGCATCGCCACGGTCACCGTCATCTGGATCACCATCCCGGATCGGGTGGCCTGGCCCTGGTTCGCCCTCATCGGCACGGCCGTGACCTTCCTCGTGGGGGCCGCTCTGAGGGGTGTGGGGAGGGTGGAGGGATGACGGGGAAGGAGGAGCGCGGCCCTGACCAGGGGACGAGCCACGGGAGCTCCGGGGGAGGCGACGGGTTCGTGGTGGGTGTGGACGGAGGGGGAACCGGGTGCCGCGTCGTCCTCATGGATCCGAAGAGAAGGACGGTGGGGGAGGGGAAGGGGCAGGCGGCCCTGGTCCGCCCGGACCGGCCCGGGGAGGCGGCCCGGGCCGTGGCCGA
>Ga0207797_1000597_pt1 | contig 27799 bp, 28 predicted proteins | sample PRCRCaboRojoPR_6_FD_187275 | JGI IMG/M metagenome (GOLD analysis project Ga0207797, IMG submission 187275) | Marine sediment microbial community from Cabo Rojo, Puerto Rico - PR CR 10% Liquid 1 (SPAdes) | ecosystem: Environmental > Aquatic > Marine > Coastal > Sediment | place: Cabo Rojo, Puerto... | reverse complement strand
GGCGAGCAGATGGGGCACCTGCCCGACGGCGCCGAGATCGCGATCACCACGTCGCCGACGCTCGGCCTCGAGGCGACGGTCGAGTGGACCGAGAAGGCGTCCGCGGAGGGCTACGAGATCGTCCCACACATCGCGGCCCGCTACGTCCGCGACAGGAACCACCTCGACGAGGTCATGGGGCGGGTCGCCGACGCCGGCGTCACCGACGTCTTCGTCCCCGGCGGCGACCGCGAGGAGCCCGAGGGCGAGTTCGACTCGGCCTACCAGCTGCTCGTGGCGATGGAGGACCTCGGTTACGACTTCGAGGAGGTGGGCATCACCGGCTATCCCGAGGGTCACGCGTTCCTCGACGACGAGACGCTCGCCGAGGCGATGGCGAAGAAGGAGCCACACGCCACGTACATCGTCACGCAGCTCTGTTACGACCCCGACGCGGTCCTCGAGTGGATCGAGGAGGTCAGGGACCGCGGCGTCGAGCTCCCCGTCGAGGTCGGCATCCCGGGCGTGATGAAGTACCAGCGGTTGCTCGGCATCTCCCAGAAGGTCGGGGTCGGCGACTCCATCGACTTCCTCCGGAAGACCAGCGGCATCCTCGGGTTCGTCAAGCAGCTCGTCGGCTCGCGCGGGAAGTACACGCCGGACGGACTGATCGAGGGGCTCGCACCCCACGTCGGCGACCCCGACTACGGCATCAGGGGGGTCCACATCTACACGTTCAACCAGGTGCCCGACAGCGAGGACTGGCGCCTGGAGATCCTGGAGGGGTAGCCGACTCCCCGACAGGGGCCTGCCCGCGAGGTCCCAGTCAGGCGCGGTCGTCGTCGAGGAGGACCTCCTCGACGAGCCGTGCCGACGCGCGTCGGAGCCGTCCGCTGACGGCCGTGGGGGAGATGTCGAGCAGCGACGCCAGCTCCTCCAGGGACATCCGCCGGGGCTCGTCGTAGTAGCCGTGGACGAACGCGGCCACGAGCGCCTCGCGCTGCTCGTCGGTCAGCCCGAAGTCGAACCGGTCGTACGTCTCCTCCGTCTGTTTCAGCGAGAGGATCTCGAGGCGGATCCCCTCCGCCGTGGCGTACTCGCTGAGCGCGTACAGCCCGTCGTGGTCGGTCAGGTGCATCCGGAGCACCCAGCCGTTCGAGTGGCTCCGCGACTCGAGGGTCAGCCCGCCGATCTCGGTCATCGCCGGCGTGAGCAGCTTCGCCCGGTCGCTGTACTCGATCCGGTAGGTCCGCCGGTCGCCCCGCTCGACGATGACCGAGTAGTCCGCGACCGTGTGGTCCTCCTCCAGCGCCGCCTCGACCGCCTCGAAGTCCGGCGCCTCGAACCAGAAGAAGTAGACGTCGTGCTGGGGGTCCGTCCCGGCGTCGGAGACGACGCCGATCTCCACGTCCGCGAGCGACCGGATGGTGTGGCTGAGCGCGAGGTCGGGGTGTTCCGCGTAGACGCGTGCCGAGATCACCGTCTCCCCTCCTGTCCCTCGGGCGCCTGCGACCGATCGCTCGCGGGGCACGGGACCCCGGGGCCACCGGAGCCGTTCGGGGACTGGAACTGGATGTGGACGAGAACCACGGGACGCACCTAACGCTTTCGGGGGTTCTCGGTGCGAGGACACGTCGACGGTCCGACGGACTCCATGGTGATCCTCGCCCCGCAGAACCGGCCTCCGGCCGGACTCGGCTCACTCCTCGGGTCGCTCGACGACGAGCGTCATGCCGACCAGCGAGCGCATCCCCCGGCGGAGCCGGCCGCCGACGGCGGTCGGGGAGATGCCGAGCTCCTCGGCCAGCTCCTCCAGCGACGTCTCCCGTGGTTCGGCGAAGTAGCCGTGCTCGTACGCCGCCAGGAGCGCCTCGCGCTGCTCCTCGGTCGGCGCGTCCCCGCCGGGGTAGGCCGGGTCGGTCCGCCCCTGACGGCGGAACTCGATGATCTCGAAATCGAACCCCTCCTCGCGGGCGTGCTCCCAGATGTCGTGGAGCGCCTCGCGGTCGGGGACCAGCCACCGCTCGTGCCAGCCGCGCCGGCCCTTCCCCCCCTTCGAACTCCGGGCGTCGAGTACGAACCCCTCCTCGCTCGTGACCTTCGGGCCGAGGAGCTTCGTCCCCGTGGCGAACTCGACCCCCCAGAGGTGCTGGTCCTCGAACCCCGATATCGGCTCGGCCCGGGCGACGGTGTGGTCCGACTCGAGGACCCGGCCGACGTCCTCGTAGCCGCCGACGTCGCCGTCGAACCGGAGGAGGTAGACGCTCCCCCCGGGGTCGGTGCTCGCCTCGCGGATGACGGTGACGTCCGCGTCCGGGAGGGCCGTGAGCGTGTCGGCCAGGGCCCCGTCGGGGTGTGCGAACCGGACCTCGGTGACGATCGCCATTGTGGTGGTCCCGGGGGCGCCCCCCGGCTCGACTCCCCCGAGGGGGTCCGGACCCTTAGTGTCTCGGGCGGTCGCGACCCCGCCGGATCAGCCCGGCGATCCCGACGCGGTCGCGGAGGCCTCCCGGAGCCGCTCGACGACGTCCTCGCGGCCGATCTCGCGACGGTCCTGGGTCGAGAGCCGGCCGACCACGAGGTCGAGGAGGTTGAGTTCCCGGAGCATGTCCAGCGCGTCCTCCCGTTCGACGCCGATGTCGCGCTCGACCTCGTAGAGCGTGTTCGACGCCTTGACCGTCTCGATGAGCGTCTCGACCGTGACGTCGTCCGGGAGGCCGATCCCGTCGGCGAGGACGACCGGCGAGCCGTCCTCGTCGGCGTCGGGCGTCCGGGGCTCGGCGTCCCCCTCCACGTCCGCCGCGTCAGGATCCTCCGCGCCCCCGCCCGTGTCGTAGCTGTTCGGCTGGTGGATCCCGTAGTCGATCATGTACCGCCGGACCGTCTCGGCGGTGACGTCCATCCCGATCGCGTCGGTCATCTCGGCGAACGTGTCGCAGGACTCGTACACCTCGGCCAGCAGGTCGGGGTCCCTGAACGGCGGGACGTCGCGCTCCCGATCGGTCGCGGGAGGCCCACCCGCGCCCTTCCGCTCCTCCTCGACCCTGCCGCGTTCGCCGGCGGTCGGCCCCCCGTCGGTCGTCGGCGTGTCGGTTCCGGCCCCGTCGGTTCCCGCTCCCGTTCCCTCGCCGGCCGGGACCGTCGCCGTGAGCGTGACCGTGACCGTCCCGTCCGGACCGAGCGCCGCGTGGGTCGGCTCGACCTCGACGCGTCCGTCCGGGGCGGGGACGACGGGGTCGAGCGATTCGAACGCGAGGCCGAGGCGACCGTCCCCGTCGAGGGACGCCTCGCGAAGCCCGAGCCCCGCCTCCCCCGTGCCGGACGGGGACACCGACAGCTCGACCTCGGCGCTCACCTCGCGCGAGCCGCCCCGGTCGTGGCGCTCGACCAGCCCGACACCGGTTACGTGTCCCTCCCCCTCGCAGCCGTCGAGGAACCCCGCCAGTTCTCGGAGCGCATCGCCGATGCACATGGTAACCCTTGCACGGTGGGTGGCCGAAACAGATCATGAACGTACGTGGTGAATAGTGATCGTGTTTATATACTCCGCCGGCCGGTGCGGGCCTGGGTCGGTCCCTCGGCGGACACGAACGGATTGTCGTCGCCCAGCAGCACGATCCAGGGCGTCGGCGTCGTCCCGAGTCCCTCCCGGCCCGCCGGTCCGTCGTCGACCCCGCTCGGCGACCCCCGGTGCCCCCGCGTCCACCGTCTCCCCGACCAGCCGTCGCGTCGACCACACCGGCCCTCCGGGGTGGATCGCTCGTGGCTGTCCCGGGAGGGGAACGCTTCCCGCCGACACCGCCTCCGGCCGCGGCCGGCGAGGGGTTCATGCGGTCGTGCGTGGTCCTTTACCGATGGTCGCCGACCCCGTCCGGGCGCTCACCGATAAAGCGTTACGCACGACCGGATCAGAGGTCGAGATCGACGACGCCCGCGTCGTAGAGCTCCAGGAGGAGGTCCCGCGCGTGGCCGTCCGGCGAGACCCCCTCGACGGTCCGAACGACCTCGCCGTCGTCGATCACGAACGTCGTCCGCCGGGCGCGACCGGCGTGGTCGCGCTCGACCCCGAACGCCTCGCAGAGCTCGCCCTCCGGGTCGGCCAGCAGATCGAAGTCGATCCCCCGCTCGGCGGCGAACTCGCGGTGCGATTCGACCCCGTCCGTCGAGACGCCGTAGACGGTCACGCCGGCCGCCTCGTAGGTGTCGGCCTCCAGGCCGAACTGGTCGGCCTGCGTCGCACAGCCCGGGGTGCCGTCCTCGACGTAGAAGTAGATCACCGCGGTCCCCTCGAAGTCGGGGGTGACGGACTCGCCGTGCTGGTCGACCGCGGTGACGGCCGGTGCCGGATCGCCGGGTTGGAGCGGCATGGAGCCGGTTCCGTTCGCGAGCGTCTTGGCTCCTCCGGGCGCCCCCCGGGTGTCGACGCCATCGCCGCCCTCTCCGACCGCGCGAGAGATGGACTCGCACGTCCCCGGGAAGCCGCCGGTCGGTGCTCGCGCGACTCCGACCCCGTCCGATCGTCGGTGCTCCGCGGGCGCCGCGCTACGGCGCTTTCTCGCGTTTCTCCCGGTAGACCGGACGCAGATCGGTCACGTCCTTGCCGTACCCGAGCCAGACGCTGAGCGCGGACGCCGCGAACACCAGGTAGATCGGGAAGAGCAGCAGGAGCACGAAACCGGTGAGCACGGGCGTGAGGACGGCGGTCCAGTGGAGCAGCCCGATCCCCGAGAGCCCGGCGACCGCGGCCGCCCACATCCCGAGCCTGAACGCGCTCCGCGCACCCGGACCCGGGGCGATCTTCAGATCACTCATTCGGCCGGTAGTACGGGCCGAAAGGGCATAATCTCACCACTCCGTACGGACGGTGACTCGTGGTATCGCGCCTCTGCACCTCGCTCGGTGACCCGACCTGTCGACGGGATGCATCGAGACGACCGCACCGTCACGGGAGAAACCGTTATGTTCTCCCGGCGCCACTGGCGATCGCCGATACGAGTCCCGCGGGGGCACACCGGCGGCGCGGCCGGTCCAGGGTCGTTCCACGACCCGAGGCCGGGACGGTCGCTCCGGCGACGCGATCACAACGGTCGAACGTCGACCGCGAGGCCGCCGTCGCCGGGCGATACGACGGCCGGACCGCCCGCGCCAGGGGTGTCAGCCGAGACGGCGTTAGAACGCCGTCGAGGATCACCACCCCACCGGACCCGAACCGCAACGGCCGCACGGCGACCCCGAACGGTACGTGTTCGGACCCAGCAGTGGTCCGCATCGAGCTCCCCCTCGGTTTCCGAGGTCCTCGATTCGCGTTACAGGGCACGCGTGCGGTTCACCCGTAGACCCGGCCTCCGGGGGCCGGCAGAAGGGCCAAGTACCGGACGACGCGAGAGATCGCCCCCGGAGGCGGCGACCGGAACGGTAACGGCAACGCGTATTCCGCGAGCCCGACCCGACACCGGAACCCGCCGTGGGCGATTCGTCGTGGCGTTCGGGAACCCGATGCCGCACGGACGTGTGGCTAGGAAGGGCCGCGAGGGTCGTGGACACACGACGTCCGGACCGGGCCCTATCCGCGGGACGTGGACCGGCACCTCGATCCCGGCTGTCCAGCCGTTCTCCGGCGCTGCCGACCGCTGGAGGGGACCCGCCGGCCAGGCCGTCCGGAATCGACTGCTACTTTACGCGCGCGACCCTACGACACACCGTGACTGGTTGTGAACCGACAGAGGGGGCCGAGGGAGCGTCGATCACCAGTTCGGCGTATCGCATCACCGTCGACGGGGGGCGCGACTCGTTCTTCGCGCTCTGTATCGAGGACCCGACCCGGGAGACTGCGTGGCTGATGTCCGACACCGTCGAGTCGCTCGACGGTCGCCGGTGAGTCGCTGGTCGTCGAGCCGACCGTACTGATCCGGGCTGACACGCGACGGGCGAGACGAGCCGTGCGGCCCGGCGGAGTCGCGCCGTCGATCATCCCGGACTGGGGGTCACCCGACGTCGTAGGACGATCAATATTCCGTAGACGACGGTCCCGTCGCCTGATCCGTCGGGTCCGGGCCCTGTCGGTCAGTCCTCCAGCAGGGCGACCAGCGCCCCGAGGTCCGCCACCTCGTAGTCCGGTTCGGCGTCGAGGCGGTAGTCCCCCCGGTGCCCCCGGCGGACGAACGCGCTGTCGACGCCCGCCCGCGCCGCGGCCTCGACGTCGACGTCGCTGTCGCCGACGTAGAGCGCGTCCCGGGTCCCGAGGTCCGACAGCGCCCGGTCGAGGTAGTGCGGGTCGGGCTTGCGCCGGCGGAGCGCGTCGACGGTGTGGCCGCGACCGTACGCGGTCTCGAACGCGCCGTGGAGCCCGAACCGGTCGAGCGCGTGACCGACGGTGTGGTGCTGGTTGTTGCTGACGAGGCCGAGCCGGGCGTCGATGCCGGCGAGCGCGTCGGGGACCTCCTCGTACGGCGCCTTCCGCCCGGCCGCCATCTCCCGCGCCTGGAGCCAGCAGGCGGCCCACTCGCGTGCCGGCCACACCGACTCGGGGTCGAGGTCGAACGGCTCGCAGGCCCGAGCGAGGCCGTCGGCGTCCGCCCGGACGAACGGCTCGACGGCCTCGTCGGTCGGCTCGGCGCCGAAGGCGGCGAACGCCTCCCGGGCCGCCCGGTCGATGACCGACCCGTCGGTCATCGTCAGGAGCACCCCGTCCATGTCGAACACGACCGCCTCGTACGACGTCACGTCCGGACGGAGGGGTCTGCTCCTCGAAGGTATTGCGGTTCGGACCGGGCCCGGCGCCGGTTCGGTGGCGGTCGTCCCGCGCGCGGCCGGACGCCGGGGTCAGCGCGACCGGTCGCCACGCTCGACGAGCCCCGCGAGCCGTTCCCCGGCGGTCTCCGGATCCCCCTCGTTCTCGACCAGCCTGACCGGGGCGCCCGTCTCGAGGGCGTAGCCCATCGCGGCCGCTCGGTTGAGGTCCTGGTGGAGGTCGATCGACCGGGGTCCGCTCTCGCGGTACTCGCGCGTCCCGACGGTCTCGCGCCGTTCGGCGACCGTCGCCGGATCGGCCTCGACGAGCACGAAACGGTCGGGATCGACGTCGGCGAGCGCCGCCGCCGGCAGCCCCGGCAGGTAGCCGTGGACGGTCGCGACGGCGAGGTGCGTGTCGAGGAGCACCGCCCGCCCGCGAGCCCGGTCGCCGACGTACTCGGCCGCCCGGCGCTGGAGCAGGCGAGTCTCCCGTCGCGAGAGCGTCGCGAGGTCGTCGCGGGACCCGACGAGCCCCCGAGACGCGGCCCGTTCGAGCATGACGTCACCGAAGTTCAGCAGTTCGTAGCCCTCGCCGAGTCGACTCCGGGCCTCGCGACACACCCGCGAGGCACCGACCCCGGGGACCCCCGTCACCACCGTGAGATCCATCAGAACGACACCTCATCGTCGCGCCCGACGTTCGAGCCCCGGTCGTCGTACCCCTTCCGTCCGACGTACGCCTCGCCGACGAACGTCACCAGGGCGGCGTAGATCTCGTCCGGCGAGTCGAACTCCTCGGTTCCGCAGCGGTCCAGGACCGTCCCGATCCGCTCGGCCGTTCCCGACGGGGATTCGAGTTCGACCTCGCCGACCGAGTCGACGGCCGCCTCGCAGGTGACCGGGAACTCCAGTTCGCGGCTGAACAGGTCTCGGGTCTCGGGTAGACGGATGGTCGGCATCGTCCTGACGCTGGGGTTCCATCATCTTGTATCGTGTAGGATCGGGAGGATAGTGCCGCTTCCGGCCGGTTCGGCCCGTCACCTCGACCGGGGGGTCGGGCCCCATCAGGCCCGCTGGGCGGTGATGTCCGTCGAGGAGACCATCCCCACGGGGCGGCCGTCCTCGACCACGGGGAGGTGCTTGAACCCGTTTCGAGTCATCACTCCGGCGGCCTCCTCCAGGAACCCCTCCGGGGGTATCGTCTCCGTGACCTCGGACATCACGTCCTCGATCCGGAGCGAGGCGAGTTCGTGGCCGTCCGCGAGCGCGTCGAGCAGGTCCGTCGTGGTGACGATCGACAGCGGATCGCCGGGGACGACGAGCGCGCTGATCTCCCTCCCGCGCATGGACCTCGCGGCCTCCGGGAGCGGGGTCGACGCGTCGGCGGTCTCGACGGGGGTCGACATCACGTCCGCGACGCGTGTCCGCGGCGTAGACGACATAGACGGGGGGAGGTGCCGGGTCCCGTTGGGGCTTTAGTTCCCGGCGAGATGGACGGGTTCGTTCGGCGCTGGCCCCCGGGTGGCCCGCGGACGTCATCGGGGACGACGGACCCGCGTGTCGACGATCCACCGCAGACCGAGCGGGAGGCCGCCACTCACGGCCAGATCGGGGCTCGTCGAGGGGAGGGAGCCCGACCGGCGTACCGATCGGCCGGCGAGCCTCGCGGGACGCCGGTGTCAGTCCAGGAACCGCGCGGGCGAGAACGCCTCCATCCCCGTCTCGAGGGGTTCGCCCCGGACGAGCCGGGCGACCTGTCGACCGGTGTAGGGCCCCATCTGGAGCCCAGTGGGGCCGTGTCCCGTCGCGAGGTACGCCCCCTCGACGCCCGGGACGGGTCCACAGACCGGCAGGCCGTCGGCGCTCCCCGGCCGCAGGCCGACGCGGATCTCCCCGATCGCGGCGTCGGCCAGCCCCGGGAGCACGTCGAGCGTGTCCCCGAGCACCTCGTGGACGCCCTCGACGGTCGTGTGCGGGGCGTAGCCCGACCCCTCCTCGTAGGTCGCCCCCACCGCGACGCGGCCGTCCTCCCACGGCACCGTGTAGAGCGAGCGGGTGCCCGTGACGATCGGCCACGCCCCAGTCTCCTGCTCCGTGTCGAGGTGGAGTATCTGTCCGCGCATCGGTTCGATCGGGATCCCGTACCCGAGGTCGTCGGCGAACGCCGGCGACCAGGCCCCGCCCGCCACGACGACCGCGTCGGCGTCCACCGTGTCGCCGTCGACGACGACACCCCTGACTCGGCCGGACTCGACGCGGATCCCGGTCACGTCGGCCCCGCGGACCGTCAGCCCGGCCCGTTCGCCGGCGGCCCTGAGCGCCGCGGCGAACGTCCGGCCGTCGACGCGGCCGCCGTTCGGGTTCCAGAGCGCACGGGTCGGATCGCCCACGATCGGGCTCCGCTCGCGTGCCTCCGCCGGGGTGAGTTCCACGATCTCCTCGGGGGCGCCGAGTCGTTCCTGTCGGTCCCGGATGCGTTCCAGCGCCGCGTCGAAGGTCCGCGCCTCGGCCTCGTCGACGGCGACCTGGAGGAGGCCGGGGACGGCGTAACCGGTCTCCTCGACGCCGGCATCGAGCAGTTCGGCGTTCAGTTCCTCGTAGTAGTCGACGGCCTCGACGGCGAACCGGAACCACGGCTCGGAGTCGGCGTTCGAGCTCGTCGCGGGCGAGAGGATGCCGGCCCCGGCGTCCGTGGCCCGACCCTCGTCCGCCCGGTCGAACAGCCCGACGTCGACGCCCGCCGCCGCGAGATGGTAGGCGGTGGCGCTCCCGACGATCCCACCGCCGACGACGATCGCGTCCATACCCCCGGAGCGGCCGGATCGGATTTACGTCTGTGGGTCGGCCGTGAGTCACTTTCCGGGCCCCGGTCGGGAGCCACACTCCCGACGTGTCGGCCGACGGGTCCCAGCCGGTGGTCGACGTCCCGGGGGGTGACCGACCGAGGACCGCGGCGATCGGGTCGGCCGCGGCCGCGGTCGAACAGCTACAAGAGGCCGGCCCCCGAGCCCCGAGTATGCCAGCAGCAGTCGTCACCGGTTCCTCGCGGGGCATCGGCCGCGCGATCGCGCTCCGGTTCGCCGAAGACGGGTACGACGTCGCGGTCAACTACCACACGAGCGAGGACGCCGCCGAACGGGTCGCAGACCGGGTCCGGGACCACGGCAACGCGGCCGTCGCTGTCGGCGCGGACGTCTCCGATCCCCGGGACGCCGCGGAGCTGGTGGGAGCGGCCACCGACGCCTTCGGCGGCGTCGATCACGTCGTCAACAACGCGGGTATCGACCAGCACGTCTACACCGCCGAGCTCGACCCGGCGGACTTCGACCGCGTCATGGACGTCAACGTGAACTCGGCGTTCAACGTCACGAAGGCCGCACTCCCGCACCTCCGGGCCTCCGAGGACGGCCCCTCGGTGACGAACGTCTCGTCGATCCTCGCACACACCGGCGCGCCGATCGAGTGTCACTACGCCTCCTCGAAGGGGGCGCTCGTCTCGCTCACCCGGAGCCACGCGCGAGACTTCGCCCCCGGGATCCGGGTGAACTGCGTCGCGCCGGGGCACGTCGAGACGGACATGACCGCGGACCGCACGCCGGAGGAGAAGCGCGAGGAGCTCGCGGGGATCCCGGTCGGCCGGTTCGGCGACCCGCGGGATATCGCCGACGCCGTCGCCTACCTCCGGGACGCGGGGTTCGTCACCGGGGAGACGCTGAACGTCAACGGCGGCGAGGACATGCGGTAGACCGGGTCCCTCGGACGCAACGACTTTCACACGCTGGGACCGAGGACCGCCGATGCAGGACGTCTCCGAACTCAGGCGACGAGAGGTGAAGACCTACTTCGACGTCATCGCCCGCGGCGGATCGGAGCGACTGCTCCGCGCCCGGTCGTTCCACAACCTCGGGGAGTGGGTCCCCGAGGACTACGAGCGGCTCTCGGATACGCTGATCGAGGCGGGCGCGACGAGCAGTTTCTCCTTCCTCGGTCGGGACGCCGAACGGTACGCCGGGACTATCGAATCGCTCGACGCGGCCGGCCACGAGATCGTCCTCCACGGCCACCGGCACGTGGCCTGTGCCGACGTCGACTACGACCTCGCCCACGAGAACCTCTCGCGGGGCCTGGACGCCATCGAGGACGCCGCCGGCGTCACCCCGCGGGGGTTCATCGCCCCCCGGCAGGAGGTCAACGCCGCGACCCTCCGGGTCGTCGACGAACTCGATATGTCGTGGGTGCTCGGGCGGACCGACGCGGAGGTCCCCTCGGGGATCGACTTCCGCGAACCGTGCCACCCCTACGACCTGATCCTCCTCAACGAGGGCGCGGAGCCCCCGGCGGCGTTCGACCGCATCCGCGAGCAGACCGAACCGGGCGCCGCGCTCCTCTTCCACCCGAACATGCTCGAGTACTACGACGCCTTCGACGGGTTCGAGGCGTGGATCGGCGACACGAGCCCCGTCTCGATCGGGACGCTGTTCGAGGAGGGCGGCGTCGGGATGATCAGCGACGCCATGCGCCCGCTCCGGATCGAGTAAGCCGTCGCAAGATCGGTGATAGCGTTTCAAAATTATTGATATCGGTGTGAACGAGATAACAGAACACGGGAACGCCGTCTGCGCTCTGCCGACGGCGAGGGAATCCCCTCGGATTCGATCGCCGAACGGAACCACGGCCGACCGTCCGGTGGTATCCGGACTACCGAACGGCGGTCACTCCGAGTAGGCCTCCAGCCCCGCCTCGATGCGGTCGAAACCGGCCTCCAGCCGCTCCAGGGAGTTGGCGAAGGAGAGTCGGAGCCCCCCGACGCCGGCCGAGCCGAAGGCGCTCCCGGGCGCCAGCACGACGTCGTGCTCCCGGAGCAGGTACTTCGCGAATGCGAGGTCGTCCCTCACGCCCTGCGGATCGAGGAAGGCGTAGAACGCGCCCTGCGGCCGCGGTGCGGAGAGGCCGTCTATGCTGGCGATCCGCTCGACGACGTAGTCGCGCCGACGCTCGAACGCGTCGTACATCGCCTCGAACTCCTCCTGCGGGCCGCCGAGCGCCTCGATGGCGGCGTGCTGTGCCGGGGTGGAGGGACAGGAGGTGGTGGCCTCCCGGATCTTCACCACCTCGTCGATCACCGCGCTTCCCCCGGCGAGCCACCCGATCCGCCAGCCCGTCATCGCGTGGGTCTTCGAACAGGACCCGACGGTGAGGACGTTTTCGGGACGGTCGGTGAAGGCGGCGATCGCCTCGGGGTCGCGATCGTAGGTCAGGGCGGTGTACACCTCGTCAGCGACGACGTACGCGCCGTGATCGCCGGCGGCCTCGACGACCGCCCGGGCGGCCTCGGGATCGAAGACCCGCCCCGTCGGGTTCGAGGGGGAGTTGAGGACCACCAGCGCGGTCTCCGGTCCGATCCGCTCGATCGTCCGGTCGGCGTCGAGGTCGTAGCCGTCCTCGGCGCGGAGCGGCACCTCCACGGGCCGACCGTCGGCGAGGTACGCCTGGGTCTCGTAGTTCGGCCACGCCGGGCTGGGGTAGAGCAGTTCCTCACCCGGATCGACGACCGAGAGCGCGAGGAGTTCGAGCGCCTCGACCCCCCCGACCGTGACGACGATGTCCTCGATGGGATAGTCGACGCCGAACGCCCCGGCCATGTGCCGGCTCACGGCCTCGCGGCAGGCCGGCATCCCGGCGTTGGAGGTGTAGTGGGTCCCGCCGGCGCGGGCCGCCTCGGTCGCCGCGTCGATCACGTTCTCGGGGGTGTCGAAGTCCGGCTCGCCGACCTCCAGCCGGACGAGGTCGGTGCCCGGCGGCCGCTCCTCGGCGAGCTCGTACATGATCCTGATCCGTGACTTCGCCGCGTTCCCCACGCGGGCCGCCGGTTCGTGCATGGCCGGTGCTCTACCGGGGCCGTGAAAAACGGGGGTGGTCGGGGGGCGGCGAATCCCCAGTCGAGACCCGACCGGTTATGACCCGTCGTCGCACTCGTGGTCGTATGGACATCGCGCTCTCCTGTTACGCCTGCGGTGCGACCGCGACGCTCGCCGACGGGCCGCGCTGTGACTGTGGCGAGCCCCGGTGGATCGACACCCGTCCGTCGGGGTTCGACTGGCCGGACACGCGCGATCGGTCGCTGTGGCGCTACGGCGACCTGCTTCCGGGCGGGCCGCCGACCGGGCTGGCCGCCGGGGCCGGCGGGACGCCCCTCGTCCGCGCGCCGCGGCTGGACGACGACGTCGGCGCGCGCGTCCACGTCAAGTACGAGGGCGGTAACCCGACTGGGACGTTCAAGGACCGCGGGAGCGCGGTCGGCGTGTCGGTCGCGGCCGCGAGCGGCCTCGACGCTGTCGGCACGGTCTCGCACGGGAACATGGCCCGGTCGATGGCCGCCCACGCCGCGAGCGCGGGGCTGGACTGCCTGGTGCTCGTCCCGGCGGACATCCCGGCCGCGCGGCTGGGGCTCATCGCCAGACACGACCCGACGATGCTCCGCGTCGAGGGGGAGTACGGCGGGCTCTACGAGGCGGCGATCCGCATGGGCACCGAGCGGGGCGTCGCGTTCGTCAACTCGGACACCCCGCTCCGGGTCGCGGGCCAGAAGACCACGGCTCTCGAGATCGCGGAGTCGTTCGCCCCCGACACCCCGGACGCCGTCGTGATGCCGGTCTCGAGCGGCGGCCACGCGAGCGGCGTCTGGAAGGCGTTCCGCGAACTCGAGGCGGCGGGGCTCGTCGAGTCGCCGCCGCGGCTCTACTTCGTCCAGGCGTCGGCCTGTGCGCCCATCGCCGAGGCGTGGGCCCGCGGCGATCGGACGGTGGAGCCGGTCGAGGCGGGCGAGACGGTGGCCTACTCCATCGCGAACGCGGACCCGCCGAGCGGGAACCGCGTCCTCGCGGCCGCCCGGGAGACCGGGGGTGGCGTCCTCGCCGTCGACGACGGGGCGATCCTCGACGCTCGACGGGCGCTGTCGGCGCGCGCGGGTCTCTTCGTCGAGTCCGCGTGTGCGACGTCGCTCGCGGGCGCGCGGGTCCTCTCGGACCGCGGCGACCTGGAGGGCGACGACGACGTCGTCCTCGTGGCGACGGGCACCGGGTTCACCGAACGCGACGTCGACAGCGTCGACGTCTCGGCCGACACGGTCCCCCTCGATGGGCTCGACGACGCGATAGACGAACACCTCCCCTGAACCGGCCGGGAAGGGAGAACGGTTATTCTGCCGGCTGGACTACCCCGGAGCGATGGAATCGAGGGTGGCCGAGGCGGGCAGGAAGCGTCGTCGGCTCGAGCTCGCGGTCCGGGGCGCCCGCCACGGGCGTCCGGCTGTCGGTGGCGACTCCGGGGGGAGCGGGGGGATACTCCCGCTCGTCGAGGAACCCTACACGTCGGTCGAGGGGACGCACCGCCGGCTGACCGAGCTGCTCGAGGCGTTCGACGCCCGTGACGACCGGCGTGGTGCGTTCCTCACCATCTACGCCCGCGTGACCGAGGCCGTCGGCGACCGGGTCGAGAACGGCTGGTTCGAGGACCCCGACTGGGTCGGGGACTACCTCGTGGCGTTCGCGAACCTCTACCGGGAGGCGGTCAGGGACTTCGAGGCCGGGGACCTGGAGTCGCTCGCCGACCCGTGGCAGCTCGCCTTCGAGGCCGCGGAACGCGGGAACTGTCACGTCCTCCAGGACGTCGCGCTCGGCGTGAACGCCCACATCAACTACGACCTCGCGCTCGCGCTCGACCGGGTCGGCATCGACCCGGATCGGTCGACCAAGCACACCGACCACGTCGCCGTGACCGACGTGCTCCGGCTGCTCGTCGACGAGAACCAGGCGACGCTCGCCGAGAAGTACGACCCCGACATCGCGGCCATCGACGAGATGCTCGGCCGCCTCGACGACCTCCTCTCGGTGCTCACCATCGACGAGTGCCGGGACAGCGCCTGGCGGACCGCCGAGGCGCTGGCGTCGTCGCTGTCGGCCCGCCGCCGCTTCGCGATGTGGGTCACCCGGGTCACCTCGACCGGCGCCGCACACCTCGTCCTCTCCGCCTGAGTTCGGGCCAGGACCGGCGGCACTCCGGGCTCCCCGGACCCTACTCGTCGGGGAAGGTGCAGTCGTCACACCGGGGCGCCGGATCCGCGTCGAGCGCCTCCGAGAGCTCCTCCCACGCCCCCTCGCGGCTGAGGTACGCGTCCACCGCGTCGGGGGCGACCGATCCGCAGGAGCCCTCCCCGATCACGTGCCAGTACCGGTTGTTCCTGGCGATTCTATAGACGCCACTCATGCACGTCGGAACGCGGCGGGCGCGTAAAAAACCGTCGCCGTTGCTGACACGATCCGGGACGCTACCGCACGAGACTCAACGTTCAAGCACCCCCGCCCTGATGTGCCCCCGTACACCGATGGTGTCCGACGTACGGAGGCGACCCGGATGGTAGCCGAGGGGTTCACAGGGTGGTTCGGGACGGACCCGGTCGTCCACGGCCTGGTCGGCGGCCTCGTCATCGCGGGGCTCAACCTGTTCGGGGCGTCGCTGATCCTCGTCTGGCGGAACCCCTCCGAACGCGCCATGGACGGGGCGCTCGGGTTCGCGGCCGGGGTGATGCTCGCCGCGGCGTTCACCAGCCTGATCATCCCCGGGATCGAGACCTATTCGAACGGGAACCCGATCCCGGTACTGGTGGGGGTGGCGCTCGGGGCGCTGTTCCTCGACCGCTCGGACGTGCTGGTCCCCCACGCCCACTACCTCCTGTCGGGCCACCGGCGTGCGGACGCGGCGAACCCGGGCGAGGAGCTCCCCGTGAGCGACGAGCGCCTGGCCGGGGTCGTCCTGTTCATCCTCGCCGTCACGCTCCACAACGTCCCCGAGGGGCTGGCCGTCGGCGTCGGGTTCGGCAGCGGCGACCTCGGCACCGCCATCCCCCTGATGCTCGCCATCGGCATCCAGAACATCCCGGAAGGGCTGGCCGTCTCCGTGGCCGCGATCAACGCCGGGCTCGATCGACGGTTCTACGCGGCGTTCGCGGGGGTCCGCTCGGGCGTCGTCGAGATCCCGCTGGCCGTCCTCGGCGCCTACGCCGTCCAGACGGTGTCGGTGCTGCTCCCCTACGCGATGGGGTTCGCGGCCGGCGCCATGCTGTTCGTCATCAGCGACGAGATCGTCCCCGAGACCCACACCCGGGGCCACGAACGGATCGCCACACTCGGGACGATCCTCGGCGCCATCGTGATGCTCTACCTCGACATCTCGCTCGGTTGAGCGGGGTCACGCCGGTGTCCTGCCGCTCGGTCGTCGACGCCCGGACCGTCGCCGATCCACCGTCCCACAGCGGTCGAGGGGGATCCGTAACCCGTCCCCGTCCCGTCGGACGGTCGTTCCGAACGCCGCGGAGAGGGAGCGCATCCGTTCCCGAAGCCAGCCCGCCGCCTCGGCGTCCGCCCGGGTCGCCGCCTCCCGCTCGATCACGACGGGAACGAGCCGGAGGCTCTCCGTGACCCCGTCGTCGACGACGAGTTCGAACAGGAAGCTCCGGTCGTTGTGGAGCTCCGGCTTGACAGCGTAGTCGTCGACGAAGTCGCCGGCGTCGTAGACGATCGGACGGCCGCGGTAGACCTCCACGCCCTGGATGACGTGTGCGCTGTGGCCGTGGACGAGGTCCACGCCGCGGTCGACGAGCGACCGGGCGAACCGTCGCTGGGCGCGCGACGGGCGCGTCTCCCAGTTCGGGCCCCAGTGGAGCGACGCGACCACGAGGTCGGGCTCCGCCTCCCGGGCCCGCGCGAGCGACGCGTCGACCAGCCGTCGCGTCCGGGGGTTCCCCGGATCCGTCCGGACGAACGCGGTTCCCGCGCTGTCCGGGCCGGCCCCGTACGACGCCGACCGGTCCGTGAACGCCACGACCGCGACGGACAGCCCACCGACCTCGACCACGCTCGGTTCGGTCGCCTCGGCGACGTCCCGGCCGGCGCCCGCGTGGGCGACCCCGCCTCCGGAGAGGTGCGCGAGGGTGTCCGAGAACGCTCCCCGGCCGTAGTCGAGAACGTGGTTGTTCGCCAGGCTCGCCCACGTCACGCCGCCGGCGCGGAGCGCCGGCACGGCCCAGTCGGGGTCGGCCCTGAAGTGGTATGTCCGCCCCGGGCGGGGGCTCCCACGCGCGGAGAGACAGCACTCCAGGTTGAGAAAGAGCCCGTCGAGCGAGCGGACCCGGTCGAACGCCGACCCCCAGATCCCGGCGGGCGGTCCGTCCGCCCAGCGCTCGTCCACCCCACGGCCGAGCATGACGTCGCCGACGAACCCGAGCCTGGCGTCGGCGTCCCCGCCGACCCGCGCGGGGCACTCGGGAGCGGCCGACCGGGAGACCGCCCGCCCGATCCTGTCCAGACAGCCCGCGGTCGAGAGCGCGGCCGTCCCCAGGACGGCCCGGCGGGTGCGTCTCATCGCGTCCGTCGTCGGCCCGTGGACCTGCGAACGCCCGAGGGGGGTCCCGACGCTCCCGTTCGAAACCGGGGACCGGGTGACGGTCGGTCGATCCCGTCACCTGCTGGCTCCCCGCTCACTCCGACTCCTCGGGCTTCCGCCGTCTCGTCCCGAACTCCTCGTCGGTGAGGTCGCCGCGGGCGTACGTCATCCGTAGTGCCTCCATCGGTGGGTCCCTCCCACCGGTGTCCTCGACGAGTCGCCGGAGCACCACCGGGCCGACGACGACCAGGACGAGGACGAGGAGCGCCGGCGGCACCAGCATCCCGACGAACGGCCACCACCCCGGACCGGTGCCGGTCACCGGGCCACCCATTATCCAGCCGTGGCCCATCATCCCGCCGGAGTCGAGCCCCATCACGAGGACGGGGAGGACGAGCAGCGCCACGAGGACGAACAGGGGGACGGTCGTGGCGTCGATGCGTGTCGCGGACGTCATCGGGGCGACGCCCCCGTCCCCGTCGGGACGGCGTCCCTGCTGTTCGCGTCGTCCCCGCCGTCGGCTCGACAGCGGACGGCCTGCCCGCGAACGATCACCGTGGAGCACATGATCCGGGCTACCGTATCGTCGGATATAACGCTGCGGGTGGCGAGACCGTCACGGCGTCACCCCCGCGGTCTTCCGGGGTTCGACGAGATCCGGCAGGTCACCGAGACCGGGCCCAGGGGCCACCGGGAGAGCGGTCCGGATTGACCGCCGACCCCGGACCAGCTATCCGAAGTTCTCCACCTTCGCGGTCGCGGGGTCCCCACCGGCCGCGGCGATCGCCGTCTCGGCGACGCCGACGAACGGTGCGAAGCCGTAGACGTAGACCCGTCCCTCCCCGAGCACGTCACCGACGGCGGCCTCGAACCCGTCGTCGCCGGCGACCACGTACACCCGTGCCCCGGCGGCGGCGAGGCGGGCGAGGCGCTCCTCGTGGACGAGGCCCTCGGCCCGGTAGACGAGCGCCGCGTCGCCACCGCCGGCCAGCGTCGCCTCAGCGACGCCCACGGCCGCACCGATCCCCGGCCCGGACGCGAGCACGGCCACCCGGTCCTCGTCCTCGTAGTAGACCCGCCCGAACGGACCGGCGACCTCGACGGTGTCCCCGGGGGTCGCCTCCGCGAGCCGGGGCGTCAGTGTCCCGTCGGGGTCGATCCCGACCGTGAGCTCGAACGTCTCCGCCACCACCGACGAGGAGACGGAGTAGTGACGCGTGACCGGGTCGCCGTCGACGGTCGCGCGCACCTGGACGAACTGCCCCGGACGGGCCTCGAACTCCGAGGGGGACGCCACGCGGATGGCGATGGTATCGGGGCCGACACCCCGGACGTCGACTATCTCGACCTCGGTTCCCTCCATACGCCCCCGTAGGGGCTCCGGGACCAAGTCGGGGCCGGTTCGCGGACTCCGCCCCTCCCGACGGTGCGATCACCCCGACGGGACCGTCCTGCCCGTGAGGCCACGTCCGGACCGGCCGTGGTACCCGCCCTGGTGGAAATTATATAATATCGAATTAATACATATGTATCAGAAAGGACTGCCGCTCCCGACCGTCGGTCGTCGTGCCGGTATGTGGAAGGTATCAGTCCGGCAGGGACTCGATCGAATACCCGCTCCGCCCGGTATCCACGTCTCACGGCTCGAAAGCGCCGATCGGGACGTCTCATCTCTCGATAGTTCCTGATCGGTGGACTGTCCGGGCCGGATTCGGGCCCGAGCAGTCCGAACGGAGGTTTCGACCCCCAGTCGACGAAACGATCTCTGGAACGCTCGCGTAGACGGTTCCAGGCCCTCCGGAGCGGTGAGACTCCGCTCCCGATGTCTCCTGTTTCGTGGTCGAGGTACTAGTATTGGAATACCAATACAATAATACTCTTATAATATTTCGAGGATATCGACGCCGTACCCGGCGGTCCGTCGATCGGCTGGGTGGTGGTCGCACCGAGGGCCGTCCGGGTCGGTACAGTGAAGCCCCGCCCGGTCCCACCGGTACTACCCCACGATGACACACGACGGAGCGAACACCGACGCGACGGCGTACCCGACCGACCTCGCCGACCTCGCCGCCGAGCTGGTCCGCATCGAGACCGAGAACCCCCCGGGGAACGAGCGACCCGCCGCCGAGTACGTCCACGACTGGTTCACCCACCACGGGATCGACTCGACGCTGCTCACCGACCCGGACCCGGACCGGCCCCAGGTCGGCGCCCGGATCGGCGACGGCGACCCGACACTGGTGCTCAACGGCCACACGGACGTCGTCCCCGCCGGGGACCCCGACGAGTGGTCCTACCCGCCCTACGGGGGCGTGATCGAGGACGGGCGCCTCTACGGTCGGGGGAGCGTCGACATGAAGACCGGCATCGCCGTCGCCATGCTGGCCGCGCTCGAACTCGCCGATCCGATCGAGCACGACGAGCTGGCGGGCTCGCTCGTCGTCCACGCGGCGATGGGCGAGGAGACGGCCGCACCGGGGACGCGGACGCTCCTGGAGGCCGGCTTCGACGGGGACCTCGGGGTCGTACTGGAGCCGACCGAGTGTCGGGTGGCGACCAGCGCGAAGGGGCTCGCCTGGTACGAACTCGGCTGGCCGGGCGAGCCGTCACACGCGAGCCGACCGGACCAGGGTCACAACGCCATCGACGACATCGGCCCGGTGCTCGCGGCCGTCGACGCGTACGACGAGCGGCTCCGCGAACGGGTCGACCCGCTCTGCGGGCGGGCCTACGCTACGGTCACCCGGGTCGTCGCGGGCGAGGGGACGAACCGGGCCGTCCTCCCGGGCCGGGCCCGGCTCGTCCTCGACCGGCGGATCCTCCCCGGGGAGACCGTCTCGGACGTCGACGAGGAGGTCGCGGCGCTGGTCGAGGGGATCGAGCGCGACCACGGCGTCCCCGTGGCGTGGGAGCGGACGGAGACGTACGAATCGGCGTCGATCCCGACCGATCACCCGCTGGCAGAGACGTTCCGCGAGCACGCCGCGGCGGCCGCCGACGCCCCGACGGAGCCGTGGGGCATCGAGGCCTCGACCGACGTCCGTAACTTCATCAACGACGCCGGTATCCCCGCGATAACGTGGGGCCCGGGGAACCTCGAACAGGCCCACACGGTCGACGAGTACGTCGACCTGTCGGCGGCGGAGGCGGGGCTGGAGGCGCTCCGCCGGGCGGCCACCGATCTCCTCTCCGGTCCCTGAAGGGCGACCGATACCCCATTCCGGCGGGATCTCCGACTTCGCCTGCCAGGCCTCCGGAGCCACAGCTGCCCGGGCGACGACGACCGGACCCGCCGGGATCCCACCTCGGCCTCGGATTCGAACGTGTTGTTACACCAGTACTGGCGTAACAGCATCGACGGGTGGGGGTCATCGATACTGCTGTGAGCCTATGCTTCGCAGTCACACGACCGCCCGGCGAGCGACTCAGACAGCGGGAGCCGTTCGCCGCAGTCGCGACAGGAGACGACCACGTCCACGAGAACGTCCAGCTCCCCGACGTGGAACTGACCGTCCCGGCGGAGGCGTTCGAGCGTGTCCGTCGCGACCGTCTCGGTCCGGCGCTGGAGTGCCCGGACCGTCCCGATGGCGTCGCGCAGCGCCGCCCCGGGGTCCGCGGGCGCGGCGTCCCGGTCGAGGTCGAGACAGCCGGTGAGGTGTCGGTAGACCGTCTGGTGTGAGACGAAGCGGTTCTCGAGGGCGTCGACGTCGACCCCGCGATCCCGCAGGCGGCTCCGTGCCTCCGTCCTGACCCCCCGGCTCACGTCGTCGTCGGTCAGCAGCCGGTAGTAGTTCTCCGGCTCCCCCTCGAGCGCGCCCTCGCGGTTCCACCGCAGGACGGACCGGAGCATGAGCGTGTTGACATCGTCGGCCAGTTCGCGGACGCCCACCCGGTTCTCGCCGGCGGTCCAGCGGTCGCGGAGCCGTTCGTCCAGGTCGGTCAGCTCGTATCTCTCGGCGACGGCCCCCACCTTGCAGCAGGGATCCGTCCGCGCGTCCGGGCTCGTCATCGTCTCGTCCGGGACACCCGGCCCCGACGCTTAAGCCGTTCGCTGTCGGCCGTCGGACGGCCGGTAGCGTTCGGTGATGGTGAACAGAGAGTGGTGGGGTCGCGTGTCGACGGTCGATCCTTCCGGATCGTTCGGCACGACGGGGCCGACGCGGTCGACGGACGGGAACGGGCCGACGGGACTCAGGAGTAGTTGAGGTTGAGCTCGATGACGTTCGCGGTGCTGATCAGCTCCTCGGGGACCGTCTCGTCGAACCGGTCGCCCTTCATCCGACTCGTCGGCCCGGAGACGGAGATCGCCCCGAGCGCGTTCCCGTCGAGGTTCTTGATCGGGGCCGCGACACACCGGAGGCCGGCCAGCCGCTCCTCCTCGTCGTGCGCGACGCCCCGCTCCCGGACCTCCTCGAGTTCGGCGAACAGGGTCGCCTCGTCGGTGATCGTCGTGTCGGTCCGCGAGGGCAGGCCGTGGGTGTCGATGATCTCCCGGACCCGCTCCTCGGGGAGGTACGCGAGGATGGCCTTCCCGAGCGCGGTGCAGTGGAGGTGGACGCGCATCCCCGCGTAGGTGTCGAGCCGGACCGCGCGGCTCCCCTTCGCGCGACAGAGGTAGACCCCCTTGCCGTGCTCCTCGACCAGGAGGTTCGCCAGCTCGCCGGTCTCCTCGGCCAGTCGTTCGACCTCCGGTCGGGCCACGTCGTAGATCGGCATCCGGTTCCGGATGTACTCGCCGAACTCGAGGAACTGCAGGCCCACACGGTAGGTGTCGCCCTCCTTGACGACGTACTCGTTCCGGAGGAGCGTCGAGACGTGGTTGTGGACGGTGCTCTTCGGCAGGTCGAGGCGGTCGGCGACCTCCGTGACCCCCGCCCCGTCGAGCCGCTTGAGCGTCTCGAGGACCCGGAGCGTCGTCTCCGTCGCCCCCACCGTCGCCGCGTCCTTGTTAGCCATGTTTCGGGCCTACGCCCCGACACGGATAAACACACCCGTTCAGTATCGTCGAACGTTCGATACCGACTCGGATAGAGTGTTCTGTCCCCGTCTGCCGCTGAGAAACGAGGAATTAACAAATGGTATCCGAATGGGCTGACGTTCGTCGATTTGATGTCGGGGCGATCGAAAAAACGATCGAACTCGTTCGCTGAACGAACCTACCGTTCCCGCGCCGTCGCGAGTCGCGCCGCGATCCGGACCGCGTCGACCATGCTGGTCTCCGAGGCGATCCCCCGCCCGGCGATGTCGAAGGCTGTCCCGTGGTCGACGCTCGTCCGGACGATCGGCAGGCCGACGGTGACGTTGACGCCGCTCACCGCGCCGTCGGACCCGAAGCCGAGCATCTTGATGGGGATGTGCCCCTGGTCGTGGTACATCGAGACGACGCAGTCGAACTCGCCGCCGGCCGCACGCACGTAGACGGTGTCCGGGGACTCCGGCCCGTGCGCGTCGATACCGCGCTCGCGGGCGGCCCCGACGGCCGGCCGGATCTCCGCGTCGTCCTCCTCGCCCATCAGCCCGCCGTCGCTCGCGTGCGGGTTCAGCCCCGCGACGGCGATGGTGGGTTCCTCGATACCGAGGTCCCGGAGCGCTCCGTGGGTGACGTCGATGGTCGACCCGACCGACCCCGTCGTGACGAGGTCACACGCCTCGCGCAGCGGGACGTGCGTGCTCACGTGGGTCACCCGGAGCGGCTCCTCGATCAGCATCATCGAGTACTCCTCCGTCCCGGTCCTGGCGGCGAGCAGGCCCGTGTGGCCGGCGTGTTCCGCGCCCGCGAGCCGGGTCGCCTGCTTGTTGATCGGCGCGGTGGCGATGGCGTCGACCGTCCCCTCGATGGCGAGGTCGATCGCCGTCTCGACGTACGCGAGGCTCGCTCGGCCGTACTCCTCGCGGACGACCCCGTACTCCAGGTCGTCGACGTTCGCCAGGTCGAGGACGGGGATGGCGTCCACGACCGCGAGGGCGGCCTCGACCGAGTCGACGGCCTCGACCGACAGGTCGCTCCCACAGACCCGCACCGCGTCCGCCACGACCGACGCATCGCCGACCACGACGGGGCGAGCGTGCTCGCGGGCGGCCTCGAACCCCTTCACCACTACCTCGCTCCCGACGCCGGCCGGGTCCCCCATCGTGATCGCGACGACTGGCTTACTCTCCATCGCTCCCCCCGAGACGAGCGAGACAATTAACGATTGTCCGTTCGCCGCCGAACGCCCCCGCCTTCGTGACGACCCGCGTCCCCGTAGCGGTCCCGTCGAGGACGCGACCGATCGGGACGCCCGCCTCGACCGCCCCGCCGGTCAGTCGGACGCCGGTCGCCCCGAGCGCGTCGAAGACGCGGCCGGCGACCGCGCCGCCCGTGACGAACAGCCCGTCCGGTGGGGCCCGCTCCCAGACCCGCATCGCCACCCGCGCGAGGCTTTCGGCGACGCGCTCGCGGACGGTCCCCGGATCGACGCCGGCCTCCCGCCCGGCGCGCAGCGCCCGGCCGACGTCCCCCTCCTCGAGCACCGACGCGACGACGACGGTGCCGACGTCGTCGAGTACGGCGAGTGCCCGATCCGCGGCGGCCGCGGCCGCACCCGACGGGTCCGCGCTCGCGCGCTCGCCGTCGAGCGCGACGAGCCGCTCGGCGGGGACGGCCCCAAGCTGTTCGACCGTCGTCGGGCTCGCGCTCCCCGCGATGCCCAGCACGCGCGCGTCGGCCGGGGGTCCGGGGTCGTCGACCGCGGACTCGGTCTCGCGGTCGGGCTCGGTCGGGAGTTCGAGAGCGCCAGCGAGACCGGCACTCCCGACGTAGACGACCGCCTCCCCCGAGCGTTCGGCCCCGCGGGCGAGCGAGACGAGGTGGTCGTCGTGGACCGCATCGCACGCGAGGACGGCCCCCGCCGCGTCCCGGACGGCGTCGGCCACCGCCCCCGGCCCGCGTGCGACCGTCTCGACCCCGAGATGCGCCACCGGGCGCTCGCCGTCCCCGAGGAGCGTGGGCAGGTGTGCCGACGACACGGGGCTGTCGGGGTCCCGGCCGGCGGCGGTGTCGGTCACGAGCGCCCCGTCGACGAGGTGGAGCCCGCAGGCCGTCAGGCGACCGCCGGCCGGGAACGCCGGGGCGACGAGCGCGCGGTCCGCGCCGGCGGCGTCGAGCGCCGCCCCGATCTCCGCGGTGAGGTTCCCCCGGAGGGTGGAGTCGATCTTCTTGTAGACGACCCGTGCCGGGACGCCGGCCACGACCCGCTCGACCGCCGTCCGTGCCTCCTCCGGGGGGAGGTACCGGGAGTCGGTGTTCACCACGAGCACCCCCTCCTCGGGTCGGGCGCCGCCGGTCCCGACCGCGACGGTCGTCGGGTGGCCGCGGGCCGCGAACGCCTGCCCGGTGTCCATCGCTCCAGTCAGGTCGTCGGCGACGACGAGCGCGTCGAGTGTCATGACCGGGGTTCGCACGGTCGGGCCAAAAGCACTGGCACGAGACCCGTGGGGCCCGGAGCCGCTCGTCCGGCGGGGGTGACCTCCCTCGCCGGTCGGTCGCCCGGTGGTCCGACTCCCGATCCGACCACCCGCCCGTGGGAAGAACTATGTCCGGGAGTTCCCAACGATGGGTCGAATGGAGACACCGCCGACGTTCACGGGGTACAGGCGCGAGAACGGACGGATCGGCGTACGGAACCACGTCGCCGTCGTGCCGACGTCGGTCGCCGCGAGCAGTGTCGCCACCAGGCTCGCGAGCGACGCCGTCGCCCGGGCGCGGGCGACCCCCCACCAGATGGGGACGAGCCAGCCCGAGGCGACCAGGCGACAGACCGAGCGGACCCTCGCGGGGATCGGTCGCAACCCGAACGTCGGGGCGGCGCTGGTCGTCGAACTCGGGACCGAGGACGTCGACGCCGGGGCGCTGGCCGACCGGATCGCCGGGACGGGCAAGGCCGTCGAGACGCTGACCGTCCGCGAGGTCGGCGGGACGAGCGGCGCGCTCGACCGCGGCGCGACGGCCCTCGAACGGCTGAACGCCGAGGCGGAGTCGGCCAGGCGGGAGGAGGCCGACGCCTCGGAACTGGTGTTCGGCGTCGAGTGCGGGGGGAGCGACGCGACGAGCGGCATCGCGGCCAACCCGGCCGTCGGCGAGGCCTGCGACCGGCTCGTCGAGCACGGCGGCACGGCCTGCTTCTCGGAGACGCCGGAGTTCATCGGCGCCGAGCACGTCCTCGCCGAGCGCTGTGTCGAGGACGAGGTCCGCGAGCGGCTGCTCGACCGCGTCGACCGCCGCGAGCGGCTGGCCGACCTCATGGGCACGGACATCCGTGGCGCACAGCCCTCGCCCGGCAACCAGGAGGGCGGACTGACGACGATCGAGGAGAAGAGCCTCGGGGCCATCTCCAAGGGCGGCACCTCGCCCGTCCGCGGCATGGTCGACTACGCCGAGGACCTCCCCGTGGGCGGCGGCCTCGTCCTGATGGACACGCCCGGCTACGACGTCGAGAGCGTCGTCGGGAAGGTCGCCGGCGGCGCGCAGGTGATCGCGTTCACCACGGGGCGGGGGTCGACCACCGGCAACCCCATCGCGCCGGTGATCAAGGTGACGGGCAACCCGAAGACGTACGAGCGGATGGCGAACAACATGGACGTGAACGCGAGCACCGTCATCGACGGCGAGTCGCTCGAGACCGTCGGCGGACGGGTGTACGAGAAGCTCCTCGCGGTCGCCGACGGGACGCCCACGGAGGCCGAGCGCCGCCGACTCGAGGAGTTCGCCGTCAACGAGATCACACCGATCGAACTCGCGGAACTGGAGGCCCGCGGATGAAGGGCGAGGTGCTCGACGGGGCCGCTCTCCGGATGGCGCCGGCGGACACCGTGGCGACGGCGCTCGAGGACCTGCCGGCCGGTCGCCGACTGAGCGTCGAGGGGCGGTCCGTAGAGCTCTCCGAGGCGGTCGCCTTCGGCCACAAGTTCGCCCTCCGGGCCATCGAGGAGGGCGAGGAGATCACGAAGTACGGCTACGTCATCGGCCGGGCGACCGAGCCGATCGCACCCGGGGACTGGGTCCACGTCCACAACGTCGAGAGCACCCGCGGGCGTGGCGACCTGCGGGCGCACGGGGGTGAGACGGCGTGAGCCGGCGGGCGAGCGAACCCGCCGCCGCTGGCGACGAGGTGGGCGACGAGCGGACGTTCGCCGGCTACGACCGCGGCGATCGCGGGACGGGGGTCCGAAACCGGGTGCTCGTCCTCCCGTCGGTCATCTGTTCGCACGTCGTCGCGGACCGCATCGCCGACCGGGTGCCCGAGGCGGTCAGCGCCTCCCACGACCACGGCTGTGCCCAGATCGGCGCCGACAACGAGCAGACCCGACGGACGTTCCTCGGCCTCGGGGCAAACCCGAACGTCGCGGGGACGGTCGTCGTCGGCCTTGGCTGTGAGGTGCTCCAGAGCGACGAGGTGGCCGCCGATATGGCCGACCGGGGCGTCCCCGTCCGCGAGCTCTCGATCCAGGGTGTCGGCGGCACCGACGAGTGCGTCGAGCGGGGTGTCGACCTCGCTCGCGAGCTCGTCGACGACGCGCGGGCGAGCGAGCGGGCGACCGCCGATCCGGGCGACCTCACACTGGGCGTCGTGGCGAGCGACCTCCGTGACTCGACCGTCGGGACCGCCGACCCGCTCGTCGGCGAGCTCGTCTCCTCGGTCGTCGAGGCCGGCGGTCGCGTCCTCCTGGCCGGGACCGAGCGGTTCACGGCACACCCGGACGCGGCCCTGGACGCGACGGCCCGGGGCGCACGCGAGGGGATGGCGGCCCTCCTCGAAGCCCACCGCGACCGACCCGCCCGGGCGACCCGCGTCCGGGCCGAGGCCCTCGACTACGGGTTCGACGATCTCGCCCGGCAGTGGGACGGGCTCCGGATCGAGGAGGTCGTCCGCTACGGCGACCCCGCGACGCTGGACGACGGGGTGGCGCTGGTCGATGCCCCGGCCCGCTTCGAGGAGGCCGCGACCGGGCTGGCCGCGGCCGGCGCGAGCCTCGTCGTCCACGTCACCGGCGAGGGCGTCCCGGCCGGCCACCCGCTCGTCCCCGTGCTGAAGGTGTCGGGCGACCCGGAGACGGTCGCCGCACTCCCCGACGACATCGACGTGGACGCGACCACGACGGGCCCGCAGGCGCTCGCGGATCGGGTACTCGCGGTGGCCGACGGCGAACCGTCCCGTGCGGAGGTACACGGCCTGACGGAGTTCGCCATCACGCGAGTCGGGCCGTCGATGTAGCCGGCCGGCCGCGACCCTCGACGAGGACCACGGTCACGACAGGCCCGGAAGGGCTGGACGTTGACCGCTCCGCGTGTGGTCGAGAACCCCTCGCCCACGTCGACTGCTCGCCGGTCGAACCGGGGACCGGCGAGACGTCATCGGTCCGCGACTCCGCGGCGACCGACGGGGTCGCCGACCGAAACCGTGTGCCCGGACCCGTGGATCCCGGGCGGCCGCCTCAGACCGTCACGACGGGGTTCTCGAGGGCCCCGACGTTCTCGATCTCGATGCTCACCGAGTCGCCCGCCCGGAGCGTGAACTCGTCGGGCGGGACGATCGAGGTGCCGGTCAGCAGGACCGCGCGCTCGGGGACCGCGTTGTGCCGCGTGTAGTATGAGACGAGCTCCTCGCAG
>Ga0207797_1000596_pt1 | contig 27802 bp, 27 predicted proteins | sample PRCRCaboRojoPR_6_FD_187275 | JGI IMG/M metagenome (GOLD analysis project Ga0207797, IMG submission 187275) | Marine sediment microbial community from Cabo Rojo, Puerto Rico - PR CR 10% Liquid 1 (SPAdes) | ecosystem: Environmental > Aquatic > Marine > Coastal > Sediment | place: Cabo Rojo, Puerto... | reverse complement strand
AGTCCTTCATGGTCGGCCTTTCCCTGTGATTTCGCTTTCCCGTCCGTCTCGCTGTGTCCTGGGGCGTTGTCCGGCAGCCTCGGGCTTGTATCTTATGTCTCTAATGGCGTACCCTACGCAACCCTCGGGCCGCTGGCCATGGCCCGAAGGCGGCGTTCGTGCCGAAGGGCTGGTGAAACTCCTTGCAGGTGGACGTTCCGGAAGCGTTCTCTGGGCCATACGGCGTCTGCGCCCTGCACGTGGGCGCCGGGGGTAGGGTGGTCTCCGTCCTGGGCGACTGCCGGGGTCTGGTGGGCGTGAGCCGCGAAGAGCTGGCCGAGGCCCGGCTGGACAGGCCCTCGGGGCCGGTGGACCGGGAAGGGCCGCACAGCTTTTCCAACCCTGTGGAGATGCTGTCGGCATGCGTTCTGCTGGCTGTAAGGCACGGAAGGGCGGAGCTGCAGACCCAACTGGACATCGGCGACAGCGGCCGGGAGGTCCGCGCCGTGGCCAGTCGCACCGGTGACGGAGTGGTCATGCTGCTTTCCTCTTCCGCCGGGGCCTTCGAAGAAGAGGACACCGAGGATGCGCTGCAGGAGCTGAAGCGCTGCCGGGAGGCGCTGCGGATATGCAGCGCGTACCTGGAGCAGCTCTTTCAGAGCAGCCACGACGGCATCCTCGTCCTGGACAGGGAGGGCAGGGTGGCCAGGGTCAACGGGGAGTTCCTGCGCATGTTCGACTACTCCTTGGGGGAGGTCATGGGCAGGAAGCCCTCGGAGATCATCGTCCCCGAGGGCGAGCACGCCTTCAGCGACCAGCTCTCCGAGCTGGTCCGCAGCGGCCGCCGCGTCTCCGTCACCGGCAACAGGCGCCGCCGAGGCGGCGAAGAGATTCACGTCTCCATACTCGGAGTGCCCATAGAGGGCACCCGGGGCGACATCTACGTCATATACAGCGTTATGCCTGCGGACACGGCGGTAGGCAGGCAGAGGGGCTTTTCGGACACTCCAAGACAGGGTGGTTGAGATGACAAGATGGATTGCGACTCTGATTCTCCTGGCGGGGGCTGCTGCCTCCTCCACCATGTACTCGCTGGCTCACATGGAGCCGGCGGGACAGCGGGGGGCCGCACTTCTGATGGAGGTCTCCCCCGAGATAGTCCACGTTTACAGGGACGGCAGCGTGGACTTCGTAGCCACACACCAAGAGCTGTCCAGGATAATGAGACTGGGGCTTCCGGTGAGCGTGCGGGTGGACGACCTGGGCGCTCTGAACAGGGCCGTGTGCGCCCGTTCGGGAAGGACCATGGGCGGATTCATGACCTGGGACGAGATCCAGGGCTGGATGGACGACCTGCACGCCAGCTACCCGGGCATCACCAGCGCTCCCACCTCCATCGGCGATACCTACCAGGGCAGGCCGCAGCTGGTGATGAAGATCTCCACGGACAACACCTTCGACAGCGACGACCCGTCCATGGCCAACGCCTGGTACGACGGCCTGATCCACGCCCGGGAGGGCGCTTCCATGCGCAACGTCCGCTCCTTCATGGAGTGGCTCTGCGCCAACTACGGGGAAGAGGGCTACTGCGGGCTGCAGGCCACCTGGCTGCTGGAGAACCGCGAGATCTGGTGCCTGCCCTGCAACAACGTCGACGGATGGGTCTACAACGAGGACCAGCAGCCCGGCGGCGGAGGCATGCACCGCAAGAACTGCAACTTCTCAGAGGGAGACGGCATTGACCTCAACCGCAACTGGGCGGTGGGCTGGGGCGGCCCCGGTTCCAGCGGAAATCCATACGACCAGACCTACAGGGGTACGGCTCCCCTCAGCGAGCCGGAGACGGACAACGTCGACATGTTCTGGCAGGACCATCCCCCGGCCCAGATGCACTCCACCCACACCTACGGCAACATCCTGATCTACCCCTGGGGCTACAAGGACGAACCGCCCACCGACATCGAGGACTACGAGACGCAGGCCGAGATAATGGTACAGTGGGGCACCGGTGAGTCCTGGGGGCAGTCCTCCCAGCTGCTCTACTACAGCTCGGGCAACACCCGCGACCACGCCTACGGTCTGTACGGCGCCATGAGCTGGAACCACGAGACCGGAGCCGACTTCGAGGGATTCTGGCCCTCGGCCACCGAGGTGGTCAAGCTGACCCGCCGCAATCTCCGCAGCTTCCTGGTCACCGCCTGCCTGGCCGGATGCCCCGACGACCCCCACGAGCCGGGGGTCCCCGAGCTGGACCCCATAGGCAGCGTGGGCAGCGCCTTTACTGTGAGCTGGAGCAGCGTCCCGGAGGCGGACTCCTACGCCCTGCAGGAGCTGGAAGGGTACTCGGTGCTCCTGGACGACACCGGAGATTCCGGCCCCTTCACCCTCGACGGCTGGGACATGACCTCCTCGCAGTACCACTCGCCCAGCCAGTGCTACGTCTCCAACTCCGCGGGGAGCATGACGTGGACCGAGACGGTCACCGTTCCCGAGGGGGGAGGGGGCAGGATCAGCTTCTGGGCCTGCTACGACATACCCAACGGCTCCAGCCTGGGGGCCTTCGAGTACTCGCCCGACGGCGGGGACAACTGGTACTACCTGCAGACCTTCACCCGGGACGACATGAACTGGCGCCGCAGCATCCACGAGCTGGACGAGTGGGAGGGGGAGACGCTGAGCTTCCGCTGGACCAGCTCATCTTCCTCCTGCGACTTCTACGTGGACGACATCAAGGTGGAGGTCTGGGACTCCAACAGCTTCGTGAGCACGGAGGTCCCGGGCAACTCCTACTACTTCAACAACCATCCCCAGGGCAACTACTGGTTCCGGGCGGTGGCCATGGACTACGACTTCGGCCCAGGATGGCCCTCCGAGCCGGAAGAGGCCATCGTGGGAACGGCGACCTCGGGCCAGATGCGGGCACAGGCAGGTGGAAGGACCACCCTGGGACACGTATCCCCCAACCCGGCATCCGGCTCCATCAGGCTGCCGGTTACAGTGTCGCCGGCGGATGCCGGGCTTTGCAGGGTCGGCGTATACGACCTTTCCGGCAGGAGGGTGGCCGACCTGGGCGCACCGGCCGCCGGGCCCACTACGCTGCACTGGGAATGCGCCTCCTCCGACGGTCCGCTGGCCGACGGCGTCTACTTCGTGCGCATGGACGCCCCCGGCGGCAGCACCACGCGCAGGTTCGTGATCAGCCGGTGAGACAGACCGCAGCTGCGGCCGGGGCCAGTGATCGCCCCGGCCGTAGCCCGCTCCCGTCCGAACGGGGGAAGGAGGGGCCATGAAGATCTCCTGCAGCCAATGCGGCGCCGAGCTGACCGTGATGGAGACGGAGTTCTACCTCCGCTGCCCCTACTGCGAGGCAAGCATTACGGTAACGGCGGTGGAGGACCTGCCCTTCATCGTGGTGCCCTCTGTGGGGGAGGAGGCGGTGCGCCGGCTCTTCCCCGCAGGCGCCATAGCCGAGCTGGAGCTGCGGTACTTCCCCTATGCCGACGGCCCCGCAGGCCCCCTGCCTGTCTTCAGCCAGCCCTTTCCGGAGCTGGAGGAGTACCGTCCTCCCGCAGGCGACAGAAAGGTCTTCTCAGAGGATCTGGCCGGCCCCGACCAGATCATACCGATAGACGAGGACATACTCGCAGAGCGTGAGCTGAGAAGGAGCGGCACCGTCCTGCACCCCGTATGGCTGGCGATGCTCAAGCTGGAGGGCTACAGCCAGGGGGTGCTGGTGGACGGGGTCTCCGGCCGAATAGTGGGCGACAACCCCCTGGAGGGCGAGACCGCCCCGGAGGTCCCCAGCAGGACATTTCTGCTCTGCCTGCTGCTGGGCCTTCCCTGTGCGGCCCTGGTCTACTGGCTGCTGCACGCCGCCGCAGCCGGAGGGAGCGCCAAGGCCCTGCTGACGATCCTGGCGGCGGCCGCGGGCAGCTTCGCCGCCCTGAGACTGTTCGGCGAGAGGGGGGCCCCCAGTGGCTGAGTCGCCCTTCGTTACGCTGAAGTGCCCCGCCTGCGGGGGCGGGCTGTCCCTGCGGGAGGGCGAGACCCACACCAGCTGTCCCTCCTGCGACAGCGGCGTTCTGCTGACGGGGGCGGTGGGGAACTACGTTCTGCCTTCGGAGGTGGGCTCCACGCAGGCCCTGCGGGCCGTGCGCAAGGCCATGGAGTCCGGCTGGAAGGACAGTGCCGGAAGGTCGCGGGTAAGCCGTCCCCGGTTGTTCTACGTGCCCTTCTGGCACATCTCGGCGCAGGTTCAGGGCTACGTCCTGGGACTGGAGCCGGAGGTCCGTGAGGAGGAGCAGCCCAGGCCGGTGGAGAATCCCGACGGGCAGAGCATGTCCGTCTTCCAGTCCACCCGCACCGTGAAGAGGCGGGTGGGGGTGCGGGCAGTGGAGCGGGAGGTACAGCTGCGGGGAAGCGTGAACGTCTCCGCGGCGGACCTGGAGCCCCTGGGCATACCCAACCTCTCGTCGAAGGCGCAGATGTCACTTGAGGGTATGGAGATACAGCGGAACGCCCTGCCGGAGGGCCTGGAGGTCTTCGATTCCAGGGTCCACACCGACGGGGTGTTCGTTGACCCCCTGGTCAGCCTCTCGGAGGCCCGTGCGGATGCGGAGGAGTACCTGCGCAGGCTGGCCGGAGGGGCCGGCCGCGGCCTGGAGCAGCAGTGGAAGTACCTGGTCTTCACCGGCAGGCGCGACTGCCTGATCTACTACCCGCTATGGGTGGTGGGCTTCGCTGTGGACGGCAGGCCCTACCGGGCGGTTGTGGACGGGCGGAGCGCAAGGGTGCTGCGGGGCAGGTTCCCGGCAGGGCCCTCCGGCTCACGCTACATCGCCGCCGGCGCCGCGGCTCTGTGGGCCTTCGCCATCCCCCCCCTGGTCAACCTCCTGGCCACGGGGACCTTCGACTACCACAGCGGAACCACCAGCCTTAACTGCTCCGGGGTGCTGCTGATCATTGCGGGAGCCCTGGGAATCGGCACCTGGCAGATGCTCAGGGCCCTGGACAGGATGGAGAGCAGAGGAGGCACCAGACATGTCTGAGGTCACCGGAGCCGTGCTTCTGCGCTGCGGCGAGTGCCTGCAGGAGCTCTCCGGCCTTGCCGACGACAGCATCTTCCTCTGCCGCAACTGCGGCCGGGCCTGGGTAAGCGGGGACCGGGGCCTGACAGGGGTGGGAGTCACCCTCCTGGGGGAGGCTGGGGACGGAATGGTCTTCCTGCCCTTCTGGAGAGTGGAGGCGGACGTGACGCTGCACGAGAGGACCACGCGGCGGAGGTCGGTGAGAACCCCGGCCACCGCGCCCAGGGACTACGACCCCCTTGCAGAGCGGGGCCTCCAGACGGAGTCCGGACGCAGGGTCCTTCGCAGCTACCTGGTCCCGGCGGTGGTGAACAGCCGGGCGCTCTCCATCGGTGTGAGGCTGCGCTCCAGCAGGCCCGACCTGGTGCCCTACGAGGGCTCCACCCCCCTCATGGTGGGCGGCAGCGTGGACGCTGAAGACGCAGTTGAGCTGTCCCGGGCAATCGCGGTGGGGGAGGAGGTGGCCAGGACGGATTTCCTGGCCAGCCTGGACATAGAGCTGCATCCGATGGAGGTAGACCTCATGGGAATCGCCTGCAGGGCGGGCGAGAAGGGCTTCGAGATACCCGGGGCAGGCATAGTCATGAGGTACGCCGACACCGAGGACCGGGTCGCGATACTGCAGAGAAACGGGCTGTCCCGGGACTGATCCCTTCCCGGCGCATTGACCGCCGCCGCGGCCGTTTCATAGAGTTGCACAGGCATTCACGACGAACGGGGAGGACGAGATGTCCGGACACAATAAATGGAGCTCCATAAAGCACAAGAAGGGCAAGGCCGACGCGGCCAGGGGCCGTATCTTCAGCCGGCTGGTCAAGGAGATCACCGTGGCGGCCCGGGACGGCGGCGGCGACCCCGACATGAACCCCAGGCTGAGGGTGGCCATTGAGAACGCCAAGTCCCAGAACATGCCCAACGAGAACATCGAGCGGGCCATCAAGCGGGGAACCGGCGAGCTGGAGGGGGTGGAGTACGAGGAGATCACCTACGAGGCCTACGGCCCAGGCGGGGTGGCCATCCTCATCGAGGCCCTGACCGACAACCGCAACCGGGCCGCCGCCGAGATCAGGCACATAGTAAGCAAGGGCGGCGGCAACCTGGGCTCCCGCAACAGCGTGGCATACATGTTCCACACCGTCGGCCAGATCATGATCGACGGAGGCGAGTTCGACGAGGACACGGTGCTGGAGGCCGCCCTGGAAGCGGGGGCGGAGGACGTGGTGCTGGAGGACGACAGCATCGTGGTCACCACCGACCCCTCGGACCTCTACGAGGTGAAGAAGGGCCTGGAGACCGCGGGGGTGGCCGTGGACAACGCCGAGGTCACCAAGGTCCCGGACAGCACCATGCCCCTCTCCGAGGAGGACGCCGAGAGGGCCCTGAAGCTCCTTCACCAGCTGGAGGAGCACGACGATGTCCAGGACGTACATACCAACCTGGAGCTAGTGGATTAGATTGGCCCCGGGCTGCGACCGCTGGCTGGGAATAGACCCCGGGCTGAGGGTCACCGGCTACGGGGTCCTGGAGAGCGGCGGCGGAAAGCTCCGGCTCCTGGACGCCGGCACCATCCGCTCCACCGCCAGCCGCAGCCTCCCCTACCGGATAAACGAGCTGTACGAGTCGCTCCTGGAGGTCATAGAGGAGCTCGCCCCCGCGGTGATGGGCCTCGAAGAGGTCTACTCCCACTACAAGCACCCGCGCACGGCCATAATCATGGCCCACGCCAGGGGGGCCCTCTGCCTGGCGGCCCAGCGTTCGGGCCTGGAGGTGGTGTCCATACCGGCCTCCCGGATCAAGAAGATGGTCACCGGCTCGGGCAGGGCGGGCAAGCGGCAGGTGAGCGGCATGGTGCGTGACCTGCTGGGCATCGAGCGGGAGATCAGGCCCGACGACGTATCCGATGCCCTTGCCGTCGCCATAGCCGTGTACGAATGTTGCAGGCATGATCGATAGAGTCGACGGCGTGATAGAGGCGGTCGGTGAGGACCACATCCTCCTCCGCACCGGCCCGCTGGTCCTCAGGCTGCTGGCCCCGGCCTACTTCCTGCGGAAGGTCCGCTCGGGGCAGGGGCTGGAGGCTCCCGTCTACCTGCACCTGCAGATGGAGGGCAACCGGGTGGTTCCCCTGCTGGTGGCCTTCCCCAGCCTGGAGGACAGGAGCTTCTTCGAGAGGTTCATCTCGGTGTCGGGAGTGGGAGTGCGGGGCGCGGTGAAGGCTTTGGCCAGACCCGCATCGGAGATAGCTACCACCATCGCCAGGGGGGACGTGAAGGGCCTTACCGTGCTGCCCGGCATCGGCAGGGCCAGGGCCAAGACCATAGTGGCCAAGCTGCAGGACGGCCTGGCGCAGGAGTACCCGTTCGCCGCCGCCGCCTCGGGCGGGGAGGCCACTGCGGCCGCCGAGGCCGCCAGCGTCCTCCGTCAGCTGGGACTCGACTCCTCCACCGCCTCCGATCTGGCCCGCAGGGCCTGCGAGGAGCTGGGCCCGGAGGCGGAGAGCGGCGAGCTGGTGAAGCTGGCCATGCGCCTGCGGGGCACCTGATGGCGCGGGAGTCCGTTCTCTCGGCCGACGCCCAGAACGGGGATGAGCGGGTACTGACCTCCCTGCGGCCGGCGAGCCTATCGGAGTACGTGGGCCAGAAGACGGCCAAGGACAGTCTCTCCATAGCCATACAGGCGGCCAGGGAGAGGGCGGAGCCCCTGGAGCACCTGCTCTTCCACGGTCCGCCGGGGCTGGGAAAGACCACACTGGCCCACGTGATCAGCCACGAGATGGAGGCCGAGCTGGTCTCCACCTCCGGGCCGGCCCTGGAGCGGGCGGCGGACCTGGTGGGCATACTCACCAACCTCTCGCAGGGGGACATACTCTTCATCGACGAGATCCACCGCCTTCCCAAGGTGGTTGAGGAGTATCTCTACCCTGCCATGGAGGACTTCGAGATAGACTTCGTCATCGACCCCGGCCCCCACGCCCGCACGGTGAAGCTGGAGCTGGCCAGGTTCACGGTGATAGGCGCCACCACCCGTGCGGGGCTCCTGACGGGCCCGCTGCGGGAGCGCTTCGGCATCTCGCTGCACCTGGAGTTCTACGGCGAGAGTGACCTGGCCAGGATAGTGAACAGGTCCGCGGGCATACTGGACCTGGACATCAGCCAGGAGGCCGCCCTGTGCATAGCCCGCCGCTCCCGGGGCACCCCCCGGATAGCCAACAGGCTTCTCAAGAGGGTCCGCGACTACGCCCAGGTCTGCCGCGTGGAGACCATCGACGAGGACTCCTCCGTGGAGGCCATGGACCTGCACGGTGTGGACGAGGCCGGCCTCGACCGCCTGGACAGGAAGTACCTGAAGGTGATCATCCGGCAGTACGGCGGGGGACCGGTGGGGGTGGCGGCCCTGGCGGCCACACTGAACGAGGAGCAGGACACGCTAATCGACGTGGTGGAGCCCTTCCTGCTGATATCCGGCTTCCTCAACCGCACCAGCAGGGGCCGGATGGCCACCCCCAAGGCCTGCCGCCATCTGGGCTTTCCCGCTGGCGGACAGGGAGCGCTGGAGCTCTAGGATGAGGCTTCTGCTCCACGTCTGCTGCGCCCCCTGCCTGACGGTGGTCCTGCAGGGCTACCGGGAGCTGGGCTACGATGTCACCGGCCTCTTCTACAACCCCAACATCCATCCCTGGAAGGAGCGGCAGAGGCGTCTGGATTCCCTGCGCAGTTACGCCTCGGAGGCGGGTATGGACCTGCTGGTGGACGGGGCGTACCCGCTGGAGGAGAACCTGCGGATGCTCCTGGCCGCCCCCAACAGGTGCTCCGCCTGCTTCGCCGACCGTCTGGGAGAGACCGCCCGCCGGGCGGCCGAGGGGGGCTTCGGGAGGTTCGCCACCACCCTCACCGTAAGCCCCTACCAGCGGCCGGACCTGATCCTGGAGGCCGGCGCGGCTGCCGCAGGCGAGCATGGGGTCGGCTTCTCATTCCGGGACTACCGCCCCGCCTTCCGCAGGTCGGTGGAGATGTCCAGGGAGCTGGGCCTCTACCGGCAGCCCTACTGCGGCTGCGTGATGAGCGAGAGGGACCGCTACCTGGGAACAGCCTCCCCCGGCCAGGGCGAGGAGAGGTTCTACGAGGCGGGAGCGCCCGGACCGGAGAGGATCATCGGGGCCTGAGCGCTTCCCGTTACTGGGGCGTAATCCTGTACACCTCGACGCTGAAGCTGCCGCGTCTTATCGCCGTGTCCGGCCTGATGGCGTGCGTGGATGAGTGCCGTGCCCGAATGCTGTCCGCCAGCGCCCACTCATGCGGGCCCCTCTGCCCGATCACGGCGGTATACGAGGCGTCCGGGTCCAGGGAGCCCCGCATGTCACGGCCGACCACCGGCCTGCGGACGTAGCCCAGGTTCGGGTCGGAGAGCTTCTGCAGGTGCAGGTCGCTGATCAGCAGCGTGTCGCCGGATTCGGCAGCGTAGCGGATGGCGTCCCTCAGGGCCCGCTGGTCAAGCACCCATGCCAGGTTGGACTCCGGCTGCACGGCCGATGCCGCGCTCCTGTTGCTCCCCAGGGCCAGGGCGGCGAAGAGTCCTCCCACCAGCAGAGCGAGCCTTCTGTTTCCCATCCTCCTCACCGCGGAGAGCGCTCCGGCCACCACCGCCGGTACCGCCAGTAGAACGTAGCGATAGAGGTCATGCTCGGTGGGGGAGATGATCACCACCAGCACGAAGAAGAGCCCCATGGCCGCCGGGAGGGCCAGCGTGGCCGCCGGCCCCCTGGCAGGCTGGCCCCACCTGAGAATCCACAGGGATACGGCTGTGATCATCGCCGCAAGCCAGAGCAGCCGCCCCGGAGGGTAGAGGACGGCGGGGCTGAGCAGGAGAAGGACGAAGGCGGCGGAGCTTCGCCTTCGGCCGCCGGCTGCCATGGCGGCGGCCACCGTTACGGGCAACCATCGCCAGCCGTCGGCGAAGAGGAATCCGAAGAAGCCCCTGAAGCGTTCCAGGAGGTATGAGGGCGCTACCGTCTCCGGCGCGCTCACATGGGTTCCGAAGAAGAAGTAGCCGTTCACCAGCAGGTATGCCAGGCCGTTCAGGAGCAGTACAACCGCCGGAGAGGCCAGCAGCAGAAGCCTGCCGGGCCTGCGCCACCCGCCGTGCAGGAGCTCCACCGCCACCAGGACTGCCGGGAGGAGCACCGCCTGCTCGCGAAGGGCGACCGCCAGCGCGGCGGTCAGCGCCGTTGCCGCCGGCCGGCCCCGGGCGTAGAAGATGAGGGTCCATGTGGCTACCGCGGCGGCTGCCACCTCCGGCAGGGGATTCACGGAGTTGGCCAGGAAGGTCGGCGCTGCCAGCAGCGCGGCCGACGCCACAATGGCCGTGGCCCTGCAGCGGGAGAGAAGGAGTGTCAGCCTGTAGGTGCCCCAGAGGGCGAAGAAAGTGGCCGCTGCGGGCAGGAGGTGGGCCACGTGGAGGCCTCCGCCCAGGATGGTCATGAGCACCGCCCACAGCCAGAAGAACAGGGGAGGATGACCCATGGCCTGCTCGCCGCGGCCGGGCCCCGCGGGGATCGGCTGCAGGCCGTTGTCTGCCATCCAGGCCGCAGACCGGTAGCCGTAACCCCAGGCGTCCCCGTACAGCGGTATGTCGCACAGCAGCAGATAGAGGACTATGGTTACCGCCAGGAGTCCCAGCAGCACCAGCCGGTCGCTGCGTTTTCCGGGGTGGGCCTCAGCCAAGCCGCACCCTTCCGGAGAGCAGGTCGGGCTCCACCGTGGTGACCCTCTCGCAGAAGCCGCACCTGTAGGTTATCCTGCCCCGGTCCTCCAGGGTGAACTGGCTGGGCGCCCCCAGCTTGTTGGTGGCGCAGTTGGGGTTGGGGCACCTAAGGACGCCGGATACCGACTCGGGCAGCGATATGGTCCACTTCTCCGCCACGCTGGAGTCCTTGATGATGTTGATGGTGGCGTCCGGCGCTATGAGGGCTATGGTGTCCGTCTCCGCCTTGGAGAGCTCCCGGTTCTCTATCTTCACGATGTCCTTTCCTCCGGGAAGACGGCCGGAGGCGAAGCCGATGCCGATGGTCAGGATGCCCTGGTTGCCGAGGCCCAGTATGCGGACCACCTGCAGGGCCCTGGGAGTGGGAATGTGATCTATGACCGTGCCGTTCTCTATGGCGTATACCTTGTAGGCTCTCTCGCTCACTGCAGTCCCCCCGTCACCAGCCCCAGAAGAGCCTGCCTGGTGGGTATGCCGTTGTGCGCCTGCTCGAAGTATATGGCGTTCTCCAGGGCGTCCACCTCCTCGGCTATCTCGTCCACCCTGGGCAGGGGATGCATGATGCTCACCTCTCCGCCCAGGGACAGCACCGTATCCGGCGTTACCCTGTAGCTGTGGGCCACGCTCTCGTACTCCTGGGGGTCTCCGAACCTCTCCCGCTGTATCCTGGTGACGTACAGCACGTCCAGGTTCCGGTCCGCCGCCTGCTCGGGCTCCTCGGCCTCGTGGAAGGAGATCCCCGCAGCGCTCAGCTCCTCCTTGATCTGCTCGGGCATCCGCAGCGAGGGCGGGGAGATGAAGGTCATCTCCGAGCCGAACATGGCCATGGCATGGGTGAGCGAATGCACGGTCCTGCCGTACTTGAGGTCGCCCATCATGCCCACCCTCAGCCCTTCCAGACGCCCGAAGCGCTCGTACATGGTATAGAGGTCCAGGAAGGTCTGGGTGGGATGCTGGTTGGCGCCGTCGCCGGCGTTCACCACCGGAACGGACACCGTCCTGGATGCCAGCCGCGCCGCCCCCTCCACCGGGTGGCGGATCACCATGGCCCGGCAGTAGCCCTCAACGGTCCTCACCGTATCCACGAAGGACTCACCCTTGCTCTGCGAGGAGCCCTTGGGGTTCGCGAATCCGAACACCCTTCCGCCCTTCTGCAGGACGGCCGACTCGAATGACAGCCTGGTTCTGGTGGAAGGCTCGAAGAAGAGGCAGGCCACAGCCATGCCCTCCAAAAAATTGCCGTACTTTCCGGCCTTCACCTCGCCCGTGGTCCTGACGATGCGCAGCAGGTCCTCGCTGTCCATGTCCCTCAGGGAGACGATGTCGCGTCCCCTGAAATCGTTCATCTCCACCATCTCCCTCCACCCGGCCGGCGCCGGGAACATGTCCCTCCGCTGTGCGCCCTCCGGCGGAGACCCCTCACTCCCGTCCCCGGTTCTCCGCCACGATCTCGCACTCCCTGGCTCTCACCCTCTGTAGCATATCCATTGAGTCCTCCGCGTCCAGCAGCGCCTGCACGAACGCCTCCTCCCGGATCATCCTGTTGAGCCTGGCCAGGAAGTGAAGGTGGGTGTCGGGCCGCCGGAAGGCCAGAAGGAAGAACAGGGAGGTGAGCCTGCCCCTATCGGCCCCGAAAGGTATGCCGTGGTGGGTCCTGGCCAGAATGAGGATGTCGTCCTCCAGGTAGAGCTTTCTGATGTCCCTGGGATGGGGAAAGGCCACCATGTTGTCCAGGGCCGTGCTCCCGGCGGTCTCCCTGGCCTCCAGCTCCTCCTGCAGCGCCCGCCGGTCCCATGTCCGTCCGGTCTCCACGGCCATCCCGGCCAGCTTGCGGAGCATGGAGGAGGCGGTGTTGGCGTTGACCCATGGGTGCACGGTTTCGGGCGAGAGCGACTCGGTGACGAAGCAGGAGCCGCTGGGCAGGCCGGTGGACGCGGCACCTGCAAGGTCCATGTCCCGCAGTCTGTCCACGGTGAGGGAGTCGAACTCCCTCTCCAGCCAGTGGAGGACCTCATCGCGCACCCAGTGCCTCTCCCCGGAGATCAGCCTGCTGTCCAGGCGGCTGCGGGAGAGTATGCGCTCCGTGTCGGGCAGGGATCTGCCCAGAATCCGGGCGATGTCCATCAGGGTAAGGAAGCTCCGCATCTTCTCCCCGGTAAGCGTGACCCATCCGCTCAGCTTGCCTCTGTTAATATCGGGGCTATACTACAAAAAAACAGACGATGAAGGGATGCCATGGATAGCCTTGTGAGCAGATTCCTGCGCTACGCGAAAGTGCACACCACTTCGGACCCCGACTCCGATTCCACCCCCTCCACGCGGAGGCAGTTCGATCTCCTGTCGATGCTGGCGGAGGAGCTGGAGGAGATGGGTGCTGTCAAGGTGTTCCTCTCCGAGGAGGGCGCCCTCTACGCCTCCGTTCCGGGAAGCGGGCCCCCCATCGGGCTGATCGCCCATGTGGACACCTCCCCCGACGCCCCCGGCGAGAACGTCAGTCCCATTCTGCACGAGGGGTGGGACGGCTCGCCCATAGTGCTTCCCTCGGGTCAGGTCGTAGACCCGGCCGACTGCGAGGACATGGATAGGTACGTCGGGGGCACCATCATCACCTCCGACGGCACCACCCTCCTGGGGGCGGACGACAAGGCCGGGGTCGCCGTGATAATGGAGACGGCCAGGACCCTCCTGGAGGACCGGTCCCTTCCCCGGCCGGATCTCAGGCTTGCCTTCACCACCGACGAGGAGGTGGGCCGGGGGGTGGAGGGCTTCGACACCGACCGCTTCGGAGCCCGCTTCGCCTATACCGTGGACGGGTCAGCGGTGGGCAAGGTGGACCACCGCACCTTCTCCGCATGGCAGGCGGAGTGGACCATAAGGGGCAGGGAGGTCCACCCGGGCTACGCCAGAGGCACCATGGTGAACGCCGTCCGCATGGTCTCGCAGCTGGTGTCCATGGTGGGGGCCGACAGGATGCCCGAGGCCAGCTCGGGGGAGGAGGGCTACATCTACCCGCACTCCATGGAGGCCACCGTGGGCTGCGCCAGGCTGAAGATGCTGCTGCGCGACTTCACATCCGAGGGAATGGAGGAGAGGATATCCCAGCTGCGGGCAATGCGCGACTACCTGGAGGCGGCATTTCCCGGATCCGAGGTGGAGCTCTCGCTGGAGGAGCAGTACAGGAACCCCGCGGAGGTCCTGAGGGAGGATCCCAGGCCGGTGGAGTACGCTCTGGAGGGCACCAGGCGGGCGGGACTGGAGCCGGTGAGGAGCTCTATACGGGGAGGAACCGACGGTTCCAGGCTCTCCTACATGGGGGTGCCCACGGTGAACCTCCCCACCGGCGGCGAGCTCTTCCACTCCCGCCGGGAGTGGGTGGCTGCGGAGGGTTTGCGCCTGGCCCTCCAGACAGTCCTCCAGACGGTCTTCATCTGGGGCGGGGAGGGCACGGGCTAGCCTTCAGGAACCCCCCTGCGTCCGCCGGGTATTTGTTTAGTGGACGGGGGGAGGGAAATTTTGGCGTATGTAAATCTGGTCCTGCTGGCGGCGGCGCTGATTTCGGCCTCGGAGCCCGAGGGCGTGGCAATGGTCTTCTTTCGGCATCTGGCCGAGGGCGAAGGGGCGGAGGCTGCCTCCATGTGCTCGGAGGAGGCCTTCTCCAACGTCACCCCCATGCTGCGGAGGCTGAAGGAGCGCATCGAGTCTGACGACCGCGGTCTTCTGGAGAGCCTGCGGCGCTGCGGGTACTCGGCCGACCCCGAGGAGATGCTGGACTGGAGCGAGGAGGAGTACCTGGCCAGGACCCTGTCGCTACCCATGGTCTCGGCGCGGTACAGCAGATACGACACTGCCTACGTATGCTCCACCTCGCTAAGCGACTCCCGGGGCGAGGTCTTCCTCTGCCTGGAGGCGGGAACCTCACCCGCCGTCCGGGCTCCGGTGGCCGTGACGCGGGAGAGGGGCAGCTGGAGGGTCGTGGACTTCATGGGGATGTACAGCTTCCCCTAGAACAGCGGCTCAGGCCTTCTGCAGCTCCGAGCCCCGGGGAGAGCTCACCGGGCATTCCCTGCAGTTGCCCGAGAGCCTCCCCCGGGCCACACTCCGTCTGAGCTCCCGGTATGCCCGTCCCTCCCAGATCTCGCCGAAGTCCTGCCTGCTCAGGTCCCCCAGCGGCCGGGAAGTGTCCCAGTAAGGGCAGGGATTGACCCGTCCCTGGGGGTCTATGTAGACCCAGCCGGAGAGGTAGGGGCAGCCCTCTCCGTCGCCTTCGTCCGAGGCTTCGGCCAACTCCACTCCCAGTGCGGCCGCCGCCTCCCGGGCTTCGGCCAGCGCTTCACGAACCCGCTCGGCGCGCATGTCCAGCCTCTGGGGCTCCATGCCCAGCCCCCGGTACGGCACCAGGGGCACCACCCCCACAGACACCGCCCCCACGTCTGCGGCCAGACCGAGGACCCCCACCAGCTCGTCCAGGTTCGACCGCTGCAGCGTCATGCTGAAGGAGACCATGGGGAAGCGGTTGCCCAGCTCGTCCCTTCTGCGCACCAGCCTCCGCACCGAGTCCAGCACAGAGCCCAGGTCGGCCCCGCCCCTGATGGAGGCGTGGGTCTCAGGAGAGGCCCCGTCCACCGATACGAAGAGGGCATTGGGGGGGGTATCCAGCAGCCGGCCCATCTGCTCCTCGCCCATGAGGGTGCCGTTGGTGACCACCTCGCGGACCGGAACGTCCGCCCTGTACAGCTCGGCCAGGTAATGGCCGAAGCGATCGTTGCAGAAAGGCTCCGCGCCGCAGGACAGGCCCACGGTCCCGGCCAGGGGGAAGACCTGCCGCCGGATCTTCTCGAACAGGTCGGGGTCAATGTCGGTCCATATCCGGCCCGCGTCGCGGTCGGCCAGCCTCATGGGGCACATCCGGCAGCGGAGGTTGCAGCGGTTGGTGGTGTCCATCCGGACGGTGAGGAACCGTCTGCGGCTGCGCAGCCGAAAGCCCGGGAACCGGGTCGACCTCCGTACGAACCTCCTGAGCAAGTCCAGGGCGAAACCTCCCGCGTTGACCTCTTCGGCCCGATTTGGGAGTATTGGTAAAACATGCAGGCAATGCAATCGGGGAAAGGCGGGCGGATGAGCACAGGAGCTGAGGCGAGATTCGTCGACGGGCTCTGCTTCCAGGTGGAGCAGGACGGTCACAGGTTCATTCTCGACGGCACCGGGGAGTACGGCGGGAGGGACCTCGGTCCCCGCCCGAAGAACCTGCTGCTCTCCGCCCTCATAGGGTGTACTGGAATGGACGTGGTCTCCGTGCTGAGGAAGATGAAGGTCACCGGCTACAGCCTCAGGATCACGGCGGAGGCCGAGTCCAGCCGGGAGCATCCGGTCTACTTCACATCCATCAGGCTGAGGTATCTGTTCGGCGGCGAGGACCTTCCGGACAGGAAGATCAGGAAGGCGGTGGAGCTGTCGCAGGAGAGGTACTGTGGCGTCACCTACATGCTGTCGAAGTCGTCGGAGATCGACTACGAGATTGTCTGCATCGATGAGGATGGAAGTTGAGGCCCCGGGTACTGGTGGCCGACTACTCCCGGGACCGCAGCGAGGCGGACGAGGTTGCACGCTGGCTGAAGGGATCCGTGGAGGCCGAGGCGGTCTGCGTGCCCTTCGCGGAGTCGCTTCCCGACGTGTCCGACTACCAGGGGGTGATCCATACCGGCTCATCCTTCTCCATCTGCGACCCCGCGGAGTTCGATGACTGGGCGGAGGAGACGGTGCGCAGGGCGGCGGAGCTGTCGCTGCCTCAGATGGGCATATGCTACGGGCACCAGATGATCTGCCGGGCACTTCTGGGCCGAAAGGCTGTCAGGCGCTGCCCGGACGGGCTGGAGGCCGGCTGGCTGCAGGTGGACTTCACCGGACCGGCGGCGGAGGAGATCGGCCTCCCGCAGAGGGCCAGCGTCTTCCAGTCCCACCTCGACGAGGTGGTGAGCCTCCCTGCGGGGTCGGAGGTCTTCGCCCGCTCGCCCCACACGGCCGTCCAGGGTTACCTGTGCCGGAAGCCCTGGCTGCTGGGGCTGCAGTTCCATCCGGAGTTCGACCGGGAGGCTGGGAACAGGGCCTTCCTGGGCGACCCCGAGCTGCTGCAGCGCCACGGAATCGCCCCCGACCGGATCACGGCCGGTGGCCCCAGCCTGGATGCCGGTACTATATTCTTCGGTTACTACAGCGATAATGTGGCCTGCCGCCGGCACAGCGACTAGAGGGGTGGTAGCTTGACGCACCGACTGCAGGACCTGCAGCCTTCAGACGTATGGAAGTGGTTTCTCCGGTTGTGCAGTATACCTAGGCCTTCCGGGCACGAGCAGAAGGTCACCGAGTTCCTCCTGGAGTTCGCCGACGGAAGAGGCCTGGAGAAGCTGGTGGACCCCGCCGGAAACGTACTGATACGCAAGCCGGGCCGGGGCGCAGCTTCAGATGCCGAACCGGTTGCGTTGCAGGCGCACACCGACATGGTGCCAGAGAAGGTGGACGGCAGCGACCACGATTTCCAGACCGACCCCATCCAGCCCGAGCTGGACGGCGGCTGGGTCACCGCCCGGGAGACGACGCTGGGGGCCGACAACGGAATCGGCGTGTCCTGCATGCTGGCGCTCCTGGACGCCGATGATCTTGTGCATCCGCCCCTGGAATGTCTCTTCACCGTTGACGAGGAGAGGGGGCTCACCGGAGCCGCCGCCCTGGATCCGGGCTGGCTGGACTCCCGCCGACTGATAAACCTCGACTCCGAGGACGAGGGCCGTTTCTGCATCGGCTGCGCGGGGGGAGTGGACATCTCCATTACCGACACCCTTCCCGTGGGAGTCGAGGAGGGCCGGACGGCCCGAATCACCATAGGGGGCCTGAAGGGAGGGCACTCCGGAATGGAGATCGGCCGCGGAAGGGCCTGCGGCGTGAAGCTGGCCGCCAGGGCGCTCACCGTACTGGCAGACCTGGGGTCCTCCGTCTCCAGTCTGGAGGCGGGCACCAAGCGCAACGCCATAGCCAGGGGAGGGCGGATGGAGCTCTGGATCCCCGAGGCCAATGTGGATGACGCCGTGAAGGCGGTATCGGCCCTGGAGTCGCAGGTTCGCGATGAGTACCGAGGCATCGAGGAGGGCGTGGAGATCACCTTGGCGCCCGCGGACTGGGACTCGCCCCCGGTGCCCTTCGGGCATACCCGCCGCCTGGCCGACCTTCTCCTGGCCCTGCCACACGGAGTGGTGAAGATGAGCGGCGTAGTGGAGGGCCTGGTGGAGACCTCGGTGAACCTGGCCACGGCCAGCCTTTCGGAGGGCTCTCTCCGGATCACGCTGTCTGCGCGCAGCTCCATCGATGAAGCCAGGGACTGGGTGGTTCGCAGGATCGGGGCCCTGGGCAGGATGGCGGGAGCAGTAGTCGAGGAGTCCGGAGCGTACCCCGGATGGAGGCCCAGGGCCGACTCTCCCCTTCTGGACAGGGCCCGAAGCGTCTACAGGGATACCACCGGGAAGGACCCCGTTGTGGAGACCATTCACGCCGGCCTGGAGTGCGGCATACTGGGCAGCAGGTATCCGGGATTGGACATGATCTCCATGGGGCCCGACATTCGGGATGTCCACATTCCGGGGGAGAGGGTAAGCGTACCTTCACTGGAGAGGTTCTGGGCCTTCCTCACCTCTCTGATGGCCAGCATGCGATAGATCAAGGGCCCAAGCACGAACCGGGAGGAGATATGGACGAAGTATTGGTTCTGCAGGATCTTGGAGTAGACCGCGAGCTGGTGGAGAGCCGGTGCGGCGAGATCCTTCCCGACTGCAGGCTGGTCTGGAATCCCGACAGTGGATCATGCCCCGGCAGCCTTGGTACGCTGGAGTACCTGGTCACAGTCGACACGCCGGTACCGGGCAGACTGATGCGGGGATCGAACCTGAAGATGATATCGGTCTCCTTCACCGGGTACGAGTTCATCGACCTCGACGCAGCCCGTGACAGCGGCGTAGCAGTATGCAACGTTCCCGGGTATGCCTCCCAATCGGTTGCGGAAATGGTCGTTCTGCTTGCCCTGGGACTCCTCAGGAAGCTGAAGCAGTCGGACTTCCTGGTCAGGGAGGTCCGCTGGGAGGAGGCGCCGAAGGGGTTCGAGCTGGCAGGCAAGACAGTGGGCATAGTAGGCACCGGACACTGTGGAATGGCCACTGCCAGGCTCTTCTCCGCCTTCGGGTGCAGGTTGTTGGGCTACAGTCGCACGGAGAACGAGAAGTTCACCACCATGGGCGGCAGGTATATGAAGCTCGATGCACTCCTGGCGGCCTCCGATATTGTCTCTCTGCACCTGCCTCTGAATGCCGATACGGGCGACTTCATCGACTACTCACAGCTGGGAACAATGAAAGAGACGGCCATCCTGATAAACACAGCCCGCGGCGGCCTGGTGAACCAGACCGCCCTGGCAAGGGCCCTGGAGAACGGGGTCATCGCCGGTGCGGGCCTTGACGTCTTCTCGTCCGAGCCGCCGCCCATCGGCCAGAGGATACTGTACGCACCCAACACTCTGTTCACCCCGCATTCCGGCTACCGCACCCACGAGGCCCTCAGGAGGAAGGTCGATGCCACCTTCGAGAACATCCGCGCCTTCCGGGAAGGCCGGGTGCTGAACAGGGTGGACCTGTGAGCGAGACCAGCGACAGGCGGACGGGTGAGTCCGACCTGGACCGGATGCTGGAGCTGCTCCGGCAGCAGCTTCCCCCGGCACCGAAGGCCATGGACCTCAGACCGCTGGACGAAGCGGCCCGAAGGGCCCTGGAGCGGGCGGGAAACCGCTGCTCCGACTACAGCGGCGTAAGGGTAACCCCCCGGACCGACCTTTCCCTGATTCGAAACTGTCTGCTGAAACCTCCGGTCTCCATAGACCTGGAGGCGGGCAAGCTGGAGGTTGACGGTCAGGTCTTCGATGCTGGAATCCGCGACTGCACCCTCGATTCCTGCAGGGTGAGCGGCCGCGTCCATCTTAGCGAAGTGGGGCTGCTTAAGGGGATGACCATCATGGGCCCCTCCTCCGTGGTGCGCTGCGGCCGGGTCTGCGCCGATCCGGACGGGGACTTCGGGATGGGGGCTGCGCTGGAGCTGGGCCTGGAGACGGATGGAAGGCACCTTCCGCTGGTTCCGACGCTCACACCGGACCTGGCCCTTCACCTGACCTCCGAGAGGGGACAGGCGATGCGCAGGAGGCTTGACGCGCACCTGGAGGCCATGCGTCTGTCGCTGTCCCCCCTGGGAGCGGTCATCGGCCCGGGATGTCTACTCCGTGACACCCCTGTCATCACCGGGTGCTTCCTCAGCGGCTCGGCAACTGTGGACGCCGCAGCGGGGGTGCGGGATAGCTTCCTTATGGGGGCGGACGACCGCAGGACGAGAGTCGCCGACGGCGCATTGGTAAGGCGGTCGGCGCTGCAGTGGGGGGCCAGTGTGGACTCCATGGCCGTGGTTGAGAGGTCTCTGGTGGGCGAATGCTCCACCGTGGAGCGTCACGGCAAGCTCACCGGAAGCCTCCTGGGCCCGGACAGCTGCCTGGGCGAGGGGGAGATCACCGCCAGCCTGACCGGTCCCTTCACCGCCATGCACCACCAGTCGCTGCTGATAGCCGCCAGGTGGCCGCTGGGCCAGGGCAACGTGGGCTACGGGGCCAATGTGGGGAGCAACCATACCTCCCGGGCCCCGGACCAGGGGCTGGAGTGCGGCCAGGGCGTGTTCTTCGGCCTGGGATGCAGCGTGAAGTTCCCCTGCTCCCTGGAGCGGGCGCCCTTCTCCATAATCGCCACCGGAGTCACCACTCTGCCGCAGAGGCTGGAGATGCCCTTCTCCCTCATATGTTCGCAGTCCCGGAACTATTCCGATATCTCCCCTGCGCTGAACGAGATCCGCCCCGGATGGGTGCTGGCCGGCAATCTCTACGCCCTCTGGCGGAGCATGACGAAGTACGCCTCCCGCAGAAGGTCGGTGCATACCGGCTGCGTCAGTCCCGTGCTCTCTCCGCGCAACGCGGAGATGGTGGAGAAGGCGAGGTCGGTGCTGGAGGAGGCGGGAGGGGAGGGCCCGTGGACCGACCTGCCCGGCATCGGCAAGAACATCCTGACGGACCGGGCCCGCCGCCAGGGGATGGAGGCATACGGCCTCTTCCTGAGGTGGTACGCCCTGCAGGCCTTCGCCGCGGCCCTCCGCCGCCTGGGTGATCCGGGCAGGGCGCTTGCCGAGATCAGCGGCTCTCTCCGCGACATGCTGGAGAGGCATGCCGGGTGCGATACCCCGGCCCAGGCTGCAGCCGGCTACCTGGAGGTTATGGAGGAGCTGGTGCGGAGAGTCCGGGACAGCCGCAGCAAGGACAGCGTTCGCGGCAGCAGGATCTCGCCCGAGTACCAGTGGGCCCATCGGGGAACGGACCCGGTGCTTCAGAGTGCAGGCCGCAGCCTGGAAGAGGCCCGGTCACTTATGGGCAGCCACTTTCCCCAACTGGCGGAGTAGCCTGGGAACTTGCCGGAGAGAATGTGTATCATATATTTGAACAGTTGAACAAATGAACAATAGAATCGGAAGCGAAGGGATGCAATGGAAAAGCTGGCCGCACTGCCTGGAGCCCTTTGGACCACGATGGCCGAGCTGGCCCCGTCGCTCTTCCTGGGTCTGCTTATAGCCGGTCTGCTGCACGTTCTCATAAACCGCGACAGGATCTTCGCCCATCTGGGACGGCCGGGGCTGCTCAGCTCCATGAAGGCCTCCATGTGGGGGGTTCCACTGCCCCTCTGCTCATGCGGCGTCCTTCCCGCCGCCCTGGGGCTGCGCAGGGACGGTGCATCCCGGGGGGCGACCACCTCCTTCCTGGTGAGCACCCCCCAGACGGGGGTGGACTCCCTGCTGGTCACCGCCGGCATGCTGGGCTGGCCCTTTGCCCTGGCCAAGCTGGTAACGGCCTTCGCCGCGGGGGTCACCAGCGGCACGCTGGTTGACGCCTTTCCGGGCAGGGACAAAGAGGAGAACGAGTTCTCCGGAGGCTGCGCCGACGCCCCCGGAGGGTTCTTCAGGAGGCTGTGGGACTTCTCGTACCGTGTGGTGTTCCTGGATATACACCGCTGGCTCACGCTGGGCATCGTGGTCTCCGGTCTGATAGTGGTCCTGGTGCCTCCGGGATACCTGGCGGACGTGGAGGTCCTGAACGGCCCCCTGGGACTGGTGGCCGCACTGCTGGTGGGAACACCCATGTACGTCTGCTCCGTGGCATCCGTCCCCATAGCCGCGGGGTTGATCTACGCCGGTTTCCCGGTAGGGGGAGCGCTGGTGTTCCTGATGGCCGGACCCGCAACCAATGCCGCCACCATGGGCGCGGTACGCAAGGCCATGGGCGGCCGGGCGTTCATGATCTACCTGCTGACAATAGTGGGCTTCTCCATGGCCGCCGGCCTGCTGCTGAACAGGCTGCAGCCGCTGGAGGCCGTGGCCGGGGTACATCACGATCACATAGGTCTCCTGCCATCCATAGCCGCCGGCGCTCTGCTGCTGGGCCTGGCTGCGGCGTGGCTGGAGGACCTGAAGAGATGGATGGAGGGAAGGGCTATGAGTACAGATGAGGCTCTGGTGCTGAGCGTGGGCGGAATGACCTGTCAGGGATGCGCTTCCCGCGTCAGGCAGGCGGTGCGCCCGCTGGAGGGGGTGGAGGACGTGCTGGTGGACCTCTCCGGTAACTCGGTGCGGGTTTTTGGCGACCCCGACCCGGACGTTGTCAGAGAGGCCATCAGAAATGCTGGCTACACCGTCGAGGGGAACGGGAAGTGACGGAGGCGGACGGCCTGGCGGCCATCTTCTCCTGCATGGCGGACCCCACCAGGCTCTCGGTGCTCCTCACTCTGCTGGAGGGGGAGAGGTGCGTGTGCGACCTCTCCGAGGAGACGGGGGCTTCCGTCTCCTCGGTCTCCCACGGGCTGCGCCTGCTGAGGGCCGGGGGCCTCGTCTCCCGGCGCCGTGACGGCAGGCACATGTACTACCGTCTGGCCGACCACCACGTGGAGGCCCTCCTGCGCACCGCCATCGAGCACCTGGAGCACCTCTGAGGAAGTGCGAACGGCGGAGAGGATGACCTGGAAGCACAATCCGGTGGGATGGTTCGAGATCCCGGCTACCGACATTGACAGGGCTGCAGCTTTCGCCATCGATCTGCAGGCCCGTCGGATGGTCTACGCGCTGATGGTTGCTGCTAATCCGTTCTGACCACGGGTATGCAGACCTGAATCTTCCCGTCGCCGGTGTTCACGTAGCGCTCGAAGTCGAATCCGTGCGAGAGCTCGTAGCCGGACTCAGGCAGCCAGCTCGAGTATGCGTAGTCGAAGAGCGCCGGAAGCTTCGAGTGGTCGTTGTCGGGCAACGTAAACACGGCTATCCTGCATGCGGGCAGAGTGTAAAGGAACAGCCCAGGACAGACCCGGGTCTCCGATGTAGCCCCGAATCCGGCGAAGTAATAGAACTCCGGATCGTCCGGATCGAAGCCCGGAGGGTAGACCTCAACACCGTACCCGATGTCCTCGGCTTCCGGCAGCCCGATCTCCTTCCGCACCTCCAGCAGCCTTTCCCAGGCCGAACCCGGGCAGATGTCCTCGGGGTTTCCGTATTGAGGACAGCCGGCAATGAGGATTTCCTGCTGATTCTCGATTGTCGGCTTGATGTCCTGGAGCCATCTCTCTTTGGGTTCGGGCATAATACCTTCCCTATTGGAGCCAGTGTTGATCCTGCTCAAGAGTTCATTATACGCATTGCATCGGCACGTGCCAGTACATACAGGATGCAGCGCAGTCGCCGCGGGTCGTGGCCCCCATGGCTCTGCTGTGGGCAGGCAGTTCCATTCGCGGCCCCCTGCCCAGCCCCCCGGGCACTCCGCACCTCCGCATCCGTCCATCTCCTGTGTATCTTCCTCAAAGAGCAAGATAAATAGAAATCTATCCCTCTACGAGAGAAAGATCATCCTGGAAAGAGAGGCTTCACTGGGATCTCTGGAGGCTGCGATTCAGAGAACGGCAGGGAAGCCGCACCTGATGCGGCTCTACGCTCTGATCACCAGGCTGAGACTGGCCCGGGGACACGCTGACCTGAGAATGCGTCGGGCCTGGGCACTGCTGGGCGTCTACCTGCAGATGGGCCGATGGAGCAGGGCCAGGGCGCTGGAGAAGCGGATACTCGGCGATGAAGCCTTGCGGGATCTCTACCGGTTCCGCATCGGCGATTTCAGGCCCTCCGGTCTCGCCATCGGCAATGAATGGTTCCGCGTCCTTGCAGACGAGAGGGTGGAGGAGCTGGCAGCCTATCTGCTGGAGGGAGCCGGAGACCTTACAGACTGGCTCGCCGGGAACCTCGGGGAATCACCCGGCCGGATCACCTTCTTCATATACCCGGGGGTGGGCCCCTCACCCTTCAACGCCTCACTTCTCCACGTCTACCTGATGGCCGGTCACTACCGGGCCCGTGAGCATGACCGGACGGTGGTGCGCGGCGCACTGGCGCACGAGATCGCTCACATACACCTCAGGAGGATCCTGGGATTCCGCTTCTCGAAGGAGGACTATGGCGGGGCCAGGCTATTCGACGAGGGCTGGGCGCAGATGTGCGGCTGGCGGGCGGCCCGAGCCTGGCCGGAGAAGCTGGCGGAGGCCAATTCCCTGTCGTGGGAGGCTATTGCCGTTTGCCCCGACCTGCTCCACTCGTCTCTGGATGCCTGGTCGGAGACCCTCTTCGAAAGGCCATGGATTCCGCTCTACCCCATGGCCATGTCATTTACCGCATGGGTCGGAGAACACAGCGGCGAGGAAGCGCTGAGAGAGGTGCTCGCAGCACCTGTCCGGGAGGGCATGGACCGCCGGGTGCGGGATGTTCTGGGAGAGGGTCTCGCCGACCTGCTGGAGGGCTGGCGAGACTGGCTGAGCAGCTGGAGCGGCTTCACCGGGGATGGATTCGTGCGGTTCGGAGGCCCCCGGCCGGCGGGGGAGGGCTCCTTTCGGATTGTCTACAACTCTCGATACCCCATCAGGCCGGAGGGTAACCTGCTGGCGGCGCAGGGGGAGCGGCTGCTGGAGATCGAATCGGAGGCCCCCGACCCCAGGTTCTCCCGCAGGGGTGCCTTCACAGTTAGGGGGGTGGGAGAGGGCCCGATGGAGATCACGGCCGCTTTCGGGGCACGACTTCAGAAGGTCCGGCTGGAAGACGGGGCGCTCTGAGTCCTTTCCGACGGAGGCTCAGTCCACTACGGTGACGTGCTGGGGGTCCTTGGGGTCCACCAGCAGCTCCAGCCTCGAGCCGGGGGAGTACCTTTCCTCCTCGTCGGGGGGAATCACCATCTTCAGGGTGGTGTCGTAGCGGCCCCCCTCGCCCTCCACCTCTATGTTCAGCAGGTACTGGGGGACGCCGTTGATCTTCCAGCCGGTGGGCTGGATGGACTTAAGCCTGCCCGCCGCTTCCATGCCCTCGCTGTGAAGCCTCCGGATGCGTCTGCCCTTGCGGACATGGGTGATGCCTATCACCAGGAACACTATGCCGGCGATCCCCGGCCCCAGCCCGGCCATCAGGGGCGCGCCGTCGATCAGCACCGGCAGCAGGACTGCCAGGAGGACCATGGCCGCCCCCGCCAGGGTGAAGATCTGCCCGAAGCAGCCGCCGGGGTTCTGGGTCTTGGATTTGCTCTCCCCCGACTGCCTTACGTAGTCCGACTCCGCCCTCTCCAGGCTCTGAGGGCAGACATTTATGCCCGCGTCGCCGTAGACCCCCGCGATGCTGCGCAGCGCCCGCCTGCCGGAGGCGCCGCCGGCCCGCATGAACAGCTGCAGCTGCGCGGCGGCCTCGTCGATTCGGCCCAGGTGCTCCAGGGCGTTGGCCCTCTGGACAATGGCCTTGCCGTCCAGCAGCGCCGTGACGGGCACCTGTTCCGTGTCCTCGCCCAGCACGTCGAGAACGCCCTCCCAGTCTTGCTCCACGGTGAGTATCTCCGCCATGGAGACCCGGTAGGAGCTGTCGGACTCCAGGTCGTGGGAGCGGGGGTTGCAGGGCTCCAGCCACCTGCGTGCCGCCTCGGAGTTCCCGGCCCGGGCGGCCTTCCTGGCCAGCATTCCCCGGAGTATCTGGCGGTGCCGGGGCAGCGTCATGACATCCAGGGCGCTCTCGTACATGGCCCTCTCCCGCAGGGCGTCGTCCTGCTCGGAGAAGTGGTTGGAGAGCAGCACCGTCAGGTAGTAGAGCCTCTCGGAGGCGGCGTAGTCGCTGCTGGAGGCCAGCTGGCGGCAGGTGCTCCTCCAGAGGCTCAGGGCCTCGTCCACCTTCCAGTCCGCCAGGGCACCGTTCTCCAACAGGGGGTTCAGCTCGGAGGGGATCCGGGGCGGGGAGCCGTCCTGCCTGCGCAGCAGCTCCAGCCTCTCGTCCTCGTCCATCTCCCTGGCGGCGTCCCGCGGCTCCACGGGGGCCTCCCTTCGGGCCTCGAAGACGTTGGTGGTGCCGCAGTAGTCGCATTTGACGGTGCCGCCTGCGAAACCGGTCTCCACCGGGGCTCCGCAGTTGCTGCACATCAGTACTCTGGCCTCGAAGTCGAACTGCCCCTGCATTCGAGCTCCATTCAGTCCGGTGCTTCATGTACGGACGGTGGCAAATCCCTGTACGGCGGCAAAGATCGTCATAACGGTCCGCCCGGGCAAGCCTGCAGGCTGTTCGGCGGCAGGCCGAGTGCCTAGAATGGAAGCAGCACCGGCGTCATGGTGCCGCCGGGATGCCCCGTAGAGGATCCGGAGGTCGAGATGTTCCGCCTTGTCTGCCTGTTCACAGCCCTTGCTGCGGTTTCCGCCCCGGTGGAGATAACCTCTCCCCAGGACGGGGGCGTCTACTCCGATCCCGACCTCGAGGTGCGGGTAGTGGTTGACTGGGGCAGCGAGACGGCCGACTCAGTGGCCTACAGCCTCAACGGTGCGGCAGGTATGGAGATTCCCAGGCTGGACACCGACTGGTACACCTACCTTCAGAACGACCTCCATCATGGGTGGTCCGAGTCTCCGGCGCCCCATTCGCCGGAGGTGCTCTGGAGCGCTGCCGTATCCGGGCCCACCCACGAGTTCGTGGGGCCGGTGGTGGTGGACGGCGTGGTCTACTTCACAAGCGACGAGGAGTCCGTGACCAGGGCCCTGGACGCCTCCACCGGTGAGATCCTGTGGGAGTACGACGTGATCGACCACGTGGATGACGCGGCAACTGTCAAGGATGGCCTCGTGTACGTGCCTGCTGACTCCGCCTGGTGCCTGGACGCCGAGACCGGAGAGCGTGTGTGGGCCTACAAGCCCTCCGGCTACCAGAAGATGAACGGTACTCCCGCGGTTGTGGACGGCATGGCCTGCTTCACTGCAGTGACCGAGATAGTGGACCTGCGGGTCTGCATGCTGGATGCCATGACGGGGCAGCTCCTCTGGAGCCGGGACATTGACCACTATACCACCGGCTCGGTGACCATCTGGAACGGCCTGGTTCTGGTGCCTGCCTACCAGGGTGCGCTCTACGCGCTGGACATCTCCGACGGCTCCACCGTCTGGACCAACACCGACTCCGAGGGGGGCTACTGGGACACCTCGCCCACCGTTAAGGATGGAGTCATCTACATCGGAGGAGAGGACTACTGCGTCCACGCCATAAGCGCGGCCACCGGAGAGCTGATCTGGGAGACATCCATCGGGGGCAGGGTGGAGTCCACACCTGCGGTGCACGACGGGCGGGTCTTCGCCGGCTGCGCCTTCCCCCAGAGCGGCACCTCCATGAACGCCCTGAGCATGGAGGACGGGGAGATACTCTGGACGGTGCCGGGGGAGCCCCACGGCTCTCCTGCCGTGGCCGACGGCCTGGTGTTCTGGGGCGACTACTGGACCGGTCTGATCCACGCCGCAGGCGAGGCAACAGGGGAGAGCGTGTGGACC
>Ga0207797_1000595_pt1 | contig 27865 bp, 27 predicted proteins | sample PRCRCaboRojoPR_6_FD_187275 | JGI IMG/M metagenome (GOLD analysis project Ga0207797, IMG submission 187275) | Marine sediment microbial community from Cabo Rojo, Puerto Rico - PR CR 10% Liquid 1 (SPAdes) | ecosystem: Environmental > Aquatic > Marine > Coastal > Sediment | place: Cabo Rojo, Puerto... | reverse complement strand
ACGGCCCGCAGGGCCGCATGCCCGGACCGTCTTCCTTCGGTTCAAATCCGGTCCCGGGCACCGACATTCTAGATTATGCGCGCGCCCGCATCATCGAGCAGGCGCCGGGTTCCATCGGCCCCTACCTGTCGAACGCGCAACTCGAATTTCGGCGATTCCCGTCCGGAGCGGGCCTCGTGGTTATCAATTCGCAGAATTTGACCCCATCTCTCTTAACCCCTCGACGCACACCGGGTGAATATACCACCGATACCATGCCCACAGATCAACCCCGAGGTCCGCTCGCCACGTACGAGCGGCTGTTATGGGGCGTGATGGACGCTTTCGGCGTAACCAAGACCGTCGAGCGCAAGATGATCACGGCGACGCTGCTGCAGTTCGGCGCCATCGTGAGCATCTTCGTGCTCGGGGTCGCCCTGCTCGGCTTCCAGCGGTTCCAGGAGATCTTCACCACCGCGGAGATGGCCGTCTTCGGTCTCGTGTTCGTGCTCTCGGTCGGGGCACTGCTGAACACGATCCTCATCCTCCAGCGGGACTTCGTCCAGCCGATCAAGTCGATGCACCAGGCCGCAGCATCGATCGCGGAGGGCGAACTCGACGAGGGAGTCCCCGAAACCGACCAATCCGACGAGATCGGCGACCTGGTCCGCGAGTTCGACCGGATGCACGGAAACCTCCTCACCGTCCGGGACCAGGCCGACGCGCTGGGCCGCGAGGAGTTCGACGCGGCGGTCATGGACGAGTCGGTCCCGGGCAGCTTCGGAGCCGCCCTCGACCGAATGGAGGCGAACCTCCACGAGCGGATCGAAGATCTGGAATCCCAACGCGAGGCGATCGAAGCGCGGAACGCCGCGCTGACCCAGGCCGCCGAGTCGTACACGGACACCATCGCACAGGTCGCTGACGGGGACCTGACCCAGCGATTGGACACCTCGATGGACGACGAGGCGATGGCTGGCGTCGCCAGGGCGTTCAACCGGATGGTCGAGGAATGGGAAGGGATGATGGCCGAGCTCATCACCTTCGCTCGCGACGTGGCCGAGGAGAGTCAGGCCGTCGAGGCCAACGCAGAGGAAGTGCGCACGGCCAGCGAGGACATCAGCGAATCGGTCCAGGAGATCTCGGCCGGGGTCGAACAGGAAAGCCGGCGACTCGACGAAGCCTCCGACGAATCCGAGAACCTCTCGGCCACGATCCAGGAGATTACGGCGTCCTCGGACAACGTGGCCACGCTGACCGACCAGACCGCGGACATCGGCGAGACAGGACAGGAGGCCGCCCAGGAGGCCGAGGCGGAGATGGCGGCGCTCCGCGAGCGCAGCGAGTCCGTCACCGAGGCAGTCGGCACCCTCAACGAGACCCTCGAGGAGATCGGCGAGATCACCGACGTCATCCTCGACATCGCCGACCAGACGAACATCCTGGCACTCAACGCGGGCATCGAGGCGGCTCGGGCGGAGGCCGGCGGCGAGGGCTTCGCCGTCGTGGCCGAAGAGGTCAAGGCCCTGGCCCAGGAGACCAAGGAGTCCGCCGAGGAGATCGAGGAACTCATCTGTGACGTACAGGACCAGTCCGCCGAGACGGTCGCGGAGATCGACGAGATGGCGGACCGGGTCGAGAGCGGGGCCGAGACCGTCGAGACCGCCACCGGGGCCTTCGAGGAGATGGCCGAGAACGTCTCGGAGATCAACACGAGCATCAAGGAGGTCAACGACGCGACGGCCGAACAGGCCGAATCGATGCAGGACGTGGTGGCGATGGTCCAGGAGATCGCCGCGATCAGCGACCAGACCGCCGCGGAGGCCCAGACCGTCGCCGCGGCGGCCGAGCAGCAGGCCGCGACGCTCAACGACGTGGCGGCGAACACGACGGATCTCGCGGATAACGCGGAGGAACTCGAGGACTCGCTGACCCAGTTCGACGTCTCCCGGGGCCGTCGCGACCGCGACCGTGGCGGCGGGTCCGCGGGCCGCTCGCGGGACCGCACCGCCGATCGGGGCCATGACGGCGGACGGAATCGGGAGGAATTTGGCGTCGGGCAGGAGGGAGACGGTGCAGGCGACGGTCCCGCAGCCGGGAATGAAACCGCCGTCGACGCCTCCACGATGGAGTGGCAGTCGCTGGCAGCTGACGGTGGGGACGACGAGTAAACCGGGCGCTGGGTAGGTACGTAAGAACGCGAGACCGCCGGCGGGGAGAGAAGATCGCCGCCGGCGGCGCGTTCGGCGCTCCCGAAATGCTCGGGGGTGGCAGGTGGGCAACTCCGCCGGACCCGGGTCGGGCCGGGTCCCGCGGAGTACTGGATGATACTGCTGTATCAATAAAGAGTTTCGGTCACCGGCGGGTAGGGCCGCTGTCGACCGCGTACACTGCATTTTCCACCGTCACTTTCCGAAAAACCAAGGCCGGTTTCCCCTGCAGAATCTCGGGCGGTCCGGCCAAGCGCGGTATTGAAATGCCCGGGTACAATACGGGAGGGTATGCCAAAGTATTCGACCGGCGGCGCCGGCGGGGGTGGCGACGGCGGGACCTGCGAGCTCTGCGGGTCCGCCACGGAGGACCTCCGCACGGCGACCGTCGAGGGGGCCACGCTCTCGGTCTGTGCCGACTGTGCGTCCCTCGGGGAGGAGACCGGAGGGTCGGAAGGTGGCGGTGGCGGTGGGGGCGGGTCGAGCGAGGACAATCGCCGCAAGCGGGCGGCACAGAACACGGCCCGGGCCATCGACGCCACGACCGGCGATTCCTCTCACTGGGAAGAACACGGCACGAACTACGACCGCGACCAGCTGCCCTATCTCGTGCAGGATTACGGCGAGCGCGTGGTCCGGGCGCGACAGGACGCGGGCTTCCAGCGCGAGGAACTCGCCGCCGAGATGGACATCTCGGAGAACGACCTCCTCGCCGTGGAACAGGGCCGCGCGACCGAGGCCTCCGTCGGCGGCTCGCTGATCCGGGCCCTGGAGGCGGAACTGGACATCGAGCTCGTCGACGAGTAATCCGACCGGGCGGGACCGCCCGGTTTCAGGGTCCCAGAGCCACCACGGGGTCGCCCACCCAACACTGGCCGCGACCGACCCGTTTTTGCCCACCCGTGGACTTGACCCGCTAATGGCACATTCCCGAGGACCGGCCGAGCCCCACGTTACGCGCTTCGAACCGACCGTCGAGACCGTCGACGGTGCCGACGTCGTGCTCTCGGAGACCTACTTCTACCCGGAAGGGGGCGGCCAGCCGGCCGACCGGGGTACGCTGTCGGGCATCCAGGTCCTCGACGTCCAGTCCCGGCAGGGAACGGTGATCCACACCCTCGAACGGGAACCATCCTTCGAGAGCGGAGACGAGATCGCGGCGGCCATCGACGAGACATTCCGGACCTACGCGATGCGGGCCCACACGGCGAGTCACACCATCTACGGCGCCGGGCGGCGACTCTTCGCGGACATCGGTTACGGCGGATTCGACATCTCCCCGGAGAAGGTCCGGGTGGACTTCGAGACGAGCACGGACATCGACGACGAGCTGCTGGTCGAACTCGAGCGACTGACCAACCGGGCGATCTGGGACTCTCGATCGGTGTCATGGGAGACGGTACCCCAGGAAGAAGCCCTCGCCGACGAGGAGATCGCATTCAATACGGCGACCCAGGAGGGCGTCATGGACGACACGGACACGATCCGCGTGGTCACGGTGGAGGACTGGGACGTCGCGGCCTGTGGGGGTACACACGTCTCGAACACCCGGGAAATCGGCCAGGTCACCGTCCTCGAACGGTCGAATCCCGGCGAGGGGCTGACGCGGGTCGAGTTCGCGGTCGGCCCGACGGCCATCCAGCGGCGGGCCGCGGAGCACCGTGCGGCCCTCGAGGCCTCCCGGCAGATCGGGACCAACATCGATGAACTCCCCGACGAGGTGGCCCGGCTGACCGAGGAAGTCGACCGGCTCGAGGGGGAGCTCCGCGACCGCAAGGCCGAGATGCTCACGGCCACGTTACAGTCGATGGATGAGGTGGAGCGGGACGGGGTCACCTGGCGCCTCGGGGCCGTGGAGAGCTATGACTCCAACGAGGTCGGCGACCGAATCCAGGAACTGGCGGGCGAGGCGGCCGACGTGTTGGCGGTCACGGGGGGTGACGGACGCCCATTCCTCGTGGTCGCAACCGACGGGTCCGTAGATGCCGACGAGGTCGTCCAGTCGGCGACCGAGGAGTTCGGCGGCGGTGGCGGCGGCGGACCGACGTTCGCACAGGGTGGCGGCCTCGACGCCGATCCCGACGAGGTACTGGCGTTCCTCCGGGAGTAGTCCCGCGACCCGGGGGCCCACTGTACACTACGGCAGACCAACCGCCGGGTGGAACGGCCGCAGGGCCAGGCTTTTTCTCGTGCTCCCCGAATCCGGCGCATGGAGTACACGGCCGAGCAGCGAGCCATCCGCGAGACCGTCAGGGAGGTGGCCGCCGAGGAGATCGCCCCGGTCGCCCAGGAGACCGACCGGGAACAGGCCTTCCCCGAGGAGGTGTGGGACGTGCTCGCCGACCTGGGCATGACCGCGATGACGGTCCCCGAGGAGTACGGCGGACTCGACCTCGAGATGGTGACCTATAGCATCGTGAACGAGGAAATCGCGCGGGCGATCCTGGCAGTCTCGACTGCGCTCTCGGTCCACGGGCTCGCGACCTCCTGCATCGCCGAGTTCGGCGACGAGGACCAGAAAGAGGCCTGGCTCCCTGACATGGCGGAGGGGCGGCCGGTCGGCGCCTTCGCGCTCTCGGAGCCCGAGGCGGGTTCGAACCCGCGGGAGATGACCACGGAAGCCCGCCGAGAGGGCGACGAGTACGTCATCGACGGCACCAAGCAGTGGATCACGAACGGGGAGCGCAGCGGCGTCGTCATCCTCTTCGCGAAGACCGACCGCGAGGACCCCAACTCGATCACCCAGTTCCTGGTCCCGAAGGACACCGCGGGACTGACGGTCGGCAAGAAGGAGGACAAGCTCGGTCTCCGCGCGAGCGACACGACGACCCTGGTCTTCGAGGACGCTCGCATTCCCGCCGAGAACCGGCTCACTGAGGAGGGACGGGGACTGTCCGCGGCCCTCCACATTCTCAACGGGGGCCGGGTCGGGGTCGCCTCCCAGGCCGTTGGGTTGGCCCAGGCCGCTCTCGACGATGCCATCGCGTATGCGACCGAACGCGAGCAGTTCGGCGGCCGGATCGCGGACAAACAGGCCATCCGGCACACCATCGCCGAGATGCGGTCCCGGGTCGCGGCGGCCCGCCGGCTCGCCCGGGAGGCCGCCCGACAGGCCGACGCCGGGGAGGACTACCGCGAGATGGCGAGCATCGCCAAGCTATTCGCCAGCGAGGCCGCGGTCTCGGTGGCGGAGGACGCCGTGCAGGTCCACGGCGGCTACGGGTACACCAAGGACTTCGACGTCGAGCGGTACTACCGCGACGCCAAGGTGATGACCATCTACGAGGGGACCTCCGAGATCCAGAAGGACATCATCGCGCGGTCGCTGTTGGATTGAGATGCCCGGATCGAACTGGTGGGAGCCCTACGAGGCGGTGGTCTTCGACCTCGATGGCACCCTCCTTCGACTTGACGTGGACTGGCGCGAGGTGGAGTCGGACGTCGGCGCGGTGCTCGAGGCCGAAGGGCTCGACCCCGAAGCCCATCACGCCTGGGAGCTCCTCGACGTGGCGGAATCCGTGGGCCGCCACGACGATGTCGACCAGATCATCGCGGACCACGAACTCGAGGGGGCCCGGACCGCCGAGCGGCTTCCCCTCGCCGATACGCTCGTCCGCATCGACAGGCCGATCGGCGTGGTGTCGCTCAACTCCGTCCATGCGGTCCGGGTAGCGCTGGAGCAGGCGGGATTGCTCGATGCCGTGGCAGTCGTCGTGGGCCGGGGGTCGGTCCCGGAGCGCAAACCGAGCCCGGTACCGCTGCTCGTCGCCCTCGAGGCGCTCGGTGTCGACCCGAGCGCCGCGATCTTCGTCGGGGATTCGACGGGAGACGAGACCACCGCCCGCCGCGCGGGAGTCGATTTCCGGCCGGTCGCGGAGTGAGTCCTGGCGCCGGCCTACACCCAGCCACCGCACGGTCAGTGTTTGCCACGAGCCCCGATGAATTCCAATCGCCTGCCATTCGACGCGGCCGACGAATCGACCGATACATTCGAATACCGTCGTCCACAATCTCGACGCCCGAGATCGATCCAGCCATGCAGGAACCACTCCCCACGCTCGTCTGCGAGCCCGACTGCGTCTCGTCCCCCGGAGGTAGTTAGATGCCCTGGGGCGTCCACACCGAATTCACCGAGGAGGAGGGCCCGGAGGTCGAGATCGACGAGGACCAAGAGGGCGTCGACCGGAGCGAGGAGGGCACCGAGACGACCGAGGACTTCGACATCGACGACGCGATCGCGAACCTGGACTGAGCCGCGTCTGCCGCCAGGGCGGACTTCTGCGGAGTCAGGTGCGGTGATACCCCATCCACCGCGGGATCGACCGCCGATAGAGCACGTGACCCACGGCCCCGAGCCCCGCGCCCGCGAGCCCGAGCGCCACTAGTAAATGGCCTTCGATGGGGGCGAGAGCAAAGCCGACGATCAGGATCGGGACCAGCGGGACCATCACCGCGAGCCCGAAGCCGGCGAAGAGGACGGAATCGAAGAGGAACTCGTTGGGCGAGAGGCCCGTAAGCGAGACGGTCACGCCGAAGCTGTAGCTGGCGACACCCACGAGCAGTACCGCCCCGACGATCACTTCGGTCGCCGGCCCCCCGAGCCAGACGACGGAAAGCAGGTAGAAGGCCAGCCCCACCACCGGGCCGAGCAGGAGGAACGCCCGGTACTTCGCCCGGAACACCGCCCCGACGTCGACTGGGTGGTGTCGGTACGCGTCCACGTCGTCGAACTGCGTGAGCCAGTTGTAGGTCGTAAACCCAGTCAGCCCGAGTATGGCTCCGAACGAGACGCCGACCGATGGCGAGACGCCCGTGATCTGCCCCGCTAGATCCACGAGTGCAGCGGTGACGCCCAACAGGACGGCCGCCGAGAAGATCACCTTCCCGAACCCGCCGGCACTCCGGTGGACGTCGAGCAGCGTCTTCGCCGAGAGCGGGTCCCCGATACGGTCCGTGAGCCGACCGAGGAGCGGATCGGTCCGCCGACTGGCCCGCTCGTCGGTGACCTCGAAGGTCGAGGCCCCGATAGCGAAGATCACAGCGAGGAGCGTGAGCGACCCGGCGAACCGTGTGAGACTCGGATCCTCGTAGAAGCCGTACGGGGTATAGGCGAGAACCCCAAGGTCCGCGACCCATGCACCCCCGATCGCGGCAGCGACCGCCACCAGCGCGACCGGACCGAGGAACCGGTAGCGTCGCAATCCGAGGACCGCGAGGGTGGTGCCGATGCCGAGGGCGAAGGTGATCGTCAGGGTCGCCCAGAGCAGCGCGCTACTGCCAAGAGCGGGACCGAGGCTGCGGCCGGGGGCAGCACTTGGACTGCTGCCACCCGCCCCGAGGAGGACGGGTAGCATACCGACCGCCATCGGGAGGAGAAAGAGGACGGCGTAGTACGCCACGTCTTTGACGAGGAAGACGCCGAAGAGTCGCCGCCTCGAGACGGGAAGCGTGCGAGCGGAGAACACGAGCAGCGTCATGTCCCCGAGGAGGTTCCGGATCGCGTCCCTGCCCACGAGGCCGATCGACCCGGTGTGGAGGCCGAAAACGAGGGCCAGCGCGTGCGCGCCTGCTATCACGGTCGTCGTCGACTGACCAGTCCGGACGAGCAGCGCCCCGGCCCCCGCGACGAGCAACACGATGACCGCCGGAAACGCGGCAAAGCGCCGCCCCGCGAACAGCCGGTTGTGGAGTCGCCACTCCTCCCTGACCATTGCGACGAGCAGACGGCGGGTGCTGGGTCGGGTCATCGGCCCGACGGGGCGTCGCTCGCCGCCTGCCCGTCGACCGCGTCGACGAAGACGTCGAGAAGCGATTCCTCCGGGGCGAGGTCTGTCGGCCGCCGCTCCGCGACCAGGCGCCCCCGGTGGACGATTCCGACCTCGGAGCAGAGGTCAGCCGCGACGTCCACGTTGTGCGTGGAGAGGAGCACGGTGTTGCCCGCCTCCCGGTACTCCCGGAGATAGCCCTTCACTCGCTCCTGCATGAGCGGGTCCAGATTGGCGAGCGGCTCGTCGATGAACACCGCCTCCGGTTCGTGCAGGAAGGCCCCCGCGATCATGACTTTCTGTTGTTGCCCCCGGGAAAGGTCGGTCGCGAGCGTGTCGAGTTTCTCGGCGAAAGCGAGACGTTCGGCCCACGCTGCCGCTCGGGTTTCGACCACGTCCTCGGGAAGCTCCCGCATGGAGCCGACGAAGGAGAAGTACTCCCGCGGCGTGAGGAAACTCGGCGGGGACTCCGTCTCCGGGAGGATGCCGACGCGCTCGCGCACGTCGAGTGGAGCCGCGACCGGGTCGATTCCCAGGACGCGAGCCGTCCCGCCGTCAGGTCGGAGTTGCCCGGTCAGCACCGCCATCGTGGTCGTCTTGCCGGCGCCGTTCGGGCCGAGCAACCCGTACAGCGCTCCCGAATCGACTGACAGCGACAGCCCGTCGAGGGCGGTCACGGTGCCAAAGACCTTCTGTAAGGAGTCGACGGAGATCGCGGGCATTCGAGTTGGGCATCTATCGACCGGGAGATAACTCTTGGCCTCCGGGTGGGGCCACGCCCAAGCGTTCCGTCGGACGCGGTCCTCAGGATGAATCCGGAGCGTCGTCCGCGGCAGCGACTCGGATCCACCTCGCGTAGGCGTACACCACGATAGCGAGCCCAAGCCAGACCACGGCCCCGGTCTGGACCGCAAAAGTGGCTCTCGCCGTCCAGCTGGGCACGCTGGCGAACACGGAGAGCGCGGCGATGAGCGGCGCACCCACGACGATGGCGAGGACGAAGGTGACCTGCATGACCCACCCGTAATCGACCCCGTCGGGGTCTGTCACCTCGATCCGCTCCGGCATGCCCGGGGCTTGTCCAGCCAGCGATATACCTCTGCGGGTCGGTGACCGGGCCAGTCGAATCCGTCTCCAGTATCGCCGGGAGCGCGGCTCGGGCGGACATCGAGTGCCTGTCCGGCCGTGGTCGACGAATTCGAGTCCACCAGCCCACTCATTGTTTCGGCCACAACGGAGTCGAGTCCAGCAGCCCCATCGCTGTCGGCCCGCCGTAGGGGCGCTCCGAGTCGCTGCCACCGACATCGTGTACGTTTAACATGACCCGACCGAGTTGTCCGGATATGCCCTCGGTCACGGACATCCGCGAGCAGGCCGGCGAGTCCCCCATCACGATGCTGACCGCCTACGACGCCCCCACGGCCCGGATCGTCGACGAGGCCGGGATCGATATCATCCTCGTCGGCGACAGCATGGGCAATGCGGTGCTGGGCATGGAGTCGACGCTCCCGGTCACCGTCGAGGAAATGGCCAGTCACACCGCCGCCGTCGCCCGGGGCACGGAGTCGGCCCTCGTCGTCGCCGACATGCCCTTTCTCTCCTACGGCGCGGACGAGGACGAGGCCATCCAGCACTGCGGCCGGATGCTCAAGGAGGCCGACGCCGGAGCGGTCAAGCTCGAGAGCGGACCGCATACGGTCTCGCTCACGGATCGGCTGACGAATCTCGGTATCCCGGTCATGGCACACCTGGGGCTGACCCCCCAGCACGTGAACCAGCTGGGTGGCTACAGCCGGCAGGGCACCACCGAGGAAGCCGCCGAGCGGATCCTCGAGCTTGCGCGACAGCACGAGGAGGCAGGTGCCTTCTCGCTCGTCCTCGAACACGTCCCGGCCACGGTGGCCGCCCGCGTGACCGAAGCGCTCGAGATCCCCACGATCGGCATCGGTGCGGGCCCGGATACGGACGGCCAGGTCCTCGTGATCACGGACGTGTTCGGGATCGACGAGCAAAGCCCCGCCTTCTCCAAGCAGTTCGGCGACGTCCGCGCCGAGATGGCCGACGCCGTGGCCGCCTTCCGGGAGGAGGTCGAAGGCGGCGCCTTCCCCGCCGAGGAACACTACGAATAGACAGGCGTCAGGGAGTTCGAGGACCTCTCCCCCGCCCGAATCTGGAGTATTTAATAATGGTTACGAGCGGCTCCAGAACGACGCGACCGCCTCGTTGAACGCCTCGGGCGTCTCGAGCATCGACAGATGGGCCGCGTCCGGGAGGATCTCGCAGCTGGCCGTCGGGATGTGCTCGGCGAGGTACTCGTGGTACGCCGCCGGGGTGAGCCCGTCGTGCTCGCCCGTGATAGCGAGTGTCGGGACGGCAATCTGGTCGAGCCGCTCGCGCTCGTCGAATGCGTGACTGGTGAGAAAGTCCCGACTCGTGACGGCCCGGCCGACCGACCGCATCTGGGCCCGCGAGAGTGTGTCCAGCCGGGGATCGGGATCGTGAAACAGCATGTCCTCGCCGTGGAGGAACTCGACCGCGCGGTCGAAATCGGTCTCGAGCCAGGTCCGCAGGTCCTCGAGCACCGCGAGCTTCGCCCCCGAACCCACGAGCACGGCGGCATCCACGTCCGGATCCCGCTCGATCAATGCGGTCTGGACGACTGCCCCACCGAGCGAATTGCCCACGAGGGTCCTCGCGTCAGTGGCCGCCGCGACTGCGAGGACGTCCTCCACGTACGCAGTAAGGGTCTCGGGTCCCGCTTCGGTCGAGACATCAGTAGAGCCGCCGTGGCCCGAGAGGTCCAGGCCGACGATGGGCCGCTCGGTAGCCAACCTGGCGAACTGGGACTTCCAGATCTCGTGCGTGCCGCCACTCCCGTGGACGAAGAGGACCGGGGAGCCCCCGTCCGCGCGGTCCGCGACACGGTAGGCGGTCTCCCGCTCGTGGTGAACGACGGTTTCCATGTCGAGTGCATCCGGTGGCCCGGGCAAAGGCCTACGGGTGGCGCCGGCCCCGGTGGAGAAGTCCGAGCTCACGTCCCCCCAGGCTTCGCGGCCGTCCGGAAATGGGTCGGCTGGGGACGTGTAGACCGCAAATCTATCGTTGAGAATTGTCCCAACGCCTTCTGGCGATTTGAGAACCAAAGGCTTATGTAGTCCAATAGATTACGTCGCGTTAAGAACATGCCAGACGAAGCGCAGGTTCGGTCTGACGTACCGGTGCGACGCTACGACTACGACGGCGAGTCCCTTATCGTGGCGGACCTGGGGATCGAGGCACGTGACGCCGACGTCGAGGTCCTCGACGACGTCGCGATCGTGGTCGTCCCCGGGCCCGAGGGCGACCGCCAGTTCGAGATCGAACTCCCCGATGCGGGCGTCTCGAACACGTTTATCACCAACGGCGTCCTCACCATCGAGGTGAACGACGCATGAGCGACGGGTTGAAACTGACGGTCAAACCCCTCAAGCAGAAGGACGCGGGACGGGGGCTCGCGGCGATCGACCGCCGCGCGATGGCTGAGCTCGGCCTCGAGAACGGCGATTACATCGTTATCGAGGGCAAGAACCAGGGGCGGGCCGTGGCACGGGTCTGGCCGGGCTACCCCGAAGACGAGGGCCAGCAGGTCATCCGGATCGACGGCCGGCTGCGCCAGGAGGCCAACGTCGGCATCGAGGACCGGGTCCAGGTCACCAAAGCCGACATCAAGCCGGCCACCTCGGTGACCATCGCCCTCCCGCAGAACCTCCGCATCCGCGGGAACGTGGAACCGATGATCCGCGATAAGCTCTCCGGGCGCCCGGTGACCACCGGCCAGACGGTCCCGGTCTCGCTGGGTTTCGGCGGGATCGCGACGGTCTCGGGCCAGCAACTCCCGCTCAAGATCGCCGAGACCGAACCCTCGGGCACCGTCGTGGTGACCGATTCCACGGAGATCCGCATCAGCGAGCGGCCCGCGGAGGAGATCGCGGCCCCCGAGGCGGCCGGCGCCGAGACCCCGAGTGTCACCTACGAGGATATCGGCGGCCTCGACGAGGAACTCGAGCAGGTCCGGGAGATGATCGAACTCCCGATGCGCCACCCGGAGCTGTTCCAGCAGCTCGGCATCGAGCCCCCGAAGGGTGTCCTCCTCCACGGCCCGCCCGGCACCGGGAAGACGCTGATCGCGAAGGCCGTCGCGAACGAGATCGACGCCCACTTCCAGACCATCTCCGGGCCGGAGATCATGTCGAAGTACTACGGGGAAAGCGAGGAGCAACTCCGCGAGGTCTTCGAGGAGGCAGAAGAGGCCTCACCCGCGGTCATCTTCATCGACGAGATCGACTCCATCGCGCCCAAGCGGGGCGAGACCAGCGGCGACGTCGAGCGACGGGTCGTCGCCCAGCTCCTCTCGCTGATGGACGGCCTCGAGGAGCGCGGCGACGTGGTCGTCATCGCGGCGACCAACCGGGTCGACGCCATCGACCCGGCGCTCCGGCGCGGCGGCCGGTTCGACCGCGAGATCGAGATCGGCGTGCCCGACAAGGGTGGCCGAAAGGAGATCTTCCAGGTCCACACACGCGGGATGCCCCTCACCGACGACATCGATCTCGAGGAGTTCGCCGAGGCGACCCATGGCTACGTGGGTGCGGACATCGAGCAGCTCGCGAAGGAAGCAGCGATGAACGCCCTCCGGCGCATCCGGCCCAAGATCGACCTCGAAGCCGACGAGATCGACGCCGAGATCTTAGAGGAGCTGACGGTCCGCGAGTCGGACTTCAAGGAGGCGATGAAGGGCATCACCCCCTCCGGGATGCGGGAGGTGTTCATCGAGGTCCCGGACGTTTCCTGGCGGGACGTCGGCGGGCTCGAAGGCACCAAAGAGCGCCTGCGCGAGACCGTGCAGTGGCCCCTGGAGTATCCCGAGGTCTTCGAGTCGATGGACCTCGAGTCCCCGCGAGGAGTGTTGCTCTACGGCCCGCCCGGGACCGGCAAGACGCTCCTCGCCAAGGCCGTCGCCAACGAGGCCCAGAGCAACTTCATCTCCGTGAAGGGCCCCGAACTACTCAATAAATACGTCGGGGAGTCCGAGAAGGGCATCCGGGAGGTGTTCCAGAAGGCCCGCCAGAACGCCCCCACGGTCATCTTCTTCGACGAAATCGATTCCATCGCAGGCGAGCGCGGCCGGCACATGGGCGATTCCGGCGTGGGCGAACGGGTCGTCTCACAGCTGTTGAGCGAGCTCGACGGTATCGAGGCTCTCGAGGACGTGGTCGTGGTCGCCACCACGAACCGACCCGACCTGATCGATCCCGCGCTCCTGCGGCCCGGCCGACTCGACCGTCACGTCCACGTCCCCATCCCGGACGAAGAGGCCCGTCGGGCCATCTTCGAGGTCCACACGCGGAACAAGCCCCTGGCCGAGGGCGTCGACCTGGACGACCTGGCCGCCCGGACCGAGAACTACGTCGGCGCGGACATCGAGGCCATCGCTCGCGAGGCGACGATGCAGGCTACCCGCGAGTTCATCAACAGCGTCGACCCCGAGGAGGCCGCCGACAGCGTCGGCAACGTCCGGGTGACCGCGGAGCATTTCGAGCAGGCCCTCGATGAGGTCACGCCGACCATCGACGAGGAAGTCAAGGAGCGCTACGAGCACGTCGAGGAGCGCTTCAAGAAGGCCAGGACCGGCACGGAAACCGAAGAAGACGAGATGTTCGGCCGAACGTTCCAGTAGAGACGGCTGTTCCCCCCTTGCAGAAAAGATAGTCGGCCGTGCGGGTCAGAAGGGAGGGGCGGCCACCGGCTACAGACACGAGAGCCAGCGCTTCGGTTCAGAAACTCCATGTTGCGGGTTCTGGTGGGCACCCGTTACCGTCTGAAACGGCCATCCGCCAGTCGACCACCGACCGACTCGGTGTTTGCAGGTCCGGGGCCGCGAGGTGGGTGTCGCCACCCGCGAGTCCAAAACATGTAGGCAGCGGGCGCGCACAATATCCGAGAACCCCGCGAGCGGCGGCTGGAACCGGCCGTGATGGAACCTACTCTAACTTCTCCGCTGCATCGCGGTCGAGCAGCGGGACCGCGTTCTCGGTCGGCAGGTGGACGACGTCGTCCGATTTGAGGTCGTAGGCCCGTTCGTCGACGCCGAAAATCTCGCCGACGTCCTCCGTGACCCGGACCTTCGTCCGCTCGATCGACGAGTTCTCGTCGCCACCGTCACCGGTCACGTCCTGATCCGTGTCCTCCTCCTCGGGTGGGTCCTCGGCCGGCGGCTCGGAGTCGATTCTCGCGGTTGCAGCCGGGCCGTCCTCACCCTGTGGCGCTGCCTGACTCGCCGGGGGTGGGTCCGGTGCGGCGGCCGGCTCCGAGGCGGGGTCCTCGTCTCCGCCTTCAGGGGCCCGGTCACCGGAAAGCGTCTCCAGCACGCGGGCCTTGTTCTCCTCGATTCGGTCGACGAGCGCGTCGTATAGGTCCTGTTCCTCGGCAGTCAGCCCGGCCTGGTCGTCCGGCATCCCGGCGGCGGCGAGGCTCGCCCGCTTGACCAGTTTGCCGATGCGACGCTCGTAAATCGCCTCCGCGACCTGCTCGGCGGTCTCGATCTCATCGCTCAACTCGGTGACTTCCTGGGACCGGAACGGGTCAGCGGCCTCCTCGGCTGCCCGGCGACGCTCCTCGCGGAGGGACTCGATGTAGCGAGCCACGTCGGCGTAAAAGGAGTCCCGCAGCTCCTGTAGCCCTTCCGTGGCTCGCTCGCGAGTCTGGACGGTTCGAAGTTCCTCTAGGTCCATCATCCCTCCCGGGCTTTCTCGGCCCAGCCGCGGGCCATCAGGAAGATGCCCGCGTATTCGGGTACCGTGGTATTGCCCGCGCCGACACTAAGGCTTTCCCCGTCGAGTTCCACGGTCCGCTCCGCCTCGACCTCGACCGCGATCTCGTGGCCGCGGAACGTGTCCGGGATGGCGTCCACGAGCGGGTCGAACTCCTGGATTTCGTCGGGCTCGAGGGTCACCACACGGAGCCCGCTGCCCCCATGGAGCGAGCCGGGCAACCGGATCAACCGGTGGGTGTCGGTCGTGACCGGCTCGTCGATGGGCGAGGCGTCGTCGCGAACGGTTTCCTCGATGAGCGCCCTCACGACCGGGAGGAAGGCTGGATGGACGTCGACGTTGCCCGCCCGGACCGCCTCGGTGTTCGACTCGACGACCGTCAGGATTGCCCGGGCGTTCTTCTCGCCGACCCCGTCGATTGCCTGTAGCCGCTCCAGGGCTGTCTCCTCCTCCATCGCCAACAGTTCCTCGGCGAAATCCTGGACGTGGGAGACCACGCGACGGCCCCAGCCGCCGTCCGTGGGGAGCGTTCGCCGGGTGGTCGGGGTCTTCCGGCCGCGACCACCCACCGCCCGCTCGCGGACGAGTGCTTCGAGGGTGACGTCGTTCCCGCGCACGTAATCGACGATCTCGCGACGCTGCTCGCGGTCGAGTGCCTGGACGCGGTCGTCCCGCACGTGGACGTGATAGCCCCGACCGCCGGAGAAGGCGATCTGCATGTCCTCGAAGCCGAAATCCGTCTCGAGGAGGTCCAGCAGTTTGCAGAGGGCCCCCTTGCACGTCGCGAGCATCTCGGCGTAAGAATCCTCCCGAGGATCGACGCTCGGGAGATGGTCGGCGTCGAGGTCGAAGATCAGATCGGAGCCGCGCCAGCCCTTCTCGGCCATGCTGCGAGCGCTCGGGTCCTCGTAATACCCGGCCGAGAAGTAGACGTGCCGGGGTCGCTCGCGGATCAGGAACTCGCCGACGTCCCCGAGGTCGTGGGTCGAGCGATGGCGAACCATGGTAGTGTCGGGCCCCTCGGTCCAGGGGATATAGCCCCACTCGCGGGCCGACGCCTCGGGCGGGACCGCCGGGGGCGAGCGACGATAGTAGTCGCGGAACCGCCCCCGGAGGTACGCCCGGGTTCGCTCCTCCATCGGCATCGCCGTACGCGAGCCGCGGGGTAAAAGGGTTCGGGCTCGCCGCCCCGACCGTCCTGTTCCAGGCCTACCGTCGGAGAATCTCCGAGAGCCGGTCGAGCAGCCGGTCCTCGTCGCCCAGGCGGAGGTAGTAGGCGTCCGCGCCGTCCTCGTAGTAGTTGTCTATCTGCCGGACGACGGTGAATCCCAGGTGCTCGTAGAAATCCAGGGCGTTCTGATTCGAGACCCGCGCGTGACAGGAGACTTTGCCGACGTCCTCGGCCACCGAGCCGACCAGCCGCTCCCCGAAGCCTTCCCCGCGGTACTGCGGATGGATGCCGAGAAAGAGGATGTAGCCGTCGCGGCGGGCCGCCGCGAAGCCGACCAACGTGTCGCCGTCGAAGTAGGCGTGTACGGTCGCCCGCCGATAGGCGTCGGCGAAAAAGCCCCACCGCTGTTTGAGCAGTCCCTCCTCTTTCCGGATCTGCTCTTTGAGGTCCCAGGCCACCTGGAGGTAGTCGTCCTCGCCCGGCGGAACCACCTCCGTTTCGACGGTGACGCTCACTACCGTTTGCTATCCAGTCGCGAAATATAATACCACCGTCCGTTCCAGAGATGACTGGGTACTTGGCCTTCGGCAACGAAGCAGGAAGTATGCAGGGCGGAAGGTTCGGACCGGGGGGAGACCACCGATGAGCGGGTCCTTCGAGCTCAAGGAACACACGGCGGACGTGGCCGTCGAGGCGACGGGGCCGAGCCTCGGGGCGGTCTTCGCGCAGGTCGCGGACGGGATGGCCGCCGCGATGGCCGACGAGATGCCGGAGACTGGCGACCGCTTCGCGTTCGAGGAGCGGGCAGAAAGCCGCGAGGCCCTCCTCTTTGATTTCCTCGACCGGCTGATCTACGAGCGGGACGTCAGGGAGGTCCTGCCAGTCGACCACGACGTGGAGGTGTCCCGGGACGACGGCGTGTGGATTGCCAGGGGGTCGGCACGCGGGATTCCGCTAGCTGACGTCGTGGCCAGGGATCTCAAAGCGGTGACCTACGCCCAGATGGACCTCAGCGAAACGCCCGACGGGTGGCACGCCTACGTGGTCTTCGACGTCTGAACCCGTCAACTCTCGGGGCGACCGGCCGGACACCTGATCTGGAATCCCCGCTGGCGGAGCCAAAGGTATTCTAGACTGGCGACCCAACGTCCGTCCATGAAAACATTCGAGGCCGAACACGCCACCCTTCAGGAGGTCGACGAGTACACGTGGGAGATCGAACCACACGACGGCATGCGGGTGCCCGCCCGGGTCTACGCCAGCGAGTCACTGCTCGAGGAGATCGCCGACGACCTGACCCTGAAACAGATACAGAACGTCGCCCACCTGCCAGGCATCCAGTCGCCCGCGATCTGTATGCCCGACGGCCACCAGGGCTACGGGTTCCCGGTCGGCGGCGTCGCGGCGATCGACACCCAGGACGGCGTCATCAGCCCCGGGGGCGTCGGCTACGACATCAACTGCGGGGTCCGGATGCTCACGACGAACCTGACATACGAGGACCTCCAGGGCGTCGAGGAGGAACTCGTCGACGCACTCTTCGAGGCGATTCCGTCCGGGCTCGGCGGTGGCGGCGTGGTGCAAGGGACCACCGCAACCATCGAGGCCATCCTGGACCGTGGCATGCGGTGGGCGCTGGAGGAGGAGTACGCCGTCGAGGACGACCTCGAACACTGCGAGGACAACGGCTTTCGCGAGGAGGCGGACTCCGCAGCAGTCTCCGAGGAGGCCAAGAATCGCGGGCGAAAACAGATCGGCAGCCTGGGGAGCGGGAACCACTTCCTCGAGGTCCAGCGCGTGACCGACGTCTACCGGGAGGACGTAGCGACCGCCTACGGCCTCGAACCCGACCAAATCGTGGTGCTCATCCACTGCGGCTCGCGCGGGCTCGGCCACCAGGTCTGTACCGATTACCTCCGCAAGATCGAGAAACGCCACGGCGACCTGCTCGATCAGCTCCCGGACAAGGAACTCGCCGCCGCCCCGGCAGGCAGCGAACTGGCCGAGCAGTACTATCGCGCCATGAACGCCGCGATCAATTTCGCGTGGGTCAATCGACAGCTCATCACCTACCAGACCCGGCAGGTGTTCGAAGACGTCTTCGACACCGAGTGGCAGGCCCTCGGGATGGAACTCCTCTACGACGTGGCCCACAATATCGCGAAGAAGGAGACCCACGATGTCGAGGGCGAAACGAAAGAGCTCTTCGTCCACCGGAAGGGCGCTACCCGGGCGTTCCCCGCGGGACACCCCGAGATCCCGGATGCCTACCAGACCGTGGGTCAGCCGGTGATCATCCCGGGGTCAATGGGGGCGGGGAGCTACGTCCTGCGCGGTGGCGAGAACTCCATGGAGCGGTCCTTCGGCTCCACGGCCCACGGGGCGGGCCGGCTCATGAGCCGGACCCAGGCGAAAAACGAGTACTGGGGTGGCGACGTCCAGGACGAGCTCCGAGAACAGAGCCAGATCTACGTCAAGGCCCAGAGCGGCGCGACCATCGCTGAGGAAGCGCCGGGGGTCTACAAGGACGTCGACGAGGTCGTGCGGGTCTCGGACGCGCTGGGCATCGGCGATCGGGTCGCTCGGACCTATCCGGTCGTGAACATCAAGGGATAGGCCGGACGGTTCCGCGCAGGCACCGCGAGGAGTGGAGACGGAACCGCCCACCAGACGGAAGAATTTTGCCGCCGTCGGGGGAGGTTGGCATATGATCGACGAGACCGCCGAGGAGATCCGGGAGATGCGGACCCACAGCTCCTCGGTCGTCGCGGTGAAAGCCGCGCAGGCGCTCGCGGACCTGCTCGACGGCGAGTTCCCCAGCGTCGAGGAGTACCTCCGCGCCCTCGAGCGCAACAGCACCGCGCTCCGGCGGGCCAATCCCTCCCACGCGTCGCTCGTCACGACCCAACGGGAGATCGTCGAGACCGTCCGCGACGCGGAGCCGGACACCGTCGACGAGGCCAAAGCCCGGACCGAGGGCATCATCGAGGAGGTGGTCTCGGACATCGAGAACGCCAAGCATCGCGCGGCGGAGAACACCGCGACGGAACTCAGCGACGGCCAGACCATCCTCACCCACGACTACTCGACGACCGTCCTCGAGGCCCTGGAGGCGGCGGCCCGAGACGGCACGCACCTCGCCGTCTACGTCACCGAGGCCCGGCCCCGACACCTGGGCCGCAAGACGGCCCGCGTGCTCGGCGAAATCGACCGCATCGAGACCACGCTGATCGTCGACAGCGCGGCCGGTCATTACCTCGCGGAGACGGACGAGGTACTGGTGGGCATGGACTGCATCGTCGACGACACCCTCTACAACCGGATCGGGACCTATCCGATCGCGGCTACGGCTGCGGACCGGGACGTCCCGGTGACAGTCAGCGGGTCGAGTGCCAAGATCGTCGACGGGGCCTTCCGCTTCGAGAACGACTTCCGGACCGCAAGCGAGGTGATTCGGGAGCCGCCGGAGGGCTTCGACGTCGGCAACCCCGCCTACGACGCGACGCCAGCCCGGTTACTCGATCGGGTGGTCACCGACGAAGGCGTCACGGAACTCTAGGTGACCAGGGGCGAACAGACAGCACGTGGGCGGGTGATCTCCGGGGCGGCGTACTGTCTCTCGCCTCGACCGACCCCGGGCACGTCGTCAGGTCACGTGGCGGGTTGGTCCGGTCCTCGCTGAAAAACGCTCGCCCACAACCGTGGCTGGCGACCAGGCACCTGCTGGGTCGGCGATGACACCGCGAGCGCATACCGGCCAGGTGAAAGAGTACCCGATGTCGGTATCCGCCAGCGGGCACAATGGTTTTTGCCTAGCCCATCGATGGCCGGCGCATGGCGCTTCCGCCGCCCGCCGAGTGGGGACCCGCGATCCTCGAGAGCGGGTGGGCCTACGCGATCCTCGCGCTGGTCGCGAGCTATTACCTCGGCAAAGTCCTCGTGCGGGTGCTCGGGCGGCGCGTCGCCCGCAGATTCGAGCGACCCAGCGTCACTCGCACGGTCCTCCGCGTGATCCGCACGGGGGCACTGGTGGTCGGCGTGCTCGTGGCGATGCGACTGATCGGCGTGCCGATCACCAACATCGCCCTCTCGGTGACGGTGTTCTCGGCCGTGCTGGGCCTCGTTCTCGCGCCCATCATCGGCAGCGTGATCAACGGCCTGTTCGTCCTGGCCGATCATCCCTACGAGATCGGTGACATGATCGAGCTGACCGACACCGGGCAGCGCGGCTTCGTCGAGGACATGACCCTGCGGTACACCAAGATCTTCACGCTCGAGAATACCTTCCTCGTGATCCCGAACTCCACGATCCGCGAGCGGGACGTCATCAACTACTCGGCCGAGGACGAGCGCACCCGACTCGAGATGACGGCGGGTGTCACCTACGAGGGGAACCTCCAGGAGGCCAGACAGATTATGGAGGACGGGGCAGCCGAAGTCCCGCAGGTCATCAGCGGCGGGCCCGACATCCGGATCGGCAGCGCGCGGTACCCAGCCGCCCCAACCTGCCAGATCGAGGCGTTCGGCGACCACGGGATCACGCTGACTCTTCGGTACTGGGCGACCCAGCCCTATCGCCTTTCGGCGATCAGTTCCGCCGTCCACGAGCGAGTCTGGGACCGCCTCGAGGCCGCGCCCGACGTCGAGATCGCGTACCCCCACCAGCATCACGTCTTCGACGAGACGAGCGGGACCGCACGCGTCGACCTCGAGGGCGAAAGGCGGTCCTGAGCGGTCCCCGAGCGGTCAGACGGTCCTGACGGTGCAATCGAGTTCCCGCTTGAGGAAGTCCTCGATGTTCGGGTCACCGAGCAATCGCCGCAACGACCGCCGCCACCGGCTGACCTGCTTGCCGCCGATGACGACGATATCGGCGTCTTCGGCCGCGATCTCGTCGAGGATCGCCTGTTCGACCATGAACCCGCGGCGCACCACGTACCGCGTCCGGGGCAGCCGCCCGAACGACCGCTCGACGGCCCGTTTCAGATCCGTTCTGGTGACCCGCCGCGATTCCTGGTAGAGATTCACGTGCAGGACCGTGATATCGGCCGATTCCTCCTCGGCGATCCCGATCGCGGACTCCAGGGTCGCCCGGGAGTGCCGGGTGAGCGGATACCGCACCGGGACGACCAGACGCGTCATGCCTGACAGAAGCCGGGGACGGGACCTAAGTCATTCGTCCTGGGAAGACGACTCGCGGTCTCTCGCCCCGCCCCCGACCGAGGAAGGCGGGCCCCTGCACGGCTTGGTCTCCTGGCCCCACCCAAGAAGGCATGACCCTGCACGGCTTGGTCTCCTGGCCCCACCCAAGAAGACATGACCCTGCACGGCTTGGTCCCTTGGCCCCTCCCGAGAAGCCAGGACCTGCACAGCTCAGTCCCCCCGCTCCCGGGAGATCCGGCCTTCCAGGGCCGGGTCGATCCCCTGGGCCCGCGCGTAGTCGGCCAGGACCTCGTACTGCACGTCGAGCTGGCCGACCCGGTGAGACTCCTCGAGAGCCGGGAACTCGTCGTCGCTGTAAAAGAGGTAATCGGTCGTCGCCAGCGTGTACTCTCGGTCGGGATCGACCGCCTCGCCCGCGACGCGCGCCTCGCGGACTCGGCCAGCGGCCTCGTCCCAGACGATCTCGATGCCACTGACGTGGGCGTGCCACCATTCCGGTTCGGCGAAGCCGAGACCCCCGCCGTCGGCGCCCGAGAGCACGTCCAGCAGTTCCGCACCCGAGAGGGCAGCCACGCTCACCGGTTCCTCGAACGGGACGACGCTCACCAGGTCCGCGACGGTCACCGGGCCCGCCAGTGGCGGCCCGTTGCGGACCCCGCCGCTGTTCTGCAGGCCCACGTCCGCCTGGGCCACGTGCCGGTACGCGTCGGCAACGAAGTTGCCGATCCGGCTCTCGCCCCTGAAAACGCGGGTTTCTGTGCGTTCGATCGGCTCGGAGACGTGGGCGACGACCTCGTCCAACCCCGTCGCCCGCTGCCTGGCCCGGAGTTCGTCGGCGACGGCCTCGACAACTGGTGCGTCGGCAACCTCGTGCCGCGTGACGGTCCCCTCCGGGATGGTGATTTCCAGGAGGACCTCGCCGCCGGAGCCGGGCCGGGTGAGCACCGTCCCGTCGAGGCGCTCGACCCGTTCGCTCGGGATGTGACCCCCGAGCACGGCATCGACATCCACGCTCGTCGCGAGGGTCTCGTCCCGCCGGCCCAGATGCGAGAGCCCGACGACGTAATCGACGCCCGCCTCGCGGAGCCCCTCGACGGCCTCCTGGGCGAAAGCGATGGGGTCCCCGACCGAGAGGTCGCCCGCGGCCGGATTCAGCGAGGGGGTGGCGTCGTCGAGCACGCCGAAGACCCCGACCCGCTCGTCCCCACGCGCGAGGACGGTCCAGGCTTCGACGCCGGCCCCGGCGCCAAACCGCTCTCCATCGATGTAGGCATTGCTCGAGACCCACGTTTGGGGCGAGTCCCGGACGATGTCGCGGGTGGCCTCGGGTCCGTAGTCGAAGTCGTGGTTCCCGAAGGTCTCGACGTCGGGGCGGACCGCGTCGTAGAGGACCAGGGCCTGTCGGCCCGATGACACCAGCGAGAGGACGCCCGGAGCGGTGTTATCCCCAGAGCCCATGACGATCGGCTCCGGACCGGCGTCCTGGCGGACCGCCCGGATCGCCCCTGCCACGCGGGCCGCCTGGGTCGGGTCGTCGTAGACGTTCTCCAGGTCCGAATAGTGGAGGAGGCGGACGGACACGCGAGGCGGTTCACCCGGCCACGGGATAGGTGCTTCGTCCGCCGACGCGCCGCTGGCCCGGGCCGCCGATCCGGCCGGCACGAAAGCTTATGCCCCGGCCCCCCGTGGTAACGGGTTACATGGGGACGGCTGTCTCTCCCCCGACCGATCGGGCCCGGTCGATCTTCGACGAGCTGGGATACGACGTCGCCGGCGACGGGCCCACGTTCAGTGCCACCCGGGAGTGGAAACAGGTGACCGTGAGCGCGGTGACCGAGGAGATTACGACACCCACGACGAGCGGCTATCGATGCTTCGTGACGTGGGCCGAGGCCCTCGATACGGTCGCAGCACGGCTGGAGGCACTCGATCTCGACGCGGACTGGGCGCTCATCGGGGTCGAGCGGGACGGGAGCTACGAGGTAGCCAGGACGCCGTCGGGGTGACCGGCTGCGGGTTGCTCGCTCCGGCCGACCGAGAGTGCTTAAGGGCTGGATACCCGAGTATCAGTTATGTTCGTGGGCCACGCGGCCGTAGCGTTCGCCCTCGTGGGCCTCGGCGCGCGGGCGCTCGGGGTTCCTCGAGCGAAGGCGGTACGCGTGGCCGGCTTTGCAGCCGTCGTCGCGGTCCTCCCCGACGTCGACATGCTCTACGCACTCGTCGGGTTCGCCTCCGCCGGGTCCCTCGACCCCTTCGCCGTGGCGGAGAGCTTCTGGGCGGCCTCGACCGTGGCTCACCGGTCGGTGACACACTCCCTGGTCATCGCCCTCCCCGCAGCCGGGAGCATCGGCCTCGTCGCGGCCAGAGGACGAGAGAGGCTGGCCGGGCTCGGGCTCTTGGCCGCCATCGCGGTGGCCGTCGGGCTGCTGGCGGGCCCGGCCGTCTGGGTCGGTGCGGTGGCTTTCCTCGGTGGCGCCGCCGTGCTGGGCGCCCTCGCTGCTCGGGTCGCGATCGACCCCTGGGCCGCCACCATCGCGGCAACCGTCGCGCTGCTCTCCCACCCATTTGGAGACCTGTTCACGGGGACACCCCCGTGGCTGGCCTATCCCGTCGACGCCCATCTCGTCGGCGACCGGGTGGCGCTCGCGTCCGATCCCACCCTCCATCTGCTTGGCGCGTTCTTCCTCGAGCTGGCGGCCATCTGGCTCGGGGTCTACGCGTTCCACCGGCTCCGGGAGGAGCGACTCGCGAGTTACCTGCGCCCCCACGCGGTCCTCGGGGGCGTGTATGCCCTCGCCGTCCTGGTCCTCCCGGCGCCGACGCTCGATGTCTCCTACCACTTCGTCTTCAGCGTGACCGCGGTCGGGTTCGTCGGCGCCCTGCCGGAGGGGTGGGCGGTCCTGGAGCGGACGCGGCGGATGCCCCAGCGCTCCTGGCGGCCGGCCCTTCGAGGCCTCCTCGGGGAGGCACCCCCATACGGGCGTGAGGCGCCAACTCACACGGGACGTGAAGCTAGCCTGGCCCGAACTCGGGTCCTGACCGGGCTCGCAGCAATCACCGTCGCCGGGGTGGCCTATGCGGTCGGGTACGTGTTGATCGGCCTGTGAGCACACATCCGAAACGGACCCGAGGAGCCAAGTTTTGTATCCGTCGGCACGAAGGAGGAGTATGGCACGGAGCGGGGAACTCGACGCGCTGCTGTACGACGCCCGGCTCAACGCGGTGCTGAGCTGGGCGCTCGTGGGGTTCCTGGCGCTGGTGGGTCTCGAAAGCCTGCTGGACGCCGACTGGGTGTGGGTCGTGGTGACCACCGCGGTGGTGATCCTCGGAGTCGTCCCGGCCGTGGCCTACCGGGATCCCAAGGTGATGTTGCCCTGGGAAGTGCTCGTCCTGGTGGCACTGCCGCTGCTGGGGCGGGGCCTCTTCGCCGACGGGCTCGTCGCCGACGTGACCGCGTATCTTTCGGTTGCGGCCGTGGCCCTGGTGATCGCGGTGGAACTCGACGTCTTCACCCCGGTGCGGATGACGACCTGGTTTGCGGTCTTCTTCGTCGGGATCGCGACGATGGCCGCCGCGGGCGGGTGGGCCGTCATCCAGTGGCTCTCGGATATCTATCTCGGCACGACGCTGGTATACCCGACGCCTCCACCGGTCCCGGAGGCGGTCGACCAGGCGGCCCTGGAGGCGCTGATGTGGGACTTCGTCGCCGCGACCATCGCCGGACTCCTGGCCGGGGTCGTGTTCGCGATCTACTTCCGGGAACGGGCGGACACCCGGATGCGGCTGCCCGACGGGGTGGAGGAGCACCTCGAATGAAGTTGCGGGTCAGACTCGGGATCGCCGAGCGGCGCCAGCGCCAGCTCAGCCGGTTCTTCCAGCTCTCCCTCGTGGGCTTCCTCTTCGTCGGACTCTACGAGACCGACCTGGGCGTGACGGTCAACGCCGGGGTGGCTCTCGCCATCACCACCCTGCCGGCGGTCCTCGAACGGGACTATCAGATCCCGATGGACGCCGGCCTCACCCTCTGGATCACGGGCGCGGTGTTCCTCCACGCGCTGGGCACGGTGGGGCTGCCCGGCATGGAGGCCAGTTTCTACCAGGCAGTCTGGTGGTGGGACCACCTCACCCACGCGCTGTCGGCCTCGATCGTGGCCGGCGCCGGCTATGCGACCGCGCGAGCCCTCGACGAGCACCTGGAGGAGCTCTATTTTCCGCCCGCGTTCACGTTCGTCTTCCTGCTCATGCTGACCATCGCCTTCGGCGTCGCGTGGGAGGTCCTGGAGTTCGCCCTCAGCGAGCTTTCCGGGGCGGTGGGCGCACCGCCGGCCCTCACGCAGTACGGCGTCGGCGACACCCTCCTGGATCTTCTTTTCGACGCTGCCGGGGCGGTCGTCGTCGCGACCTGGGGAACCGCCCACCTGGCTGGCGTGACCGAGGCCCTCCAGATGCGACTCGACGGTAGTTGAGGCTGACGCAGCCGCCGGAGCCGACAGCACTTGAGGCCGAAACGGCCGCGGGAGTCTCGAGCACGTCAGGCCGACACGGTCGCTGGTCTCGACGGTCGTCTGATACCCCCTCCCCGACATCGCTAGTCTCGACGATAGTTGTATGCAGTCCCGAGCCCCCAGGCCTGCGCGCTCACGCGCGCAATATAATTAGTGGACAGGAACGCGGCCCAGGTATCGCAGAGCCCCGGATGGGCTTACTCCCCGGCCGACGGCGAGGCCACCCCGGACGGACTGGGCTGACCGGTCGCGGCCTCGTCCGTGTAGTAGATCTGCCAGCCGGTCAGGCCCATCCCGATGAGCACGAGCGGGGAGAGGAAACCGAAGAAGTAGTACGGGGCGTAGGATAGCACCGGGACGCCAAGGGCACTCGCCATGTACACGCCCCCGGAGCCCCAGGGCACGAAGGCCGAGGTGGTCGTCCCGGCTGCCTCGACCGCCCGCGAGAGGTTCCGGCTTTCCAGTTCGTACTCGTCGTAGAGGTTCCGAAGCGACATCCCCGGAACGACGATGGCCATGTACTGCTCGGCCGCGAGCACGTTCATGGCGAACGTGCCGGCCGCGGTTCCGGTCGTGACGCCCGCGACGCTGCTGACCGCCTCCCCGATGTAGTGAGCGATGGCGGCGAGCACGCCGGTCGCCTCCAGGATGCCACCCAGCGAGAGCGCCGCGACGACGATGCTGACGACCCAGATCGAACCCGAGAGGCCGCCGCTCGCCAGGAGGTCGTTGACGAGCGTGACGCCGGTCTCGGGGCCCGTGCCGTAGTGGACCACGCTCCAGGCCTTCGAAAACGAGAGTCCCTGGACCAGCGTGCTCACGCCGACCCCGGCGAAGATGCCCGCACCGAGGGACGGCAGCGCCGGATAGCCGTAGATCGCCAGCGCGAACGTCAGCACCAGCGGGAGCAGGGTGAGCGGTGAGATGGTGTACGTGTTCGCCAGGGCGCCCTGGATCTCGACGATACGATCCGCCGGGATGGCCCCGCCGGCCTGCAACCCCAAGATCACGAAACCAACGAGCGAGAGCGCAAAGGCGAGCAGCGTCCCCGGGCGCATCGCACGCACGTGGTCCATGAGTTCGGTGTTCGTGACCGCCGCCGCCAGATTCGTGGTGTCCGAGAGCGGCGAGTTCTTATCGCCCGTGTAAGCCCCCGAGAGCACTGCACCGGCCGTCATCGGCGCCGGGATGCCGAGCCCGGAGCCGATACCCACGAAGGCGACACCCATCGTGCCGGCAGTCGTCCACGAGGACCCGATAGCGAAGGAGACCACCGCGGCCAGCACCGTCGTGAACGGGAGGAAGATGACCGGGTCGAGGAACTCGAGCCCGTAGTACATCAGCGACGGGATGGTTCCGGCGCTCACCCACGCGGCGATCAGCATGTAGATCACGAACAGGATGAGGATGGCCTGCAGCCCCATGAGGATGCTCCGACTGATCCCCTCGTAGAGGTCACTCCAGGCGTAACCGAAGTGATAGCGACCGAGCAGCCCCGCGAAGACGATGCCCCAGAGCAACGGCATCTGGGGGTCGAGATCGAGCACCGCGATCCCGAGGGAGAGAAAGCCGATCATTGCCAGGACCGGGACCAGCGCCTCCACGAGCGAGGGGCGCCGCTCCCGGTCGATGTCGTCGTACAAGCGCGGCTCGAAATCGAGTACCGGCATCTACCCACCCTTCCGGGCCCTCGCAGGTATGTATGCTACGCCATGATATTGTCGGGATTTAAGGGCCCATGCGGCAAGATTTTCCACCAAAAGAAAACAGACACGTTGTCACGGATTGCGGTAGCAGTACCCAAGCCCCGTGTTCCTCGTACCGGCTCCTTCGGCGTGCAGAACAGGTGCAGCGCCGGTTAGCGCAGGTCCAGCTGGATCGGGCCGTCGCCGCACAGTCGTTACGAGCGTTTGATACGTTCGAGATGGCCGACCAGCCGGCATTACCTATCATTGATGATATAATTAAAGCTTTACCCCTCTCGCCCGGTCACTTAGGTAGGCCGACACAATGGTATTCAAGAAGATCAAACTCACGGGAACCAGTCCGGACAGCTTCGAAGCCGCCGCGGATGACGCCGTCGACCGTGCCGAGCAGACCCTCGACAACGTGATGTGGGCGGAGGTCACCGAGATGGGGGTCGAAGTGGCGACCGCCGACGGACGGGAGTACCAGGTAGAACTCGAGGTCGCCTTCGAACTCGAGGACGCCGGCGGCGAGTAGACAAATCGGCAGCGAGGAGCCCAACCCGCGGCGAGTAGAC
>Ga0207797_1000594_pt1 | contig 27883 bp, 25 predicted proteins | sample PRCRCaboRojoPR_6_FD_187275 | JGI IMG/M metagenome (GOLD analysis project Ga0207797, IMG submission 187275) | Marine sediment microbial community from Cabo Rojo, Puerto Rico - PR CR 10% Liquid 1 (SPAdes) | ecosystem: Environmental > Aquatic > Marine > Coastal > Sediment | place: Cabo Rojo, Puerto... | reverse complement strand
ACATGCTCAAGAACGCCGGCGAGAACAACTACAAGATGATCCTCCGGAAGTTCCCCCACCACGTCCTGCGCGAGAACAAGCAGGCGACCGGGGCCGGGGCCGACCGCGTCTCCGACGGGATGCGCCAGTCGTTCGGCAAGATCGTCGGGACCGCCGCCCGCGTCCGGAAGGGCGACCGGATCTTCACCGCCTGGTCCAGCGTCGAGGACGCCGACCACGTCAAGGAGGCGTTCCGCCGCGCCTACAACAAGATGTCGCCGCCCGCCCGGATCGTCGTCGAGCGCGGCGAGGAGAAGCTCATCGCCTGATCGGGCGCCCCTTTTTCCCGCTCCCTCCCGATTCGTCCACATGATCACGCTCGCGGTCGTCAACCGCGCGGAGACGTACGAGCGAATCGCGGCGCCGCTCGGGGAGCGGGGGATCGAACTCGAACACGTCCCCGCGACGGAACGGACGTTCCCGCTGTCCGGCGACGCGGCGGCAGGGATCGGGGCCGACTCGATCGACGTCGGCTTCGTGTACCCCGGCCGGCTCATGGAGGGTGCCGTCCTCGACGCCGCTCTCGACGTCCCGTGGGTGAACGGCCGGGACGCGGTGCTGACCTCGCGCAACAAGGCCGGCGTCATCGCCCGCCTGGATCGGGCCGACATTCCGGTTCCGGAGACCGTCATGCTCTCGTCGCCCGTCGAGGAGGACGAGATACTCGAGGCTGCCGACCGCGTGGGCTACCCGGCGGTCGTCAAACCCAACTCCACGACCCGGGGGACCGGCGTTGCCAGGGCCGCGGACCCGGACTCGCTGCTCGGGATCTGTGACTACCTCGACCTGGTCCACGACTACCGGGCGACCGGGGACAAGTCGTTCCTCCTCCAGGAGTTCCTCCCCGGGGCCAGGGACTACCGGGCGATGGTCCTCGACGGCGAGTACGCCGGGGCGGTCGAGCGTCGATTCGAGGCCCCGGCCGGTGGGGACGGAGGGGCCCCCGACCGCTGGAAGCACAACGTCCATCGCGGCGCCGAGGCGACGGGCGTCGCCCTCGATGACGACCGTCGCGACCTGGTCGAGCGCGTGGCCGACGTGCTCGACATCGATTTCCTCGGCGTCGACCTGCTGGCGACCGACGACCGGACGGTCGTCACGGAGACGAACGCCCGGCCGACCGTCGACGCCGCGACGAAGTACGAACCCGGCTTCTACGACCGACTGGCGGAGCTGATTCGATCGCGGAAGCGGCGATAGAGCGCAGAACGTGGCCGACCGCGACGGGTTCGAGGCGTTCGATTACTCGATCACTCGCTCACTCGATCGTTCGATCACTCGATGTCGATGTCCGCGGAGTCGTCGGTCGTCTCGAGGACCACCTCGAGGACGCCGTTGTTGTAGGTCGCGCTGGCGGAGTGTTCGTCGACGGCGGTCGGCAGGGAGACGTGTTCGTCGTAGCTACGGCGCTCGCCCTCGGCGCGGAGCGTCAGCGCCTTGCCGTCGCACTTGAGCGTGATGTCCTCCTTCTCGACGCCCGGGATGTCGGCGACGACGCGGATCTCGTCGTCGTACTCCTGGACGTCGACGTGGGTGTCGGTGCTGACGCGGGTGCTGCCCCCGGATTCCATCTGCACGTCGAAGTCGCCGCCCATCATCTCGTTCATCATCCGTTCGATCTCGCGGAAGATGTCGTCGAAGGGGTCGTCGCGGTCGTCGCGGCGCATACCCGAGGATAGGGGCGGCGGCCTCCAAAACCCTTCCGACGCCCCGCGTAGCGAGGCCCTCGTCGAACCGTTCGCGTACCCGCCAGTCACCACGGGTCGAACCGGTGACTACAGACGAAGAACGGTACACGACGAGCGGGAACCGAAAACGGTGGTGATGCCCCACCGTTCCCCCAATGAGTTTTCTCCTTTCTTCCCCCAAAGAGCAGGCGTGGGTGGGACGGGCAGGTGGGCCTTGACCTCGCCTGCGTGATCAAACAGACGACCTCAGTAGATACTTCTTGCCGTTGGCGTGCCATGGCACTCATATACGGACCGGGGAGTGCAAACCCTCGCTGGTCGATACGCACTCCCCGCCCCACAGTCGATTCCCCTCGGTTCGTCCGAAATCGACCCCTCCTGGACCAGTCGATGACGTCCTCGAAGGGATGGCAACCGCGCGGCTCGTTCGGACCCTCAGAGGCCGACCCCGAGGGATTCGTTCGTCGTCTCCATGCTCTCTTCGCGGTCGGCCTGGCCGGTGACCGCCCGAAGGGCGTCGACGTTCTCCGGAACCACGTCGGACTCCTGGTGGATCGCCTGGAAGAGGTAGAGGTCCGTCCCCTCCATCGAGATCGACTCCTCCCAGATCGCGTTCTCCCAGATGTCGCCCCGGGGTCGGCCCCGGTCCAGCGCGAACTCCTTGAGCTTGCCCGCGCCGTCGACGTCCATGTGCTCGGGAATCAGGAAGGTGCGCTCCTCGTCGTCAAGGAGGTCCCGGACCTCGTCGGCGCTCGGCGCCGCCTCGAGAGTGACGTTTATCGAGTGCATGTGCATCAGCGTCGCCGGGACCTTCAGCCCGAGCGTGTCGACGTCGAGGTCGGGGAAGATGGTCTTCACGTCCGGTCCGTGGTGGGAGGGCAGCGTGACCGGGTCCGGGAGGATGTCGTTGATCGGGCCGCGACTACTCTGGGCGGGGTCGCCGCCCCGGCGAACCAGCGTCGCGCGCATCTTGTCGATGCCGTACGCCTCCTCGAGGGGGGCAACGAGGCGCGAGAGGCCCGTCGTGTTACAGGAGACGACGCGGACGAGGTCGGCGTCCCGGGCCGCCTCGAAGTTCGACCGGGCGTTGAAGCTCACGTCGACGGCGTCGTGGCTCTCGCCGCCCTGCAGGAGCGCGGGCGTGTCGTACTCCCGGTAGAGTTCGGCGTTCTCGGCGCCGATCCCCGACGGGGTGGCGTCGACCACCGCGTCGCTCTCCTCGATCAGTCCCTCGACGGTGCCGGCGAGGTCGATCCCGGCCTCGTCGAACCGGTCCATCCGATCCTCGATCGCCGCGTACAGGGGGAAGCCGTTCTCGACCGCCGCCTCGGCCTCGAAGTTCGGCCGCGTCTTGGCGACCCCGACGACCTCCATGTCGGGCTGGGCCCTGACCGCGTCGGCGACGCGCTTGCCGATCGTGCCGTAACCGTTGATACCGACCCGTAGCATACCCGGGAATCCCGGGCGGACCCCGATAATCGTTTCGAGGTTCCGCGCCGATCGATCCCCCGGGAACGTGGAGCAGGGGCGTTCAGGGAGGCTTGACGCCCGGAAGGAACCGAAGGATCCGTTCGACGAGCTCCAGGCCGGACCAGAGGACGTCGAAGAGGACGATCGCGACGACCAGGACACCCACCAGGAGGACCACGACCATCGCGAGTTCCGTCAGCGCGGTCGTGGAGGCACGGGCGTCCGCGACGCCGGGGCGATCGATGGAGGGCATCGCGACGGAATTAGACCGTCCGGTCGAGGAGGATCGTTGACGCGTCGCCCTTCTTCCAGACGATCATGAGGCGGTCGCCGTCGTCGATAGCCGTGCCGTTGGCCTCGAGTGTCAGCGTGTCCCCACTCTTGATTTCCGTGGGCCAGTTCGAGGTGTTTTTGAAACCAGGCTCATCGGAACCGGCTTCCCACGCCGTCTCGCCGTCGATAATGACCTCCAGGTGGTCGGCTTTCACCGTGTCCCCACCCTTTACCGTTATCGAGAGGGTACCGGTCCCGGACTCGTTCACGTACTCCGTCGCGTACTTCACGGTCGGTGTTTCCCCCTGGTGCGTCGCCTCCCCTCCGATCCCGAGGACGAAGACGCCGACGCTCGCCGCGAGAACGATGGTGAGTGCCACCATCAACACAACGGCGATGACGGATGAAACGGCCGCATCGTCGGTGGCCGGGTTTCGAACGCGCATTTGATCGAGGTACTCGGGCACCGGTCTTTAGTGCGACGGCCAAATATGCGATAAATGAACTTTCAGGAATACTATCGACCGTCGCGAGCGGGCGGCGCTCGATCGAACGGTCCGAACACGTGGAAAAAAGCTATGCCAAACGAGCACATAGGTATACATGGCCGATGGGGGGATCGGGGTTCCAGCGACCCACCACCGGCCTGCCATGCCTTCCGTTTCTTCGACCACGAGCGCCGTCGGTCGTGGAGGTTCCACGTCGACGCGAACCCATCAGCCGTCCGCATCGCGGGACGAGCGAGGGGACCGATCGGCGACTGACCGACCGGGGACGGGCCCACCAAGGACTCCCGAATATCCCGACCCTCGGCCGAAGAGGCTGCGCTACTCCTCCTCGACGACTTCGATGCCGCGGTTGTTCACGGCTGCCGGATCGAGACCCACCTCCTCGAGGAACTGCTTGTACTCGCGCTCGCACTGCTCGGCGTCCTGCTGGCGGTCCGAGGCGCGGTCGCAGAGCGCGGCGAGGTTCTCGGGGACGTCGTTGGTGTAGACGATCCAGTGGTTGATCAGGTCCGACAGCCGACGGATGGGCGAAGTGAAGTGCCCGTATATCTCGAAGTTCAGCGCGTGGTGGCCCCCGAAGGGATCGTTCATGTACCGGGCGCGCGGCATCACCTTCATGACGGCCCACTGGATCTTGTCCAGCTGGCGTTCGGGGGCCTGTTCGAGCGTCGCGTTGACCGCCTTCCGCGGATCGTCCCAGGCGTCGCCGGGGATCGAAACGCCGTCGAGTTCCTGGATCTCCTGGAGGGCCTCGTCCCACTCCTCGGGACTGGGCTGGGGGTGGACCCGGTACATCGCCTCGACGCCCCGGTTCCACATGAGTTCGTGCGTGACGGCCTTGTTGGCCTTGAGCATGCACTCCTCGATGATCGTGTGGGCGCGGTCCCGCTTGGGGTTGAGCACGAGCGAGCCGTCCTCCTTGCGCTGCTCGTGCATCCGGTCCGCCAGTTGCCAGACGAGTTCGGTCTTCTCCGCGAGGTCGACCTCGGGATCCTCCAGGAGGTCGCCCGCCGTCTCCGGTTCGTCGAGTAGGCGCTCGGCCTGCGTGTAGGTCAGCCGCGCGTCGCTGCGGACGACGGTCTTGTAGATCTCGATGGTCTCGTAGGAGAGCGTCTCCTTGTCGAGGTGCATCTCGACGGTGTGGGCGAGCCGGTCCTCGTTGGGCACGAGGGAACAGACCGTTTCCGCGAGTATCGGCGGCAGCATGTGGACGGTATAGGCCGGGAGGTAGACGGTGTTCGCCCGGCGCTTCGCCGCCTCCCACATCTCGGTGTCCGGGGTAACGTAGTGGGTGACGTCGGCGATGTGGACCCACAGGACGTACTCGTCCTCGCGCTCCTCGATCGAGAGGGCGTCGTCGAAGTCCTGGGCGTCGATCGGGTCGGTCGTCCAGGTGGTCATGTCCCGGAGGTCCTCGCGCTCGTCGATCTCGTCCTGGATCTCCGCCTGGACGTCCTCCGTCCGGCGCTCGGCCTCCGCCATGACTTCCTCGGGGAAGGCGTCGGGGATCTCGAACTTCTCGAACAGCTCCTCGCGCTTGTTCTCCAGGTGACGGGCCATCTCCTCGTCGATCTCGACCGGCCCTTGTCCCTCGGTGGTGCCGGCCTGCGCCTGGGCGTCCTTCGACATGCGGCCGGCTACGGGGGTCGGGAAGGAAAACGTATCGCCGCTACGGAGAGGGTGCCAGTCGCTACGCGTTCACTCCTCGATCGAGCCGTGCTCGTCCTCCACGGTCCGCGCGAAGCGCTCGAAGAACGCGTCCCGATCGACCGACCCCGCGTCGACGTCGACGAGCACGTCCTCCAGTCCGTCACGGGGCTGGTGACAGAGGTCGCGATAACACGGTTTGCAGAGGTACTCGAACTCCTTGTCCCGGCGATCCCACCGGTCGCCGTGCTTGTCGTACTCGCGTGCCGCGGATCGTTCGAGGGTTTCCCCGCACGCGATACAGGTCACTGATCCCCCCTCGTCCCGGGGACGCCACATACCTAGAGCCTCGCGTCGGCGCCACTTAGCACTAATGGGCATTTCGTTGACGGGTGTGGGGCGAACCCATATTTTCCCGGGGCGCGAACCCGGTCCATGCTCGACATCGAGATCGTCCTGTTCGAGGGGTTCGACGAACTCGACGCCGTGGGGCCGTACGAGGTTTTGGAGAACGGCGCCCGGGTCGGCGCGGCCCTGACGGTCGGCCTCGTGACGGTCGAACCGACCGGGACCGTGACCGCGGGTCACGGCCTGCGCGTCGAACCCGACGGCGTCCTCGGGGACCCGGACCTGCTGGTCGTCCCCGGCGGCGGGTGGAGCGACGGCGGCGGCGTCCGCGACGCGGTCGACCGTGGAACGCTCCCGTCGATCGTCGCCGAGGCGCACGAGTCGGGGACGTCGGTGGCCTCGGTGTGTACCGGCGCGATGATCCTCGCGGCCGGCGGCGTCCTCGACGGTCGACCGGCGACGACCCACCGGAGCGCGATCGGCCCGCTCGCTGAGTACACGGAGACGGTCGACGCCCGCGTGGTCGACGACGGCACCGTTCTCACGGCGGGCGGGGTGACCTCGGGGATCGACCTCGCCCTGCACCTGCTGGAGCGGGAGTTCGGCGCCCACGTCGCGGACGAGGTGGCGACGACCCTCGAGTACCGGCCGACGGAGGACGTGGTCGTGACGGGCGGCGGATGACCCGCTGCCGCGTTCGATGGCTCTTTTGCCCGCGTGCGGCAACCGTCCGTCCATGACCGCCGTACTCTTCGACATGGACGGCGTGCTCGTCGACTCGGAGGACTACTGGGTCGAGCGCGAACGCGAGGAGATCTTCCCCGAGGTGGTCGACGACGGCCCGGTGCAACCCGCGGAGATCGCGGGGATGAACTACCGCGAGATCTACGACTACCTGGCGGAACACTACGCGGTGACGGTCGGTCGCGAGACGTTCCTGGGGCTCTTCGATCGCACGGCCAGGGAGATCTACACCGAGCACGCGGCGCTGCTCCCGGGCGTGAAACCCCTGCTGTCCGACCTGCACGCCGCGGGCCACCGGACGGCGATCGTCTCCTCGTCGCCGCCGGACTGGATCGACCTGGTCGTCGACCGGTTCGCCCTCGACGAGTTCGACGCCGTCGTCAGCGCCGAGACGGTCGACCGGGGCAAACCCGCCCCGGACGTGTACGAACGCGCCGCCGCGACGCTGGGCGTGGCGCCGGCGGAGTGCCTCGCGGCAGAGGATTCGGAACACGGCGTCGAGGCCGCCGTCGGGGCGGGGATGACGGTGATCGGTTACCGGTCCGGCGCGGACGAGAGCGTCGACCTCTCCGCGGCGGCCGTCGTGGTCGAGACGCCGGCCGCGCTCCGGGACGAGATCCGAGCGCGGGTCTGAGCGCCCCGTCGACGGACGATCGATCGGTCCTGCTACTCGTCCGAATCGTCGGCGAGATCGAGTTCGTCGAAGATTCGGGCGGTAATGACCTGCTCGACGATGTCCAGGAACCCTTCGTCGTCGTTCGTGAAGTCGGCGAAGATGCCGAGCGGAATCTCGCCGCCCGCCACGTCGTGGTGGCCCCCGGCACTGCCGACGTCCCCGAAGGCCTCCCTGAGCACGTTGCCGACGTGAACGCGCGCGTCCGACGACCGTGCACTGAGATGCACCGCCTCGTCGACGATCCCGAAGACGATGGCGGTTTCGACGCCCTCCAGCGTCGCGAGGTAGTCGGCGGCCTGCGGGACCGCGTCCCGTTCAGTCGTCCGGCCGACGTGGGAGACGAGCGTCGCCGCCTTCGTCGTGCGGTTGCCGATCGCGGTCGCGATGGCGTCGAGGGTCGCCCCGGTGACCGACGGCGTCGATAGTTTTCGGAGCAGTTCCTGATCCGCGTGCTCGTGAAGGTACCCCGCCGCGTCGTACTCCTCGCGGGTCGCGCCGCGAAGGAAGTTGAGCGTCTCGCGGCGGATGGCGAACAGGAGCGCCGTCGCAAGCACGTCGTCGGGGTCGATGTCGAGGGCGCGAACGTACTCCACGAGAATCGTCGCGGCCGCACCGATCTCCTCGCGGTGGTCGACGAACCGCGCGTCGATGTCGTCGGCCGGGTGATGGTCGATCACGACGTCGACGCGCGTCCCCTCCGGAACCTCGTTGTTCGCGCCCGGGACCGAATGATCGACGAACGCGAGCAGCGAACCCGCGGGCCGATCCTGGATCCCCGCGGGGTCGAACGGTTTGAGGTCGACGTCGATCAGGTTGACGAACGCCCGGTTCTGCTGGTGGGAGACGTCGCCGCTGTAGAGGATGTTGCGCTCGTCGATGCCGGCCTCGGCGGCGATCCGGCCCAGCGCGAGCGCGCTCGCCAGGCAATCCGGATCGGGGTTGTTGTGGCAGACGATGTTGAGTTCGTCCCCCTCGGCGAGGAGTTCCTGGAGTTGCCGGGGCTTGCTCATAGGGACTCTACGCCTTCCAAACGGTTAGGGCGTCCGGACGTCTTCGACGGGGGGAGACGCGTCGTTCGGGAACGATCGTCGAAACGGACCCATTCGAATAGCCCGAGCAGACCAGTGAAATACTTCGATGGACGGGGCGACCGGATCTTCCGCCGTAGACGCCGATAGCGATTGGGGTTGAACGCCCGCGTCCTCACTCCACGCGAACCGTCCGCGTCTCCTCCACCGGCAACAGCGGGCGCTCCGGAAACGCCACCGAGACGCGGACCGCCAGTTCGTCCACGTCGGCGCCGAACACGCCCACCGGAACGGTCGTCTCGTCGGCGAGGTAGGTCTCGCGGGTCGTCATCTGGCGCCCGTTAACCGTGACGCGGATTCCCACCGAGGCGGCATCGCCACGGTTCCGGATCCGTACCTCGCGCATGTCGTTCTCGCCGCGCGCGATCGTCTCGGGAAACGCGCCCCACTCGATCGCGATCGTCGGGAGGTGCCGGGCGCTCTCGAGCACGCGTTCGGCGACGCCCTCCGACAGTCCCGCCGCCACCAGGCCGTCGACGCCCGCTGCGCGAACGTCTTCGGGCGTCGAGATTCCCTCGGCGTCGAGTTTGCTCGCCCGACCCGACCCGACGCCGTCGATGGCCGTGAGGCCGACCGCGCCGGCCGGGACGCCGTTCTCGACGCGGGCCTCGATCCGGCGGGCCAGGTTGGCGGCGTGGGCGTCCGCGAAGCGCTCGAGAAAGGCCCGACAGGCCGACAGCAGTCGCAGGGCGTTCTGGCGGATGACCCAGGCGTCGCTCTGGAGATCCGGCGGCGTCGTCCCCGACATCCCGCCCCGAAGGATCGCGAGGACCTTCCTCGCCCCGGGGTCGAGGTCCTCACCGCGACTCCCCAGCACCGACCTGATGCCGTCGCGTTCGGACTGGCGCGCGCTCACGCTGTCGAACTCCGCCGCGGTCGCGACCGCCCGGAGGACCGCGCCCCCGTCGATCGAGTCCCGTCGGGCGAGGTCGCGGAACCCCGCCGCCGTGTCGAGGCGGAGGTAGTACTTCGAGGCCAGGGTTCCCAGCGACGTCGCCTCGATCGAGAGGTCCTCGCCGGTCTCGACGAAGCCACGCTCGACCAGGCCGTCCAGCACCGACCGGACGCGCTCGCGGAGGTTGCCGAAGTCGTACTCGGCGGGGGCCGACTGCGCCCGGACGTAGTAGAAGGTCGTCTCGAGCCAGGACATCACGTCGTCCAGGTCGTGGATCGTCCCCATCGCGATCTCGGCGTTGAGGTGGGCGTCCAGGTCCTCCGCCAGCCGCGACTCGATCGGCTTGCCGTCCCGGAGGAGGCGGCGGTACTTGTCGGCCTCCGCCCCGTCGCAGACGACCCAGCCGTAGCCCACGTCGTCGTAGTCCGGCCGCCCGGCGCGGCCGAGCATCTGAAGCAGGTCGAGCGGGCTCATGTCCACCTCGCCCTCGAGCGGGTCGTGGTACTTCGTGTCCCGGATGACGACGCAGCGCGCGGGGAGGTTGACGCCCCAGGCCAGCGTCGAGGTCGAGAAGAGGAGCTGGATCGTGCCCTCGCGGAACCAGTCCTCGATCAGGTCCTTGTCCGACTTCGAGAGGCCGGCGTGGTGGAAGGCGACGCCGTCCAGCACGGACTGGCGGAGGGTGTCGTTCTCGAGCGCCTGGCTCTCGGCGTGGAAGTCGTAGTCCCCGCGGGCGCCCATCGGGAGGTCGCGCTCGGCGATCACGTCGCGGGCCTTCTTCGCGGCCTGGACGGTGTCCTGGCGCGAGGAGACGAACACGAGCGCCTGCCCGTCGTCGCGCACGTGCGGTTCGGCCAGGTCGAGCGCCCGGTACAGGCGGCGGTACTTGTCGGCGAAGGAGTTCTCGCCGTGGGTGTACGTGCGAACGCCCGCGTTGAGTTCGACCGGGCGGTACTCCGCCCCGAACTGGAAGGTGCACTCCTCGGGCGCGTCGAGCCACGCGGCGACGTCGTCGACGTTCGGCATGGTCGCCGAGAGGGCGACGATGCGAGGGTCGGCCAGCCGGCGGAGCCGCGAGACCGTCACCTCCAGCACCGCGCCACGACGATCCGAATCCAGCAGGTGGACCTCGTCGATCACGCAGACGTCGACGTCGGTGATGAACGAGTAGCGTCGCGTGTCGTGCTTGCGCGTGGCCGAGTCGACCTTCTCCGGGGTCATCACGAGGATGTCCGCGTGGGCCGCCCGCCGGGGGTTGAGGTCGCGCTCGCCGGTCACGACGTACACCGAGTAGCCCAGGTCCTCGAAGCGCTCCCACTCGCGTTCCTTCTCGTTGGTCAGCGCCCGCAGCGGCGCGACGAACAGCGCGGTGCCCCCCGCGCGCAGGGTCTCGCAGATGGCGACCTCCGCGAGCGCGGTCTTCCCGCTCGCGGTCGGCGCGCTCGCCACGACGTTCTCCTCGGAGTCCAACAGCGCCGGGAGCGCCTCGCGCTGCATCCGGTTGAACGTCTCGAACGGGAAGGCGTCGGCGAATTCGGGGAGCACGTCGGCGACGGCGAGTTCGGTCTCCCCCTCGGTGTCGACTCGACCTGCCACGGGCGAGAGGGAGGGTGCCGGCGTCAAAGGCGTTTCCATGAACGGGCGTCGTCACTCTCACGGAGCCGTGGACGCGCGACCACCTTGGGCGCTACGCGCGTCCGTTCAGCGGGCAGATGAAGAAGTTCGGCGGGCCGAAGCCGGGTCGGCCGAGCGTCACCTCGACGTAGTCCTTGGCGAGCACCTCGCCGGCGCTCGTGAGCGGCGCGTCCTCGTTGAACGCCTCGACGTCGGTCACTTCCGCGGAGAAGTGGGTCCACTGCCCCCCGTTCCAGTCGCGGTCGCCGGGCGCCGACTCGGACACGAACGGCGACTGTTGCGCGTCGCTCGCGTCGGCGTTCGCGACGATCGGCCCCGTGCCGTCGTGCAGGAAGTAGATCTTGTCTTCCGGATCCGGCCGCTCGTCGAGGACGTGCACGACGTTCGTGCGCCAGAGCACGCCGTTCGCGTACACGCGGCCGAACGATTTTCCGTTGCCCTTCTCGTCCCCCCGCCCCGGATTCGCGACCGCGGCGCCGCTGGCGGCGACGCCGAGTCCCGCTGCCCCCAGCGCGATTCCGGTCCGGAGAACCCCTCGTCGGGTCGATGTCTTTCGTTCCGTCATTGATACCCGGAGGCGTTTGCCTCCGGGGACACACACCACGTATCAGGTAAAGGGTCTTTTTCAAACTCCGGCCAGGATGGGTCGAAACTCTCTCTAGATTGTATCCCGGTCGCCTGTTTTTGACGGCGATCCGGCATCGGCGGGCCCGAATCCCCCGGGGAAAGTAACAGTATTCCAGTAATATCGGTGGTGGGAGACCCCGAAACACGTCGATGAATACGCGCCGGGGCGACCGGTCGTCGGACGAGCCGACCGCTTCAATCCGCGGCGGCGTCGCTCGTCGCCTCCCGGGCCGCCCGCTGGAGCATGCCCTGCTCGGTCGTGTACCAGTAGTAGAGGCCGCCGCCGACTGCGGCGGCGATGTTCGAGATGGTCACCGCCCAGAACGCGGCGATCACCCCGTAGTTGAGCAGGAAGACCCCGCCGGCCGCGATCGGGAGGCGGACGCCCCAGTACTGGAGGATCGACATGACCATGCTGGTGCGCGTCCGGCGGGCGCCGTTGAAGCCGCCCCGAACGAGGTAGGCGGCGCCGATGGCCCAGTAGCCGAGCGCGAGGATCTTCAGGTACTGGACGGTCAGGTCGAGCGCTTCCGGGCTAACGTCGGGCACGAACAGCTTCGTGAGCGGGACGGGGATCACCCACTGTAACGCGCCGATGACGGTGAGCGCGCCGGCCGCGATCGCCACGCCGACCCACGTCGTCCGACCGGCCCGCCCGGGCTTGTCGGCGCCGAGGTTCTGCCCGACGACGCTCGTCGCGGCCTGCTGGAGGCCGGTAGCGGGGATGAAGGCGATGCTCGCGACCCGGGCGCCGATCATGTACGCCGCCAGGCCGGCCGCGCCGCCCGCCGTGGCGACGACGCCGACGATCACCACGCGGACGACGTCCTGTGCGAGTCGCTGGCCGGTCGTCGGCAGGCCGACGTCGAGCAGGTCGTAGAACTCCCCCAGCGAGAAGTCGATGGCGTCCCGGGTGAGCGTGAAGGTGTCCCGGAGGCCGAGCACCATGGCCGTCGCGAACACGGCCCCCGTCCCGTACCCGATGACCGTCGCCAGGGCCGCGCCCTTGATTCCCAGCGCCGGGAAGGGCCCGATTCCGAAGATGAGGAAGGGGTCGAGGCCGATGTTGACGACCACCGCGATGACGTTGAGGTAGAGCGCGGCCCGGGAGTCGCCCCAGCCGACGAACCCGCCCTCGATGGTGTCGCTCAGTCCGACGAAGGGGAAACACAGGACGTACGTCGCGAGGTACGTCGTCGCGAGCGGCGCGACCGCCGGCCCGGCGTTGAGCAACCGGACGATGCGCCCGGGAGCCAGGAGGGTCAGAAGAGCGATGATCGTCCCGAACCCCACCCCCAGGGCGATCCCGTGGATGGCGATCCGGCGAGCCCCCGTGACGTCGCCCCCGCCGGACCGCTGGGAGACGATGACCTGCGTGCCGATCGTCGGGCCCAGCACGCCCAGCGCCATCAGGAGGGCGATGACCGGGTAGGTGAGACCGACAGCCCCGACCGCGGTTTCGCCCAGGCGGCCGACCCAGAAGGTGTCGACGACCATCTGGGCGACCTGCACCAGGTTCTGGACGACGAGGGGCGCCGCGAGCAAAACGAGCACGCGCGGCAGGGAGTCCTCGGTAATCTCGTCGCTCGAGAGGTCGAACATAGCTCGACACTGCAAACGGACGGAACAAAACGTTATTGGTGATTATCAGGGATTACGGCGGGGAAACCCCCCGATCCCGGTCGTTCCGTTCGTCAGCCCGGCCCCTGAACGGGGAGGGGTTCGCGTGCGGCCGCCGGTTCGCACCGGTCGACCCCCGCCGGGACGGGCGCCCAGGATGAGCCGCGGACCGCGTTCAGGGGCCGAGGATCGAAACGGCAATCCACCGAACCCAAAACTGACGGAATACTCGGCGAAACGGACCCGTTTTGTAAACAAATCCTCGGTATGGTGTTCGATTTGCACACCAGATCGGGCGATAGAGACATGATAATAAACCTCACGCGAAAGTCATATTACGCGAGGGTCTAAGGGTGGTAACATGCCGAGGTGGGTGCGACCGTGAGCACGCTCACGCACGATCCCGGCGAGAAGGTACAGATACTCGATGAATCTGGGGACGTCCGTGACGGTGCGACGGTCCCCGACCTGAGCGACGACCGACTGCTGGAGATGTACAAGGACATGAAGCTGGCTCGCCGGTTCGACGAACGGGCGGTCAGCCTCCAGCGCCAGGGCCGGATGGGGACGTATCCGCCCCTCTCCGGCCAGGAGGGCGCCCAGATCGGGAGCGCCTACGCCCTCGACGACGAGGACTGGCTGTTCCCCAGTTATCGCGAACACGGGGCCGCCCTGGTCCGGGGGATGTCACTCGAGAAGACGCTCCTGTACTGGATGGGGTACGAACAGGGCAACAAGGTCGAGGACGCGAACCTCTTCACCGTCGCCGTCCCGATCGCGACCCAGATCCCCCACGCCACCGGCGCGGCCTGGGCATCGAAGCTGAAGGACGAGAAGAAAGCCTTCCTCGTCTACTTCGGCGACGGCGCGACGTCCGAGGGGGACTTCCACGAGGGGCTGAACTTCGCGGGGGTGTTCGACACGCCCAACGTCTTCTTCTGTAACAACAACCAGTGGGCCATCTCGGTGCCGCGCGAGCGCCAGACGGCCGCCGAGACGATCGCCCAGAAGGCCCAGGCCTACGGCTTCGAGGGCGTCCAGGTCGACGGGATGGACCCGCTCGCCGTGTACTCGGTGACCCGCGAGGCGGTCGAGAAGGCGAAGAACCCCGGCGACGACGAGCTCCGGCCGACGCTCATCGAGGCGGTCCAGTACCGGTTCGGGGCCCACACCACGGCCGACGATCCGACGGTCTACCGCGACGAGGAGGAGGTCGAGCGCTGGAAGGCGAAGGACCCGATCCCGCGCATGGAGACGTTCCTGCGGGACACCGGGCGACTCGACGACGAGCGCGAGGACGCCATCGTGGACGAGATCGAGGAACGGGTGGCCGACGCCATCGACGCCGCCGAGGCGGTCGAGCGGCCCGACCCCGAGGAGATGTTCGCCAACGTCTACGCCGACATGCCACAGCGGCTGGAGGAACAGCTCGAGTGGTTCGAACGGATCCGGGCAGACCACGGCGACGACGCACTCCTGGAGGACTGACCATGGCAGCAGAAGCTGACAACCTCACGCTCGTACAGGCGGTCCGTGACGGGCTCCACGACGAGATGGAGCGCGACGACGAGGTGATCGTCATGGGCGAGGACGTCGGGGAGAACGGGGGCGTGTTCCGCGCGACCGACGGCCTCTACGAGGCGTTCGGCGAGGACCGGGTCATCGACACGCCGCTGGCCGAGTCCGGCATCGTCGGCACCGCCGTCGGCATGGCCGCCTACGGCCTGAAGCCGGTGCCGGAGATCCAGTTCCTGGGGTTCATCTACCCCGCGTTCGACCAGATCGTGAGCCACGTCGCCCGCCTGCGGACCCGGAGCCGCGGGCGGTTCAACGCCCAGATGGTGATCCGCGCGCCCTACGGCGGCGGTATCCGGGCGCCCGAACACCACTCCGAGTCGACCGAGGCCTTCTTCGTCCACCAGCCCGGCCTCAAGGTGGTCGTCCCGAGCACGCCCTACGACACGAAGGGGCTGCTGGCGTCCGCGATCCGCGATCCGGACCCGGTGATGTTCCTCGAGCCGAAGCTCATCTACCGGGCGTTCCGCGAGGAGGTCCCGAACGACTCCTACGAGGTCCCGCTGGGGGAGGCGGCGGTCCGCCGGGAGGGGTCGGACGTTTCAGTCTACACCTGGGGCGCGATGACCCGCCCGACGATCGAGGCCGCCGAGAACCTCGAGGGCGAGATCGACGTCGAGGTCGTCGACCTGCGGACGCTCTCGCCGCTCGACACGGACGCGATCGTCGAGTCGTTCGAGAAGACCGGGCGGGCGGCCGTCGTCCACGAGGCGCCCCAGACCGGCGGGCTGGGGGCCGAGATCGCCGCCACGATCCAGGAGGAGGCGCTGCTCTACCAGGAGGCGCCGATCGAACGGATCACCGGCTTCGACACGCCGTTCCCGCTGTACTCCCTGGAGGACTACTACCTGCCCGAATCGGCCCGGATCGAGGAGGGCATCCGAAACGCGGTGGAGTTCTGAACCATGGTCCGCGAGTTCAAGCTTCCCGACGTCGGCGAGGGGGTCGCCGAGGGCGAGCTGGTCCAGTGGCTCGTCGAACCCGGCGACGCCGTCACGGAGGACCAGCCGGTCGCCGAGGTCCAGACCGACAAGGCCCTCGTGGAGGTCCCCTCGCCGGTCAACGGCACCGTGACGGAACTGCGCGCCGATGAGGGCGACATCATCCCCGTCGGCGACGTGATGATCGTGTTCCGGGAGGAGGGCGAGGAGGAAGTCGAGGCCGAACCCGAGGACGGGGCGCCGGCCGAATCCGAAGCGCCCGAGGCCTCGGCCGAGACGCCACCCGAACCCGGGACCGACGGGGAGGAACCGCCGACGCCCGAGGGACGCGTCTTCGCGTCGCCGAGCGCCCGCCGCCTGGCCCGCGAACTCGGCGTTGACATCGCCGCGGTCGACGGGTCGGGGCCGAGCGGCCGCGTGACCGAGGGGGACGTGCGCGCCCACGCCGAGGACCGTACGGCGGAGACGCCGGCGGACGAACCGGAACCCGGCACCGAAGCGACCGACGCCGAGGTGGAGGCCGGCACCTCGGGAACCGGGACCGGAACCGAACCGGCGGCCGAGCCGGCCCCGCATGCGGTCGAGTCGGCCGACCGCGACAGGACGCTCGCCGCGCCCGCCACCCGCCGGATCGCCGAGGAGGAGGGCGTCGACATCGACGCCGTGCCCGCGACCGAGGAGCGCGACGGCGAGGCGTTCGTCACGCCCGCGGCGGTCCGCGAGTACGCCGAGGCCCAGCGGGCCGCCCAGGCGGCGGACACCGAGGCCCTGGCCAGGCGCGAGGAGACCGGACCGACGACCCGCGAACCGGCGGCGGTGCCCGACACCGTCGAGGCGGCGGAGGCCGAGGGCGGGACGACGACCGAACCCTACCGCGGGGTCCGCCGGACGATCGGCGAGGCGATGAAGGAGTCGAAGTACACCGCGCCACACGTCACCCACCACGACGAGGTCGACGTGACCGAACTCGTCGAGACCCGCGAGGAGTTGAAAAGGGAGGCCGAGGAGCAGGGCATCCGCCTGACCTACCTGCCGTTCGTGATGAAGGCCGCCGTCGCGGCGCTCAAGGAGTACCCGCTCGTCAACGCCGCCCTCGACGAGGAGAACGAGGAGATCGTCAAGCACCACTACTACAACATCGGCGTCGCGACCGCGACCGACGTCGGCCTGATGGTACCCGTCGTCGAGAACGTCGACCGGAAGGGGCTGCTCCAGGTCGCCTCCGAGATGAACGAGCGCGTCCAGAAGGCCCGCGACCGCTCCATCTCGCTCGAGGAGATGCAGGGCGGCACCTTCAGCGTCACCAACATCGGCGGCATCGGCGGCGAGTACGCCACGCCGATCGTCAACTACCCCGAGAGCGCCATCCTGGCGATCGGGGAGATCAAGAAGAAACCCCGCGTCGTCGAGGTCGACGGCGAGGAGCGGATCGAACCACGCCACGTGCTGACGCTGTCGCTGTCGTTCGACCACCGGCTCATCGACGGCGCGATCGGGGCGCAGTTCACCAACGAGGTCAAGAAGTACCTCGAGAACCCGAAGCTGCTGTTGCTCGAGTAGGTCGTCCCCTTCGGAGTTCGGTTCGAACTCGCGGTCCGGGGGGACGAGCGACGGACGGAGGATCCTCGACGCTCTCCGACCCGTCCGGTCGGGTGTGGGTCGGCCGAAAAATCTAACGCCGTCGCCGGTCGATCGGTTTCCTGCGCCTTTTTGTAGCCTCCGGCCGGTGATTCACCTACGATGGTCGTTGGAGACGTCACCACCGGCACGGACGTACTGGTCATCGGCGCGGGCCCGGGCGGCTACGTGGCCGCGATCCGCGGCGGACAACTCGACCTCGACGTGACCCTCGTCGAGAAGGCCGACCTCGGGGGGATCTGTCTCAACCACGGCTGCATCCCGTCGAAGGCGCTGATCACGGCGACGGGGATCGCCCACGAGGCCGGCAACGCCGAGGAGTTGGGCGTCCACGCGGACCCGGCGATCGACTTCGCCCAGATGATGGACTGGAAGGAGGGCGTGGTCGACCAGCTGACCGGCGGCGTCGGGAAGCTCTGCAAGGCCAACGGCGTGAACGTGATCGAGGGCACGGCCGTCTTCGAGGACGAGCACACCGCCCGCATCTCCCACGCGGGCGAGGGGCAGGGCTCGGAGACGATCGAGTTCGAGCACGCGATCGTCGCCACCGGATCCGAGCCGATCGAGATCCCGGGGTTCTCGTTCGACGACGAGCCGGTCCTCTCCTCGCGGGGAGCCCTCCAGCTGGAGTCCGTCCCGGACGAACTCGTGGTGATCGGGGCGGGTTACATCGGGATGGAACTGGCCACGGTCTACGCGAAGGCCGGGAGCGACGTGACTGTCGTCGAGATGCTGGAGTCGATGCTGCCGCAGTACCCCGACGACCTCACCCGGCCGGTGAAGAAACACGCCCGATCGCTCGACATCGACTTCGAGTTCGAGCAGACCGCCAGCGAGTGGGAGCCCGACGGCGACAAGTACGTCGTCCGGACCGAACCCGCCGGCGACACCGAGGGCGAGGGCACCGAGCTCTCGGCCGACAAGGTGATGGTCGCGGTCGGCCGCCAGCCCCTGACCGACACCGTGAACCTCGACGCCGTCGGGATCGAGCCCAACGAGAACGGCTTCATCGAGATCGACGACCGCTGCCGGACCGACGTCGAGCACATCTACGCCATCGGGGACGTGGTCGGCGAACCGATGCTCGCGCACAAGGCCAGCAAGGAGGGCGAGGTGGCCGTCGAGCACATCGCCGGCGAACCCGCCGCGCTGGACTACCAGGCGATGCCCGCCGTCGTGTTCACCGACCCCGAGATCGCCACGGTCGGCATGACGGAGGGGGAAGCCGAGGAGAAGGGGTACGACCCCATCGTCGGGGAGTTCCCCTTCCGTGCGAGCGGTCGAGCGCTCACTGCCAACGAGACCGACGGGTCCGTCAAGATCGTCGCGGACGAGGAGAGCGGCTTCGTCCTGGGCGGCCAGATCGTCGGCCCCGAGGCGTCGGAACTGATCGCCGAGATCGGCCTGGCGATCGAGATGGGCGCGACGGTCGAGGACATCGGCAGTACCGTCCACACCCACCCGACGCTCTCGGAGTCGGTCATGGAGGCCGCCGAGAACGCGCTCGATCGGGCGATCCACACGCTGAACCGGTAGGCTGACCTCGCGATCCGCCGCCCCGATTCCTCGATTTCCTTCCGGCCACACCGGGGTCGTTCGTTTCTCATTTCGGGGGAGAGACAGTTGGGAGTTATTCACTACCGAGGCGTAGGACCAGCATGACCGGGGAGCACCACGAGTTCGTCGTCGTCGGGTCGGGAGCCGGCGGGGCGACGGTCGCGAAGGAGCTGGCCGAGCGCGGGCGCGAGGTGCTCGTGCTGGAGAAAGGGGCGGACGAGGAGCGCGTCGGGACGTTTCGGGACGCCGTCCGGTACTACGACGCGTCGCGGGTGTTGAGGGTCCCGCGACGGTCGGCGGAGGGGGTCATCCTCTGGCGGACGTTCATGGCCGGCGGATCGACGGTGGTCTCCTGTGCGAACGGGATCCGGGCGCTGGACTCGGAACTGGCCGCGCTCGGGATCGACATGACGGCGACGTTCGAGGCGGTCGAGGAGGAACTGGGCGTCGTCGAGACGGACGATTCGTTGCTCTCCGAGGGAACCGAGCGGATGCGGGAGGCGGCTGCCGACCTCGGCTACGCGTTCCGGCCGATGCCGAAGTTCCTCGACCTGGAGGCGTGTCGGCGCTGCGCGCACTGCACCCTCGGCTGTCCGGCCGACGCGAAGTGGACCGCGCGGGAGTTCGTCGCGGCGGCCGAGCAGGCGGGGGCGGAGATCCGTTACGGGACGGAGGTCACGGCCCTCCGGATCGGGGACGGTCGGATCGCGGGCGTGACGGCCGCCGGTCCGGACGGGATCCACGAGATCGACGCCGACGCGGTGATCCTGGCCGGCGGCGCGCTGGCCACGCCCGTCCTGCTCCAGCGGGCGGGCATCGAGGCTGGAAACGGCCTGTTCGTGGACCTGTTCGTGAACGTCTACGGCGTCGGGGACGGGAGCGGGCAACTGCTGGAGCCACAGATGGCGCTCCTGAACGACGAGTTCCACGACTCGGAGGGGTACATCATCTCGCCGTACCTGAACGTCCCCCGCGAGGTCCGGTTCATGGAGGCCGGGATGCGCGGGGCGGTGCTCCCGCTTCCGCGGACCCTGGGCCTGATGGTCAAGACGACGGACGATCCAGCGGGCCGGGTGCATCCGAACGGCGAAGTGTCGAAACCGGTGACCGAGGCCGACCAGGCGAGGCTCGACGCCGGCGTCGAGCGAGCCCGAGAAATCCTCGTCGAGACCGGGGCCGATCCGGACTCGATCCTCGTCTCGAAACCCCAGGGTGCACATCCCGGCGGAACGGCCGCGATAGGGCAGGTCGTGGATACCGATCTACAGACCGACGTCGAGGGACTCTACGTCTGTGACGCCAGCGTCCTGCCCGAGACGCCCGGCGCGCCGCCGATCCTGACCATCGTCGCGCTGGCGAAGCGCCTGGCCGCGTCCCTGAATGCGGATGCCGGCCCATGACCCTCGAGAACCGCGTGGTGCTGGTGACCGGCGCGTCGAGCGGCATCGGTGCCGCGACGGCGGAGGCGCTGGCCCGCGAAGGCGCACACGTCTGCCTGCTCGCCCGGACCGAGTCGGCGCTGACCGACGTGGCCGACGGGATCCGCAGGGCCGGCGGGACGGCCGACGTCTACCCGGTGGACCTTGCCGATTTCGACGCGGTCGAAGCGGTCGCCGAACGGATCGAGTCGGACGTCGGGACGCCGGACGTGATCGTCAACAACGCCGGCGCGGGCCGGTTCCTCGCGATCGAGGAAACGAGCCCCGAGCAGGCAGCGGAGATGATGCGAGTCCCGTACCTCGCCGCCTTCGCGGTGACCCGGGCGTTCGTCGATGGAATGATCGAGCGGGGGAGCGGGACCGTCGTCAACGTGACCTCCGTGGCGGCCTACGCGCCGTGGCCGGGTGCCACCGCCTACGCGACGGCCCGGTGGGCGATGCGTGGATTCTCCGCCGCGTTGCGGGCCGACCTGGGGGAAACCGGGGTGCACGTCATGCTGGTCGTCGCGGGCGAGGTCGAATCCCCCTACTTCGAGCACAACCCCGGCAGTCGGGAGCGACTGCCGGCGATTTCGAGGCTTTTCCCGACGCTGACGCCCGGGGACGTGGCGGACGCCATCGTGAACGGCCTCCGGGAGGACCGCCGGACGGTGATCGTGCCCCGGAGCCTGGCGGCGGTCGTCCGGTTGCATCGCCTGTTCCCGCGACTCGTCGGGGAACTGGTCGTCCGGACGGGCTGGAACCGCCCGAAACGGGACGACTGGACCCGGATCGAGGTGGGCCGTCGCGAGTCCCGCTAACCCACCAGCCCAAACCAGGTCCGGCCCCACGCACCCGACGGGCTTTTCCACGGACCCCGACTATCGACCCTCGATGCAGGCAGTCACGCTCGGCCCGGCGGGCACCTACTCGCACCGCGCCGCGGCGTCGATCGCCGACGAGGTTTCCTTCCGGCAGTCGGTCACGGCGGTCGTCGAGGCGGTGGTCGAGGGGGTCGCCGAACGGGGCGTCGTCCCGATCGAGAACAGCATCGAGGGGAGCGTCGGGGAGAGCCTCGACGCGCTCGTCGAGCACGACGTGGCGGTGGTCCGCGAGATCGTCACGCCGGTGCGGCACGCCCTCATCGCCAGGGAACCCGACCTCGAGACGATCGCCAGTCACCCGCAGGCGCTCGCCCAGTGTCGAACGTTCCTGGACGGCGAATACCCGGACGCGGCCCGGGAGGCCGTCGCCAGCACGGCGGCGGGCGTCGACCTGGCGCGCGAGGACCCGTCGGTCGGGGCCATCGCCCGGCCGGGCGCCGCCGAGGGGGACCTCCGGGTGCTCGCCGAGGGGGTCCAGGACCGGGACTCCAACGCCACCCGCTTTTTCGTCCTCGCCCCGGCGGCGGAGCGGTCGCGTGCGGGCGGGAAGAGTTCGCTCGTGATCTACCCGCAGGCGAACTACCCCGGCCTCCTGCTCGAACTCCTGGAACCGTTCGCCGAGCGCGACATCAACCTCTCGCGGATCGAGTCCCGCCCGAGCGGCGAGCGCCTGGGCGATTACGTCTTCCACCTGGACGTCGAGGCCGGGCTCTACGAACGACGCGCCGAGGCGGCCGTCGACCGCGTCGAGTCGATCGTCGAGTCGGGGTGGGTTCGCCGCCTGGGCTCCTACGACGTCGAGCACGTGGTGGAGTGACCCGTCGGCCCCGGGTTTCCGACGCCGCGGCAGTTTTAAGTTGCTTGCGGTCCAACAAAATACCGACAATGCGCCGGAATCCATTCGAGGAACTCGAGGACATGCTGGAGCGAATGAGCAAGCAGTTCGAAACTGGCGTTCCGGGCGGTCTCCCGACCGTCGGGGGCGTCGCCGTCGACGTCGCGGACCGCGACGAGGAATACGTCGTCACCGCCGACCTGCCCGGGTACGAGACCGAGGACATCGAGGTGACCGTCAACGAGGGCCGTCTCCGGATCGAGGCCGAGCGCGAGACCGGCCTGGACGAGGAGTCCGAGGACTTCATCTTCAACGAGCGCCGCCGGGAGTCGGTGAGCCGGACCGTCAGGCTTCCCGAACCGGTCGACGAGGAGGCCGTCAGCGCGAAGTACACGAACGGCGTGCTCACGGTAACGCTGCCGAAAGAGGACGTCGGCGACGAGGGGCGCCGCATCGATATCGAATAGCCCGAGCGGGGGAGACGCCCCACGGTGACCGCACGACAGCCAAACGGACTTACGATCGGGACGTGAAATTTCTAGGTCAGAACGATGGTGGGACTCGTCGACGCCGGACTGGTGCTCGCCGGACTGATACTGGCGTTTGCCGGCGTTCGCGTGTTCGACTACGCGGTGACGGTGTGGGGCTTCCTGTTCGGCGCCAGCGTCGGCCTGGGGGTCGTCGGCGGAGCCCAGGGCGTCGAAGTCGTGACGGGCGTGCCGCAGGGCGTCGGGCCCGTGGAGGGCCTCGTCGCGATCGTCGTCGGCGGGGTGCTCGGGATCTACCTGGCGTGGGCCGCCGTGAAACTCCTCGTGCTGGCGCCGGCGTTCCTGCTGGGCGGGACCGTGATCGCGGGGGCCGTCGGCATCAGGTTCCAGGGCACCCCTGACGCCCTCGCGTTCCTCGTGTTCGTCGTGGGCGGGATCGTCGGAGCGGCGGTCGCGTGGGCGTTCTTCCGGGTGGCCGTCGCGGTCGTGACCGCCGCCGTCGGGGCCACGATGGTGACCCTGTCGATCGACGCCGCCCAGCTCGTGACCGCCGTGACGACCCTCGAACCCGACACGTTCCCGACGCCCGAGCTCTCGGCGTGGTTCCTGGGGGTGTTCCTCCTCGGGTTGCTCGCCCAGATCGGATTGCTGTCGATGGGGGCGGACGAGGAAGGGGACGACGGGCCGGAAACGGACCCCGGGACCGCCTGACCGCTGCCGTCAACCGTCGATCGGTGGGGGCAGGCAGCCGCGGACCGCGACGACCGCGGGGGCCGACGGCGGTTCGCCGGCCGAGTTGCGAGCGCTTTTATCCGCCCCTACCGAACGCGCCCGTATGACATACGATCCGCAGGCCATCGAGCGACGGTGGCGCGAGCGGTGGGCCGAGTCCGGGCGGTACGAGGCCGACCCGGACGAGGAGCGCGAGGCGACGTTCATCACCGTCCCGTACCCCTACCCCAGCGGCGGGATGCACATCGGTCACGCCCGCACCTACACGGTGCCGGACGTGTACGCCCGATACCGACGCCAGCGCGGCGACAACGTCCTCTTCCCGATCGCGTGGCACGTCACGGGCACGCCGATCATCGGGGCGGTCGAGCGCCTGAGGAAGGGCGAGGAAGCACAGCTCCAGACCCTCCAGGACGCGTTCAACGTCCCCGAAGCGGACCTGCAGGACCTCGAAACCCCGATGGGCTACGCGCGCTACTTCATCGAGGGCGCCGACTCCAGCTACAAGCGGGGCATGGAGGCGCTCGGCCTGTCGATCGACTGGCGCCGGGAGTTCACCACCAACGACGAGCGCTACTCGAAGTTCATCACCTGGCAGTACGAGACCTTGCGGGAGCACGGCCTGCTCGAGAAGGGCCTCCACCCGGTCAAGTACTGCACCGAGGAGGAGAACCCGGTCACGACCCACGACCTGCTCGAGGGGGAGGAGGCCGAGTTCCAGGACTACACCCTGATCAAGTTCCGGGCCGACGACCTCGTGGTGCCGATGGCGACCCTGCGCCCGGAGACGGTCCACGGCGTGACCAACGCCTTCGTCGACCCCGAGGCGGACTACGCCATCGCCGAGGTCGACGGCGAGCGCTGGCTGGTCTCGGTCGAGGCCGTCGAGAAGCTGCGCCTCCAGGAGCGCGACCTCGAGGTGCTGGAGGAGGTCGACGGCGAGTATCTGGTCGGCCGCCACGTCGAGAACCCCGTCACCGACGACGACGTGCTCGTCCTCCCGGCCACCTTCGTCGACCCGGACAACGCGACGGGCGTGGTCATGTCGGTGCCCGGGCACTCGCCCGACGACTGGATCGCCCTGGAGGAGGCCAAGGCCGACGCCGACCGCCTGGCCGAGTACGGCATCGACCCCGACGAGGTGCGGGCTATCGAGCCCAGGAGCATCGTCGACGTCGAGGGCTACGGCGAGTTCCCGGCGAGGGACGCCGTCGAGGACCACGGCATCGAGAGCCAGACCGACCCCGCGCTCGAGGAGGTCACCCAGGAACTGTACAACCGCGAGTTCCACAGCGGGCGGCTCAAGGACATGTACGGCGAGTTCGCCGGCGAGGTCATCGAGGACGTCCGCGACGACCTCCGGGACCACTACCGCGAGCAGGGCGCCTTCGACGCGATGCACGAGTTCAGCGAGGAGGTGATCTGTCGCTGCGGCGGCGACGTCGAGGTCGCCAGGCAGGAGACCTGGTTCCTGCGGTACGACGACCCCGAGTGGAAGGAGAAGGCCCACCGGGCCGTCGAGCGGCTGGACGCCATCCCCGAGAACACCCGCGAACAGTACGACCACACGGTCGACTGGCTGCAGGAGTGGCCGGCCATCCGCAACTACGGCCTCGGGACGCGCCTGCCCTGGGACGACGAGTTCGTCATCGAGCCGCTGTCGGACTCGACGATCTACATGTCCTACTACACGATCGCCCACCGGATCGACGACGTCCCGCCCGAGGACCTCGACCGGGACTTCTTCGACACGCTGTTCTACGGGCCGAACGGCGAGGACGCCCCCGAGGGCGTCGAGGTGGACGTCGGGGACCCCGACGAGCGCGCCCTGGAACTGCGCGAGGAGTGGGACCACTGGTACCCCGTCGACTACCGGTGTTCGGCCAACGACCTCATCCAGAACCACCTCACGTTCTACCTGTTCCACCACGCCGACCTGTTCCCCGAGGGGAAGTGGCCCCAGGGGATCACCTCGATGGGCATGGGCCTGCTGGAGGGCGAGAAGATGTCGTCCTCGAAGGGTCACGTGGTGCTCCCCGGGGAGGCCATCGACGAGTACGGCGCCGACACCGTGCGCTTCTTCCTGCTCAACTCCGCCGAGCCCTGGCAGGACTACGACTGGCGCGCCGACCAGGTCCAGCACACCCACGACGCGCTCGCGCGCTTCTGGAACCGGGCGACGGAACTCATCGACGGCCCCGAGGGCGAGCGCGACCTCGAACACGTGGACCGCTGGCTGCTGGCCAAACTCGCCGAGACGGTCGGGACGGTCACCGACGCCCTCGAACGCTTCGAGACCCGGACCGCCAGCCAGGCCGCTTTCTACGACTTCCAGGAGCACCTCAGGTGGTACCGCCGCCGGACGGACACCGACCGGCCGGGCGCTCGGTGGACGCTCCGGCAGGTCCTGCGGACCCGCCTGCGCCTGCTCGCCCCGTTCGTCCCGTTCATGGCCGACGAACTCCACGAACGCCTGACCGGCGAGCCCGCGCAGGACGCGCCCTGGCCCGCGACCGAACCGCTGGCCGTCGAGGACCCGGCCGAGGACGAGTTCGCCCGGATCGTCCAGCAGGCCCTCGACGCCGCCGAGATCGACGGGCTCGACGCCCGCGAGACACTGATCAGGGACCTCACCGACGACGTCGCCGAGGTGGTCGACGTGACCGGCACCGATCCGGACACCGTCCGCGTGTACGTCGCCGCAAGGTGGAAGCGCGACGTGTTCGAGGCCGTCCGCGAACACGGCCCCGACCGGGGGGCGATCATGGGCGCGGTCATGGACGATCCCGACCTCCGCGACCGTGGCGACGAAGTGAACCGGCTGGTCGGGGACCTCGTCGAGTTCGTCCGCGAGCACCCGGACCCGGAACTCGACGCCCTGGGGACGATCGACGAGGAGGCGGTGTACGAGGACGCCCGCGCGTTCCTCGAACGTGAGTTCGACGCCGAGGTGGAGATCGCCGCCGAGGACGCCGCCGTCGACGACCCCGCCGACAAGGCCGGCGACGCCGTGCCGTTCCGACCCGCGATCCACCTGTCGTAAGGCGAGGACACAAGGTCTTTATCGGCCGGTCGAAAACCACGCCGGTATCAGGTGACTTCGCCCGAATGAGTAGTTATTCGCGTCGCGTGGATCGCGACGATACCGACGTCGTCGGGGCCCGGATCGTTGCCCAGGTCGTCGACACGATCGCCATGACGATCCAGCTGATCGTCGTCGGGGTGTTCTTCGCGACGACCCTCGGAACCGGCCCGCAGGGGGGCGTGTTTCTCGCCCTCCTCACGCTCCCGCTGTACGGGACGGTCCTCGAGGGGTACTTCGACGGCAAGACGATCGGGAAGATGCTCGTCGGGATCAAGGTCGTCAAGGTGAGCGGGGATCCGTGCGGCCCCGCCGGGGCGTTCGTGCGGAACATCCCGGCGTTCGTGGCGCCCGGGTGGCTCGCGTACCTCGTCGCGCTGGCCTCGATGGCCGCCAGCGACATCCGCCAGCGCCTGTTCGACCGGATGGCCGAAACGACGGTCGTTCGCGACCGGAGTTCGCGGGGACGTTCGCGGGACTACGGCCGCAGTCGGTAATCCGAGCCGGCGACGCTCGACCGGGATCGGGACCGACACTGACGGGGACGAACGCCGGTGGCGAGGCGACGCGCCGCGATCAGGAAAATCGCCGGGGCGGACCGCACCGACGACCGGGTCTCGAACGCCGGTTGCTGAGGCTTTATCCCCGCGGAACCGGTAGGGTCGACCATGAGCACTTCGTCCGAAGGGGACCAGGAGTCCGAAACCGATTCGACCGTCGTCGAGGCGATCCGCACCGTCACGCCCCCGTCGGCCAGCCGCCCGAACATGGAGATGAACACGGTCGGCTGGGGCCTGTTCCTCGGGCTCGTCATCCTGCTCATTCCGCTCCTCCCGTTCGTCGTGATCATCTGGGCCATCAGCAAGGTCCTCGAACGGTCGGGGCGGAACCGGTGACGCCGGGGACCGGGTCTCGCGATCGAAGCGAAAAAAGCGGGCTCGACGCGATATTGAAGCGAGACCAAAACTGCTAGGAACTAAGTGGCGATTCCCGGTAGTTACAGGTATGACGATTTCTGGCACCGACCGTGCGCTCGGCATCGAGTACGCCATCCGGGACGTCATCGGACCCGCTCGCGAACTCGAGGCGGAGGGCGTCGACGTGACCCGGCTGAACATCGGCGACCCCGTCAAGTTCGACTTCGACACGCCCGAGCACATGAAGGCGGGGTTCAAGCGGGCGCTCGACGAGGGCAAGAACGCCTACGGCGCCAGCGAGGGCGTCGAGGAGTTCCGCCGCGCGCTGGCCGAGCGCGAACGGGACAAGAACGACGCCGCGATCACCCCGGAGGACGTCTACGTCACGACCGGCATCTCCGAGGGGCTGCAGATGCTGTTCGGGTCGCTGCTCGAACCCGGCGACGAAATTCTCGTCCCGGGCCCGACCTACCCGCCGTACATCGCCCTCGCGGAGTTCTACGGCGCCACGCCCGTTTCCTACCGCACGATCGAAGCGGAGGGCTGGCGGCCCGACG
>Ga0207797_1000593_pt1 | contig 27904 bp, 24 predicted proteins | sample PRCRCaboRojoPR_6_FD_187275 | JGI IMG/M metagenome (GOLD analysis project Ga0207797, IMG submission 187275) | Marine sediment microbial community from Cabo Rojo, Puerto Rico - PR CR 10% Liquid 1 (SPAdes) | ecosystem: Environmental > Aquatic > Marine > Coastal > Sediment | place: Cabo Rojo, Puerto... | reverse complement strand
GCGAAAGTAGTCCAGGTGACCGCTCTTTTCCCAGAGGTCGCTCTTGCCTATATGGGGAGTCGAAACGAACTCGTAATCCGCGTCCCTGTGTTTGGAACGCCAGAACTCTTTTATCACGTTTAAGGTCTCAGTTCCCTTTGGGTGCCAGTAAACCAGGCCGGGACCGACCTCGGGATGGAAAGTAAACAGATCCAGCTCCGGACCGAGTTTTCTGTGGTCACGTTCCTTTGCCTCTTCCTGTCTTTCCACGTATTCCTGCAGATCCTTTTCATCCGAAAAAGCCGTTCCGTAAACGCGCTGAAGCATTACGTTATTCTCATCCCCGCGCCAGTAAGCGCCGGCTACGTCCATTAGCTCGAAGTGTTGTAACTGATCGGTACTCCGAATATGGGGTCCCTCACAAAGGTCAGTAAAACCGTTCTGGCGATAAAATGAAACTTCCTTTTCCCCTTCGGAGACAAACTCATCGAGCAACTCGAGCTTATAATCCTCGTCATTTTCGGCAAGATATTCCCTGGCTTCGGCCGCGCTAAGGGTGAATCTCTCTATTTCGTAACCCTCGTCCACGATGTTCTGCATTTCCGCTTTAATCTCTTCGAAGTCGTCCTCGGACAGGGTTTCCGGCAGGTCGAAGTCATAATAGAACCCTTCGTCAATCGCCGGCCCAATTGCCAGTTTCACGTCGTCGTAAAGCCTTTTTACCGCCTGGGCCAGCACGTGTGACGCCGTATGTCGCAGGATTTCCGTTGCCCGGGGTGAATCAATCGTAATGATCTCGAACTCGCCTTCCTGGCTAACTTCGTCTCTCAGATCGAGCAGTTCGCCGTCCAGCGTCGCTCCTACCGTGGCGTCGCCCAGACCCTTACCGATATCGTAAGCTATATCTATAACCTTCTTGCCTGCTTCAACTTCCAGCTCGTCTCCGTCCGGAAGAGTTAACTTCATTTGATTCACCCCTGATATTGATGGTTTAATAAATTGCGCGTTTTCCTATTCGCAAAGGGAAGCAACAAAAACCTTTTCGGTACCACTTAAGCAAAACTCAAACGGGATCAACCTTCCCGGTTTGCGAAATTTCCCGGTCATCGTAAACCTTTTCTGCCAGATTCCAGCGATTTATAGAATATAACGGGAGAGATCTCTGTCTTCAATTATCCTTTCCAGCTTGTCCTTTACGTAGCTCCTGTCTATTTCCTGGACTCCCGGTTCCAGCGAAGGAGCATCAAAAGAGAGTTCCTCCATTAGTTTTTCCATTACCGTCTCCAGCCTTCGGGCTCCGATATTTTCGGTGGTCTCGTTCAACTGGGCCGAAGCCCGGGCTATTTCGTCTATCGCCCCTTCAGTAAATTTTAATTCCAGATCCTCGACGTCGAGCAGAGCAGTGTACTGTCTGACCAGAGAATCCTTTGGTTCAGTTAAAATTCGCTTGAATTCCTCGACCCCGAGGCTGTCCAGCTCCACCCGAATCGGCAACCTGCCCTGGAGTTCAGGTATCAGATCTGACGGGTTCGAGACGTTGAACGCCCCAGCCGTAACAAAGAGGATGTTTTCCGTGTTTATCGTACCCTTTTTGCTCCTTACGGTAGAACCTTCCAGGAGGGGAAGGATATCGCGCTGGACGCCCTGACGCGAAACCCCGGGGCCGCTGCCACCGGATTCACCCGGTTCGTCCCCGGCAATTTTGTCTATCTCGTCCAGAAAGATAATCCCGGATTCCTCCGCCAGACGCTTTCCTCGACGCTCTATTTCCTGCTCGTTTAGCAGCTTATCCACTTCCTCGTCAAAGAGAAGATCTCTGGCCTCTTTTATCTTGACCCTTTTAGTTTCCTTCTTCGACGGCAGGATATTTCCAAGCATATCTCCCATATCTATACCCATCTGATCCATTCCCTGATTGGAAAATACCTCCACCTGCGGCGAACTGCTCTGCTGGACTGAAACTTCTATGTAGCGCTCATCTAGGTCGCCCTGACTAAGTTTTCTTTTCAATTTTTCCCTTGTTCTTTCCAGGCTGTCCGCCCTTTCTTCTTTGGCTTCCTCCGCCGGGAGCAATTTGTCGAGTATTCTATCCTGGACCATCTCCTCGGCTTCTTCCTGAACCTTTTCTATCTCGTTCTCCCTGACCATCTCCACGCCGCGGCTGACGAGGTCCCTGATCATCGACTCCACGTCCCGCCCCATGTAGCCAACCTCCGTAAACTTCGTCGCCTCCACTTTCAGAAAAGGAGCGCGAGCGGTATTAGCAAGTCGGCGCGAGATTTCAGTCTTCCCGACGCCGGTGGGTCCAATCATCAAAATATTTTTGGGCTTTATTTCATCCTTGATTTCCCCTTCCACCTTCTGGCGCCGGACCCGGTTTCGCAGTGCTATGGCCACGGAGCGCTTCGCCTCGTCCTGACCGATAATGTATTCGTCCAGCCTGTTAACTATCTGTTGCGGAGTTAATTCTTCTTTTTCTGAATCCAGTATCCTCGGCAAGTTTGCCATATCTTTTCCCCCTCGCCTACCACTCGATCGATTCCACCGAAAACTGGTCGTTCGTATAAACGTCTATCGATGAGGTTATCAGTAGTGATTCCTTGGCGACTTCCTCCGGAGCAAGCCGGGAATGTTTCAACAACGCTCGGGCCGCTGCCAGCGCGTACGAACCGCCAGAACCGATACCGATTACGTTGTGGTCCGGCCGGAGAACGTCACCGGCTCCCGAAATCAGCAGCAGCGACTCCGAGTTAACCACTACCATCAATGCCTCCAGCTTCCGCAATATCTTATCGGTACGCCACTCTTTGGTCAGTTCCACGGCGGCTCTTTCCAGCTTACCGGCGTACTGCTCCAGTTTACCCTCGAATTTGTCAAAAAGGGTCATCGCATCTGCCGTAGACCCGGCAAAACCTGCCAGCACCTCACCATCGTAAAGTTTACGAACTTTGTTGGTATTGTTCTTTATTACCGTATCTTCCATCGTTGCCTGGCCATCCGACGCCACCACGGATATCCTTTCATCCGGTGAACGAATGGCAATGATGGTCGTACTCTCTATAGCCGAATCCCGTTCTGGACTATTGTTCAGTTTATTAGTCATATCGTAGAAGTTTACGGATTTGCCCGGCCAGTATCAACTTCGCGGAAGGGAAAGCCACAATAAGGGCACCGTTTATCGGGATACACCCCGCCGCAGGCCGGACACTCGTTCCAGCCGCTTTCCAGCCTTAACTTCCTTTTCCTTTGCTGGGTCAGAAGCAACCTTCTCAGACTTTCACGGGCAGGTCTTTCGAGGCCGGAGTCATCCACAGCCCCGTCTATTTTCTCGATTTCCTCGTCCGTAAGCGTGACTGAATCGAGGCCAATCGATCTATTCTCGGGTTCGTCTCGAAACTCGCCCAGTTCGAACCGAAGCTTCTCTATCCGCGTCTCTCGCAGATTTTCGTTCAGCTTCTCCAGAAACTGATCTTCCAGAAAGGAGAGTTCCTGTTTAGCAGCTGCCGAGGGAACCTCCAGTATAAGACTACTTCCACTAACCTTCCTGGGGCGAGCTACTTTTCCCAGTTCACCAGCCACTTCAGTCCAGGCGAAGACTGCTTCTTGCTCGCGGAACTCTTCCAGCAGATTGTTCTTTTTAAAAACCCGGGCCAGGGCGCTCCGGCTCAGTGTCATCTAGCTTCAATCCTCCCGCGGTTAATTCTCAGGACGCTGAACTGACCGCTCAACTTTTTAAAGGAAGGGTCCCTCGTCGCGGTGGTCATGAATACCTGCGGTTCTCTTGGCAGCGTCTGCAGAAATCTCTCTCCCCGGCTACGATCCAGCTCACTCAATATGTCGTCAAGAATTAAGACGGGTAACTCCTCGTACCTCTCCTGGTACAGTTCCAGATAGGCAAGATAGGTCGCAATAACGGCAGTCCGTAACTCTCCCTGAGAACCGTATTTCCTCAGGTCCTTTCCGTTCAAGCGGTATTCGAACTTATCCCGGTGAGGACCGACGACGGAAGTCTGTTGTTCTAACTCCCTGTCCTTCTCTTTCTCAAGCTTCTCGGTTAGATATTCTGTCAGATCTTCCAGCGAACTATCCATGAGTCTTTCCTCGGAATAATTAAGTGTCAAAGAAGCGCTGTTCTGAACGAACTTGCCGTATATTTCAGGCAAGTGTTCGTTTAGCCGGTCGAGGTAATTGGCCCGCTTCAGGATTAAACTCGCCCCGAGATCGACCAGCCTCTGCCCGAGGACGTCGAGAAATTCTCTGTTTACCTCGTTTTTTTTCAGCAGAGTGTTTTTCTTCTTTAGCTCGGAATTGTATTGCGAGAGGAGGTTATCGTAATCGGGCTCGAGCTGACCGAGATGCCGGTTTAGCAGTGAGCGGCGTTTTTTCGGTGCTCCTTTGGAAATATAAAGATCCTCCGGCACAAAGGTATGAGTCGGAAAAACTTCGCTAACGACGGACTGCCTGGCGGTCTTTGAATTTACCCTTATCTCCTTCCCTTCACCCTGTTTTAGGTAAACAGTGAGTTGATCTTCGTTCACCAGTTTAAGTTTGACCAGAGTATGATCCGAATCCCAGTTAATCAGCTCTCTCTGACGTGACCCTTTCAAGTTATCGCCGGTTGAGGCGAAATGAATCGCTTCGCAAAAGTTAGTCTTGCCGGAACCGTTCGGGCCGAATATCAAGTTCAACCTCTCGTTCGGTTCGAGCTCGGTCTCGTTCAGGTTTCTGAAGTTCCTGATTTTTATCGACTTTAATTTCATTTAACGGCTATTCCCCGATACCCTCGCCGGACATGTAGCTTTCAAAGAACGAGGTAACTCTTTTCTGGTACTTCTTCGGATATATCTCGTGCCCCCCGACGTGCCAGGCCCCCTCGATAAGCCATAATCGCTTGGGACCGCCCGCGTTTTCGTATAACAACTGCGAGTTTTCCGGTTTAAGAGCCCTATCCTCCATACCGTGAATCAGGAAAACAGGGGTTTCAAGGTCCTTTATCCGCTCAAGTAAATTCGTCTTCGCATAAATATCAAAATTCAGGGTGAATCGTGCAACCCCCATATAGAAGGGGAAAAAGATCTGGATCAACTTGTCGTTTTTCTCTTTCCCGTAACTGGAAGCCGCCATCTTAAGGTTTGCATATGGACTATCGGCGACCACCGCGTCGATCAAGTCTGACGAATCAAGCGCGGCAATTATCGCCGCCGAAGCCCCGGCCGATCCACCCCAGATACCGACGGAACCTTCATCTTTTTCCTCCTTTAGAAACTTAACCGCATTGATTATATCCTGACTTTCGAAATAGCCGAACCCGTATTTTTTGCCGTCGCTTTCACCGGTGCTGCGTGGATCAAACAGAAGTATGTCAAAATCATTTTCGTAGAGGTATCTTACCGGTGCGTCCTGCAGTATATCCCATCTATTCGTGCCACGCCCGGGAGCAAGGACTACGGCCCGATCCGTCGCTTCGTTGTCGACAAACCAGCCCCTGACGGTCATATCCTCGTTCGTTTTAAAAGAGATATCCTGATAGGGCAACCCCCAGTCCGCCGGCGTCAATTTTCCCACTTTGCCGCCAGGCGTATTGTAGACCTGCCCGTTAATCGTAGCATTGATGTTGTAGAGAGCGCGACCCGTACTGAGCAGAGCAAAGAGTACGATAAATGGTAACATGCTCAGACGGAGCCGAGTACTTCTCATATTATTCATAACGGTAAATTTTAGCCGCGGCCCTCAAGAGTAACAACTACCAGCGCAGGAAGAAGAAGGCTCGACTTCTCTCAAGAACGCCAAAAAAAACACCAAACCTCGGCCGTCGGGAGTTCTTCCGGCCCCACGGCAACAGGCCGGTAAGCGGGACTTAAAGTTTCGCGCCGGAAAAGTGCATAACCGCCGAAGCGTCATGTCGCCCAAAGGGCAGGCAGCTTCGGCACCACCCTGCTTGATGAAGCTGACTGGGCCACCAGGAGTTTACGCAACGGACAATTTATCTTAAACTGATGCAAGATAAACCAATTTTGCTAGTCCGGAGGAAGTGATGGATAAACAAGTCGCCATAGGTGTGGACGTCGGAGCCACCTGGGTCAGAGTCGCCGTTGCCGACCCGGAGGCCAACATTCTGGCCAAAAAGAAGGAGGCAATCGATACGGAAAACGAGCTCGGAATTAGTCGGCAGATAGAAGAGCTTACCGTGGAGCTCTTCGCCGAACTGGGCCGAAAAATACCAGATCTCATCGGAATCGGAATAGCATCTGCCGGACCGATGAATCGGGAAGCGGGGCATCTAGTTAGCCCGTCAAACATCCCGCTTGAGCTAGTTCCGCTGGCGGAACCACTTGAAGCAAAGTTCGACACGAAGGTGGAGCTCATCAACGACGGCGTCTCCGCGGTTCTGGCTGAAAGCAAATACGGCGCCGGGAAAGAATACGAAAACCTCGTCTATATCACGATAAGTACCGGCATCGGAGGTGGGGTAATAGTTGACGGAAACCTATTGATTGGCAAAAACGGCAACGCAGCGGAGGTCGGACACTTCACGATAGACAAGGATGAAAAATTGGCATGCGGTTGCGGCCGACGGGGACACTGGGAGGCTTACTGTTCCGGCTCAAATATCCCGGGTTACGTCAGGTGGAGGCTCGAAGAATTATCTTCCGACGAGGTCAGCGGACCCCTCGCCCAGCACGTTGAAGCTGATTTCGAATCATTTCGTGCCAGAGATCTTTTTATCTACGCCAGAAACGGCGACGGCCTGGCCCTGGAACTGGTAGAAGAAATCGGCAGGTTGAACGCGATTGGTTTCGCGGCGGTAACTGAGGCCTACGACCCGGAACTGATAACGGTTGGGGGTGGCGTGGCTTTAAACAACCCGGAGCTCGTACTTGAACCGATAAAGAAAAGAGTGAAAAATCATACTCAGAACGAAGTCCCCGAAATCCTGATAACCCCGCTGGAGGAAGAAAACGTGCTTTTAGGAGCAATAGCCATGGCACTTAGTCCCCCCGGGGAAACGAGTTAAAAAGTTACACCACCCGAGGTTGAGTATCGGCTGCCGGAGCACCGGGGCCTCCCGGATAAAGTTTACCGGTAGCCAGTACTTCTACCAGACTATGGGAAAACCGAGCGGAACAAATATCGCCCGATTTTAATTCCAGTTCTACTTCGGTGACCTCCGGCCCTCCGAGGCTGAGATGATCCCCTCCCGATTCGAAGCTAAGTTTGAGTACCCGCTTATCTTCCAGCAGCCCCTCTTTATGCATTGCGACGGCCGCGGCAATTGATCCCGTGCCACAAGCGGGCTCCACCAGACCCCGGGAAGGGTCGTGGGGAAAGAGCAGCTTGCCGTCCCGATCCGGGTTTCTTGTCTCCCCGACCAGCGCAAAATCCCTGTTCTCCGACTCCAGCGTGAATTCTTCCCGGAATTTCTCCTGTAATTCGGAGAGAAGCTCCTTCGTACTTCCGTCCAGCGGGTCAAAGCTGGCCTCCGGAAATTTTTGCCTTATCGCCCCGACGAAGGTCACGAAAAAGGCCCCCACCCTGTAGCTCTTTACGCCCATTACCCGGCCCGCCTCAACCCCGTCGCACTTCAACGAATCCAGATACCTTTCCATCTCCGAGACGACTCGGCCTTTTCCGATCAGGATTGGAAACAGGCCGAGCTCAGTTTCGAGAGCAACCTCCCCGTCTCGCTCCGGGCTCCCGAAACCAAAAACCTCGGTCAGACCGAGTTCCGCTTCTGCTGCACCCAGCACCTGGGTCAGTCCCCCGCAAACGGGGATGTAACCGGCCGAGTGTCTGTCGATAATCTTCGCAATTAGATCCGGCGACCCGTCCCCCGCAAACAGCAAACCAAGTTGATCTCCTCCTATTCCCGGTCCATTAAGTACTTTCAATCCGAGACTCAACTCCGATTCGCGCGGAAATTTCTCCCCGTCGACGAGAACAATCTCGTTTCCGCCCATGTGCCCCTTAAGAAAAGGAACTCCCGCTCGCACTGGCTGATCACCCTGAATTTTTTCGCTGCAAACCTTTACCGGCACCAAAATCCGGGGACAAATCATTACCCCTACCCCTCGGGCTCGCTTCCCGGACCGGATCCGTAACTTAATCAACGCAAGATTGTCAAAATAAAAAAATAAGGCTATAATTTATTTTAAATCAAGCAAGCCGTTAATGCTAATTAGCGTCGCCATTTCCGGAACCGGAGGCAGGATGAATAAAACGATCGAGGTCAAAGGCCTGAGGAAGTACTACGAGGACGTGAAAGCAGTCGACGGAATTTCCTTTTCCGTGGACGAAGGTGAAATTTTCGGAATGCTCGGCCCAAATGGAGCGGGGAAGACGACGACGATAGAAACGGTTATAGGACTAATCGACAGGACGGACGGGGAAATATCCGTGCTCGGCATGAACCCGGATAATGAGCTCGGCTCGATCAAAAAGAGGATCGGTGTTCAGCTACAGAGTCCGTCTCTCTTTCCCCGTTTAACCGTGAAGGAGACTCTCGAGCTGTTCGCCAGTTTTTACCCGGAACCACTTTCCGTCTCGGAAGCCGCGGATCAGGTCGATCTGAAGGAGTCTTTTCGGACACAGGTAGAATCCTTGTCCGGAGGCCAGAGGCATCGCCTGGCCGTTGCTCTGTCCCTGGTTAGCAACGGCGAGATAATTTTTCTGGACGAACCCACGACCGGACTCGATCCGAAAGCGAGGCGGGATCTCTGGACGACCATCACCAACCTGCGCGCGGGAGGCGTAACTGTTTTTCTGACAACCCATTACATGGACGAAGCAGAAGAACTATGCAATCACCTGGTCATTATAGACCGGGGAGAAATCATTGCTCGGGGTTCCCCGGGAGAGCTGATCGAGCAACATTTCCCCCGTCGGGCAATCGAGTTCGCCAACCCCGGCTTCGGCGAAAGAGAAAGGCTGCAACTGGCCAGGATAAATACCGCAAACAATTTGAGCTTTGACGAAGAAGAAGGGCGGATCATTATCTACAGCGAGACCGTGGCAGAGACCCTGAACGACCTCTTCGAATTCTTCCAGGATACCGGAAAGAGCCTGGAAAACTTGTCCGTACGAACGGCGACACTGGATGACGTATTCCTGGAATTGACCGGGAGGGGGATAAAAGATGAATAGGTTGAGAATATTTCGCAAAATGTTTCTGGCCAACCTGAAAGAATTCTTTCGCGACAGGTCTTCGCTTTTCTGGATGATAGCATTTCCGCTAATATTCACCTTCATCTTCGGTTTAGTGTTCTCCGGCGGAGACCAGGCAACATTTACTATAGGTATAGCAACCGAAGGATCAACACCCGTGACCGAGGGGCTCATTGAAGAATTTAGAGAGGTGCCGACGTTCAACGTGACGACCGGAGAGCTCGAGGGAGAACTGGAAGAATTAAAAAGCGGCAACAGACGGATGGTGCTCGATATCCCGACAATAACTGCTGAAGACGTGAGGAATCGCGTTACCTCAAAGGTAAAGTTCTATTACAGCAAAGGCGAAGGTGAGACGAATCGAGCCTTGATTTCGGCGATAAAGGAGATATTCTCGGGAATAGAGCGGGGGATAACCGGGACCAGGCCGCTCTTCCAGCTGGAGGCTTCACCTCTCGAAACGAGGAATCTGACCCAGTTCGATTACGTCATGCCGGGGATCCTGGCCATGGCGCTAATGCAGCTCGGGCTATTCGGAGTTTTCCAGTTCATGAGTCTGCGGGAGAACAAGGTAATTCGGGGACTTGCTGTGACACCTCTGCCCCGGGAAACTTTATTCGAGAGCGAGGTAGCACTCAGAATGCTGGTTGCGTTAATCCAGACTTTTCTCATCGTCGTCGTCGGCAGGCTGGTATTTGGAGTCGAGCTCGTCGGAAACCTCTTCTTGCTGGCCGGTCTGGTCTTCCTTGGGGCTGCGACTTTCGTCAGCATGGGATACATGCTGGCGTCGTTTACCAGGAGCCTGGAGGGCGGGAGAAACCTGATTCAGACGGTACAGTTCCCGATGATGTTTCTCTCCGGAATATTTTTCCCGATCGAGATGATGCCCAATTATATCCGCCCGGTTGTTCGGGCAATTCCGCTCACATATCTGGGAGACGCGCTCCGACAGGTTATGGTCGGATTCCCCCCGAAGTACTCGCTCCAGACGAACGTGCTGATCCTGGCCGGCTGGTTGATATTTTCGACAATTCTGGCAATAAGGTTCTGGAAATGGGAATAATCATTTTTACTTGACGCTCTCAGTCAATCAGGGATGAAAAATGAGGGTACTTGAGTCGGTAAAAGGTTTTTTAAAAGATCATTCTATCGAAAATACCTCTGTACTGGTTGCCGTTTCCGGCGGCGTCGATTCGACCGTCCTGCTGGACTGCCTGGTAAAGTTAAAGGACGGTCTTTCCCTGGATCTCACCGTAGCCCACCTTGACCACGGTTTACGTGGCTCCAGCTCCCGGGAGGACGCGGAGTTCGTCCGAAGGCGGGCAAACGAGCTCGAGCTTGAGAGCATAGTGGAAAGGCGACCGGTCGGGGAAGTAACGGAAGGAAGTCAGTCATCTCTGGAAGCGACCGCTCGAGAGGTTAGATACGATTTCCTTTCCGAGGCAGCCGACCGGGCCGGGGCCGAGTTCGTCGCCCTCGGTCATAACAGAAACGACCAGGCAGAAACGATCCTGATGCACCTGATACGGGGCACCGGCCTCCGGGGACTGGCGGGAATGAAGGAAGTCAAAGGACCCTATATTAGACCGCTGGTTCGCTGTTCCCGGGAACAAATTCTCGAATACGCCAGGCAGGCAGGACTGGATTACCGGGAAGACGAGACGAACCAGGATACTACCTACTTTCGCAATAAAATCAGACATCAACTTATTCCCGACCTGGAAACTAATTACAACCGAGCGATAGTCGACCACCTGGTAGGAGTCGGAAAACTGGCGCGGGAGGCTCAGTCCTATTTTAGGAAAAAGGTAAAAGAAATTACCGATGAAATCAAAATTGGCGGAGAAAGGGAAGGCGAATGTTTCGATCGTAAAAAACTGCTGAAATACCATCCCTATCTGCAGAAAAAGACGGTCCGGGAGTTCATTCGGGAAGCAAGGGGATGTTTAAAGGACGTAACAATGGACCACGTGGAAGAGGTCCTGGAAAAAATTAGAAAGGAACCGGCAAGAACCAGATTGGACTTACCCGGAATAGAGTTTGAAATCTCCCGTAATCGAGCCTGTTTTCTTCGGGAGCCCGAGAAAGTGAAGCAGGTTCGATACCGTTATGAAGTGGAACCGGAAAGTACCCTGGAGATTAGAGAAGCAAATATAATTATCTCACTCGAACTTCATAGCGACCCCGAAACTATTCCGCCGGAGGATTTCTCCTCTGATAGTTTGACCGAAGTAGTGGATTGGAGTAAAGTTGAACAACCGCTCGTTGTTCGAAACAGGCGTGAGGGAGATAGTTTTGTCCCGCTTGGCATGGATGGAACCAAGAAACTCAAGGACTTCTTCATCGATTCCAAGGTTCCGTTTGAACGGCGCGGCAGAACTCCGCTCGTCTGTGATGAAAGTGGAATTATCTGGGTTGTTGGGCACAGGATCGACGAGCGTTACAAATTGGACAGGTCCACGTCTAAAGCATTACTACTTAAAGCGAGGAGAATATGACCACGGTACTTTTATTTCTTGCCGTACTATCTTTTTTGATTGCAATACACGAAGCCGGACACCTGGCATCCGCCAAACTCTCCGGAGTCTGGGTTCACGAATATTCAATCGGTTTCGGTCCGAGCCTGCTCAGTAAAAAAATCAGGGAAACGACTTACCACCTAAAACCGATTCCGTTTGGGGGTTACGTCAAGATGGCCGGCGAGGACGTCGGGGAAGACGCGGAACAGGACGAAAAGGTACCGGAGGATCGAAAGTTTTACTCACAGCCGCCGTTAACAAAGATGCTCATATCGATCTCCGGGCCGGCCATGAACATCATCGCGGCAGTTTTAATCATGATACTCGTCGTCGGGGCAACCGGAACTCCAAGGGTTTCGATTTATGGTTTTATGGATAACTCTCCGTCCGAAGGCAAGTTGTACCTGGGGGATCAGATCGTCTCTATCGGCGGAGAAAATATCGTTTCTACCGGCCAGATAGATGCTGCAATTCAAAATCAGGAAGGGGGAGCAGTTTCCGTAACCGTCTACCGAAACGGGGAAAAGCAAGCGGCCGAGATCGAACCCCGGTTTTACGAGGAACAGGGAAAATACATGCTGGGCGTAAAACTGGGGACCGCGATGACGAACAGGGTGACCCGGGTTGAAGAAGATTCACTCGCCGCCGATATCGGGCTCCAGCAGGGTGACTTTATTACGGAAATAAACGGTATAACTATCAAAAACGCCGCTACAATCGTCCATGCGCTGCAGGGAATAGAAGAGGGCGAAAAGATAACGCTTGAAGTGGCACGAAACGGCAACACCCGCACTCTAACGGCCGCCCCGGAAAAACCGGAGGAGGTCTTTACCGGCTTCTCCCTCGAGACCATTCGAGACGCGGTAGGCCCGCTAACCGCTATCAGACAGGGGCTCGACCAGATAAAGACGATCATAGTCCTGACCTACCAGGGTATTAGAATGATCATTAGAGGGCAAATAGCCGCGGGAGAGGCGGTAACGGGTCCGGTTGGAATCGCAAACATCCTGGGTCAAAGCGCCGAACAGGGTCTCTACTCGTTGTTTTTCATGATTTCCCTGATAAGTCTGAATCTGGGTTTTATCAACTTAGTACCCTTCCCGGCGCTCGACGGAAGCAGGATTGGCTACGCAACTTACGAACTGATCCGAGGTAAGCCCATTCCACCGGAGAAAGAGGGACTTATCAATTCAATTGGTTTCTTTATACTGATCGGACTGATGCTCTTCATAACCTACAGGGATATAATCAAGTTCTTTACCTGAGGTAAGACTTAATTAACCTTTGCCCCACAAAACCGTCTTATGAAAAAGAGAAAAGGCCTGAAAACCCTAAAAGAATCGGCGGAAGAATTTTTTTCGGGGCCGGTAACCGTTATCCGGTGGTTCAGGCTGGCCCTTTTGCTTCTCTTCGTGTTGACAATGCCGCTCGTCATCTACCTCGGTAACACCGAATACGGATACACAAAGACGATTTATACTTTCCTTTACATTTCAGCCCTAACTCTGTGCTGGCTCCTCGAATTGTTCCTGAACGAGGAAAAAGAAATTTCGTATACCGGCCTGCTTCTCCCCGCTGGCCTGTTGTTTGTTTCCGGCCTGCTTTCCCTCGTCAACGCTTCCAGCAAAGGAGTCGTTCTTCAGAGCCTGGCCCTGTTGGTTTTCTTCTACCTGATCTATTTAATAATAGTCAACACGATCCAAACCCGGAAGGAGGCCAGTTACCTTTTGATCTCCCTGGCCACTTCGGGCTTCGGGGCGACGATATATGGAATCCTGCAGTATTTCGGGCTCGTTAGGGGGGCGCTTGGTTTCGTGGCCAGCCCCACCAACATAATTAGTTTCATGGGAAACCAGAATTATCTCGGCGGGTTTATATCTTATCTCTTTATTCCGGTATTTGCTTTGATTCTTACGATAGATTCAGGATCCATACGGGCTTTCCTTACGCTTTGTCTAGGGTTATTTTTCTTTATCCTTTTCCCAATCGGGGCCCGGGGTGCGTGGCTTAGTCTGGTAATTGCTTCAATCGCCTTCGTCTCCTTACTGCTCTATTACCGACCGTTAAAGGATCTTCGTGGGCTGAAAATTGCCCTTTTCTCCCTGCTGATAGTACTTTTAATCGCGTATTTGTTCGCCTCCGCTCCCGGTCCGTTAAATTCTCTGCTCGGCTACTCGGCCCCCGAAACAGGGGGAAACCAGCGGGGAATACTGAGCTCAATATTCCGACCATTAAACAGGGAACTCGTGATCGAGGGAGGTGCGCGCCTCGAAGACTGGTACGTCGGCTGGGAAATGCTGAAAGATCACCCGCTCTTCGGAATAGGATTGGGCAACTACAAGATAAAATTCCTGGAATACCGGTCTCGACTTCTAAGTACTCCGCGCGGTGAAGGGTTCGGAAAGTATATCCCCAGGGCGGCCCAAGCCCATAACGAATACGTTCAGTTCGCTGCGGAAATGGGACTGGTGGGGATAGTTTCCCTGATGATAGCTCTCGTAAGCCTGGGCGTGAACGCCTTCCACAGAACCACCATGCCGGAGGATCCGTCGGCCAGGATTCTGGGCACGGGTTTGATAGGAGGTATATTCGGTTTCCTCGTTCACTCTGCCGTAAGCTTTCCGGCGCATCTGCCCGCTTCCTCGCTCGTTTTTGCCGCTTTTCTCGGCCTGCTCAATTCGGGAGCCTTTGGGAAACCCGACCACAATTTCAAATTGACTGGATTTACCAGATACCTCGTATTTAGTCTCGTCCCGGTTCTGGTAATAAGCGTCAGCGTTATTGCCTATCGCGACTGGCGAGCAAACGTGCTAATGGGGCAGGGGAAAAATCAGCTGGAATACGGTAATTACTATATTGCGGAAGAAAAACTGGAAAAAAGCCTGAGGCTCGATTTTCAGCCCAGACAAACCTATTACTATCTCGGGGTTGTGGAAAGCAAACTGGGAAACGACGGATCAGCCCTCAGGTATTTCAAAAAGGCGGAAGGCCAGTTCGAGCCTTACAATCTATTTTTCCAGCTGGGAATCATCCACCTTCAGAGAAAAGAGCTTGACAGGGCAGAAAAGTACTTCGAAAAATGCCTGTCGCTCGGAGGGAAAGAGACGATGGAGGTCCAATCTAACTACTTTCTGGCCAGGATTGCTGTGAGGCGAGGTAAACTGGACGAGGCATCGGATATACTGGAAAGAATCCTGGCGAAAGATTCGAATTTCGAACAGGCGATCACCCTTCAGGGCGATATAGCCCAGCTAAAGGGGAAAACAGAGTTGGCGAAGGAAAAATGGCGGCAGGCTCTCGGCTTAATTCGTGAGAAGCTGGCCAGAGTAAATCAAAGATTATCGGGAGAGATAAACCTCACGGAGAGGGGTGAACTGGAGGAAATGAAAGAACGCCTGACCAATGAACTAAAAAAGGTAGAGAAAAAACTCGGCAAATAATTTCAACCGGAGGGAAGATGAGTTTAAAGAAAAGTTTACAGCTCTTCGATCCGGAGAGCGAAACCGATAGAATAGTTCAGTTCATTTCAGAGAAGCAAGATCAAATCGGCTCCAGTGCCGCCGTCGTCGGTTTGTCCGGAGGAATCGATTCGAGCGTGACCGCCGTTCTGGCGCTAAAATCGCTCCCGCATGGAAGCGTCGAGATCGTATTTTTGCCGGAAAACACGACCCCGCAGAGGGATAGGGAAGACGTGGTAGCCCTGGAGGAAAAGTTCGGCCTCGACGTCAGGCGGATTAATATAGACGGGTTCGTCTCCGTTTTTGCGGAAAAAATCCCGGAAGAACTATCTGAAATCGCGCGGGCAAACGTAAAGGCCAGAGTTCGGATGACCGTTCTGTACGCCATGGCAAACCAATTCGGTGGAATCGTACTTGGAACGGGGAACCTTTCCGAGTGGCTGCTGGGCTATTTTACCAAATACGGTGACGGTGCAGCCGACATCGCCCCGATAGTTCACCTGTACAAAACCGAGTTAAAACGTCTTGCGGGTTACCTGAAGGTACCGGAATCCATCATTGAAAAACCACCATCTGCCGGTTTATGGGAGGGACAAACTGACGAAGCAGAGCTCGGAGCCAGTTACGAACAGATCGATCGTATCCTCTACTGCCGCCACTCACTCGGGCTCTCAAAAAGCGAGACTAAGAAGAACCTGGATCTGGGTGATCGAATAATAGAACGAATTTTTGCCATGGTAGATAACTCCTCTCACAAACGGGAAAATCCGGACAGCTTAACTAGAAGTTAACTGGAAAAGTGTCTATAATTCACCGTCAGCGCAAACTGGGCTGACGTTTCTACCAGGGAAATTTCCGGGAGGGATGAGTTTGCCTCGTTCACTCAAGCTAATCACGGTCGGCCTGCTGGTTTTACTTTTATTTCAAATATCACTTTTTTTGTCTGCCAGCGGGGTAACCCGAGGCGGAAGGTTAAGAGTGGCCCTGCCCAGCGAGCCCCCGGGACTGGATCCGACAACCAGGTCAGCAGCGGTCATAGACAGGGTTCTTTATAACAACGTTTACCAGGGGCTGGTCAGAATAAACAGGGACGGAGATATAGTCCCGGCGCTGGCCCGGAGCTGGGAAATATCACCTGACGGAACCAGTTACACTTTTAACCTCCGGGAGGACGTAACTTTTCACAATGGCAAAAAATTCACCGCGGCAGACGTCGCCTTCAGCCTCGAAAGGGCCAGGGACGACAGTACCCCCGTTCCCCACCCGGAATACTACGCTCCGATTGCAGAAATCCTGAGTCCCGATAAATTCACGATAAAGGTAAAGCTATCGGAGCCGAGTTCGGTCTTTCTGTTCAACCTGGCGCGGGGCGACTCGGTCATACTGCCGGAAGGCCAGAAGGACCTGTCCACTCACCCGGTCGGTACCGGGCCCTTCAAATTCAAAAGCTGGAAGCGGGGATCGAAAGTAACGCTGACCCGGTTTGAAAATTACTACGACGAGGGGCTTCCCTACCTGGACGAGGTGGTATTCGAATTTATCGGCGACGTCAATACACGGATCACGGCCCTTAGAAGCGGCGACATAGATGCAATTGCCTACTTGAGCAGTCCCGAAAACGCCGTGGCGTTGAAATCGGCCGACTCGATTCAGGTATTGACCGGCGTCACCACCTGGGAAGTAATTCTGGCGATGAATAACTCCAGGCAGCCGTTCACGAATCCACGAGTCAGAAAAGCGATCAACTACGCTCTGGACAGAAAGGAAATAATTGAGGGCGCGACTTTCGGCTTCGGCAAGGCGATAGGAAGCCTGATGAGCCCGACAAACCCCAATTATATAGACTTATCCTGGCTATATACCAATGACCTAAAAAAGGCACAGGAACTACTCGAAAGTGCCGGGTACCCGGAGGGTTTTTCGGTCAAGCTTACTCTGCCGGCAACGTACGAGCTATCACTGAGGTCCGGTAAAATAATCGCCGATCAGCTGAGGGAATTGGGTATTTCGGTGGAAATAAAGAAGATCAGCTGGGCCCAGTGGCTACAGAAGGTATTCTCCGGTGCGGAGTACGATATGACTATCATCGGCCATTCGGAGGCCTTTGATATATCTATTTACGCCAAACCGGACTATTACTTTAAATACGAGAACAGGAGGCTGCAGAGCGTTATAGATCGGGCCGAGCGCGAAACGGACGAAGAAAAGAGGCGCAAACTTTACGCTATCGCCCAGTGGATAATTGCCGAAGACGTTCCCTCTGCCTTCCTCTTTTCCGCCCCAAGCCTGCCCGCCCTGAACAAGAGAGTTCATAACTGGTGGAAGGACTACCCGATACCCGCCGTGGACGTCACGGAAGTCTGGAAGGAAACGTAAATACTGTGTCAGAAGATGTTTGGCTACGTATCCAGGAAGTTTCTCGAGTTAATCCTGACTCTCCTATTCGTATCAGTCGTTATCTTTCTGCTACTCAGAGTTATACCGGGAGATCCAGCTCAGCTCGTTCTGGGCCTGAATGCATCCCCGGAAAGCCTGGCCGAGCTACGGAGTGAACTCGGCCTGACGAAACCGCTCAGCACGCAGTACTTTTCCTGGTTAAAGAGTATCTTTACCGGCCGTCTGGGAAAATCGATCTTTTACGATAAAAGCGTCGGAAGCCTGATCCTTTCTCGCCTCCAGGTAACCCTGCCTCTGACGTTCCTGGCCACTATTTTATCCGTCGCCATTGCTGTTCCGATGGGGCTATTCGCGGCAATAAATCACAAAAGAACTGCCGATTTCGGAGTAATAATATTTTCCCAGCTGGGACTATCAGTCCCCGCTTTCTGGCTGGGGATTTTGGCCCTGCTTCTATTTTCCGTCAAATTGAATTTTCTACCGGCCGGTGGTTTTACCGAGTGGGGCGCGGATCCTCTGGCCGCGATAAAATCCCTCGTGCTGCCCGTCCTTACCTTGACGGTAATCCAATCCGCCGCCCTAACCAGGATGACCCGTTCTTCCGCCCTCGACGTTATGGGGGAGGATTACGTTTCGACGGCGAGGGGCAAGGGCCTATCGGAAGGCAAAGTGATATACAAACACGTGCTCGCCAATGGTTTCATCTCGATACTCACCCTGATCGGTCTGCAGGCAGGGCAGCTTCTGGCCGGGGCCGTAATTGTGGAAAGCGTCTTTCATCTACCCGGGCTGGGGCAGTTGTTGATTCTGGCCGTCGAACAGCGAGACCTGCAGCTAGTTCAGTCCCTTGTCACGTTCCTTGTCGGGGCGATTATCCTGCTTAACTTCCTCGTGGACATGACCTACGGGATTCTGGACCCTCGAATCCGGTTGAAGTAAATATGAACTACAGGAAAATGCAGAAATTATTCTGGAAAAAAAGATTTCCCGGGGGATGGGCTACCCCCCATCTGCTTGTCGGTGGCGGTATTATTATTTTGGTCCTCTTCGCCTTCACGTTAAGCTTCCTCTACACTCCTCACGAACCTTACGAGATGAATATCGGGGACAGGCTCCTCCCCCCTTCGAAAGCCCACTTGTTTGGTACGGACCAGTACGGACGGGACGTTTTCAGCCGGGTCCTGATCGGATCCAGGGCCAGTTTCGCGGTTGGGCTTACGGCAATAGGCATCGGTATCTGCTTCGGTGTCTCGGCCGGCAGCATGGCCGCTTTTTTCGGCAAGTGGATGGATTCCGCGATAATGAGAATTGTAGACGCTCTTTACGGTTTCCCTCCCGTAATAACAGCGGTCATACTGACCACGGTTTTCGGTCCCGGCTTATTGAATTCGGTTATTGCGATAGGTATTTTCAATATCCCCGTATTTGCCCGGATTACTCGTGGGAATTTTCTCTCCCTTAAGGAAAGACAGTTCGTCGAAGCGGCCAGAGCTTCGGGAAGGACAAATTTTTCCATTATCGTCAGACACATTCTGCCCAATCTGAGTTCGCCGATAATAGTTCAGGCTTCGACGCAATTTGCCCTGGCCATACTGGCCGAAGCGGCACTTAGTTACCTCGGACTCGGGGTCCAGCCTCCATACTCTTCCTGGGGGTTGATGTTAAAACAGGCCCAGTCCTTCATGGCCCTCTCCCCCTGGCCGGCCATCTTTCCCGGACTGGCAATTGTCGTAACTGTTCTCGGGTTCAACCTAACTGGCGACGGGCTGCGAGACCTTCTGGACCCGCGAAGTTTTGATAAAACATAAGATTTATCTTCACAGTCTATCACGGTCGGCTGTAATAACGGGAGAGGATTAATTATTTCCTTGTACTTACCGACGAGCTTGACTAGAATTTTAAACCATGGAAATAAACTTTGAACAAATAGAAGAAGTCCTGGAAAGTGAAGCAAAATTGATAAAACCGGAGAACCCGGGTCGGCTCGTCTTCGTCGGTGATACCCACGGAGACCTGGAGGCCTCCAGGCTAGTATTCGCGAAATATTTCGACGAGCGAACCACCATGGTGTTTCTGGGAGATTACGTGGACCGGGGGCCAAAGTCCAGGGAAAACGTGAATTTCTTGCTCAATAAGAAGTTGAATAACCCGGAACGCGTGGTACTCCTCCAGGGAAATCACGAAGGGCTGAAGTACAGGGACTTCGGGCCGGTTGATTTCTGGAATTCACTCTCCCCTAAAACACGAGAAAAATACCGAAATTTACTTGCACGGCTACCGCTGGCACTCTCCTGGAACGGCATAATTGCCACACATGGAGGACTGCCCGACCTAGAAGCGGAGGAGGAGATAAATAGAGTCGAGGGCGGAAACCCCAACTGGGAAAAGATAACCTGGGGTGACCTGAACGAAGTCGAAGGGTTTATTCTGGGCGGCGGTTTCGGTAGACCTCAACTCGGAGCCGACTACTTCGATAGAGCTATGGAGAAATTCGGCAAAAAAGTATTGATAAGATCTCACCAGCCAAACGTGCCAACTTATATGTTTGATGACCGCTGTATCACGATTTTTACGTCCTCCGCTTACGGTACACGGAGAAGGGTAGCTATAGCAGAAGGCAGCGTCAAAAGCGGATCCGAACTGCAAATCGACGAAATCTGAAACTATATCACCGCCAGAATCATCGGATTCAGGTTTGCGCCGAATCGGATTTATCGCGGTTGTAATTCCATCTTCTGAGCGTAAATTCCACCCCAAGGGGGGATAAAATGGGATTTAGCTGTGGTTTTCTCGGTTTACCCAACGTCGGTAAGTCGACCTTATTTAACGCCCTCTCCGCCGCCGGAGCGGAAGTAGAGGGCTATCCCTTTTGCACCACGGAGGCCCAGGTAGGGACGGTAAAAGTACCCGACGAGCAACTGGACGGTCTGGCGGAACTATTCCCGGAGAAGGAGAAAGTCCATACCGTTATAGAATTCTACGATCTGGCAGGTCTCGTGGAAGGTGCTCATCACGGTGAAGGTCTAGGAAACAAGTTTCTTTCGGAGATCCGCGGGGTTGACGCACTAATTCACGTCGTCCGCTGTTTCGAAAATTCCGACGTTCCTTTTAAAGAAGGTGCGGATGATCCGCTCGGCAACGTAGAGACAATCAAGTCCGAACTACTATTAAAAGATCTCGAAACCGTAGAAAATCGTCTGAGTAGTCTGAACGAGGACGAAGAACAGCTAAAGAGTTTATACGAAGAATTAAAGGAAGGCCTGGAAAAGGGAATCCCCATAAGGGAGCACGATTTTTCCCCCCATGAAAGAGACGACCTGAAAACCCTCTCTCCGTTAACGGCAAAACCCGTCCTCTACGTGGCAAACGTCAGCGAGGCTTCGTCTCGCGAATGCGTCGAGACCGTGGAAAAGCGAGCCGAGGAAGACGGAGCCGAGGTCATGGCGATCAACGCAGAAATAGAGGCCGAGGTAAGAGAACTCGACCTCGACAAGGGAGAAAGAAAGGAATACCTGAAGGAGTGGGGGCTGGAAAAAACTGCTCTGGATCGATTAATCAGGGCCGGTTACGATCTGCTAAACCTGGTAACCTTCTATACCACCGACGGCCCGGAGGTCAGGGCCTGGACGGTGCCCGAGGGAGCAACTGCACTGGAAGCGGCGGGAAAAATCCACTCCGATTTTGCGGAAAATTTTATTTATGCCGAGGTCGTCTCGATCGGAGAACTTCTTGCCCACGGGGACATGAAAGGTGCGAGGGAGGACGGACTGTTGAACCGGCGAGGCGAGGATTACGAGATAGAAGACGGTGACGTCGTCCATTTCGTCAGCTCCAAGTAACAATGGCAGTACCGGAGTCGAATAAAGTACAATTACAGGGTGATAATTTTGTCTAAAAAGGAAGATAGGCTAAAAAGGAATGAAGTATTTACCGAAGAAACTTTGATGGTATTTCCTACGGAAACGGTTTACGGCCTGGGGGGAAACGGAAGGGATGAGTCCGTGACTTCCCGTATTTATCGAGTAAAACAGAGGAGTACTGAGAGACCTCTCTCTCTGCACTTGTTTTCGAAAGAAGATATCAGGGAGTACGCACTGGAACTATCCGAAAAACAGTGGGAATTAATCGACAAGCTGCTACCCGGACCGTATACCGTCATATTGCCCGCCGGATCAAATGCCCCTGAGGTCTCGGTCAGTCGGGAAAGAAAAGTGGGTATTAGAGTGCCCGATAGTAGTTCTTTTCGGGCTCTTGAAGATCAAATAAATTTCCCACTCGTCGGGACCAGCGTAAACAAATCGGGCAACCCGCCGATGACCGATTTCGACAGAATAGTGGAAGAGTTTGGCGGCATTGTCGACCTCTTCATCCAGTCCGAAGAGGAGGATGAGATGAGCGGGGAATCGTCCACCGTGCTCGACCTGACCTTTGATCCCCCAAAAGTACTGCGCGGTGATTTTTCTCTGGAGGATATCGAATAGACAGGTGATCATCGTAGTCCACGGCGGTGCTGGAAAAATACCCGAGGAAGACCAGGAAGAACGAGCGTCCGTCCTCCGGGAAGCAGCCGAAAAGGCCCTCTCCGAAGCGGGTCCGCTACAGGCGGTGGAAAGAGCAATCAGGATGCTGGAAGCGGAGCCTCTGTTTAACGCCGGTTACGGTGGCAGCGCTCAGCTCGACGGAGCGGTTAGGCTTGACGCGGCGGTGATGACGAGCGATCTGTCGTCGGGGGGCGTAATCAACGTCGAGGGGATAGCTCATCCGATAACTCTAGCAAATATCGTTAGAGAGGAGACACCTCACACGTTGCTTCAGGGTGCGGGAGCGGTTGAACTGGGGCACCATTTTGATTTAGAGCTCGTCGATGAGACGAAAAGCCAAAAGGTAGAGAAGAAGTGGAAAGAACTGGATGATAAATTATCCGGTCTTTCCTATCAGGAAAAACTCGCGAAGTTAAAGGAACTCAACGAGGGAAACGACACCGTAGGCGCCGTAGCGATGGAAAACGGGAAACTTTCCGCAGGCACTTCGACCGGGGGTGTCAGGAATCAGATGAAGGGAAGAGTCGGGGATTCCGCGATTATTGGCTCCGGGTTGTACTGCAATGGTTGTGGGGCGGTTTCCACCACCGGTGTCGGAGAGGCCATCATAAAGGTTAACCTGGCCCGAGAACTGGTTTACCAACTTGAACGGGGACTTGAACCCCGAGCTGGAGCTGCAAAGGCCGTGTCAAAACTCGCTGAATCCACCGGCTCCCGGGCCGGACTAATATCCCTCAACGCCGAAGGCGAAGTCGGTACCGCACATAATACCAGGGACATGCAGTACGCGATAGAAGAAGGCTAGATCAAGCATTACCGCTTTCGCTTGAAAAAATTGGGCGCGGCCAGCACCCGAAAAGAAGTTTTATAACTCTTCGGTAATCGAGATAATTTCGGCAAAGGATTCCGGGTCGAGCGAGGCACTGCCGACAAGGCCGCCGTCTATATCGGGCTGGCCCATCAGTTCCTCCGCGTTATGTGGCTTGATGCTACCGCCGTACTGTAGCCTAACGTTTTCGCCGGCCTCATCGCCAATTATCTTCTTTACCTGGTCCCTGGCAAATTTACAGCCGTCCTGGGCGTCTTCCGGGGAGGCCGATTCGCCCGTGCCAATAGCCCAGATCGGTTCATAGGCTATCACCATTTTTCCGGCCTGTTCCGAGGTTACCCCGTGCAAATCGCTCCTCAGCTGGCTCTCCAGTACGGACTCCGTCTCTCCTTCGGCTCGCTGTTCTTCCGTTTCCCCTATACAGAGAATGGGCTTCATCCCGTGGTCGAATACCGCGTGGATTTTCTTATTTATCGTCCTGTCTGCTTCGCCGAAGATCTGCCGCCTTTCTGAATGCCCGACAATGACGTAGTCGGTACCGATTTCTGCAAGCATGGCGGGGGAAACCTCTCCGGTAAATGCACCCTCGTCCTCGAAGTAAACGTTCTGAGCACAGAGCTTGATCCCGGTTCCTTCTATTCCCTCGCTAACCGGTCCAAGCGACGTGAAAGTGGGTCCCAGTCCTATCTCCACATCCGAAATGTATTTCACTTTTTCCCTGAAGCTATTGAGAAACTCGCGTGCTTCTTTTCTGGTCTTGTGAAGTTTCCAGTTCGATGCTATAAAAGGCTTTCGCAAATCTTTACCTCCCGTATGATTCAAATAAAACTAAAATACGTTACCGTCACCCCGAGGGGGCGACTCTACACCAGCTCTTCTGGCTACTTAGTCATTCTAATAGCTAGGCTCCTGATGGACAACGCCCCTCTCTTTATCCGGCCGGAAAAGTTTTACAGATATTGACCGAGAAAGCCCCGCTGTCCCGGGAAAGAATAGTCTCGTTTTTGGCCCAGGCTGTCAATTCGGAAACGTTTTGATATCTGGTTGAGTCCAACTGAGCGGTTCGGATTAACTGCGAAAGTCCGCTTTGAATCCAGGTTAGGGGGCCGAGAACCCCCGGTGGATGCTCCGGGAGTTCTCGACCAGACCCAGTGTAAAGGAGTAATTTGCCCATACCCATATATAACAGATGGCTCGGGGCCACTTTCTGCCTGGATTAACCTCCCATCTCCGAGTATATGTAACCCATGACCATTACAACTATTCCTATACCCGCTAACAGCTCACGCTGACCAATTGAGGGTCCTTCTTCCACCGCTTCACCCTGATCCGGTTCCGGAGCTTCCGCCCTCGGAGTCGTGACGCTTCCAGAACCCGAGAGACCGGATTCGCCGGAATCGTTGTAAGCCGAGACCTCGTAGGAATACGACTCGTTTGCCCCCAGTCCGGTGTCGACGTAGCTCGTGGTATTCGGTCCAAGAGTCGCAATTTCGACGCCGTTCCGGTAGACGCGAAAGCCGTCCTCGTTATCGGAGTCGTCCTTCCAGCTCAACTTTATCTCGCTAGAGGTCAGCGGAGTTGCCTTGACGTTCTTTGGTAAATCCGGGATCGATTTCAGGGTCATCGAACAGTTCCGGTTCGTGGTGCCCGACTCGCCGCTGCTGTTGTAAGCGACAATTTGATAGCAGTATCGAGTTTCACTCTCCAGTCCCCTGTGAATATAGCTTGTGGTATTAGCACCAACTGACCCAACCGTATTGCCATTTCTGTAGATTCGAAAACCGGACTCGTTGTCCGAGTTGTCCTGCCAGGTCAGCTTTATTCGGGTTGGTGATATTGTTTCAGTTCTCAACCGGCCCGGCGACGAAGGTACTCCGACAGGCGTGGTCAATTGCAATCCGGAAGAAAAAGAAGATTCGCCCGCTTCGTTGAACGAGGCTACCCGGTATGTATAATTCGTGTTTTCTTCCAGACCCGTATCGACGTAACTCGTAGTATTAGCTCCGACCTCGGCAATCTTTTTTCCGTTTCGGTAGACTCTGAAGCCGTCCTCGTTTTCCGAGTTGTCCTGCCAGGTCAACTCTATTTCCGTCGGAGAGATAACCCGGGAAGAAAGCCCACCGGGTGAGACTGAGACCTCCACGGGCGTGGTAATCCGAAGTGGTCCGGATAGGGTCGATTCTCCTCCCGCGTTGTAGGAAGAAATACGGTAAGTATAGTCAGTGTCGCTGGCAAGGCCAGTATCAGTAAAGGAAGTGGTATTGGCGTTGACAGTGGCTATTGGGTTGCCGTTTCTGTAGATCCGGAAACCGGACTCGTTGTCAGAGTTGTCCTGCCAGCTGAGCCTGATCTCCGAGGGGGAAAGAACTCTGGAACTCAAGCTACCGGGCGGTTCCGAAACGCTGACGCTAGTTTTTATTCTTCTCGACCCCGATAGAGACGATTCGCCACTCTGATTGTAAGAGGCGACTCTATACGTGTAACTCTTACCTTCCTGCAGCCCCGTATCCGTATAAGCTGTAACGTTAGCCCCCACCGTAGCGATCTCGTTGCCGTTTCTGTAGATCCGGAAACCGGACTCGTTGTCAGAGTTGTCCTGCCAGCTGAGCCTGATCTCCGAGGGGGAAAGAATCCGAGTTGTCAGACTGCCGGGGCTTTCCGGTAACCGGACCTCGGCTTCTTCCACCTCTTCTGGCGGCTGCAGTTCAACCCCGCCCCCACCGGTTCGACTGACGCGAAAATATGTCCGATAATTGCGGCAACAATTCAGAGTTATTCTGACGTAAAATCTGCCCGGTCCGGCCACTTCTCCCGCACTGTTCTTCTGGTCCCAGACCCAGACCCATTCGTTCCTTTCTCGCTTTATCGGCCCTACTTCTTTCTCGACGTAAAACAGCTCGAACTCGTGTTCAAACAGAGGCTTGAAGTGGACCTCGACCTTTTCAACCAGGTACTCAAAGTCCTTTAAATTGGAAAAAATTAGTTTTACTTCCTCACCGAGCTCGTATGTTTCCTTTTCCGGGTTCAGCGATTCGTATCTTGCCGGACAGTAGTCGTAATTTTCCGGTTGAGGACAGCCAAATCTAAAACTATACCTCAGGTCTTTTTCCTGATTCTGTGTTTGAGAAAGCGGTGCAACAGTTACCAGCAGACCAATAAGCAAAGCCACGACAACCAATGCAGCACTCCAGTATCGACGCATTTTGCCACCTCCTAGGGAAGCCTTTTAAATAAGAAATCGTTTAAACTTTTTATCAATTTACCGTTAGCCATGAAGCCGCCGGACCCTTAGTCCTCGCCTCGGCAATACTGCGGGATGTTTCCTCCTTGACCTTTTTCTCTTGTCGGCGACTTCGGGCATATTTCTTTTGGGAACCAGGAATTATGTTTCCTCGCCGGGTTACGCCCCTGGTTATTTCCGCGGCACTTACTCTTCCGATCAGCCTAGCATTTTTCATTTATCGTTCCCCAATTGTTCTCAGTCGCGGCAGACATAGTAGGGCGGCAGCTAAAGAAAATAACAAACATATCTGCGTTAACCATTTGCAAAAATCTCAATAAATGTTAATTACTCTTACAAAGGCCGTCCAGCACGGGCCTCACCTCAACCCTTCCTATATAGCTCGTTCCTATCGGACATTCTTCTCGTTTGCTCGTATCACGTGAATAGAATCCAAATTCCGGCGGAAAAACCGCTAAATTTCCAAGCGTTAGTGGAACGGCGAAAAACTTAACTATTCCTTTTACCTTTTTCCTCTGCCAAAATTAGCCGAGAGTGCCCCAGGGCACCCCCTGAGGGTGAATCGGCTGGTTTACCTCCAGCACTGTCTTTATGGAGTCAACCCCTAGTTGGTCAATTATCATGTTTTTCATATTCGGGGTTAACTTTACAATTGTATTTTAATATGCCCCGCCCTGTGGCCGGGTTTTTGACTTCCGTTTCCGGGAGCCGGGGGTAAGCCGGCAAAGGGAGTTAATTTAGTATCACATGCAGTGCGCGATATGTGCCTACTCGCTTCTGACTTAAACGGGAAGGGGCCCCGAAGCAGCCGGTTTAATCGAGGCAGGAAAACAAGAAATTACGGTCCTGGCGGATCGTGAATTTCATGCCTTAGAATAAGAAAGCAGAATAAACAGTCCAGAAACCGGAGGGATTCTTCTATTATGAAAGACGAAGAGTTAATTAAGCTGGCCCTGGAGGCTAGAGAAAAAGCCTATGCTCCTTATTCCGGTTATCGCGTCGGGGCGGCTCTCCTCACTGGGGACGGCTCTACATTTACCGGAGTTAACGTGGAAAACGGCGTCAATGACCTTTCCATCTGTGCGGAAAGAGTTGCTTTGTTCAAGGCGATCTCGGAAGGGAGAAGAGAATTCGAAAAACTGGCTGTAGTCTGCGCCGGGGATTACTGCAGGCCCTGCGGCGCGTGTCGCCAGACTTTACTGGAACACCAGGCCGACTTGACCGTAATCATGGCCAATCCGGATGGGAATTCCAGGATCGTCCAGCTCAACGAGCTATTACCGGAGGCATTCGAGCTGGAATGAACTTTGGCCGACCGAAAAGTCAACCGGCCCGGCGGAAACAAGAAGTCTACTCTTCTTCCGCTCCCTGATCCACAACCTCACCGCAGTGCGGGCAATAAAAGGGCTCGTCCTGGTAAAACTGACCGCAATGGGGGCACCTGTGGTGTCGGTCGGAGCGCTCCAGCCAAAACTTCACGTAAAAAATTCTGGCGGCAAAAACCAATAAAACCGCGACAAGGACTATGCCGAGTATCAATTCCAGGACTCCAGTTTTGTGTGTTAATTTCGTTTATTGCCACTCGCATTTGAGTATAACCTAAATCCAGCGGATTTATCAGGTCAGCTGAAAGTTTAGGGTTGAATATAATTCTTATTTTACAAGCAAGAGTTGGTCCAGCACCCAGTTTAATATTGACGGTTAACTTGAGAGAGCTACCTTCAAGAGACATTTTGGTCGTAAAGTGATTAGGTCTTCGAAGTATATATTAAACTGGG
>Ga0207797_1000592_pt1 | contig 27906 bp, 20 predicted proteins | sample PRCRCaboRojoPR_6_FD_187275 | JGI IMG/M metagenome (GOLD analysis project Ga0207797, IMG submission 187275) | Marine sediment microbial community from Cabo Rojo, Puerto Rico - PR CR 10% Liquid 1 (SPAdes) | ecosystem: Environmental > Aquatic > Marine > Coastal > Sediment | place: Cabo Rojo, Puerto... | reverse complement strand
ACGGGAACAATAGTTTGAATGTTTGAGGTTTCAGGTTGAGGGTGGCGGGAGAAGTTGGCATGGAGTTCAGAAAAGCTAATGGTATAACCTTAAACATCAAACCTTAAACATTATAAAGCGTGGCACAAAAAAAGAAAAAACGCAAAAAGAAAAGCGGAATTCAACCGCAAAAGGTTAAGCAAGCTCAGCACAAGAACCAGTTTTTAAAAAAATTATACCACGTATTGAGTTTACTGGGATGCGGTGATTTGTATCATCAGATTTCCAGGGAGGAGAAGGAGTCATTTTACTTGCTTCATTTTCGTTCTATTCGGGTAGAAGCTCACAAAAATCAAAATATTTCCCACAGACTGGTAAAATTTTTCAATTGGTTTGTAAACCATTATATCAAAAGAGAAATTAATAAAATTGAATTGTATCAGGATGGTCCGAAGATTTCCTTTTATGATTACCTGAATATTCTTTACACATTTTATGTGTACGATGAATTAATTGAATCTGAGAGGTTTGATACGATAAAAGAAGTTAGAAGACGGCTGAGAGAAATACTTGATTTTAAAGAAATTCTAGGTCAGGCAAATAAAATTTTGGATACGGTACTGATTTTTGGTGCTCTTTACAGAAGCAATATTATGTCGGCTTTTTACTGGTTTAATTTGGATGTACGGTTATTGGATGATGAAGATCAATCTTTTATTAGACTGAATCTTCATAGAGAACCGGTGGAAGTTCGTTCTATCAAATTCAACGGCATTTACCGTAAGGTTTATAAACTGGCATTTCCTCTGGGAAATGCTATCAAAAAGCTTACAATCGATGCCCGAACCATGAAGATGCATCCAGAGAATCCGGATAAAGTATGGGATCTCTACATTCAGGGGCATGCGCTTCAGAGATTATATGAGCGGCTGGATCATGAGGATTCCTATGAAGTCCAAATGGATCTTCTTTTTTCACTGAGGAAGCCCAGGGTTCATATTATGGATCATAAAAAAAGAATGATTGAGTATAGAATAATGGATGATAAGAAGGTAGGCTACCTGGTCTCAGAGGTAGTTGATGATATTGTGGTGATTCGTACCTTCCTTCTGCTCACCAACAGTCATACACCGGAAGGTGAAAAGCTTAAAGAAATACTAAATACAACCAAGACAGATATGAAATATTGGGCAATAGACCGAATGAGCACCTTTATTGCTTCTGATATAAACAAGAATGAAGCATTGAAGTCCAAATTCATTGAGGCGGGGTGTGGAGATCTCTTTGATATCAATTATTCAAGTCGTGAATTGATGGGTCAAAATATCGAACAAGCCGATGCCATGGTGAAATATTTCGGTCTGGATGATGAGGAGGAGGGAACGATGGTACGACGGCACGACAGCACGAAAGAACGACTGAACGATGGCACAATGGCACGGGAACAATAGTTTGAATGTTTGAGGTTTGAGAGTTTGATGTTTCAGGCTGGGGGTGTATTCTATGTAGAGAGACGCTTTGACGTGTCTTATAGATTGGCAGGGAAATGAATAAAGGCAAAACGTTGCAATATATTTCTTAGCCAGATGACCTTAAAAATTGATACTTTAAGTTGAAAATAGTGGAGATTAAGATATAAACTTCAAACCTCAAACCTTAAACCTTTTCGCTCTCCGCCCTTCGCCCTCTGCCCTCCGCTCTTGACAATAAAAATCTTCTATTCATAATAGGTAAACCGAATTTCATTGTTATCTTAGCCAACCAGTATAGTATTTCCACTATACTCTAAAATTTCCATATGGAGAACCTTTGGATGCAGATTTCAACCATTTTTATTGCCGGGGTAACGGGTATCTGGAAAGGTATCCCCGTCGGCTTTGCCATGCAGGCGCATCCATTATTGACAGGAGGATTTACTGCGCTGGGTTCAATTGCCCTTGTGGTGACAATCGTTTTATCCGGTGAACCGCTTAAGCAATGGATTCTGAACCGTTACGGGCAAAAGAAGCTGGATAGGAAAAAAGGTAAATTCTCCCGCCTGATGGATCGGTATGGTGTTGCAGGTATCGGTTTGATCGGGTGTGGCATGATCGGGCCCCTGCTTTCCACCATCCTGGGATTGATTTTTGTGCGCAAGCCTAAAGAGCTGATCCTTTTTCTGATTGCAGGAATCATTATATGGAGCAGCGGGCTTACTGCAGTGGCAACGATAAGCTATCAGCTTTTTGAAAGCCTGGTATGATTTTTAGTGACCTCCTTTTAACCTTCTTTTTCGAAATTCATGGTAAATGAGTACCATCGTTACCAGTATCAGTAAGTTCCAAAGAACATAGCTGATGATCCCTGAAGTTTCAAAAAGCCAGGAAACACCCCCGGTTGTAATCATAGCTCCTGCAATGCTTACAACTCCGTTGGCAATTAATAAATAACGAATTACGTTCATTCTTTTGCTCCCCCAGAATACCATGGAAATGCACCAGGTGGAGAGACCAAGAAAACCATAGCCGAACATTTCCAGTACCCATGCCAGTGAACGGGGATTGCTCATTGTAACCAATCTCAGTGCCTCTTGCTTTTCTCCGGCAAGTACCGGTACCCATGCAATCTGAAGGGTATAGTTGAACCCGATGAGCACGGCAAAGACCGTTACAAACATAACGGCCAGCAGGGCAGGAACTCTTTGAGAAGGTGAAACAGCCAGTTGGTAGGCTGAAGCGATAAAAAATGCAAATCCCAGAATCAACAGGAAACCACCCGCCCAGGCCAGGTTTTGAATGGGGTGGTAGTTGTTGATAAAGGTTTGCACATCGACCCAGTCTGGTTGCGACTGGATCAGGGAAATAAAATATACACCGGGAGGCCCCGAAAGGATGATCCCGGCAATAACAATGGCTGCTGAAATAGCAATAAGCCTGTACATGATTCCTGGTTGTGGCATGATTTATTGAATTAGTTGTTTGCAGATACCCAAAATGTGAATTTTATAAGTTGAATATAAGTCTTTCAGAGATTTATGCAATGAATCTGTATCATTTCACAATACCTTACCGGGCAAGTTTTGCCAAAAAAGCAAGAATTTAACCGGTAAGGTACTAAAGTAGACAATTTAGCAAAAAAATCAAACTTTTCTGTAAATAAACCTTTTTTGTGATTTTTCAGACGACTTCTTTTGATGATATGAGTTTTCTCATTTCGCAGATCTCATAAGGTTTCTGGTAACTTTATTACAGATATGAAACATTATTTTCGCGCGGCTTTTTGAGAAACTTCACAGTGTAAATCATTAGAAAATGAGCAGGAATCTGAATACTGATCATGTAAAGATCGCGGGTGCAGCTGTTATATGGGGCTCATCCGGGGCTTTTATCAAGTACCTGGGATTACCCCCGGGTGTTATTGCCTTTTTCAGGGTAGGTATTCCCGTAATGGTACTGGGAATTTATTTAACTGTTAAAAGAGAAAAGCTTTTTCAAAATGGGGTAAAGATCATCCTGATGGCTTCGGTGGTGAATGCCATTCGCCTGTTATTCTATTTCATTGGTTATCTGAATGCACCCATTGGTAATGCCATCATCATTCTTTATACCTGGCCGGTATTTGCTGTGATTTTTAGCCATTTTTTCCTTCGGGAGCCATTGCCCTGTTTGAATCAGATCCTGCTTCTCATGGCTATGGGCGGCATTGTAATGGTATTCTCTGATAAAAATATTCATTTGGACAATTCAGTGATCTTGGGAATGGGTGCCATGCTTATTTCGGCTGCCTTGAATGCTGCCACGGTGGTATTGTTCAAGCATGAATCCACGAAATTTACCGCACCTCAAATCGTTTTCTTCCAGAATTTCGCCGGTGCACTGATATTTATTCCGTTTCTTTTTCACGGAATGGAAGCCCTCACACTGCATAAAACATCTGTGGCAACAATATACGCTTTCCTTGTGGGTGTAGCAGGATATGGTTTGTTTTTCTTTGCCCTCAAACAGGTCCGTGCTTCAACGGCTTCATTTCTTTCCTACCTGGAAGTTCTTAGTGGTGTGCTTTTTGGTGTCTTTCTTTTCCACGAATCGCTTGCCTGGAACGAAATAGCAGGAGGTACAATGATCATCCTTTCATCTGTCTTATTGAGAAAATAAATAATGACTAATTCCCGTAAAGGTCTGTTTATGTTGCTTGTTTAGAGATTTTGGTCGGCTTAATTGTTCAATTGTTACATTGACACATTGTTAAATTCTTGGTATGTGCAAATAAAATTGCTTAACCTTTATTTCAACAATTTAACAGTTTGACCATGTAATCATTTAACCATTTAACCATAGTTTTACTCATCCAATCCAAAAACTCTTGCCACCTCCTGCCGGTAATTTTTACCCACAGGTAGCTTTTCGCCTTTCACTTCAAGCTGATTGCCCTCCAGGGCATCAATCTTTTTTACAGAGACGATATATGATTTATGGATACGAATGAACTGGCCGGTTGGGAGCTTTTCTTCCAGGTCCTTCAGAGAGGCCAATGCAGTGACTTTTTTATTATCCTCCGAATGAAAGGTGACATAGGCCTTTTGCCCTTCAACGTAAATCAGATCTTCGTAGTTGATCTTGTAATATTTGCGGTCGGCCCTGATGACCAGATAATCTTTTCTGAAGTCGGTCTTTTGTTCTTCCCCAAATTGTGGGTCAGATGCTTCGTTTTTATTCTGCATTGCCTGATGCACCTTGTTGACTGCCTTCAGAAACCGGTCGAACGAGAATGGTTTTAGTAAATAATCAGTCACATCAAGCTCATAACCTTCAAGGGCAAATTCCTTGTATGCTGTTGTTAGAATTACATAAGGTTTGTGCTCAAGGCTACGAAGAAAATCAAGTCCACTGATGTCTGGCATTTGAATATCGAGAAAAAGCAGGTCGATCCTGCCTTCCTGTAGGGAGGGCATCGCTTTCATCGGAGAATTGTAATCCCCCTCCAGTTCCAGAAAAGGTATCTTGACTACATATTCTTTCATGTACTGCCGGGCCAGGTATTCGTCGTCAATGATGGCGCAGCGGATATTCATCGAGTTTGGATTTTAAGTTTTACTGTAAATTTCTGATTTTTCTCATCAATGTTCAGTTCATGTCGTTTGGGATATAAAACTTTAAGCCTTTGTCTAACATTTGGGATTCCAAGACCCTGCCCGGGCTTAGGTTTACCTGATGATGGAATGGAGTTTTCGATTGTGAACCAAAGCAAACCGTTATCGGTTTTGAAGAGGATATGCACAAAAGCATTGGGTTCTTCCTCAATTTTGCTGAATTTAAATGCATTTTCAATAAAGGGAGTGAAGAGCATGGGTGCTATAACCATATTTTTATCAGCATTGTTGAAGTCCAGGGTAATGTTCTGCTCGTATTCCGATTTCATCTGCTGAAAGGAGATGAAATTTTCAATGTATTCAAGTTCTTCCTTTAATTTCACCATATCCTTGCTGCAATCGTAAAACACATACCGCAGCATCTCTGATAGTTTCAGAACGCTATCCGGGGCTTTTTCCGATTGTGTATAGGTAAGGGCGTAGATATTGTTAAGTGCATTAAAAATGAAATGGGGATTAATCTGAGCTTTCAGGAGTTTCAGTTCGGTACCCAGTTTTTCCTCCTTCAGGTGCTTCTCACGGATGGCCTGTTCCCTGACTGTAGTGGACAGATAAAGTGTGATGCTTATGAAATTGGCCATAAGAAAGAGAAACAACGAACGGATGATAAGAAAAATGGCCGGAGGTGATGCATGCTTTTCATAGAGTTTGTAGGGCTGAATAAGCCATTCATCCAGGAGATAGTGCAGCATGGTTACCAATACGAGGAGCAGGATATTCAGCCATACAAATTTTGCTCTGTTTTTCAAAAAGAAGAAACGTGGAATCAGCCAGTATTCATTGACAATGAATAAAACAATGATCAGGATGCCTGTTATGCCACCCGATAGGAGGGCTATTCCAATTGGAAATATATTAATGGCCGGAAGAACGATAAGCATCGAGATGGCCAGGATGATCAATATTTTATTTACCAGGGGATTATTCATCAAATAAATTTTTGAGCAAAATTAGAGAAAAACCGAAAGGGTGTAAAAGAAATTGAACGAATGGAATGAAGTATTGAACCAACAGGAATTTCCAGCTAATAATATGTTCATTCCAGGAATTCTTCCTTTTGTTCAGGATCAAAAGTGATTCGTTCAATAAATTTTTCTTGTTGTAATAATCGCTTTATTCTTGCGTCGAATTCACGAAAAGCTTGAATTAGAAAAATGAATAAATCATGAGTAAAAAGAATAGTATTTATTTGATAGCAAGTGTTCTGGTAATTGCTGCTGCGATTGCTTTATCGGGTTTTTTCATGAAAAACCAGCCGGAGCCCAAACAGAATCGGGAGAATGAAAATTTGCTCTATGTGGATGTTGATACAGTTTCTACAGAAAAGATGCATCCTTCGGTAGAATATGAGGGTCGGATTAATTCATATGAAACGGTTTCCCTGGCTGCAGAAGTCAGAGGCAGAATTATGGAAGGAGAGATTCCTTTCAAGGAAGGAGAAGCTTTCGATAAGGGAGATCTTTTGGTACGCATATATAAAGAGGATGCACAGGCTGCAATGACTTCAGGAAAAAGCAATTTTTTGCGGACACTGTCTTCGATTTTGCCTGACCTGAATGTAGATTTTCCTGATGAATATAAGAAATGGAAGGAATTTTTCAATAAGGTGAATGTCAAAGGCGAATTGCCTAAACTTCCGGAAATCAATTCGGAGCAGGAACAGGTCTTCCTGGCATCACGTGGTGTATTGTCAGAATATTATTCTTTGCGCCAGCAGGAGATCAATCTGAAGAAATACAATCTGTATGCACCCTTTGAAGGAGCTTTCATGAAGGTAAACCAGCAGGTGGGTGCAATAGCCAGTCCCGGCGCAGCTCTGGCTTCTATTGTACGAACCGACAGGCTGGAAGCGGTGGTGCCTGTACCCCCTGAAGATGCACGCTGGATCCGACCCGGTGATGGTGCAAAACTGGAAGGAAACAATGGGATCGTAAGACAGGGTAGTGTTACCAGGATTGCTGATTTTCTGGATCCTTCCACCCAATCGGTGAACGTGTATGTGAAATACCTGCCAGTGGGGGATAAGAGTTTTAAGGTTGGTGAATTTGTTCAGGCTACCTTTGAAATATCAAAAACGGTGAGTGGATTTACCATTCCCAGAGAAGCACTGCTTGATGATGAGGCGGTTTATATTGTAAACGATGATCACCTCAGGAAGGAACCTGTGCAGGTAATGAGAAAACTGTCCGATCATGTGGTACTTTCCGGTATTGAAGACGGTACACTGGTTGTTTCCGAATCACTGGTTGATGTATCCGAAGGACAGGAGGTAAAGACGAGGTAATGGGACAATGGAGAATGATAAAATGCTTGAATGCTTAAATGATTGAATGGTATATATGAATTTTAATAACAGAACCACGCATAACTTATGAAACGAATTGTCAGAACCTTCGTTGAATATCCCTTTTATGGCAATATGGTAATTGTGATTTTTTTGGTGCTAGGGATCATTTCGTATATGAACATGAAGAAGTCGTCCTTCCCGATGGTGGAGACCAACACAATTACTGTATCGGTGATGTACCCCGGGGCTACGCCTCAACAGATGGATGAAGGGGTGACTACCCTGGTGGAGAATGCCATAAGGGGCATTCCAGGTATCAAGGAGTTTGAATCCCAGTCGAGGGAGAACATGTCGCGTGTTACAATTACAGCACGTTTTGGTTATGATATTGATGAACTGCTTATCGACGTGAAGAACGCGGTGGATGGGATATCCAATTTTCCAAGAGCCGCTGAAGAGCCCAGGGTCTCCAAGCGACGTACCACAGCTCCTGCCATGTTTCTCTCCCTGGTTTCTGAGACGGATGAAAGACTGAAGGTCAATGACATGGCTAATCGTATTGAAGATGACCTGCTAAGCTCAGGTGAAATATCACAGGTAGGCATATTTGGCCTTCCTTCCAGTCGAATTGAGATGGCTGTAACCATTGATGAAACCCAGTTAAGGCGATATAACCTAACCTTTGCAGATGTTCAGAATGCCATCAGCAATAACAACCTGGACATCCATGGAGGAACCATCCGCAATCCCAGGGAACAGATAAAGGTAGTCAGCCGCCAGCGATCTGTTCAGGCAGAAAATATTGAAAATATTGTAGTGCAGACCAACCCGAATGGCCGTTTGATCAGGATTGGTGATATTGCCACCGTAGAAAGGCAATTTGAGGAGGATCCCAGTGTAAGTTATGTGCAGGGTGAGCTCAGCGCTACCGTATTTGTTCAGAAACTGAAATCGGAAGACCTGAAAGAGATCTCTGACTTTGTTCATCAGTATATTGACGATTTCAACCAGTCGCATGACCAGTTTCGCCTGGAAGTGTTACACGATTTTAATGAGAATATTGATTCTCAACTTTCCATATTAATTGGGAACGGAGTCCTTGGAGTTATCCTTGTGATACTCATGCTTACCCTGCTGCTTAATTTCAGGCTTTCTCTCTGGGTTGCATGGGGAATACCGGCTTCTTTCCTCGGAATGTTTATTGTGGCAGCATTATATGGAATTACCATCAATGTGATGTCGCTTGTAGGGATGATTTTGATTATTGGTATACTGGTGGATGATGGAATTGTAATCGGTGAGAATATTTTTACCCATTTTGAGAGAGGCAAACCGCCGAAACTGGCAGCGCTTGACGGGACGATCGAAGTGCTGCCTGCAGTTTTTGTTTCCATTACCACGACCATGATCGCCTTCCTTCCCTTATTTTTTGTTGAAGGTCAGATGGAATTTTTATATGTTCTGGCTTTTGTGGTCATTTTTGCCCTGGCATTTTCACTGGTTGAGGCCTTCTTTGTGCTTCCCGCCCATGTGGGAAATCCCCGTGTTTTGCATTCGAACAACAAAAAATCCAGAGCAAGTCATTATACTACCCGGGTAATTCATTTGCTGAGGGATCGGCTTTACATGCCTTTTCTTAATAAGATACTTGCTCATAAGGGATTTATGATCGCTATTGTTACAGCCCTGGTTATTCTTACAGGAGGCTTGATGATGGGTGGTAAAATACCGTTTACTTTCTTTCCCCCTCAACCGGCCGACATGTTCCTGATCGACCTGGCCCTGAAACCTGGTGTAAACAGGGAAATAACAAAAGAGAAGCTGTTTTATATAGAGGATCAGCTTTATGAAGTAAACGAGGAGCTCATGGAAAAGAATGGAGATACTGCCTCCTATGTGCATACTTCAGCGGTGAGCCTTGGTAGTTCCTTTGACGGAACAGAATCGGGAACGCATGCCGGGAGAGTCCGGGTGTTTTTAAATCCCCTGGAAGATACAGAAGTCTCTGACCAGACCATCAAACGGGCGCTGAATCGGAAGATCGGGGAAATCCCTGAAGCTTATAAATTTGCCATTGGAGCAGGGGGCCGTTTCGGTGCCCCGGTATCCATCAGCTTGCTGGGATATGATATGGATGAGCTAAAACAGGCTCAGAAAGAGCTGGAAGCGGGCCTGGCAGATATGGATGCCTTGTTCAACATAACCAACAATACACAATTGGGTAGCCAGGAGATTCGGCTGGAATTGAAACCCAAAGCCTACACGTTGGGACTGACGCAGACCTCCCTCATGAATAAGGTGCGAAATGGATTTTATGGAGCCCTGGCTCAGCGCATTCAAGATGGAAAGGATGAAATCTGGTTTTATGTGCGATACCCCCGTTCAAACCGTGAAACCATGGGTCAGCTGGAAAGCATGATGATCCAGACACCTGCCGGGGAATATCCACTGACTACGATTGCGGAAATCAGCAAAGGGCGCAGTTTGAGTATGATCAACGGATATAACGGCAGAAGGGAAATACGGGTTGATGCTTATCTGAAAGATCAGAGCGATGCCGTTCCTCCTATACTGGATTATATTGAAGCGAATATACTGTCGGATATCATGGGAGAACATCCGGGTCTTGATTATATGTATCAGGGACAGAGAAAGGATACCCAGCAACAATTGAACAGCATGGCCCAATATTTTAGCATTGCTTTTCTGGTCATTGTTATCCTAATAATGGTATATTTTAAATCCTTCCGTCAGGGGGCCATTATTTTAGTTACCATTCCACTTGGATTCATAGGTGCTATCTGGGGCCATGGCATTCAGGGAGAACCCCTGTCGATGTTAAGCCTGTGGGGTATGGTGGCCCTGACAGGAACCATTATTAATGATTCTGTGGTATTTTTGGCAAAATATAACCAGAATCTTGTGGCAGGTTACCGGGTATTTGATGCAGCTATGGAGTCAGCCCGGGCACGTTTTCGTCCGCTTTTCCTGACAACAGTTACAACTTTTGTAGGATTGATGCCCTTAATACAGGAAAGCAGCCCTGATGCCCAGTTCCTCATACCCATGGCGATTTCTGTAGCTTACGGAATATTGTTTGGTACCATCCTTATCTTGCTGACATTGCCAATATTGATTGTATTGTTCAACCGATTCCAGGTTGGAATAAAGAAGCTCCAGGGTCATAAGAATGTAACGCCTGAATCAGTTGAAGCTGCTGTGATCAACTATGATATCGATCGAAAGATGCAACAAAGCATTGAGGAAGAAGAAGCAGAAAAGAATAAATAATTGAAAAAAAGTCAAATAATGAAACGTTTGTTAATTATAGTTTTTATCCTATCGAATTTTAGTGTTTGGGCACAGGAAAACCAGGATCTTTCTCTGGAAGGAGCTATAGACAGGGCACTGGAAAATAATTACGGGATCATCATCACCAGGAAAAGCCAGGATATTTCCGAGTTAAACAATGCATGGGGAAATACCGGTGCATTGCCGAATATTCGATTCGTCGGCTCTGGGAATACTTCAAAAAATTTCGGGGAGGAAGACAATTATACCAGCCAGCAGTTGAACGGAACCGTGGAAATGAACCTGACCCTTTTCAGGGGGTTTAGTGCGCGGATTCAAAAAGACCGCCTGGAGGAACTGGAAAGACTTTCGGAAGGAAATGTTGCCGTGGTTGTTGAGAATACGATATACAGTGTGATTTTGAGTTATTACAGCATCTTGCTGGCGGATGAGCGGGTGAATATCGCCAGGACCAATATGGAGCTTTCTAGAGATCGATATCAGCGTGCACAGCATAGTAAGGAAATTGGTACCACTGTAACCTATGACCTGCTGCAGGCGAAAAACGCCTATCTGAGAGATAGCTCAGATTTCCTTTCCGCGAGATCTTCCTATAGAAATAGTGTGAGGCAACTGAATTATCACATGGCTGCTCCTCTGGACAATAATTACACTTTTGTGTCTGATTTTTCCCCAGATACAGCGGATTTTCAGTACTCCAGCCTGGTCGGCCGGATGCTGGAAAACAATAAAACCCTTAGGAACCAGTATATGAACCTTGAACTGGCCAGGCTTGATGTAGAATCGGCAAAAAGTGCCTATTATCCTACATTATCATTGACAGGTTCTGGTGGATACTCCGAATCGAAACAGGATTATGAAAATATGAATCAGCTTGATCAGAGCCGTTCGGGTTTCAATACTTCTGTGGGCGTTTCATTATCCTATACAATCTATAATGGTAACTCCAGGAAACGAGCTCTTAAGGCTGCAAAAATAGAAAAGGAAATATCCCGGGTTGAAACAGAAGAGATGAAGCAAGATTTGAAAAATCAGCTTGCGCAGGAATATGAACTTTACAGGGTTCGTAAGCAATTGCTTCAGGTGGCAGATGAAAATTTGAGAGCTGCTGAGCTTAACCTGCAACTTTCGCGTGAAAAATTTGAAAACGGTACCATCAATTCCTTTAATTTTAGAGATGTACAACAAATATACATGAATGCGGCCTATGATTATCAGAATGCGGTATTTAACGTAATCCAGAGTTATCACACTTTATTGCGTCTGACCGGTGGTATTATTGATGAGTACGAAGCCCGGGATCAGTAATCAGCCAAATGTTCCATTTGGTAGCCACTTGCACCTATTTCTGTCAATCGCTGGTAAACAATAAGGTGATAATAGGTAAATTTTCAGTTGAAAAAATCTCCATACTCACATAATCTATAAGATGTTCGATCAACTCATCATTGCTTGCAGTTGTATCTGGTATGAAATCACAAACCTGTCGTGATACTGCCAGAATATAGCAGGATAATTTATCACAGCCAGTTCGTAGATTTTTTCATAACCCATGTTCCATATATAGCTAAACCTGCTTGCCCGACTGGCAAAGGATGACTTTATGAAAAACCATGAAATTCTGGAGCGGTGTTATCGTCTGGGGAGAGAGCTTACCAGCCGTTGAAGTTGAAATGGATGAAAGCAATCTAGTGCATAAATACCTTAAGATAAGGATCCTTAGCTATAATTTGTAAAATAATCTTAAATTTTAAAAAAATTGATCATATGGTATATCATTTGATGCAGTTTTTTGTTATATAGATAGTTTTTCTTTATCTTGTTTAAATAAACATTGACAAACGATGAGACCTTTATTGTTCATTTCCAGTTTGATGCTCTCTATGGGCATGCTTTTTCTTCCCCTTTCCTCTTATGCCCAGTATTTTGGTCAGAACAAAGTGAATTATGAGAAATACGATTTTCAAATATATGAAACCGACCATTTCCTGATTTACAATTACATGGATAACAACGAGGCCATAAGAAGGCTGGGACGACAGAGCGAACAATGGTATAACCGGCATTTTGCCATTTTCAGGGATACCATACTTGAAAACCCCCTGATCATGTACAATAATCACCCGGATTTTCAGCAAACTACTGTCATTAGTGGCGAGATAGGTGTTGGAACCGGGGGTGTTACCGAAGCGCTCAGAAAAAGGGCTGTGCAGCCCTTTATGATCTCTAACAGGGAAACCGATCATGTACTGGGTCACGAAATGGTCCACGTATTCCAGTATAATATGGTAAAAACCAATGATACGCTTGGATTACAATCCCTTGGGAATATACCCCTGTGGATGATAGAAGGTATGGCCGAATATTTGTCGATAGGGCCTAGGGACAATAAAACCGCCATGTGGATGAGAGACGCCGTGATACATGATGACATTCCCACCATCAAGGATATGACACGTAAGATGAATGAATACTTTCCCTATCGTTATGGGCATGCATTCTGGTCTTTCCTTACTGGTAACTGGGGCGATGCAATGATTGAACCCGTTCTGCTGGCTACTGCACAGTTTGGCCTTGAAAGGGCCACGAATCAGTTGCTGGGCCTTTCAACCGACAGCCTCTCTTCCATGTGGCAGGAGTCAGTTCGGGAAACCTACAAACCTCATATCAAAGAAGATACCATCAAGCCAATAGGCAGAAACATGTTTACGCCTAAAAATTCCGGTGAGTTGAATTTATCACCCGTTTTAAGCCCGAATGGTCGGTATATTACCTATATATCCAATAAGAACGTGATCACCGTGGACATTTTAATGGCCAGCACCGAAGACAGAAAGGTGATTAAAAAATTGACCAGTGCCGTAAGACAAGGTGATATCGATAACTACAATTACATAGAGTCGGCAGGTTCATTTTCTCCCGGGGGTGATCAGTACGTGATGACCACCATTGCAAAGGGTCGAAACAGGTTGCTCATAGCCAATGTGGAAGGTGATGATGTTAAAGTAACCAAAGAGGTGGACTTTAAAGACATTGGAGCTTTTGACAACCCCGAATGGTCACCTGATGGCGACAGGATTCTGTTTACCGGCCTGGTTGATGGTCAAAGTGATTTGTTTATCTACCATCTGAACAGCGGAAAGGTTGAACGGATAACCAATGATCCCTATTCGGATCTCCAGGCTGCCTGGTCACCTGATGGAAGTTATATAGCCTTCATTTCTGAACGGGGCCCCGATACGGATTTTGACATTCCTGTATATGGTAAATACCGCTTATGTTTAATGGAATTACAAAACAGGGAAGTGGAAGTCTTGCCTGTTTTCCCCTATAGCGATAATTTAAGCCCACAGTACTCTCCTGATGGAGAATCAATTTATTTTCTTTCTCATTCCGATGGTTTTAGAAATTTATATGAATATGAACTGGAATCCGGTGATGTGTTCAGGTTAACTGAATTTGTTACCGGTATCAGCGGTATCACTGATCTGGCTCCGGCATACAGCGTAGCCAGTAAGACAGGTGAAATCGCCTATACGTTATATGGAAATGATCTATATTCCATCCATATGGCAAAGCCTGAAGAATTCAACCGGGTTCAGGTCAACAGAAATTTTTCCGATGAGACAGCTTCTCTCTTACCACCAGGAGAAAACAGGGTTTTAAATATTGTGGGAACCAACCTGGAACGTTTCCCGTCCATTCCTGATACCTCTTTTAATGAGAAACCATATAATCCCAAATTTCAGCTTGATTATATCGGAAGTACCGGGGTGGGGGTTGGTTCCAGTCAGTTTGGTACCTACGCTTCAGGTGGTATTACTGCGCTCTGGAGTGATGTATTAAGCCGCCACCAGTTAATAACCAACCTGCAGGTCCAGGGTGAGATTTACGATATAGGAGGCTATGTTTCCTACCTGAACCAGGAAAGCCAGTTGTACTGGGGTGGAGCCCTAAGTCACATCCCATACACCTATTCATATTATGGATTCAATCCTTATGACAGCCTTGAAACGAATCAGGGGAGCATACCTGTGAGCAACCTGATCATTGAACAATTCCGGATTTTTCATGATCAATTTGCCCTGTTCGGTCAGTATCCATTGTCGAAGAAACTACGATTCGAAGCCGGGGCTACCATGTCCAGGTATAGTTATATGATCCAGCGTTACAATAACTATTATTACGGAAGTTTGCTTATAGACAGAAACAAAAGGCGAATGCGGGATATGGAACCGGATCCGTTCTATGTTGGGAATGCTTATCTGGCTTACGTGGGCGACAATACCACTTTTGGAATTACAGGTCCACTCGACGGTTTCAGACACCGCTTTGAGGTTAGCAAAATGTTTGCTGATTACAACCTTTATAGCACCATTTTCGATTACAGGAAATATTATTACCAGAATCCACTGAGTTTTGGTGTGCGGTTAATTAATTACGCCCGTTACGGGCCTGATGCCAATCGGTTGTATCCTTTGTATATTGGTGATCATTATTACGTGAGGGGATATTCATACAACTCCTATGATCAGAATCAGGGCTATGGCAGTTATTATGCAAATCTGAATACCATGGTCGGCTCTAAAATGGGTGTAATAAACGCGGAAGTGCGGTTGCCGTTAAGTGGCCCGGAAAGATTGACCATGATCCAGTCAAAATATTTCTTTACGACCCTGGTAGGATTTATCGATGGAGGATTTGCAACAACCGATTACAATAACATTAAATGGGACTGGAATCCTGATTTCAATTGGGAATCTAATAATAATGATAATATCAGTACACCCATATTCAGTACAGGCCTGGCTTTAAGGTTCAACCTTTTTGGCTATGCGGTACTGGAGCCTTACGCTGCCATCCCGTTCCAGCGTGATGATAAGGATTTTGTATTTGGGCTGTTCATAAGAGGGGGCGGATGGTAATCAACAAATTTTAGCCTGTCAGCTTCTGGTTATCAGTAGTCCTGAGTCAGAAAGGTCAAAATCCACAAAACGAGCCCGTGAGTTAGGGGGATCCTGGGTAAGGATCTCCTTAACTTTTTGTGCAGCATCCTCATCTTTTGCAATCATGAACATGAACCCCCCGCCTCCTGCGCCGGCAAGCTTTTTCCCGGAAAGGTAGGGGTTGATTTTATCCAGTATCTTTTGCACTTCGGGCGGATTGGTGCCTTCATCCAGCCGTTGGTTAAGCCGCCAGCTTTCTTCAATGACCCTTCCCAGGTCTTCATAATTCCCGCGCTGAATAGACTCAAAGGTTTCAAGCACGTGATACTGCATGTCCTTTAATATGCTCAGAACTTCAGATTCATTAAGGAACATACCACGAACGATTTCTGCCAGGATGTTTTTGGCTACTCTTGTGATGCCGGTATAATAGACCATCATCCGTGATTTTAATCCGGACTGGTGAAAAAGGTGGTCGGGAAGCCATTTCAATACCGGGGTTTGATCAAATCCCGGGGCAGTCTCAATCAGTTTAACGCCATGCAGCAATCCGCCAAACTGGTCTTGCCAACCGCCTCCTGTGGTTAATAGCTGTTCAAGCACCAGGGTTTTTTTGCCCAGTTCGATCTTGTCCCATCCCAGGTTGCAGGCATCGGCAATGGTTCCCAGGATGGTTGCTGCCAGGATACTGCTTGTTCCCAACCCGGAGCCCTTAGGAACCGCTGCCAGGGTGTTTATTTCAAGTCCGCTGCCAAAATCCTTTAGCTGTTCTGTTAATGAGGCATACTTCTTTTGGCAGAACGTGGGACTAAAGCCTGCAAGCACGAGTGCAGCCTTTGAAATGGCAAAAGCGGAGCCTACCTCTTGAAAATTGCTTAGTTCTTCATAAGTGGTAACCTCTTCTTCAATTCCCAGGTCAATCGAGCGAAAGACGATGGAATACTTGTTTCCCCGTTTGACAAAACATTGCAAGGGAGCCTGTCCATTCATGTTCAGGGCAAAATTGATCACTTTCCCCCCGTTGATCAGGCAGTAGGGAGGGGTGTCCGTCCATCCGCCTGCTATGTCAATTCTTACGGGACTACGGCCCCATACGATCTGGTCGGAAAGCAGATCCAGCTCTGGCTGCATCAGGTGCGTGATTCCTGATTCCACCATGGTGTCCTTCAAAAGCTCAAAGGCTTTTTGCTCATGACCGGAACCTTCTTTACCCCTGTATTGCTGAATTTTTGCACGAAACATCTGGTCGTGGATACGACTCATCCCATTTGCCTTTTTGGTTAATTCTTCTGGAAGGGGTAGTTCGGCTTCCATGTATTGATGGGCCATGTCTTTCAGGTCAAGCTGGTAAAAAATCGAATTTTCATGATTTCTGGCCAGTGCCGGGATGATCTTCCGGCTGTACTGCATCCTTTGGTTGTAGAGCCTTTGCAGGTTTGTGCCTGCATGAATATCTGAAGCAGAAAATTTGGGAGCTTTGCTATATTTTTCTGCCTGGTGCGTATTATCTGCATCCCCCTGAATCATCCAGCGAATGAAATCTTCTGTCAGTGCGGATTGATCAAGGATCGGGAATAGCCGTGCATCCTGGATGTCCCCATCACCTGATGGAATTTGATCAATATTCAATCCCCTTTGCTTAAACCAGTCGGTTAAGGGTTGACCCATCCATTGGGTATCGGGATTGAATATATTTCCTTTGAAGTCGTCGTAATAGCCGTATGGGCGGAGACAAAATTTATCATTTTGTACAGGAACAATATCCAGACAAATGCCAGCCGGTAGATCCAGGTTCCAGTTGTTTTCAGGGATACCGGTAATGACATGGTCTTTATGCAGATTCCAGTTTTGCCCGATATATGCATTTTCTATCCATATGTTTCTGTGTTCTCTATGAAACTTGATGTTCGTAACGGCATTCAATGTAAAAATGCTGGGATGGGGCTTGATGCGGCGATGCCATATCTCTCGCTGATCCAGAATGCGATTCTGCAACATAACACAGGAATCAATCAGTTCCCGGGATTTTCCAAAATGGTAAAATTCTCCCTCATTCAAAACCAGAACCGCCACATCCAGTTCATTGATATCTTGATCCTGTTCAGCAGGTTGGGTGCCCATTTTTAACCCAAAATCACCGTAAAGATCCATAAAATCAGGGGTGCCGTTAATAAACTTTTGGTTTTGTTCATTCCATCCACTCTTTTTCATTAATGTATTTACAGCCCTTTCACTAAGAAGCCACACCCCAACATCAATCAGGAAGTCGTAATCTTTCATCAATTCCTTGATCTTTTCATCATTGGGCTTTTGGAGCATAAAAGCCAACCGGTCGGTGTTTTTCCGCTCCAGGAAAAATACGCCATGATTTTTGGCCTGGCTGGGTTCCGTCCATAAACCTACACACACGATGTCTGCATCGGGAATTTCAGGAAGAATGGCTTCATTTAGAAGCAATACATCTCCGCTGGCAACCAGCGTATTTAAATGTGAGGGTGATTTCTGAAGTATCTTGGTAAGAAAGGAAAGCTGGAGGTCCATAAGCTTCTGGTGTAGCCGTTGACCGCGACTCCACCTGAAGACCGGAAGGGGGGTGAGCACTTTACCTACAGGGGCATAGGCGGGTAATCTCCTGCTTTGTCCACCTCCATGAATGATGATCTTATGTTCCTTTTTGAGCCATTGAGAAAACATTTCATTGCTCTCTGATGCCCGGCAGCGTGATAAAATGTGGGCCGTGCCCCCACCTGAGCCAACATGTTTTTCTTTTGGATCACTATCTACGTACCATTCCTGTTTGTTTTTGTTTTCCAGCTCGTGATAATGTTTTACTACATTGGGTGGCAGGCTGATAAGGTGCTTCATGTTTTCTGAGATCTTACTTTTTAGATATTCAATTTATAATTGTACTGTTTATATTTTCAATTCACAAATTCCAATTCGTTATTTCTGACATGTCGGACAATAATAAAATCCTCTCCCCGATACTTTATCTTTTTTAACCTCACCACCGCATGCAGGGCATTTTTCTCCCTCTTTTCTTCTTGGAATAATGAATGAAAGAGGCATATTTCCCGGATCTGCATTGTGTTCAATGGCTTTATGCAATACTTCTTTTATCAGTTGAAATAGAGCCATATGTTGATAATCCTCCAGTTCAGAAATTTGCCTTTTGGGATTCATCCCTGCCTGGAAAAGAATCTCATCCGAGTAAATATTGCCAATCCCCGCAATGATGCTTTGATTCATAAGAAAAGACTTGAGCGTGCCCTTCTTTTTTCGGATCAGATCCTGGAATTCCTCCAGTTTGATCGCCAATGCATCTTTTCCCACTTTTTTCTCCTTTTGAAAAGCATCCAGATTGGAGGAGAAGGAGATACGGCCAAGCTTTCTCGGATTGATAAAATTCAGGGCGTATCCATTGGAGAAGATCAGGCTTGCTCTTGTGTGCCGGTGTTTTTCTCCTTGCTTATATTCCAGCCATCCGGTCATACCGAAATGCATAACCAGTATATTTTCTTTTGTGGTTGTTAAAAGAAGGTATTTTCCCAATCTTTCTGCACGGATTAGTTCCCGTCCTTTAAGTTCCTCGTTGAGTTGAGACTCGTCGGTTTCCGCAATTTTGGGTTCATCCACGGTAACTTTTTCTATTTCCTGGTTCAATGCGTTTTTTTCCGCGTATTGTCTGAATATTTCTACATCAGGTAGCTCCGGCATGGGTTAAAACTTTAGTAATGCCACAAAACGATCACAAAATAAGAAATCTTAAGGGAGAATGCCAACTCTTTCATCCGTTTTCGGCTATATGAATCATTCTTTTACTGAATATAAAAATAAACCCGGGTTATATTTAATCCTTTTCCGGCATACCTGAGGGATCCGTATGAATGGTAGGAATCATGTCAAGTTCTTCCTGAATTTTCTCTTCCAGCTTTACTACATGTTCATGGGCACTTTTCAGCGTCATCTCTGATGGCAGTGTGACATGAAATGTGAGTTCCACATGGTCGCCGTACCGGTGAAGATGGATGTGGTGGATTTCCGGGTCAAAGCCGAGGGCTTCCCTGCTGATTTCATGAAGGCGTTGTTTCAGTTTTTCAGAAGGTTTTTCCCCCAGCAAAGGATGAATGGCATCACGCAATATTTCGTATGCTGCCCATGCAATCATTCCTGTTACAATAAGCCCGAGTACCCCGTCTATCCACCAGAAATATTTGCCTAAAAAAATTCCGATGAGTATGAGAACGGATGAAATGGCATCTGTACGGTGGTGCCAACCGTCCGCCTTTAAGGTGTTGGATCGGGTTTTTTTGCCGGCCCAAATGGCATATTGGGCAAGCGCTTCCTTAACGATTATTGATGCAATTACGGCAATCAATGCTATCGTACCGTAATCAACCGATTGGTGGGTCTGCAATCGGTTGATGCTTTCGGTTAAAAAGTTAAAGGCAATGAAGAGCAGCAACATGCCAATAACAAGGGATGCAATCAGTTCAGCCCGGCCATGACCAAAGGGGTGCTCGCGGTCGGCCGGTTTGTTTGATACTTTGATGCCAATCAGGACTATGACCGAGCTAAATGAATCCGAAAGGGTATGCCAGGCATCGGCAATAAGGGCAATGGAGCCTGTAACGGCTCCTGCCCAGTATTTTAATATAAACAGGCCTATATTGCCGGCGATTGATAGCCAGCCTTCTATGTTACCCAAACGGGTTCGGCTATAGCTTTTTGCATTCATCACTATTGTAAGGAATCATTATAAGATATTAGTCCTTATGGCAAAGGAGAAATCACAAATAACAAGAACCAAATAACAAATAATACCCAATTCCTCAAATTTCAATGTTCCAAACGCTCTATATTAACTTTTATAACCTATATTCCATAAGTTTGGAATTTTGTTTATTGGAAATTGTGATTTATTTGGAATTTGTAATTTGGTGCTTGATGCTTGTTGCTTGGTGCTTGTTATTTGTGATTTAACCATTTCTCCTGTTTAAATTGCACTATAAGCATGTTGTATGCTACATATTCTTCTCATCTGCCAGTTGATAAATTTTTTTCATGTCTTCTGTTGTATATCCCGGAACTCCCATATAGTCCGACAAGAACTCAGCCTGTTTTGTTAATGCATCATAATCCGGTTCTTCAATTCCGGCTTCCTGGAAGGTCACCGGAGTGCCAATTTTACGGTACCAGTTTTCAAGTGCTTCAATGGTTGCGTCCGCCAGGTCTGTTTTGCTTTCATCCAACCCGAGCACATTGCGGCCAAACATTTCTATACGGTGTCGTACAGCTTCCTTCTTATATTTCAGCCATGCCGGAATCATCATGGACAGGCCTGCACCATGGGCTATGTCATAAATTCCGCTGAGCGGATGCTCCAACATGTGACAGGGTATATATGCTCCTTTAAATCCACGCTGGCCGATTCCATTCCAGGCGAGTGTAGCTCCCCACATGATGTTTGCCCTGGCATCATAATCATCAGGCTTTTCCATTACTCTGTCGGTACTTTTCATAATACCCCTTATGATGCCTTCAATATAACCATCAACCACCGGTGCGAATTCTTCCATGGAATTGAAATAACCTTCTACCAGGTGAGCAATCATGTCGGTGCATGCATGAGCTGTTGTATCTTTTGGAATGGAGTAAGTTAAGCTGGGATCAAGAAAGGATACTTTGGGATGCAGAGGGTGGGAGACATGTCCCATCTTTTCCTGGGTGTCTTCGTTGGTGACAACCATTGATCCGTTCATCTCCGTGCCGGTTGCCGGCATGGTAAGCACAGTGATGAGTGGAAGTGCTTTTTTTATCGTTTCTTTTTGCAGGAAAAAGTCCCATACATCAGCATCTGAAACAGCGCCCGCTGCAATACTCTTGGCTTCATCTATAACACTGCCTCCACCGGCTGCAACGATCACATCAATATTTGAGTTTTTACATTTATCCACTCCTTCTCTCGCATGAGACAACACCGGGTTGGGTTTCACTCCCGCATGTTCAACAATTTCAATACCGGCATTTTGTAAGGCCTCTACTACCCGATCATACACACCGAGCTTTTTGATGCTTTGTTTCCCATAGACCAATAGCGCTTTTTTACCGTATAACTTTGTTTCCTCCCCAATGGAAGGTAAATTACCTGTTCCGAAAACGATTTTTGTGGGATTATGAAATGTAAAATTTTCCATAGCTGATAGATTTTTATTTTGATTATAATTCATTAAAAAGATTACCGGAATATGCAATCCTTGATATTGCGATCATACAAAATTAATAAAATTCAGATCATCACCACAGGTTATTGTAATTACTGATATTCCAGGAATTTAAAAGGTAAATGGATGAATAAGGAATTATTTGTCTTTATTCATTTCCTTGTCGAGGTTATCCTGTATATCCTTCTTCTTGTCGGGAGATAGCTTACCGTAAAAGGCTGATGAATCTTTAAAACTATCAATGGCCTGGCTCATGTACCGAATTTCCTTCTTATAACGGCGACAAAATTTGCAGCCCATGATGTGAACCTGCAAATGATATTTTTCCCTGCAGCTCAGCTTTTCTTCTTCAGATTTGGATATCAAATAGCTCGCCTTATCGCACGAAATCATCATGCGATCCATTAAATTGTCCATTATGTTTTTCTTTTTATCACTCATCTTTTTCGAACCAGTTTTCTTCCAGGCATTCCCTTAATTTTAACCTTGCCCGGTGCAATATTACCCATAAATTAGACTTTGATATGTTCAATTCCTTACAGATTTTTTCAGAAGAAATCTCTTCCATTACTTTTAGGCTGAATGTACTTTGCCATTTTTCAGGTAATAATGAAAGGCAATAAGCCAGTATATCATAAAATTCTTTGGTTTCAAGGCTTTTTTCTTCCGTTTTCCAATTGCCTGGTACGCGTTCAGGATTCCATCTTCCCGACTGATAAAATGGGAGTTCAAAGTTGACATCCGGATCTTCCTTTTGCACTGATTTTTTCCGGTAAAAATCCACAATCTTTCTTTTCAAAATGGAAACCAGCCATGTACGTTCGGAGCTTTTCCCTTCAAACGAATCTTTTGAATGATAAGCAGCTAAAAAAGTCTCCTGAGTGAGATCTTCGGCAATCTCCCTGGAATATACCCTTTTCAAACAGTAATTGAAAAGGTAATCCCCATGTTGTTCTACCCACTGTGAAGGCTCTAGTTTATTTGAATTTTGAAGACTCATTAACTGTTCATTTATCAGACCATAAATATAAAAAAAATTAAGGGTGTAAATGTTAATTTTTTTTGCAGGTTTTGTGATATTCATTTGTGGAGCCGAGAAGTGCTGTTTTGGAAGCTTCCATGAAGATAATCTGTAAGGTTCATCTATCTTCACCGACAAAGGAGCTGAACTTATTACAAATCAAGTTCAAACATACAATTGATGTAGAATTGAAAATTTTAGGATTATGAAACGAACAATTAAATTCACTACGGCAATTTTCATCACTTTGGGACTGTTCAGCTCCTGTGATGAGGAAGTTTTAGAGAACAGGCCAGGTCCTGGTTCTAATGGTACCGCTGCCTCTCTGGCAGATTATTCAGAAATGGTAAAGTTTAAAACTACAAAAAGCAGTTCGAAAGGGATGGTTTATGAGGTTCTGCCAGGTCAGGCTGCCATTGATCCCTCAAAAAAAGGAACCCCTTTTTCAAACAACACCAAAAAAACGAACGGCTCCTATGAATTAACGATAGCCGATCTGAGTGAGACAGATTCCCCGGATTCTAAGGACAGTACCAGGGAGGTTGACATTCAGTTCACCGGCAATGACGGCAGAACTTATGCAATTGATGAGATCAATATTATTCATAAGCCGCAAGGGGCCGGTGATCATACCTTTTTTGGGGGTGTAGGACTGAATAAGGTCATGCACGGCAACACCGGAATCGGAAGCGGACTAATGCCGAAATTGCTGGCTTATATTACCCTGTGGGGTAAAACCGACCTCAAAGATGCCAGCACAGGTGAAGTGGTTGCCGAAGACCGCCTTATCCATATTATGACCACAACCAATGTCAGGGATGAGGAAAGGAATCTTCTGACAAGCACTGAGGTTGATTCCTCCAACTACAATGTCCGGGAAACACAGACGCACATCATGATGCCGCCAAAGGACACAAAAGGCAATAAATCTCCTATTCCCGGAACCGATCATGGTTTTCTTCACTTTGTGTTTGAGAAGGTACAATTGATGAATGCAAACCGTGACTGGAAAAAAGCTTTCGAAGTACTTCCCGGCCCGGCTGCTATTAATCCAAATAAATCTCCCACGCCATTTTCCAACAGGATTGGTTTAGGAGCGGGCCAATACAACTTGCTTGTGCTTGATCTGGATGATAAGGATTCAAAAAATTCGCGCGACAAAGTGAATAAAGTGAATATTCAGTATAAACGACCCAACGGTACAATTTTCCAGATTGATGACATTGATATCATTCATAAACCGGAAGGTTCCGGCGATCATACCTTTTTTGGGGGTGTAGGATATAACAAGACCATGCACGGCAATACCGGTATTGGTACCGGCCTGATGCCTAAACTGGAAGCCTATATAACCCTATGGGGTAAGGCAGACCTGAAGGACGGCCAGGGCAATGTGCTGGCATCCGACCGTTTGATCCATATTATGGTTACCTCACGGGCCAGGAAGGATGATCTGACCTTAATTACCAGTACAAACACGGATGAGACCGATCATTCCAAACGGGAAACCCACATCATCCTTCCTCCTAAGGACATGCAGGGAGATCCCTCACCCGTTCAGGGAACAAGGCATGGATTCCTGCATCTGATGTTTGAAGATGTTGAGGTGAAAGTGAATTAAGAAAGGTTTGCTACATTTTAGGCACATACCAATCAAATAATTGTTTTTTTGGTAAGAATTTGGTCGGTAAGGTACTGTGGCAAAAAGGTAAAAGAGGCAGCAAGTAAGCTCTTGCTGCCTCTTTTTAGTTTTTATGAAGATGCTCTTTTTTATATTAATCCGAAAGCTGCTTATGGTTCAAATTATTGCCCTAATTGCAAACTGAAAGTTTTCCCACTGATGTCGGTTAATATGAATTCGTAATTTTTTGATTGTTTGATTCTGGCCTGATCGGGGAGATGAAAAGTTATAATTCCCTTTGCTCCCAATGGCACTACAAGGCTATGCTTCCCGGGATGTATTTTGTTGATATATAAGTTGTTTATATCTTTTTTGTTAATGGTGCTTAAATATTCCGGGCTAAAGGTATAAATGGTCCGGCCTGATGCATCCTTTACCTTTGTTTTGATGATAAAGGAACCGTAAGTTTCCGGTCCTTTATCCCGATATAATTTTAAGCTGAAAGTCGAATCATTGATAAAGGTATAATCTGTTATCTGGATATCCGGAGTTTTTGAGTAATTGTGCAGCTTACCCCATACACCGCCATGATGAACCTGGTTCATACCGACCACGTAGAGAATAACAATAATAGCAGTCGTGTAGATGGTATTCCGGAAAAGTTTGTTGCCGGATGCCGGTAATGGTAGAGTAAGAAACTGCCACCATCTTTTTTCCGCCAGTTTGGGTTTATGCTTGCTAATTAAACTGTCCAAAGAAAAACTTCCACTACCAAACAGGGTAATCACTGTACCAATAGCCACCAGCATAGATGAAATCTGCCATTCATCGAGGCAGGTTGGTCCAAGCCAGCCGGATGTATGCATTAAACCAACGGCCAGTCCCAAAAGAAGCAGTCCACTAAGTCGGGATACAAACCCTGCAATAAGCAGAATTCCGGCCAGAAGTTCTGAATAAGTGAATACCCAGGTGAAAACATTCATTTCTTCAGGATTTTCCAGAAAACGGCCTAGCATGGTTTTAAACAATCCATTGGAATGAGGGTAAAAGGTGTTGATCTTATGACCAAGCCATTGCGGTGCATCCATGATGTGTTTTTCGGGGACCAATACCACTCGCCTCCAGAAGGCAGAGAAAAATAACCAGCCGGTTACCAGTCTTAATGGCAGCATAATTGCTCCGATGTACCTGCTTGATAGTTCATTTTGTTTCATTTGCTATAATAAATTTTTTGTTAAACTGCTTTGGGAGACCATTGAAAGAGGTCTATTGTTTAATAGCAAAGGATAAGCTTATGTTATGGATCTGCCTTTAAACTATGTTTCCCGGTCCTGGCTGACGGGGCAATGTTATGTCAGTAAAATGCTTCTTTAATCTGGAATCTTATATATCAAGATTTTTTAAGAAATATTCATTCTGTTTACTAATAATAAATCTTGCCTATGATCCAAACAATAATGAGCCATTTAAACAAAAAGATATATCGGTTGTAAAAGTGAAAGGAAAATGATTTGGATTATATTAACTTATAAAATAAAGAATTATGATACTAAGATCGATGCCACAGTCTCCTTTTAAAGTGTTTGTGTTGCTGTTCATATTGGGTGCATTCAATTCTGTATTTGGACAGGATCATATGAAAAAAGGTTCTACCCCGCTGACCATGCCCGGCAATGATGTTTTCGGGACCATACAGGAGGTGGTTAAACAATTGGAGGCTGATCCGGATACCGACTGGTCTGAGGTGAATTTGGAAGCCTTACGTCAACATTTACTGGATATGAAGGCCTTTACGGAAGAGGTAGAGGTACTTTCCAAAGAAAATGTTGACAATGGCGTCAGGATCCGGGTCCGGCCAACAAGCAAACGAGCTGTAGGTGCACTGAAACGGTTGTTCAGAATGCATCCTGCCATGCTAAAGAAGGAAAAGGGATGGAAGATGGAGGCCGAAAAGGATGGCAACCAATGGACGATCACCTGCACTACTGGGAAAGAATCAGAAGTTGAAAAGATCCGTGGGTTGGGATATATAGGATTGCTGGCAGAAGGGGCTCATCATCAGCGTCACCACTGGATGATTGCTACGGGCAAAATGCAAATGTAGAAAATGAAATAATTTTACTTGCTTTTTGGGTTATTTAGAATTTTGATAATTGAGATTTGGAGATCCCGTCTGCACTGCCGACCGTCAGGCGTTTGAAGTTTTTTCTATTTTATTTTTAACCAACTCCCCCCTTTTTCGCAAGCTTACTACATATGCATGTACTAACTTACTGCGTATGTATGTTCAGGCAAAGTGCAGATATATGTACTAACTTAACTACAGACTCCAGGCAGAGCCTCTGCACAAAATCTGCATAAGCTTTGCATAAGATCCGAATAAGCTTTGCACAATCTGTGCCTGGGTTATGCATGACCCTCGCAGAAGTTCAACATGACCCTCGCAGTATTTCATCATGACTCCCGCATGGATTCAACATGGGTTGTATATAACTTGTTACCTGGTCGTGAATGGTCTTCTCATGAGATCTTTCAGGTGCTGGCATGATGTCAGTTGTGCTTTATCAAGATCCACTTTGTGATTATTTATGATTTATTTTGTGCTTTTTTGTAAGACCTGCATAAGCTTTACACAGTCTTTATATGGGTTATGCAAGCCCTATTCAGAACTTCATCATGACTCCCGCGTGAATTCAACATAAATTGGATATAACTTATTACACCGTTATGAATGGTTTCTTCATGCGTTCATTCAAGGCACTACATGATGTATGTCGCGCCTTGACATGATTCGTTTTGTGGTTATATATGATCGGTTTTATGCTTCTGCATGAGATATGCACAAGGTAAGGAATCTTCTCCTTTCAAGATAAAAAAGTTTTCAAAGGATCCATTTGCCGGCTCCGTTGGGTCCCAGGAAACCAAATAGTTCCCCATGATTGACATGAAATGGAATACCGTTGACAGCCTGCACGTCTTCAAAGTTTTTGGCCAGATCGGATACTTCGATGAGTGGAAGGTTATGATTTGTATGTTTAACAGAATGATTGTGGTTCATGCAGTTTTTTTTAATTTATCTGTTCATGGGGTTTACTTACTTCAAAGATAATTGTTCAACCGGGAAAAATTTTGTAATATTGGTAATCCAAAATGCTTAATAATAAAAAAAATCCATTTGATTATGAAAATAACCATGGTAAAAAAGCTTCTTGAAGACGGCAGTGAATGCAAAAAATGCCGGGAAGTCAGCGAACGTCTGGATGCCCATAACGAGAGTAATAAAATTGACCACATAGCCTATGCGGATGTTCGTGATCCCGGATCGGAAGGATTCAAGCTTGCCGAAAAGCACAATATGGACACCACTCCTTTCTTTATTGTAGAAGAC
>Ga0207797_1000591_pt1 | contig 27907 bp, 25 predicted proteins | sample PRCRCaboRojoPR_6_FD_187275 | JGI IMG/M metagenome (GOLD analysis project Ga0207797, IMG submission 187275) | Marine sediment microbial community from Cabo Rojo, Puerto Rico - PR CR 10% Liquid 1 (SPAdes) | ecosystem: Environmental > Aquatic > Marine > Coastal > Sediment | place: Cabo Rojo, Puerto... | reverse complement strand
GAGAATACCGGGTGGTCTCCAATGTTTTTTATCTCGAAATCCTGTTCTGCAGCAAACTGTTTTCGCAGGGCAGCCTGCCATTCATCAACAGTCAGGTCTTCAGGTTTCCGGTAATAGGGAACCTTTTTTTCTTTCCGGGTTGCGTTCTTATTGTTTTCCATGGTTGTTATATCTTGGTAAGTGTAAAAGAACAAATAATTTTATATGATGATGGAACGCAAAGGCATTAAATTATAAACAGTTTATCAACCATTCTTGACTGGTTTCGGATTTTTGGGAAGTTTTAATTTGAACAGATGGTTGTTGAACAATTCACTTAAGAGATGGTCTTACTAGAAAAAATAGAAAAGCTTATGAAAACTTTATCAACCAGATTGTTATTAATCCTGATGCTAAACGTTGGCCTTGGATCCTCTATTCCAGCTTTTTCAGATGCCAACGGCTTAACCATTGAGGAGATGATGCAAATAAAGCGGGTAACCAGTGTGGAACTTTCTGATGACCATGCTTACATCGCTTATGGGGTTAGTGATCCAGCTGATCCTTTAAAAGAAAACAAAACTCCGGAAAATCACCTATACGTTTATAACACGGATACGGGGGAAAGTATAGCGTACTATACAAACGGGAGTGTAAGTAATGTTGCCTTTCGGCCGGGAGGAGAATCTGTAACTTTCATTACCCGTACCGAAGATGATAAAGTGAATGCCATTTATGAGATGCCGCTGACAGGAGGAGGACCAACCAGGCTCTTTCAGTTTGAAACCTCCATCCGGGATTACCAGTGGAGTCCTGATGGGGAACGTCTTGCCTTCACAGCACCGGAACCAACTGAAAAGGTAGAACACAAACTGCCTTATCATCCTGACATTTACGAGGAAGGATTAAGCCACAGAAGGGCTTACGTGGTTGATATGACCGATAGGAATCCTTCTGCTTCCCGTCTGAAGGTTGAAGGTACAATTTATATCGTCCGCTGGTCACCTGATGGTGAAGAACTGGCTGTTTCAGTGGCTCCAACCCCTTTGGTTGATGATTACTATATGAAGCAGGATGTGAAGGTGGTGAGCCATGCGACCCGGGAAGTCATTACCAACGACATTGACCATGACGGCAAATTAACCGACATTCGATGGAGCCCTGACGGAGAACGGCTGGCTTTGCTTGCAGGAAATGATATTCATGATGTGATAGCAGGCCGGATCATGATTGTCTCCGCTGATGGTGGAACACCGGAAAATATTTACCCGGATTTTAAGGGAAAATTTGAACAGATCGCCTGGACCCAACCCAATACCATTCACTTCATTGCCAGCGAAAGCACAGCCAGTGGATTTGGAACTATAAACCCCGATGGTTCGGATTTTAGCTATGAACTGAAACCTGGCGGACCCATTTACGAGAGTTTTTCATATTCCAACGCGGGCCATGTTGCGTTTGAGGTAAACACCCAAAGCCATCCCGAAGAGGTATATTATAGAAGCGGAAGCGGTAAACCGGAAAGGATTACCCATATCAATCCATGGCTAGAAGATGAGCCCTTGGGTGAGCAGACCGTGGTAACCTATGAGGCCCGTGATGGCCGCACAATTGAAGGTCTGTTGATTAAACCTGTAGGTTTTGAACCAGGTTCAGAAGTTCCCTTGATTGTAGAGGTTCATGGTGGTCCGGAAGCCCATTACAGCAATGGTTGGTTAACTTCTTATAGTAGACCGGGTCAGGTAGCTGCAGCCAGGGGTTACGCGGTATTCTACCCGAATTACAGGGGAAGTACCGGCCGTGGAATTGAATTCCTGAAAAGCAGCCAGGGCGATGCTGCAGGTGCCGAGTATGATGATATCGTCGATGGCGTGAAATACTTGATAGATCAGGGTATTGCTGATCCCGACCGGATAGGAGTGACCGGAGGGTCTTACGGCGGTTATGCCACAGGCTGGATGGCTACTTACTATTCCGAACATTTTGACGCTGCTGTGATGAATTATGGCATCAGCAACAACATTTCCAAATGGGGTACCAGCGATATTCCTGAAGAATTATACCTTGTACATGCACGGGAGCGCCTTTGGGAAGACAACAACTGGATGAAATACCTGGAAAGAAGCCCGGTGTATCATGTAGATAAGGCACAGACACCGCTTTTAATCACCCACGGAACCGAAGATACCCGCGTGCATCCCGAACAGTCGCTTGAATTATACAGGCATATGAAAGTTCGGAAGCCGGAAGTTCCCTTACGATTGGTCAGATACCCGGGAGCACCGCATGGTTATGACCGGGCCTCGGTACAGTATGATTATACCATCCGCATGTTCCGATGGTTCGATACTTTCTTGAAAGGTGATGGTGAGAAACCGCCTGTACATATCAACAGGCAAGTTCCGGAATAATATTGACAGATTGATGCCATAGTTGGAATTCTTACTGTATAGTTTTTATTTTACATGTTTTTAGACAAGCATCATCATATGAAAAGAAAGGGGTGTTAATGAAATCCGGGGGTACGGATTTGACAAAGGGGCCCATAGCGCCATTGCTGTTAAAGCTTACATGGCCAATGATTCTCGGGCTTTTGGGTATGGTGATGTTCAATTTGGCGGATACTTATTTCATTGGTAAGGTGGGCGTGGATGAGCTTGCAGCGATGGGATTCACCTTCCCGGTGGTGATGGTGTATAACTCCTTTGCCCTGGGCATCGGGATCGGTACTTCTTCACTGATGTCGCGGTCCATCGTGAGTGAGAAGCGACAAATTCTCAGACAATATGCATCCGAGGCCATTCTGCTGGGATTGTCGTTTGTATTTGTGGTAGTGATCATCGGGCAGCTCACCATAGATCCATTATTCAGGACGATAGGTGCTTCTGAAAAGATACTCCCCCTTATTCGTGATTATATGAGCGTGTGGTACTGGGGTATGCTTATGGTGGTCATTCCCATGGTAGGAAATAATATCATCCGGGCTACCGGTGATACTTTAACTCCTGGTATGTTCATGACGATTTCTGCCATCATAAATATCATTGTGGATCCTTTTCTTATCCTTGGATATGGTCCGTTCCCCATGCTTTCACTCAAAGGAGCTGCGATTGCAACGGTAATTGGTCGGGGGATTGGAATGGTACTAACACTATATATTCTTGTAAAACGAGAGAAACTGCTCACCATTTTCCTTCCCAGACTAAAAGAAATTGTCCGTACCTGGAAAAAAATACTTTATATCGCAGCCCCTGCAGCAGCCAGTATACTGATCACCCCCCTTTCCATTGGCATTGTTACGCGAATCATATCGAAATTCGGGGAAGAGGCAGTTGCAGCTTTCGGTATTGTATCCCGTATGGAGATGTTCTCATTGATACTGGTGAATGCCCTGGGTTCAGTGATGATCATTTATGCCGGGCAAAACTGGGGGAAAAGAAAAGTTCGGCGTTTGATAAGGGGTTTTAATATTGGTGTACTCTTTGCTATGGGTTGGGGCCTGTTGCTTTTTATCGTTGCACAGCTTTGGGCGAATCCGATTGCTTCCATTTTTTCAGGTAATGCAGAGGTGATACGGATTACTTCCGAATATCTGCTGATTGTCTCTTTTAGTTACGTATTTCAGGGAATCCTGATGGTGGGCATTAATGTTTTCAATGGCATCAACAAACCTATGCCATCGGCAGGACTCACTGCACTTCGCATGTTTGGCCTTTATGTGCCGCTCGCCTGGATGGCATCTGTCTACTGGGATCTTGGTGGTGTGTTCTGGTCCGCATTCCTTGCCAATATTTTAACAGGAACGCTCACTTATACCTGGCTTTGGAAATATCTGAAGAAAAAAGAAACGGTTAATGTCGATGACCAATCTCAATAAGGTAATCATACAAATTTTCAAAGATTCGTAATGCTTTCCGGGAATTATCTTGGGATTTAGAAAAATTAAGTTATTTTTAAGGGTCTAATATCCTTTAAATTATCATTATATGAAACTATTCTATAAACCATTGGTTTGGGGAGGGATTTTCTTGGTTTTCATCATGTTTATTGGTTGTCATCAGTTGGGTTTATTACCTGAACAACCCATGCAAGACAAGGTTAAAGAGAAAGTTTTATTTAATGGTGAATCGTTGGAGGGATGGAAGATTACAGACTGGACGCATGGGGGAGAAGTGGATGTTGAAGATGGCCGGCTTGTGCTTGGACAAGGACATCAGGGTACGGGTGTTACCTGGAAGGAGGAGTTTCCGGAAATGAACTATGAAGTTTCTTTGGATGCCATGCGTATGAAGGGAAGTGATTTTTTCTGCGGGATGACATTCCCGGTTGGGAAGGAATTCTGCACCCTGGTTGTAGGCGGATGGGGAGGATCACTGGTTGGATTGAGTAACATTGATGGTTTTGATGCATCTGAAAATACAACGACCACCCATCGTCAGTTTGAGAACAATCAATGGTATCACATTCGTTTGCGCGTGAATGAAAAAAGAATTGAAGCATGGATTGATCAGGAAAAAGTAGTGGATTTTTCTACTAAGAATCATCGTTTGTCACTTCGGATGGAAACTCTTTGGTCTAAACCCTTCGGCCTGCTTACCTGGAGAACCATGGGCGCTTTTCGGAATATTCTGGTTCGATATCCTTTGAACAATATAGAAAATAAATAATAAGGTTGAAGCTTGTTATTCAATAAGAAATCCAATCAAACTGATCTGACTTATGGTCCTATGCTTCCCCTCCTTTCCGGGCTCACCTGGCCAATGGTTTTAGGCCTTTTGGGGATGGTGCTATTCAATCTGGCAGATATTTATTTCATTGGTAAAGTGGGGGTACATGAATTGGCTGCGATGGGATTCATTTTTCCCGTGGTTATGGTGGTAAACGGATTGGCTTCGGGCATCGGTATTGGTACATCCTCTTTAATATCTCGTACTTTTGTATGCCAGGACAAGAATATCCTGAAACAATATGCTACTGAGGCCTGTCTTTTGGGTTTGATTTTTGTTTCTATTGTGGTGATGATAGGTCAATTAACCATTGAACCTTTATTTCGCTCAATGGGTGCTTCCGATAAGGTGCTTCCACTTATTGAAAATTATATGAGAATTTGGTATTGGGGAATGCTTGTATTGGTGATCCCTATTGTAGGTAACAACATCATCAGGGCTTCAGGGGATACCTTCACTCCGGGAATGCTTATGATCATTTCCGCTATTATAAATATACTCCTTGATCCTTTGTTGATCTTTGGGTATGGACCTTTTCCCGCTCTTTCGATTAGAGGTGCAGCCATTGCAACGGTTATAGCACGTGGAATTGGAATGGTATTGATAATTAATGTACTGTTAAGAAGAAAAAAGTTGTTGACCCTTTTCATTCCAGGTCTGAAGCGAATGTTACAGACGTGGCGTAAAATATTTTACGTTGCGATTCCGGCGGCAGCCAGCATATTAATTACCCCTTTATCCATTGGAATTATTATCCGTATCATTTCAAAATTCGGAGAGGAAGCCGTGGCAGCCTTCGGAATTGTCTCGCGGATTGAGATGTTTGCTCTGATTGTTGTAAATGCACTTGGTTCTGTGATGATCATCTTTGCGGGACAAAATTGGGGAAAAGAAAAATACGGGCGCCTGTTGAAAGGTTTTTATATTAGTCTAATATTTTCTCTGACTTGGGGTATGTTGCTGTTTATTGTGGCTCAGCTTTGGGCAAAACCAGTTGCTTCATTCTTCTCCGGCAATTATGAGGTGATTATGATTACTGCAAAATATCTTCTCATCGTATCGTTTAGCTATGGGTTTCAGGGAATCCTTATAATTGCGGCGAATATTCTCGACGGTATTAATAAACCTTTACCTGCTGCAGGATTAACTGCCCTGAGAATGTTTGGTATATATGTGCCCCTGGCGTGGCTGGCTTCGGTCTATTTGAATCTGCCAGGCATTTTCTGGTCGGCTTTTATGGCCAATTTGATAACAGGGATTTTATCATATTTCTGGTTGTGGAGATGCCTTAGAAAACAATAACGAATAACAGGTCTTTGAATGTATTCTTATGTTTATCCTCCTGATGCTATAAAAACAATGTACAGACAATCTTCTGGTATAACAATATGAAAAATATTGCGTTAATTTTCAAAATAATCCTTATATTTACAGGTTATGGATCTGGCAAAAAAAATTTTTGGAAAAGACCTTTACCAAATTACAAAGGATGATCTGGTAGAATATTTTTCTACCCCAAGAGAAGAAACATCCGTATTGGAGTTTAAAAGCGGCCAGATAAAAATTAATGCCATATTCAAGGAGATCTGTGCTTTTCTGAATACCGACGGTGGAATGATCATCATTGGAACCCCTAAAGAAAGAAAACTCCCAAAATCAGGAAGGTTCCCCCGGAGAATTTGTCAGGGTACATTGATTCCATCTGGCTTCAGGGATAAGAACTGGATAGAAAGCCTGATAGCAGCCAACATTTTGCCCTACCCAAATGGAATCAGAATTCATGAGATCCGTGAGGAAGAGGGGAAATATTTTATTGTGGAAGTTCCTCAAAGCGAGAAGCCTCCACACCAGTTTTTGAACGACGGTCGGTACTATATCCGCCTGGAAAAGGAAGCGAAACCTGCACCACATGGTATTGTGGAATCCCTTTTCTTTAAGCAGGTAAAGGCAAGATTGCAGGCAGATTTCAATATCGAACGGATGGAGTCTGAAGCCGATGATCACAATAAAATCTCGGTAGAAATCCGAAATTTGTCCTCGGTACCTTTAGAGCAGATCTCTTATATGATTCGTGTATACAATATCTCCGAAATTCTGAAGGATGGTGAAACCCTGACAAAACCTTTCAGGGGAAATAATGGCAATTATGAACTACAGGGCGTTGTCGGGGAATCCATGGTAAATAAAAAGCGTTTCCCGATCCGTTTCACTTTGGTGAATAAGGGCGAACCCTTTATTGTTTCAGTGATGGCCTGGAACAAGGAAACCGGTATTTACAAAAATCACGGTCTGTTTGATCCTGTGAACTTCCAATTCATTGAAAGGTATCAAACCGGTGACAGAGAGGAAAAGTCTCTTGAAGAACTTTACACCACCCTGCAGGATTTCAGAAATAATTTATCATAAAACTGACAATTTTTTCCATTTATTTTTCCTTTTTCTTTCTCTGTATTGAAAAATTCACTATCTTACCCCAAAATCTTTACAGTCATGAACAAGAAACAATATGAAGAGATGTTGCCCAAAATCATTCTTCATAATACCATCAGCCTGGATGGGTCGCTTAAAGGATTTGAAGCCGATTTAAATATGCATTACAGCATAGCTTCAAGTTTGAAAGTGGATGCTTATCTGGTGGGCTCCCAGACCATCCTTGATGCCTCGGATGAGATTCCCCCGGAATCGGAAACCGATGAAGAGGAAAGAATTTATGATCCTGAAGACATAAGACCATTCTGGATTGTGGTAGACAGCAGAAGCCGGCTTAAAGGGTTGCTTCATTTTTACCGTCAAATGGAATATATAAAGGACATCATTGTTCTGGTATCCCATTCCACACCCAAAGATTACCTGGAGTATCTCAAAGAGAGACATTATCCTCATATCAGGACAGGCAGTGACAAGGTGGATCTTTTTGAAGCATTCCAGATACTTAAGGAGGAGTACAGGATAGAAACCATTTTGACCGATACCGGTCCTACCTTGAATAATGTTTTGCTGAAGCAAAACCTGGTAGATGAAATCAGTGTAATTGTTGCACCATTTATCGTGGCCAAATCTCAGCCTAAGATATTTATTGGCCTTGATATTGAGGATTATCATATCAAGCTTTCCAATAAAGACGCACAAAATTTGGGTAACGAATATGTATGGCTGAGATATAAGGTGATGAAATAACATCATGTTATTTTTTTTATAATGTAATGATTACTTCATAGATTTAGGATTTCCGGTTTATTTGAAATGGGGAATTGAACATATGATATTCCTGACTTGTTATCCAAAGATAAAATGCCTTATGAAATCCACATCAATTTTACTTTCCGTTTTCCTGATATTTTTCTTTTTTACCGGCACGCATGTAATGAATGGACAGAAAGCATCATTACCCGGAAGCAAAGTAAACGAGAAACCGGAAGATGCAAGTGAACTTGTAGTTCTATGGACAAGCGGCGATCCCGAAGTAGCAAAAAAGATGGTTTTTATGTATGTTTATAATGCCATGAAAGCCGGATGGTGGGAGGACATTACCTTTATTATATGGGGTCCCTCTTCCAGGCTGCTGGCAGGGGATAAGACGGTACAGGCAGAAATCAAAAAAATGAAAGAAGTGGGGATCAACCTGGTTGCCTGTAAGGCATGTGCCGATGAATATGGTGTTTCAGGCGAACTGGAAGACCTGGGTATTGAAGTAAAATACATGGGAAAACCCCTTACCAAATACATAAAAGAGCAGGCTTACCACGTAATAACCTTCTGATGCAACATATTGACCACAAGCTGGACAGTTTTTTCGGCCCCTCGGGAACCTTTTCCGGCTATGTATTGATGGCTGCAGGTGCTATAACTTTTATTAAGGGCTATGGGATTATTTTGTTGATCATTGGTGCTTTGATGTCATTTACGTTTACCGGTACAGAAATTGAACCGGAAAATCAAAGATACCGGTCTTACAGCAAATGGCTGGGATTATTTAAAACAGGTAAATGGAAATCACTTGATCCCATGCAGGAGCTCAGGGTGGTCCGTTCACAGGTTGGTTATACCTCCTATAGCTGGGGAAACAGACCTTTGGATGTAAAAAAGAAAGATTATCGTATAATTATGCAAGGAACGCACCCAATGGAAAAAGTCGTAATAATGGCTGTGAAATCTCCCGAAGAGGCCAGGGAACAGGCTTATAAGCTAAGTGCGGCCATTGACCTACCCATTTCGCAGTTGATTTGAATTTGCTTGAAGTCTTAAATATTTTTCTTTCAAACGGATATGAATTTCTTTTATAAATTATTTGAATTTTGTTGTATTAGAATATAATATTCATTTTCTTTGCAAAAGATAATTGTTTTAATGAAGCGGGGAAACCAAAATACCATTTTAAGCCTGTTTACAGGTATCCATACCATGAAGGATGATTTTTCCATTAAGCGTTCCTTCATTGCGAAAACCGCTTTTTCCAGTAATCTTACAACCATAACTACCACCACTACGACCACTCCCTGGTGAGGAGTGGTGATATATGCATAAATATAAGAGACGGGTAGGTATTGTTTTTCTACAATTCATTGATTGTTAATTTAATTAATTATTAAGATTATGAATATATATAAATTTGGTGGTAGTAGCCTCGCATCCGCAAAACGTATTGAAAATGTGGCCGGGATTATATTGTCTGCAAAGGATCAGCCGGTTGTCGTAGTATCTGCTGTTGGTGGTACCACCGATCTTCTGGTTGAGGCCATTGATAATGCAGAAGATTCAGGTGGTGATTATAGCGTTCCTTATAACCGGATGAAGCAAGAGCACATGAACATTATCCGGCAGCTTTTTTCACCTTCTGTTCAGCCCGATATCATCGGCAAGATGCATCTTGAATTCAAAAAAGGGGAGCATGTCCTTGAAGGTATAGATATTCTCAACGAAGCTACAGAAAAATCCAGGGATCGGATTCTCAGCATCGGAGAACAGGTGGCTTCGTTTTTACTGGCGGAATATCTAAAAACCCTTTATGGTAATGTTAACTTACTGGATGCCAAGAATCTTATAAAGATTAAACAAGCCGGTAGAAACAGGGAAGTGGTTTATCAGCCCACCCTGACCAATATAAAAGCCGCCCTGGCTGAGCTGACAGGAATTGGAGTAGTGCCTGGATTTATAGGCAGCGCTGAAGACGGTTCTGTAAGGACCATGGGCAGGGGAGGATCTGATCTTACCGCTTCCATTATTGCCGAAGCAATACAGGCTGAATCGCTGACCCTCTGGAGTGATGTAAGTGGATTATACACCGCCGATCCCCGCATCGTGCCTGATGCTTTTTGTATTGAAGAGCTATCTTATGAAGAAGCCCTTGAAATGTCCTACTTCGGAGCCGGGATACTTTATCCCCCGGCTGTTTTACCTGCCTTAAGAAGCAATATTCCCATACAGATCAAAAACAGCTTTTACCCGGGGGAAAAAGGTACACGCATCGAAAGGCATTCGAAGGATGAGCGAATTGTTAAAGGAATATCATGCGTTAAGAATGTCAGCATGGTTACCCTGATTGGAGGTGGGATGGTTGGTGTGGCCGGAATCGCCTCACGCACGTTTACCTGTCTTTCGGAAAACCGGATCAATGTGATATTCATCAGCCAATCGTCATCCGAACATTCCATTTGTATAGGCATTCAATCTGAGGATCAGCAGGAGGCTGAAGATGCACTTAAAAGTGAATTCAGCTCTGAGATTGGGAGCAAAATGATAGATTCGGTCACCGGTGAATCCGGTTTTGCTATCATAGCGCTGGTAGGCCAGAATATGTTGAATACACCGGGCATTAGCGGTAAGCTTTTTCAATCGCTTGGTTCCAACGGTGTGAATGTACATGCCATAGCACAGGGTTCATCCGAGAGGAACATCAGTGCAATCATTAAAGAATTGGATGTGGAAAAAGCCCTTAATCTCATGCATGAAGATTTTTTCCTTTCCGAAGTAAAGAAAGTACATTTGTATATAGCGGGAACCGGTAATGTGGGTAGTCAGTTTATCAACCTTATTCATGAACAGCAGGATGCTTTTAGAGAGGAGTTTAACCTGGAATTTAAACTAATTGGTATGATCAACTCAAGAAAGATGTTGATGCGGAAGGAAGGGATTGACCTGGGAAATGCAGTCACTGAAATAGAGTCCAATGGTGAATCCTCAAACTGGGAGGATTTCTACCAAAACATGGTTGCCTTTAATCTTAGAAATACTGTATTCGTGGACAATACAGCCAGCGAAGAGATAGGCAGTGTTTATGACCAGGTGCTTCAAAAGAGCATTTCCATTGCCACATGCAATAAGATAGCAGCCTCCGGAGATTACAGTAATTACAGCAAATTGAAGAAGATGGCCCATCGCAATCGCGCCCATTTTTTATTTGAAACCAATGTAGGTGCCGGATTGCCTGTATTAAGCACAATCAGGAATCTTAAAAAGACCGGCGACCGCATTGACCGGATTGATGCCGTACTTTCAGGGAGTATGAATTTCATTCTGAATAAAATCTCTTCTGGTCAGTCTTTTTACCAGGCCATGCAGGAAGCTATGAAAATGGGTTATACCGAACCAGATCCGAGAACCGACCTGCTGGGAACCGATGCAACAAGAAAAATGGTTATTCTGGCCCGTGAAGCCGGTTATCCGCTAGAGAACCATGATGTTGAACTGGTATCTTTTCTCCCGGAAAAGGTGGAGCAGGCTGAATCGTATGAAGCTTTCATTAATTTGGTTCAGGAGAATGATGCCCTCATAACAGAAAAATGGCGGGAGGATATCCGGCAGGGAAAGAAACTCCGGTTTGTTTCCACGCTCGATCGGGGGGAGGTGAAGCTTGGTGTGGCTGCCTTTCCCAAAGAACATCCTTTCTATGACCTCGACAATACCGACAACATCATACTTCTTCATACCCGTTGGTACAATGAACAACCCCTGGTGATTAAGGGAGCCGGAGCAGGAGTCGATGTAACCGCGTCGGGTGTTTTAAATGATGTATTTGAGATTGTTCAACACAATAACTACTAACTTAGATGACGGCACAAATTAAAGGAGTAAAGGTATTTGCCCCGGCATCCGTTTCCAACATGGGAAGCGGATTTGATATCATCGGTTTTCCCCTGGAGAAGATAGGGGATAGTGTTACCCTTTACCGGAACGGCTCATCGGATATCCGGATTGCGGAAATAACCGGTTATGAAGACATACCAAAAGATCCTGACAAGAATGTGGCTACCTATGCCGTTCGGAAATTGATGGAAGATTTCGGAAGCACGGAAGGGTTTGATATAAAGATTGAGAAAACCGTTATTCCGGGAAGCGGCCTTGGTTCAAGTGCTTCAAGTTCAGCTGCGGCAGTAGTGGCCGTTAATGAGCTTTTGGGAAATCCATACACCCGGAGAGAATTGATTGATTTTGCCATGGAAGGAGAAGCCCTGGTATCCGGGGGCAAGCATGCAGATAATGTTGCCCCTGCCATCCTGGGTGGTATTATTCTTGTTCGTAGCTATAATCCTCTGGATATTATACAGATTCCTCCACCGGAAGCTTTATGGACGGTGGTGCTTCATCCCCAGATTGAAATCAAAACCCACCTGAGCCGGTCCCTGCTTATGGACCGCATTGATCTGAAGGATGCTGTTCGGCAATGGGGAAATGTGGGCGGGCTGATCGCCGGGTTCTATACCTCCAATTACGATCTCATTGGTGATTCGATGGAAGACCTGGTGGCTGAGCCCTATCGTGCCGAACTGATACCCGGATACCGGGAGATGAAACAAATTGCACTTTCCAATGGGGCCAAAGGTTATACCATATCAGGCTCCGGTCCATCCTTCTTTGCCGTTTGCGACAGCAGGAACGCTGCTGTTGCTGTCGAACAGGCAATGCGTGAAGCCTATCAGCAATATAAAATCGAATTTTTAACTTATATTTCAAGGGTCAACAAGGAAGGAGCTGTGATACTGGATAAATGGTAAAAGATTTTATTTTATAATGATTGTAATAACCGCAAGAGCTTAAAACCCGAATGTATGAAATTCTATAACATCAATAATCCAAAGGAAACGGTTTCTTTCCGGCAGGCAATATTGCAGGGGGCCGGCAGCAATAACGGGTTGTATTTTCCTGAAGAAATAAAAGAAAAAGCCAGGGATTTTTTTAACGATATAGATGCTTGTACGTTTCCACAAATGGCAACCGAAATTTTGTATGATTTTGCCGAAGCGGATTTTACTTACCAGGAATTATTGGATATTTGCACGCGCGCTTTCAACTTTCCCATACCCCTGGTTAAGGTAAATGAAAGGATATATTCCCTGGAGCTTTTTCATGGACCTTCCCTGGCTTTTAAAGACGTTGGGGCACGTTTCCTGGCCGAAGTGCTGAAAAAGATTGCTGAAAAGGAGGGTGAGGAGATTACCGTGCTGGTAGCCACCTCCGGGGATACAGGCAGCGCCGTTGCCAGGAGTTTTTTCAACGTAGAGGGCATCCGGGTGGTTCTGCTGTATCCTTCGGAAAAAGTCAGTAAGATACAGGAAAAAACCCTGACCACCATGGGCGGCAATATATTGTCCCTGGAGGTCATGGGAACTTTTGATGACTGTCAGAACCTGGTGAAAAAAGCATTTGCCGACAAGGAAGCATTTGCCGGCAAAAAACTTACTTCCGCCAATTCCATCAATGTGGGGAGGTTGCTGCCGCAGGCGGTGTATTATTTCTGGGCATGGCATCAGTTGAGTGAAGCTGAAAGGAAGAATGTGGTGATATCCGTGCCCAGCGGCAACTATGGCAATTTATCGGCCGGGGGGATCGCCTGGAAAATGGGATTGCCGGTGAAACGCTTTATCGCCGCTTCCAATATCAATAAAGTGGTCCCGGATTATCTTGAAAGTGGAAATTACCAGCCAAGAGATGCGGTCAGGACCCTTTCCAATGCCATGGATGTCGGGGATCCCAGTAATTTTGTACGCATCAGGGAAATGTTCCATGATGACCATCAACAAATCAAAGCTTTGATAAGGCCATTCGTTGCCAATGATGATCAGACACGGGAAGGGATCAACAAGCTTTATACTGAAAGCAATTATACGGCGGATCCTCATGGGGCCATTGGCTACCTGGGTTGTAAGAATCGAATGGACGGGAATGAAACGGGTGTGTTCCTGGAAACGGCTCATCCGGCCAAATTTAAGGATATTGTTGAAGAGAGTATTCATACGGAAATTGAATTACCGGAATATCTGAGGGAAATTCAGAACAAACCCAAACAATCCACCCAAATGCCGGCCGATTATAATAAGTTTAAAGAATGGTTGATGGAGAATATCTAATGTGCCTATTATTTTTAGAATTAGTGATTAACCTGTAAAAATTATATAATTGTTATGGCAAAGATTTATTACATCGGGGATTGGGCCGTTCTGATGGGCCCACAGTTTGCAGAATCACCCTTCAATTATGAATGGAAAGGGCTCGAAATTTTTAACTACGGCAAGTGGTTGAAAGATGCGCTTGAATCTACGGGTCAGCATGAGGTCAAATCGGTTGCGGCCTGGGATTTCTATAAATTGCCTCCAGGCGAATACGAAAAGGTGTTGGAAGAATATGATGTGATTGTCTTCAGTGACATCGAGGCAAAGAACTTTCAATTATCTCCCGCCTTTTTCGACCGGGAGAAGTTTGGTAATAAAGTTTTAACCTTTCCTGACCGTACCCGGTTAACCGTTGAAGCTGTAAATGAAGGAAAAGGTGTTATGTTTCTTGGCGGCTGGCTATCTTTCTCCGGTGAGATGGGAAAAGGTGGTTGGGGACGTACCAAACTCCGGGAGATCATGCCGGTGAAATGCAGAGAAACCGATGACCTGGTGGAAAGTACCGAAGGTTTTGAAATCTCAGTGAATCAGGATCAGGAGCATTTTTTTGAGGGCATTGATTTGCATTCCATTCCGCCCATCCTGGGCTATAACCAGGTGGAAGCTTTGCCGGATAGCCAGGTGATCCTGTCCATTGGAGAATCAGAAGATCCCTTTTTGGTTACAGGCAATGCAGGAAAAGGAAAAACCCTGGCTTATATGTCGGATCCGGCACCGCACTGGGGATGTAATTTTGTGTACTGGAAGCATTACAGCGATTTCTGGCTCAGGTGTCTCGACCTGGTCCTGGGGTGAAGATGGCCACAAGTGCACGAATGATATTTTTTATATGTACCTTATATGTCTTATATGGTTCAATCCAAACCATATACGTTTAAGAATATTTTGTTAGGATCCGGTTTATCATATTTTGCCTATTTTCTGGACTTCTTTGGTAATTGTATACTTGATTTTCTCCCAGCTGACGGGCTCGTATAAAACAGGCATCGGATCCTGATCTGCATCTTCAAAATATACCAAGGATTTCAAAAGTATATAAGTATAATCCTTAACCGCGTATTTTTTTTCGTAATGATGAAATAATTCGTCGAGTTTGAAATTTTGCAGCAGAAAATACAGGTCTACAAAATCTTTTTTGGTACCTCTTGAAACGATAGCAGATAATTTCATACAAGCAATATCCAGATGATCAGCTATTTTGATATGCCCGACTGTTGAAAAATCTTTTAATAAAGGATATTTATAACCGAGAAAACTAACTTGAATATTGTCTACCAAAGCATGGAGGGTATTTTTTGCTTCGGACTGCACCTGTACTTTACCTATGTTTCTTAATTTTTCAATAATTTCTTCATTTGTAAAATCATAATCTTTGAAAAAATCAAAATCAACCGATTTTCTATGATTATATTGTAATGCCAAACCTGTTCCAACTGCCAGATAATACTCATTAATCCAGGAATCGTTTTTCAGGGTATTGAATAATGTTTGTTGATTCTCAGGCAATATTGCTATATTAACTTGCATCCTGATAAATGGTTTTCCAATAATTCAGTGTTTTTTTATCCAGTCTTCTGCTTTGAGTAGCAATTTTCCGAAAATATTCATCGCCAACCTGAAATTTAATCCATTCAATGTCTTGGAGTGAACCAAAATTTAGTACTCGCTCTAAAATAAATTTTGGGTATTTTTTGACAGACAGATCGTCAAACTTACAATCCCAGAAATATTTTTTGAAAGATTCGGGCAATTTATGTTGGTTTCTAACTGTCATATTCTCTATCTAATGGTTTAGCCTTTTTTAATTTTTATTTTGTATATCAATTATAACGGAGAATCTACCAATAAATTACTATTTGATTGATGACTTTCACTACGTTGCGCCTTGCACAATAGTGAAAAATTGATAAAACTCAACTGAAGCAATTGAAAAAATATAGAAACCCCAGACATAAAAGAAAAATGAATGTTTTTTATTTGTATATCCCCTCCTCGATCCTTTTAACTTGTTTCTTATTTCCTGATTCTTCCACTTCCTTTATTACTCAACCACCACCGTTCTGCTAGAATTTCCGGTTTTGTCAAATGCTTTCAGCTTAATGGTTGCTGATTCATCTATATCAACCGGTCCGTCATAAACCTGGCTGTTTGAATCCGGCTCCGAACCATCTGTTGTATAGCGTATGGTCAGACCGGGGAATTCAATATTGGCCTTCAGCTGTCCGTCTTCTATAACAGCTCCGGGCATGGGTATTCGGTAGTTGAATCCGCTGAACAGGTGATTCAGACGCGGCAGTTCCTCCTTTGCCAGATAATTGGTAAAACGATTCCATGCATTTTGCTTTTCCTGCATGCGCTGTGGTCTGTCTTCCATTCCTTCCCATTGTTCTTCCGTCCAGCTTCTTTGTGCAAGTCCGAACAATTTCGGCAGGGTATAGTATTCCATCATGTCGCCACCCTTGATGGTCTCACTCCATAGCTGACCCTGCAAGCCGATGATGTTTTGCCTTGCGCCGGGATTCAATCTTTCCATGGTCTGGAACCTTTCATCGCTTTGATCAATGGTTTTGAACAAATCAAAGGGAACAAATTCCCATGCATTTTCGGTGTCCACGAACCCGCCCCAGTATAGTCCGGGCTCATAGGGTGCCGGATTGTAAGCCAGGTCAAAATAAAGATTCTGCACGTTGCACAATACCACGGGGTAGCCCCTGTTGGCCATCCGGTAGCCCAGGTTTAGCGCATCCCCGAGGCTGTTCCAGATATAGGGCACAACATCTTTATCCGTATAATCGGGATTGATCTCAAAGCCACCCTGGCCTTTTTTAAGGGCCACTTCTTCCCAGCCCCCGATTTTCAGGTTCTTCTTACCCAGTATTTTCACCATCCGGTCGAAGAAATAGGTTTGCAAGTTCGCCGGGTCGTCAATTTCCGGGAGGGAATCCAGTAATTGCTGGCTCATCGGTGATCCGGCCCAGGCTCCATCAGGAATTTCGTCACCGCCTGTATGGATAAAATCAAAAGGTACCCCCGCCTCTTCATACATTTCGCTGATGTCTTCAACCACTGTTTCGTAAAAATTATACACGGATTGCCGGGCTACACATACCACGTTGTCATGATAGCGCTGAGCCGAGGTGTATGTTGAGGTGTCATCGGGATCGATCAGCCGGTACTTTTCAGCGGCTTCTTCTTTGCCTTCATCCATCAATCTATCGTACCGGGCTTCCATTGCCTTGATGGCCGATCGTGCGTGTGCCGGAAAGTTGACGGTGGGTATGACCTTTATGTGCCGTTCATGTGCATAATTAAGAATATCAATAAAATCTTCCCTGGAATAATGCCCTGTACCGTATTTGTTTTCTACATAGGGTCCAGAGCCATAGGATGGATGCAAATGTTCCTTTTCTTCAATGGTGTGTCCCCGCTTTGAGCCCACCTCGGTTAATTCTGGTAGTTCTTCAATGTCCAGCCGCCAGCCTTCATCGTCGGTTAACACAAGCTGCAGGGTATTGAGCTTGTAGGTGGCCATCAGGTCGAGCATCTTAAGCATTTGTTCTTTGGTCTGGAAATTACGGGAAACATCTATATGAAGTCCCCTGTAATGAAATCTTGGGGCATCTTCAATGGTCATCACTTCAATTTGAGGAACAGAGGGGGCTCCCTCATAGGATTCAAGGGGCAGTACAGCAAGTAAACTTTGAATTCCATAAAATACACCGGCTTTATTGTTTCCGGTTATTTCGATGGTTTTTCCTGTAGACAGCCGGTAGGCTTCTTTCTGCTTCCCATTAACGGTCAAATTACCATCTGTCTTAAGGTATATGTATGATTCACCGGAAGGTTCCTGGTTGATCGTTTGCATACGGGTGTCATACATATCATTAAGACGTCCTGCCAGGTATTCCGCTTCGTTTTCCAGTCCTTCCTGGTAGAAAATCTCTATTTCCTCATTAGGTGTGACAGTTTTACCTGTACGTTGTATTTTATAGGGTGAAGGAATCAAAGGAATGGATTCATTATCTGGTATTTTTACCATTTTCTGGTTGTTCTCAAAACGGTTTTTTGCCGTTGGCAGAGAAACAGGCAGATCTTCCGAATCCGCTGCTTTTTTAAGCCATTTAATGGGCTTTATGGTATAGTTTTTTATATCCACTACTCCCTTTTCATTGCCGTCCTCATCCAGGAAAACAAAGTAGGGATTCAGGGGCGCATCGGTTTCCTTTAATAGCATGCCTCCTGCCTGATAGGGTATTTCGATGGATTCTCCGGGTTTCAGTGAAAATCCCTCCCCAGGTATGAGCTTAAACCAGTCGCCGCTGATATGTTCTACCCGCGCCGGTGCCTCTTCACCTTGATTGACGCTGCGGGGCATCTGGCTGTAATACATTACCCAGTTGTCAGAATCAAGGGTTGCATCACTATTATTCTCAATGGTAAACACTTGTTTGCTGACTTGTTGCTGATCATTAAAATCGCTTACAAGCTCCCAGGATACCTGGAATGCATCCGAAGAAGGCAGTTGCTTTCCGTTTTTACTTGTGCAGGCACTGAATATCATAATCAATGAAAGAATGGATAAGGCATGAATGGTCTTCATTATTCTGAAATTTAATGTTAGCAATAATTTTTGCCGAAATTTAAGGATTTCCTATTGAACATTAAGCATCATTGACAATTTTAACACTAACTGGCTTTGATTTTTCGCCCGTATAAAGAGACAGATGTGGGAACGGAATTTCAATGCCTTCCTCATCGAACCGTTTTTTAATGGTTTTAAAAACCGTGTTTTTTACAGTCAGGTAATTCTGTTTTTCAAACCACACGCCAAAAAGAATGGTGATACCGCTGTTTCCAAATTCCCTGAAAAGGATCATGGGTTCAGGTTCATCCAGGCAAAGCGGGTTCTCTCTTGCTATTTCCGACAAAAGAGTCTGCACCTGCTCCAGGTCCTCTTTATAGGCCACACTAATATCAAAATCAAGCCTCCTTATGGGAAACTTTGTTATATTGGTCAAATCGGATGAGATCACCTTCTGGTTGGGAATACGCAAAAGCTGGTTGTCGAATGTACGGATCTTGATGGAGAGCAGGTCAATGGAATACACCACGCCGATTTTATCTTCTATCTTTATTATGTCGCCTATTTCAAATGTTTTTTCTGATACAAGGAACAAGCCGCTAATGATGTTCCCAATGCTGGTTTGTGAAGCAATACCCAGTATGATACCCAGGACTCCTGCAGCTCCCAACAAGGCTGAAAGTTTTACGCCCAGTTCTCTAAGTACAATAAATAGAATGATTATGAAACCCGCGTAGGTGATCCCTTTGTAGATAAGCATTCTTGACTGCTGGGATAAGCGCTTCCCGATATATCTGTGAAAGATAAAGGCCAGAAGGTACGTTATTGAAATCCCGATGATCAGCGTCAGCCCGATATTTAAAGCTGTGTTCAGGGCTTTTTGAGATATTTCAAAATTCGACAGGATATCCATGGATCTTTTCTTTAGGTTTGATAGATGGATCGAATGAATGAGAAACTTGTTCTGAAAATGCTTCTTCTATGAACTTCCCTTGCTTCCGCAAGAAGTTTCATATCGGTGTCAACGGTTTTATCCTTGCTGTAGGAGACCCGGCTGATCTGGTCCTGTCCCTTGTATTCCACGGTAATCATATCAGCAACCAGAGAATTCCCGGACTGGTAGACATTCAGATGCGGCACGTTTAGGCTGATCCGGATCAGGTCCAGGGGTATATCGGCTGTATTTCTGATACGCACCGGACAGATGATCCGTTCATAGCCATACGGTATTTCTGAAAAGTTTTCATAAATGGGGGAATCTGCCGAATAAGCCAGTTCTCCAGAATCCATTTCCCCAAACCAGGTGTTGGAAAGCTCACAGCAGGGAAACTCCCTTATTACTCTTTCGCCCCTCTGCGAAGCAGTTTTTATCTGGATCCATATGGGTGCGGTAATATATATTTTCAACGTTTGGCCCGGAAAGAGGGTATAATCCTGTTCAGGCTTTAACAACAGCGGTTTGTCAGGTAGTTGGGGAATCAATCGGGCCTGGCTCTTTTTTCCCGAATAAACGGTGCTCCATGGAAGATCTTCCGGCTTTTCCTGTTCTTCTTCAATGAGCGGCTCTTCAGCAAAATCCTCTTCCAGTTTGCCGGCAATCTTCCAGCCGTTTTCAATCTTTTGGATCCAGAAAGCACGGTTTCCAATTTTCCAGTGACGGGTTATTCCGGGTTCTATGCTTAGCGTTTTCCAGATTTCCATTTGTTTAGAGATCTGCTTTGTTTATATAAAATGTTGGTAATGTATTTTTTTAAAGATACAAAAAATTTACCTTTTTAGACTGAACCCATAAATTAAATAGTGTTTGTCCATAAAGTCCTCCGTTTTCCTCTGTGATTTCCTTTGTGTTCTCCGTGGTTAATATTAAAAATTTGAACCACAGAGTTTCACAGAGAACGAATATGGAGTAACACAGAGATAATTTAGAAAAACTTCAAAGATCTTTCGACTTTATGGGCAGACTCTAAATAGATCTCAATCACTCAATCAACCAATCCACCAATCACCCGATTCCTGATTCCTTAGAATAACCTGTTTCTCTCCAGGATTTCTTCCCTTCTTTGCAGTCGCATGACTTTATGTATCCTTTTATCCAGGTATTTTTAACATTGCTTAGTTGAAGGTTCTCAAATTTATTTTTAATTTTCCGTCAAAAAGATACATGTATTTACAAACATCTACCAATATGCAAAAGATTCGAAAAATGAATTACTTCATCCTGGGCCTGCTGCCTGCAGCCTTTGCCTGCCAGTCCGGTGTTAAGGACAAAGAACAAGGAAATAACAATGAAACCGGGGATCGTCCCAATGTTATTTTGTTGCTGGCTGATGATCTTGGTTATGGAGATCTATCCTGTTATGGTAGCCAGTCAATCCAGACACCCCATCTGGATGATTTGGCCAAAGAGGGAATGAAGTTCACCCATTTTTACGCGGCATCGGCGGTTTGTACCCCCTCCCGGGCCTCCATCCTAACCGGAAAGTTTCCATTGAGGTTCAACATCCGTCAACATTTTACAGACAGCACGGAACATCTGCCTGAAGGTACGCCTACGTTAGCCACGATGCTTGCTGAAGCAGGTTATGCCACTGCTCATATCGGCAAATGGCACCTGGGTGGATTGAGGCCATCGGATATTCGCAGGCGGCAGGCAGGGGAGAAGGCACTTCCAGGCCCGCTGGAGCATGGTTTCGATCATTATCTGACCAGCATAGAGGGTGCACCCATTCGTCCGAGGTTGATTCGTGAGCGGCAACTTTACCGGGAAGGTGGGCATTATATGCTTCGAAACGATGAACGGGCTCCGGATAACGACAAGCACTGGACCGAGATTAAAATCAACGAGGCCTGCCGTTTGCTGGCAGATTGGGAGGATGGCAATCAGCCCTTTTTTCTGAACCTTTGGTTCGATGTTCCCCATACGCCTTATGAACCCGCACCGGAGCCGCATCTTTCCAAATACAAAAATCTGGGAGTGACCGGCGACCAGCTTTATTTCCGTTCAATGGTTTCCCACCTGGACGCCCAGATCGGCCGTTTGATTGATACGTTAAAGGCCCGGAATTTATACCAAAATAGTCTCATATTCTTTACCTCGGATAATGGTCCTGCCTATGAGGGAAGTCCCGGTCCGTTTAAAGGAGGCAAGACCGACCTCCATGAGGGCGGAATCCGGGTTCCGATGTTTGCAATATGGAAGGGGCATATCCCGGAAAACACACAATCGTTTCAAACCATGCACATGGTTGACTTGCTACCTACCATTGGTGAAGCGGCAAACATCAAACCAGAAATCGATGATTTGGATGGTACCAGCATGCTCAGCCATCTGAAAGGAGGTTCACGAATTGAAAGGGGAGTGCTTTTATGGCAGATGGATCTGTACAGGCATTTTCAGAATCAGGGGCCCAAGCCTAAACCCTACGCCACATCAGTAGCGATGAAAGGAAAATGGAAGCTGCTGGCCGACAGCCTCGAACCTACAGAGCTTTTTAATCTGAGGCAGGATCACCGGGAGTTGTACAACCAGCTTGGAGAACATCCTGAAATTAAGCAGGAATTATTAGAGGCTCTGAAAAAATTCCATGCAGCACCCCGGAACCGATGGCCCGAAATAGAATACAAGTGAACCCGGAAGCCATTTAAATGCCTCAATTCTCAGTCGTGGAGAAATAACACTGCTTATCGAAATGATGGTATACATAGACAGTTTTCCACACACCGATGCAGATGATATCTATCATATGACCAATTTCAAATTATTTGCAGGTAAAAAAGACGATTACATTGACGTGGTCGGGACCTCCATTCATCCGGATGCCTATTTGTTTATTGTTGATCAAACCGGCCTGGCATGGACTTTTATTGGGAGCAGTGACAAAGCAGAGGACATGGGTGTAGCTCAGGTGTCACTCCCTCCTCATACGCTCGATGAATCAAACAGAGCTACACTGCTTGAGACATATTCCATGTATAACGTGATGTATGATCAGGCTGAGGAAATCATCATGAACAAGCTCGTTGAAGAACACGGACAGGCCTGGGTTGATATGGTGAGCGATAAAGATTGGTTTCAGGATACATTGCAGAATTATATTGAACCCTATATGTCTGAAGTAAAATCACCCGGTTATTTCCACAATGGTGAATTTAAAGCGGCAGGAACTGCACCCTCCGACGACTACGGCCCGTTGGTTGGGAGATTGGATGTACTTGATCCGTATAATCCCAAAAGTGTTCATAGCCTGGCAGTAAATTTCAAATAACCATGAGCAAGAAATATTGATCTGATAAGCCTTGTCGGTACAATACCGGTAAGGCTTTTTTTTTATATTAAAAAAAGAGCTCCACAGGATTGTGTGGAGCTCTTGGATTCTTAAATGGATAAATAAATAAAAGCTGTTTGTCTATATCTTTTTAACATTTACCGCATATAATCCTTTTTCTCCTTCTTTGGGTTCAAAACTCACTTCGTCATTTTCCTGAATTTTATCAATTAGATCTGAAACATGGACGAAGTATTCATTGTCTGAATCGTTGTCTTTGATGAAGCCAAATTTCTTTACTTCATTGAAAAATTTTACTGTACCTTCTTTCATAACTTAAATAATTAAAACATTCTGCTGACAAAGGTAAATCATTCTGAATAAAAAAACCAAAAAATTAAGATCACCAAATGGGATTCAAACAAAAAAAGGTAATGGATTGTATAAAGATTGACGGGAGTAATGATAAGCAGGGGGATGAGCGATAGAATGGAAAACATATTAAAATCAAGAAACATCAAACCAACTGCCATGCGCATTTTGGTTTTGGAGGTTTTGGCCGGTCAGGATGCAGCCATTGGCCTTCCTGAGCTGGAACAATTATTTGACAGGGCAGATAAGACAACCCTGTATCGAACCTTAAAGGTTTTTGAAGAAAAGAAACTCATCCATCGTATCGATGATGGTACCGGTTCTGTTAAGTATGCTCTCTGCCCTGCGAACTGTGAATGTCTGCCGGAAGATTTACATCTTCACTTCCTGTGCACGAGTTGTAAAAAAACCTATTGCCTGCCCGATATTCCTGTACCAACCATTCAATTACCCGGGGATTTTTCTGTCGAAAGCGTGAATATGGTCGCGAAAGGAATTTGTTCAAAATGCAACCAGGTTGCATGAACTTTTTCTTCAATAATTCCTTATACGTATAATTGGAAGTGATGGAATTATATCCCTGAAGTTTAGGATCAGGTTTAATTTCTGGATTGATAAGGAATAACAATGGAAAAGTATTATCTGAAAAATATTGATTGCGCTTCCTGTGCTGCCAGAATCGAAAGCAACATCAAAAAACTGGAAGGTGTGAAATTTGCTGCCGTGAATTTCTCCAATTCTACATTAACCATTGACACGGACAATTTTGAGAAAGTCAGGAAGACAATTAAAAAGGTGGAACCGGAAGTGGAAGTTGAAACCTCCGAAAACAGCAAAAAGCTTCTTACTGCAGATGAACTGAAAGAGAACCGTACAGCATTTATTAAAGCCATTTCAGGCCTGGTTCTTTTGGGTTCCGGTATGATTTACAATGAAGCACTAAGCAATACTCCGTTCAGCATAGCGGAATACTTGGTGTTTGGAACTGCATACCTGATTGTTGGCTGGAATGTCATTACCTCGGCTGTAAAAAGTATCCTCCGTGGCCGGGTATTTAACGAGCAGTTTTTGATGACCATCGCAACCCTGGGAGCTGTTGCCATCGGTGAAATGCATGAAGCCATCGCGGTGATGTTGTTTTATGTGGTAGGGGAGTTGCTTCAGGATATAGCCGTCGGACGTTCGCGCAGATCCATAAAATCATTGCTGGAAGTCAAACCCGAATATGCCAACCTCAGATCGGGTGCGGAAACAAAGAAGGTAGACCCGGAAGAAGTTCATATTGGTGATACCATTGTTGTGAAACCCGGGGAAAAAGTTCCCCTCGATGGAACCATTACAGAGGGTGGATCTTTTGTAGACACTTCTGCATTAACCGGTGAAAGTGTTCCACGCAAGGTTGATGGGGGAGATGAGGTCCTGGCAGGTATGATTAACCAGTCCGGGTTGCTTACCGTGAAGGTTGAGAAGCCATTTGGTGAATCTTCCATATCCAGGATGCTCGAACTGGTTGAAAATGCAACAGCCAGGAAAGCGAAAACAGAAAAATTCATCACCAAATTTGCCCGGTACTATACACCCGTGGTTGTGATTCTTGCCGGCCTCACTGCTGTGCTGCCTCCTTTATTCATTACGGGTGCTACTTTTAATGAATGGATTTACCGGGCCCTGGTGGTTTTAATCATCTCATGTCCATGTGCACTGGTTCTCGGTATTCCCCTGGGTTATTTCGGTGGTGTTGGCCTGGCATCAAAGAAAGGGATCCTGGTGAAAGGTTCCAATTATTTAGATGCCCTGAATAAGCTGGGTTCTGTGGTGTTTGATAAAACCGGAACCCTCACAAGGGGTGAATTTAAAGTCTCGTCCATAACTTCCATGAATGGATATACGGAGGACGAGGTGCTTGAATACGCTGCCATATCGGAATCCGGTTCAAATCATCCCATTGCAAAATCAATCACCGAAGCTTACGGGGAGACAACCGATTCATCACTTATATCTTCATATAACGAGATTTCCGGCCATGGAATCCATGCAACCATCAGGGGTAAGGATATCATTTTAGGCAATGATAAATTGTTGCGCCGGCATGATATTACATATAAGGATTTTCAGGTGGAAGGTACCCTGGTTCATGTAGCCATTGACAATGAATATGCCGGATATATTGTGATTTCAGATCGTGTTAAAGATCATGCCCGGGAAACCATCACCCGCCTGAAAAAGAAAGGTATCAATACGGTCATGCTGACCGGAGACCATCAGGCCGCCGCGCATTCCGTGGCGACAAAACTTGGAATCGACAGATATTATGCAGAACTGCTTCCTGAGGATAAGATCACACATGTGGAAAAAATGCTGGGAGGAAAAAAATATGTGGCTTTCGTAGGTGACGGAATAAATGATGCGCCTGTTATTGCCCGTGCCGATGTTGGGATAGCCATGGGTGCACTTGGCACAGATGCGGCCATCGAAACTGCCGACGTGGTGCTGATGACCGATTCCCCTTCAAAAGTGATCGATGCCATTGACGTGGCTAAAAAAACAAGAAACGTGGTGTGGCAGAATATCTTTATCGCCCTGGGCATTAAGCTTGTTTTTATTACATTGGGTGTAGCCGGCACCGCCAGTATGTGGGAGGCAGTTTTTGCAGATATGGGCGTATCACTGATCGCCGTTTTCAACGCCATTCGCATATTGAAAAAGTGAGATCAGATTCGGCGTACATTCATTCATTTTGCATCCTTTCTTCTATAAATGATTGGGTACTTTTCAAATTAGCCTTGTAATACACATTGTCATATTGTTCCAGAACCTCTTTTCCTCCATTCTGAAAAGCCTGGCCACCGACCAAAACAGGTATCTCGGGGAATTCCTTCCTGATCCTTTGAATTATATCTTTAAAAACCGGAATATGATAATGGAGGCTCATTGAGATCCCCAATAGGTCAGGTTTGATAACCCTGGTAAAACCGATTAAGTCTTTTGTGGGAGTATTGGCACCCAGAAAATAGGAATACCATCCATTCATTTCAAAAACATCACTGATCATTTTTAATCCAATCTTATGTACTTCCTCCTCTACACAGGAAAGAATGATTCTTTTACCAGTTTTCTCTATGGCAGCGATCTTCTGGTAAAATTCGTTTAGAATGGCCTCTACAATTGCTGCAGCCAAATGCTCTTCAGCCACACAGATTTGACTATATTCCCAAAGTTTACCTATATCATAAAGGGAAGTTTTAAATACATCTTCATAAAGCTCCTGGATGGAACGTTTTTGTTCAAAATATTGCCAGGCATATTCTGAACATGAAGGTCGGTCTCCAGCAATCAAAGCTTCCAGAAAATCTCTGTGTTTTGTTGTGGTGAAGGTTTCTTTCATATGGCTTTTTTAGAAATTAATCCTGTTTTAATGCAACTATAAAATTATTAAAGAAAGTGCATATTTTTCTTATAAAAGGACAAAATAATTACAAAATTTTAACATACAATAAAATCATAGTATTGGTTGTATTTTTCTAAGCGATTGCTTATTTTTGTGGAAAATCATATCGTATGCCACGCCATAAAACATATAGCGACGAAGAAGTGCTGGAAAAAGCCATGCAGGTCTTTTGGGACTATGGTTACGAGGCTACTTCTGTAAGATTGCTTGAAAAGGAGATGGGCATTAACCAGTTTTCCATTTATTCTACTTTTAAAAACAAGAAAAAGTTGTTTGTTGAATCATTGAAGAAATACCGGGAATATGTTAAAACCAAAAGTTTTCATCCACTTTTAAAGCCCAACGCACGGCTGAAAGACCTGGAACGATTTTTCGAAAATTTTTCCCGGCAGGTAAGAAATGGTGAAACCCATAGAGGTTGTCTCGTGGTAAATACCACAGCGGAATTTGGTAGTAAAGATCCCGAAGTTGCAGCTGAGCTTCAGAATTATTTCAACTTCATTAAGGATATGATTAAAAAGGTACTGGAAAATTCTGTTCAGGCCGGTGAGATCTCCGCGGAAATAGATCTTGAAAAATACTCGAATTATTTATTGGGCATCATGCAGGGCCTGTCAGTAGGAGCCAAGGTATTACATGAAAAACAGATCAATGATATCATCAGTGTAGCTTTTATGAACCTTAAATGAGCCTGGTTTAAAAAGCTAAATATTGGCTGGTAAGGTGCTAAGCGGCTCAAGTAAATACCTGAAATTCAATCGGGATTAGCTACAATAAGCCGCCGCCTTTCGCCCTCAAGTATATTACAATACGATCTCAAAATGAATAACATGAAAAAGATGTTACATAAGAGACTGGACTCTTAAATTAATTTTTAACCAATTACTAAGCGAATGCTTGGTTTTTAAAATCAATACTTATGTCAAACTTTAAATTGAATACCATGTCGAAAAAACAACTTTTTATAACGCTAATAATTACAGCGATGGTGCAGGCAACATCTTTTGCCCAGTTACCTGATCAGGCCGAAGACATTTCTCCCCTTCTATATGGTGAAAAAATCCCGGAGGGTGTATTAACCACTCCAAACGGTGAAGATCATCAAGTTTTCGGAATCATAGAAAAGAAACCAACGGTCCTGCTGGTTT
>Ga0207797_1000590_pt1 | contig 27917 bp, 17 predicted proteins | sample PRCRCaboRojoPR_6_FD_187275 | JGI IMG/M metagenome (GOLD analysis project Ga0207797, IMG submission 187275) | Marine sediment microbial community from Cabo Rojo, Puerto Rico - PR CR 10% Liquid 1 (SPAdes) | ecosystem: Environmental > Aquatic > Marine > Coastal > Sediment | place: Cabo Rojo, Puerto... | reverse complement strand
GGGTTGTCGATCGGGATGATCCCCGGCCGGTATGGATCACAGTTTGGGGAGGTCCTATTGATTTAGCCCAGGCATTGTGGCGGGTGCGATATAATCGCAGCAAAGTAGAAGTAGACAGGTTTGTCGCCAAACTCAGGGTATATGCCTGGGGGAACCAGGACGCGGGTGCGCTTTGGATACAGGTAAATTTCCCGGAACTGTTTTACATCGTCTCCACCGGCGGCATCCTATATTCGGCTAATCCTGGGCTACGGTCCAAAGAATGGCTCAATAGCCATGTTCGTTTCAACCATGGTCCGTTAGGTGCGTTGTGTCCGCTCCGCAAAGGCGAGTTGGGAGGAGCCGATTCGGAAACATACTTGGGACTGATTCCAAACGGTCTGAATGCACTGGAGCATCCTGACTGGGGTGGCTGGGGCGGCAGGTTCAAGACGAAACCCGGGTCGGATACCCAGTGGATTGACCTGGATTCCAACCTGAAGTCCGATTCCCTTGGATGGACGATCACCCGTTGGGCGCCCCACTTCCAGAACGACTATCAGGCGCGCATGGACTGGTGCGTTCAGGAGTTCAATCAGGCGAATCATCCTCCCAGGCCCACGCTCAGCGGGGACAAGTCCCTCAGACCTATAGAAATCACCGCCAAACCGGGCCAGCGTATTGAGCTCGATGCAACTGGTAGCAGTGATATTGATGAGGATCTACTTACCTACGCGTGGAAGTTCTATCAGGAGGCTGGCACCTATTCCGGGCAGATCAACATTGAGAATGCGAACAATAAAACTACCAGCTTTCTTATTCCCGAAGATGCCTCAGGAAAGGAGTTACATATATTGTTAATATTGACTGACAACGGCGATCCACCTTTGACGCGCTACCGGCGGTTGGTAGTTCACTGTTAGGCATCTGTAACGTGACGGATAAGGTCGGGAACAGGTCGCGTAAAATGATTCTCACACAGGCAGAGCTTTTGCAATAACGTTAACCCGGGAGACCCATTATAAACGAGGAGCAGTAAAATGGTGAAGACTAAAAAGTTTACGAAATCAAATGATACAACAGGAAAACCGGTTGTCTTGGTAATCCTCCTTGTTTTTACGTTTCTGGGGAGTAGCATCGTACTGGCAGCCGAGAACCCCCGCCTCCTTGTCCTTACGGACATAGGAGATGACCCTGATGATGAACAATCCCTTGTCCGTCTCCTCGTTTACGCAAACGAATTCGATATTGAAGGGTTTGTCACCGAACTCTGGTGGAAGGACACCCATAATGGTCGTCACGGTCTCATGACGCCAGACAGTCAAATGGAACTCCTCCACAAGATGCTGGATCTTTACGGTCAGGTGCGTCCCAGCTTGAATCGCCATGCGAACGGTTTTCCACAGGCGGATGCACTTCACAAAGTAGTTAAACGCGGTAAGGTGAACATAAAGATGACCTTGAGCGCGCCAAAGGGCGACCCGATGCAGTGGATCGGATCAGGACAGGATACGGAAGGGTCGAACTGGATCATCGAGGTTGTGGATCGGGATGATCCGCGGCCGGTTAATATTTGTGTTTGGGGAGGTACTGCCGATTTGGCCCAGGCACTGTTGCGTGTCCGGGACGAGAGAAGCCCTGCTGAAGTTGATAAATTTATCAGCCGCATTCGCGTCCATACAATCAGTGATCAAGATGATACAGGCCCGTGGATCAGGGAAAACTTTCCCAATCTATTCTATATTCTGGATCACGACCCGAATGGCGACAAATGGGAATCATGCTATCGCGGGATGTTTTACGGCGGTGATCAGTCACTTACCACCCTGGACTGGATTAATAAACACGTCCGCAAGAGTCATGGCGCCCTCGGCGCATTTTATCCACCGAAAACACATACGAACAAGAATCCTCATAACGCTTTGAAGGAAGGCGATACACCGTCCTGGTTCTACTTCTATCCCAATGGTTTGAATATTCCAAGCCATCCCGACTATGGGGGATGGGGCGGCCGCTATGTTTACAACGGAAAATACTGGCAAGATGCAACCGACACTGTTGACGGCCATACCAGCGGACGTGCCACAGTCTATCGCTGGCGTCCAACCTTCCAGAATAATTTTGCCGCACGTATGGACTGGTGCATGAATGACTATGAGGATGCAAACCATGCGCCCGTTGCCAAAATAGCAGGTGGGCTCCATCGGAACGTCCAACCGGGAGAGACTGTGAATCTTACTGCCACTGCCTCGGATCCAGATGGACATACCCTCGCTTACAGATGGTGGCATTATTCGGATGCGAGTTCTATTGACGCCCAAGTAACTATCGCCAACAGCGATTCGCCAGATCAGGCAGGCTTTGTCATCCCCGACGAACCCAGTAAGGACATTCATATCATACTCGAGGTGACCGACAACGGCTCGCCACCACTGACCGGTTACGACCGAATTGTCTATAAGATTCAGTGAGGCGTGAACATTTACGAGGCAAATATTCTGAAACCCGATTACCCTATTTGTTGAGTGATTATTCTTTACCAATTCCTCGTCTGTGCGATTGTTGTATTCGCATTTGCAGGGTCTTCCTTTGCACAATCCCATAATGCTGTTGGTGATGGTCGCGTGACGGTTACAGGTGAACTCCGACAATGGCATAAGGTCACTCTTGATCTGGCGAGACCCGTTGCTTACGAAACAAACACCGATCCGATTGCAGCTGAAGGATCTGGAGTCTTCCGTGATAGAAGTAAAAGACACACAGGATTCATCCGGCGCATAGATCACGTGGAACGTTCGATTCAAAAAGCACTTAATAAACGGCGAGCGTCGGGACGGCCAGTACGAAGTGTTGGATCGGATAAGCAGTGAAGTTTTATCCCTCCACACGTAGCGGAAAGCGGGAACTCTCAGAACCGATTAAATATTTCGTTCAACTGAATATATACGCAGAGAACATCTATATTCTCGGATATGGGAGGCACACATGGAGTACTTCCGATCATCTATCGTTCCTGATTCCATTTCACATACAGTAATGAAAGGGGAATATATAATGACCATTTGGAAGGGGCTAAAAAATGTTCTGCTATTTTCTGTTGGGTTATTCCCGACCATTTTCTTATCTGAAAAAATACCGGCGAATAATACTCCGATTGCCGATGGTGGTGCGCTTGCCGGTGACCGCTATCGTGTGGTGGTGTCCTCAGACATCGGCGGCACAGATCCGGACGATTTCCAGTCAATGGTCCATCTCCTCTTATACGCGGATGTGCTTGACATCGAGGGACTCATTTCATCCCCGTTTGGACCGGGGCGCAAGGCAGACATTCTGAAGGTAATCGACCATTACGCCCAGGATTATTCGAACTTGCGAACCTACTCCGAGCACTACCCCTCCCCCGAATCACTTCGGGCAATTACCAAACAGGGTGCCACAGATCGCGCGGACCATACCGGATATGGTGAGTCGACGGCCGGCTCCGACTGGGTCGTCCGGTGCGCCCGCCGTGACGATCCCCGGCCGCTGTATGTGCTTATCTGGGGCGGCATCGAAGACCTGGCGCAGGCTCTGCACGACGCTCCCGATATACTCCCTAAACTCCGGGTCTATTGGATCGGTGGTCCGAATAAACAATGGTCGGTTGATGCGTACCAGTATATTGCTTCCCAACATAAAAATCTCTGGATCATTGAGTCCAATGCCACCTATCGCGGCTGGTTTGTTGGCGGCAACCAATCAGGCGAGTGGGGGAATTCTTCTTTTGTTACCTCCCATATAGCCGGGCATGGGGCACTGGGTGAATTTTTCAGTACCCAGCTGGAAGGTGAAATTAAAATGGGCGATACCCCGTCCGTTGCCTGGCTGTTAAAGGGCAACCCGTCCGATCCCACCCAACCCAGCTGGGGCGGACGATTCGTTCCTGCCTGGGATCACCCCCCTAAGACCTTTCATCGCCTCACCAATTCCACCGATGTCATCGAACAGTTTGGGGTTTTGGAATTCGAATTGTCGCTCGGAAACGACCAGCCATCTGGACCGGAAGCTCATACGGAAGTTCACAGACAGCCATTAACCGGGGTTGTCGAGGGGAACAGTGTAATCCGGTTCCGGTTGTCGCCGAGGGATGTGCGGAAATACAACTACACGATCCAGAGCAATATTCCGGTGCTCGACGGGCGAACCGGCAGTTTTGTGTCTTACAAACCGCCAGCGGGGCACGCATTTCAACCCGCATCCGATTTGCCGAATTGGTGGACGGATGATCCCTCTGCTGCCCTGCGTGAGGGACCACACATCGGAGCCAAAACGGTTAGCCAGTGGCGCATTGAATTCCTAAGCGATTTTGGGAATCGTATGGATCGGTGTAAAATACCACATCCCGATGAATAAACATAAATTGGATGATTGGACTTTACTTAAATTTTGAGGATTTTAAACGTACATGTATGGTCCAATCGACCAAATCTGGTTAGCATTTCTACGAATAATTACATATTTTTAACGAAAGCTTTTGAAATCTTTCGATCTTGGATAATCCATAAACAGGGTCTGTTACCGATATCAGGTCAGAGGCAATTGTGCAGAAAACCTCTCCTGGCGAACAGTGGCCGCTGGTCAAGCAGAATGATGAATTCGAACATCGGATTTTCGCGTCAATGGAATTGCCGAAAAATATGTAAATCAAGTACATCAGAGGAGGGTGTTTCATGTATGAATTCAACAAATCCCAACCAGGTTTCGGTTCGCGTTTCATTCTATGGCGAATTTCCGGCTGGATAGTTCTATTCGCTATCCTGTGCATGATTGGCACCGTCGCATCGGCGGCCGAAAATCCGAGGGTTATAGTCCTCACAGATATTGAAAATGAGCCCGATGATGCTCAATCCATGGTCAGATTTCTTCTATACAGTAATCAATTTGACGTAGAGGGATTGGTCGCGACGACCTCAATCCATCAAAGTGATGAAACGGCGGCCTGGCGCATCAGAGAGATTGTGAATGCGTACGGGAATATTCAGGACAACCTCACCAAACATGCATCAGGTTATCCTACCGCTGACTATTTACTTTCCATCATACGGGAAGGATTGCCGGAATATGGCATGGATGCGGTTGGTGAGGGGAAAGATTCTCCCGGTTCCGAGCGGATAATTGAAGTGGTGGACAAAGATGATCCGCGTCCGGTCTGGGTGTTGGTCTGGGGCGGTCCGAATGTTCTCGCACAGGCGCTGTGGAAGGTCAAAAATGAGCGCTCTCCTGAGGCTGTAGACAAGTTTGTCTCCAAGCTACGGGTCTATACCATTTCAGACCAGGACAATAGTGGGCCGTGGCTCAGAAGAACTTTTCCGTATCTGTTTTATATCGCGAGTCCAGGATTCCACTCAGGCGGAGCCTATCATTTTGGTACCTGGAGCGGGATAAGCGGTGATAAGTTCTGGGGACGGTTTGGCGGCGCCAACTTTACCATCGTCGACAATCCCTGGCTTGATGAGCATATTCGGAGTAAAGGGCCATTGGGGGCGGAGTATCCCCACACCGAATATCTAATGGAAGGTGATACGCCCAGCTTTTTGTTTCTGATCGATAACGGACTGGGTAATACCGAACATCCCGACTGGGGTAGCTGGGGTGGCCGGTATGAGCACTACACCCCAAGGATGAAGAAGTATTATCTTGAACCCGAGACAAGACCGTTTTGGACGGATGCCAAAGATGAAGTCCTTGGTGTTGACGGGAATTGGCATACTACGAACAAAGCGACCATCTGGCGCTGGCGGTCAGCATACCAGAACGACTTCTCCGCACGTATGGATTGGACAATGAAGTCCTATGATGAGGCAAATCACCCGCCCGCACCAAAACTTGACCACTCTCCCCGGCTAGAAGCCAAACCTGGCGATCAAGTGGAACTCAGTGCCGAGGGATCGTCCGATCCTGACGGAGATGAGTTAACCTATCAATGGTTTTACTATGGTGAACCCGGAACATTCACAATGGCCAAACCACGCACCGGGCAGCCAATTAAGATCGAAAAGGCCAATAGCCCCAAAGCCTCCTTCACCGTACCGACAAGCCGGGTGTTTACGTATGGAACCATGCATATTATCCTGGCGGTCACTGACAAGGGGACGCCGCCCCTCACGAGGTATCAGCGAGTAATCGTTGATGTGGAAGAGTAGCACCTGTGACAAAATGTGTCGCCTTTTCCTCCGTTTAAAGTTGGCAGGAAACTGGTGTCCCGCCGCTGAACGGCCCTCAATAAATGAGATAGTGGCTCTTAGGTAACTATTATTTCATCCCAAAAAGGGGTAATGGATGTGGAAAAGGATTCGTTTACCTGACTGAGACCTGAACAGCAGACGTGGGAAGAGTCCAGAGAATGGAAGGCCCTTTTGGTAAGGTTTGCAAGAGATAAACTAGCCCTGCTGGTAAGCCTGCGGATGTATTTTTGAGGCACCAGCGACAAAAAATCGAATTGTTTAAGGAAATGGAGAAGTGATTATGCACTCAATTAAAGGCCTGAACCCCGGTTTCCGCATATTATTCACTTGTTTCTTGGTCTTGGCCATGATTTGGAGCAGCCAATTTATAAGTTGTTCCGGTGCATCTGAACAGCCCCAGACACAGGTGTATCCAGATCGTTCACCACTCGAGTTGGCGCGTATCGTTGCTGAAAGGCATATACACAAAATTTCGCCCGGGGAATACTCACGTGGCGATTGGGAAAACGTGAAATCGGCAAAGTCTCCGGAAGGCATTCAGTGGAATTATCCATGGGGTGTAACCTTATACGGAATGCTGCGTACCGGCGATGTGCTAAATGACAACTCATTAATTTCGTTTGTTAAAAAGCATAACAGGATTGCCGCCGATCAGTTTGCCTATCTGCGCTGGCAGAGGGAAACCTTTCGAAAATATGCTGATGCCGCGGGCATGGAAGAGTTGATGATATTAACCGAACTCGACCACTGTGGCGCCATGACCGCCCAGGTCCTGGAAGGGGTGGTCCGCCATGATGCCAAAGTTACCTCTGAAGTGGATGAGTTGCTCAGAATAGTTGCGGATTATATTTCGAACGGACAGAGCCGATTACCGGATGGCACACTCTGGCGTCCGGAGCGGGAGAAGACAATCTGGGGCGATGATCTGTACATGAGCTGTCCGTTTTTAGTGCGGTATGCCGAATATTCCGATGACGATTCCTACCTTGATGATGCCGTAAAGCAGACCCTCAATATGGCATCATATCTCCAGGATGAAGATGGAGTCTGGTTTCACGGTTATTCAGTTGCGGATAGTAAAGATACCGGATTTAAATGGGGACGCGCGAACGGATGGGCCATGGTAAGTACTGCCGAGGTGCTCTCTGCAATGCCGGAGGACCATCCGCAATACGATGATGTTCTCACCGTATTACGTAAGCACATCGAAGGTATTCTGCCGCTGCAGGCACCCTCCGGTCTCTGGCGTCAGGTATTGGACAATCCCGATCTCTGGGAAGAGACCTCATGCACCGCTATGTTTACCTACGTAATCTCCCGTGCCGTCAATCGTGGCTGGATAGACGCGTCCAACCTAGCGGTCGCGGAGAGAGCGATAGAAGGACTCAACCAAAAAATCACGGAAGAAGGTGCAATTCTTGATGTGTGCCAGGGAACAGCAATTGGATACGATCTGGAATTCTATAAAAACCGTGAACGCCCGTTTGACGATGATCATGGCCACGGAGCCGTCCTGCTCGCACTCACGGAGTATCATCTGGCAACCCAGGATTAGGTGAAAACGATTTTTTAACTCACTGATTTGACTCAGATGTAAAGGGCCATTGCAGGATACACCGAATATGTACTGCGGCTTTTCAATACCAGATAACAGAAAACCAACCAGTTCAGGTAACGATGAAACTATTACATGTAGCGATTGTAGGGACGTTTTTCATCATTCCGCAGTTTTCTATGGCACAATCCCACTGGGAAGAGCATGGTAAACTTAAAGTTTCGGAAAATGGGCACTACATCCAGCATGAAGATGGAACTCCTTTTCTGTGGATTGGAGATACCGGATGGGGGATAATGCAACAACTGACGCAGAAAGAGGTAGAACAATATCTGGACAACCGGCAGGCGCTTGGATTTACTGTAATTCAAACCGTCGCGCATTGGTCTCCCCACGGTGGTGGGATAGAAAGAGGGCCAAACAACGCGGTCAATGCTCAAGGCCACCGCCCGTTTACAGGTTCTGAAAATTCGCCCAATACCTCCGAGCCTTTAGTTGTTCAGGGCGGGACTCCAGATTCGCCAAATGACTACTGGGATAACGTCGATTATATCGTTGAGGCGGTGAAAAAAAGAAATATGTATCTGGCCCTTTTACCCTGCTGGGGAAGCACCATGATTACCAGTTCCGGGGAGTACACCGAAGAGGAGGCCAAAACATACGGTACATTCCTGGGGAATCGCTACGGTGATGAACCGAATATCATTTGGGTCCTCGGGGGTGATACCAAGGCACAGTATATGGGATACGATAAATATCAACGGTCCTATGATTATGATAACCGGCACATATTCAGGGCTATGGCCGAGGGAATTGTGCAGGGCGCTACGGGGGAGAACCCAGGCTGGGATGAAAGAAAGCAAGCCTGGAACGAGGTATTTATTACATACCATCCTAACGGAGACGCTCCGTACGGATCAGCGCAATGGTTTCATAGTGACCCCTGGCTGGATGCCAATGGTGTGGAGGTATGGAAAGAAGTGCATGATGTTTTGCCCGCAATGTTAGATGACTACAAATTGACGGATCCGGTAAAACCGAGCCTTTTTCTGGAAGGGTCTTACGAGTACGGAACATACCACCATGAGTGTGGATGGGTAACCCCGTTACGGGTGCGCAGACAGTTTTACCACACCTTTTTCGCCGGCGGTGCCGGGCACACCTATGGTGCTGGACCTGTCTGGGCCATGCGGGGAAGCGGAGGTGACTACAATTGTGGTTACACATGGCAAGAGGCGCTCGATTTTCCCGGTGCGGTTCAGGTGGCTGAAGTAGGTAAACAATTTTTACTCGACCACAAATGGTACAAATGGATTCCGAATGCAGATGTCATTTCAGGAGTCGGATATCGCGAGAGCTTAAAAACAGCAGTTACTACCCAGACTGGAGATTTGGCACTGATATATTTTTCCAATAATTCGCACACCCGGGTAAATAACATTTTGAACGAGGAAGCTGAGGCCAATTGGTTTTATCCACGAGACGGGCGAGTCATAAAAACCGGGCGGTTTGAACAGAATGAATCCCGGGTCACAGCCCCGCCCGCGAGGTGGGAAGATGCCGTACTGGTGCTACGAGTGAGGGAATGATCAAGGTACATAAAATTCAAATTGGTAACATGTGTCAATTCCTGGAAGGTAAGACGGATTCAAGGTTTGCTTAACGATGAAAAAATCACGGCAAAGTAATCAGACCCAACCTCGTAAAATGGAGTTAACAAACCAGCCAAACCAGGTAAAAATGAAATTATTGCGCATATCGACTTTTTTGTTGCTCTCCATTATAATACCCATTGCTCGGGCAGGTGACACCGTTAAAATAATGCCGGTGGGAAATTCTATCACGGCTGGCGAGCATTATGGGTTTCCGGCAGTGGAGGAGCGTACGGGATATCGGAAGGCCCTTTACGACATGTTAACTGACAATGGCTACCATGTTGATTTCGTGGGGTCGCAAAATCATGGGATGAGGCCTGAAGATACAGATGGTTGGTTTGACTGGAATTGCGAAGCGTATCCCGGGTGGAAGATTCCTGCAATTGCAGAGAGGGTAGAAGTAGCGTTGCCAAAATACAATCCGGATATACTTCTCGCTCACGTTGGAACGAACGGCCGCGACTGGGGCGATAAACCGGCCCAGGTAAATCACATGCTTGACATCATAAATGAATATTCAGTTGAGGCTGATCATTCAGTTACCGTACTCCTGAGTTTAATTATCAACAGGTATAACGGTGGACATGCAGCCTCAACTCAATTCAATAGGGAACTGGCGAAAAAAGTTGCAGCAAGAACCGGAGATAAAATAAAAATACTCCTGGTCGATATGGAAACTGGAGCTGGATTGGATTATTCGGACAAACCGCCGGATCCGGATGCTGTCCCACCTTATGCGGGAGGTGATATGTGGGGTGAAACTTATAAGGGGGTGGCATACGATAAATATCATCCGAATGATAAGGGTAATAAAAAGATGGCAATAAAGTATTATGAAAAGCTTGTAAAGGTACTTCCCGAACCTTCTGCTTGCAAATAGATGACAATATGGACTGTTGATTATACTAACCACCTGACCTGAAAGAGCGATAGCCACATGCCAGAGTATTCAGACTCGACATCACAAAATGGAACCCCCGAACCATCCGGCACGAACGCCAGGCAATCTTCTTCTGATGAAAAAGTTACCAAGCAGCAGTGGAAATGGTCGATTCTCGCCGGGATGGCATCCTACATTGACGCAGGCTCTATTGTTGCATTGGGCGCAGGATTGGCCCTCTTTCAGGAGGCGCTTGATTTGAGCAATACAGCAGTGGGGGCGTTGGCTGCCATCGGCCCCAACGCCATCGGCTGTGCCATCGGTTCAATATTAGGTGGCCGGCTGGGTGATACCCTGGGACGAAAACGTATTTACCAATACGACCTGCTCGTCTATGCCGCCGGGGTGTTGTGTATAGCCTTGGCAGTCAATCCGTTCATGCTGTTTCTCGGGACGTTTGTGGTGGGGGTTGCCGTCGGCGCCGATATTCCCACTTCCCTTGCTCTGGTCGGCGAAATCGCACCCCCCAAGGCCCGTGGTAAACTCCTTGGCCTCACTCAGGTGGCTTGGGGGTTGGGCCCGGTTATCGTTTTGCTAATGTCGGCGGCACTGGCATCGCTTGATCTCCTGGGGATTCGCATCGTCTTTTTCCACTTGTTTGTCGTGGCAATGATTACCTGGGCGCTGCGCCGGGGGCTTACCGAATCTGTCCGCTGGAAAGCGGCAGCACAGGATCTCGGAAAAGCCGCCAGACCCAAAGTAAGGAAACTCTTTTCCGGGGTTCACCTCCGGGCGCTTCTCTGGACCGGAACAATTTATCTGTTTTGGAATCTTGCCGCTGGTACTGCCGGGATTTTTAATCCCTATATAATCAAAACCCTCGGAGCCGGTAGCCAGGCGGCCAGTGTGGCGGTGACCAGTCTGGCCTATCTCGTGATGATTGCAGCGACTTTTCTTGTCTTTATGCGTTTTTCCGACCGGAGTTTCGCAACCCGGAAACTTTTGTGGGGAGTCGGCGCAGTATTGCAGATTTTTGCCTATGGTCTGTTTCTGGTGATGCCGTTTACCATCCCGGTTATTATCGCGAATATCGTACTGTTTGCTGCCGGTGCATCGTTGGCCGGTGAGGCGTTTTACAAGGTGTTCAGCCAGGAGCTGTTTCCCACCTTGCTTCGCGGAACAGCCCAGGGCATCACCTTCGGCGTCGCCCGAACCGTGTTGGGTATCTGGAGTTTTTTCGTTCCGGTACTTGCAGAGTTTGAGATTGAACCGGTCGCTGCAATACTCGTTGGATTCCTTATTATTAGCGGCAGTGTTGGCTTCTTTTTTATGCCCGACACATCTGGTCGATCGCTTGAGGATATTGAGGCGGAGCGAGCAGCGTTATAGCATAGAATCCCAAATTATACTGGAAGGGGAGGATACAAATCTTTTGAAACCCGTAAACCTAAAATGTGAATTTATCGATAATCCCGCCGGGATTGACCTGGAGAATCCACGATTAAGTTGGAATATCGATATTTCTGATTCTAATCGCCGGGGAATAAATCAGACAGCTTACCAAATTCTGGTGGCCACGAGTCCGGAGAAACTGACCAAGGATGAGGGAGATATCTGGAATTCCGGGAAGGTGCTGTCTGAGCAGATGAGCCAGATTAAATTTGCCGGTGACCTGCTGCGATCAAGCCGGAAATACTGGTGGAAGGTGAGAGCCTGGAATCAACGGGACGACCACTCTGACTGGAGTGAGCCGGCTTTTTGGATTATGGGAATCCTGGGGGACTCAGATTGGGATGCAATATGGATTAGTGCTCGGGGCGCTGAAAAATACGCACTCTCCTACGAATGGTCGAAAAGAGATCTCGATAAGGAGAAGGTATATTCTGAACCACAGCCTGATGCGCCCACTCCAGAAGATCCGAATTTTTCCTCGATGCTCCTGCGCCATGAATTTGAAGTACAGCCAGAACTGTCAATGGCTGTTATCCATATCTCCGGCCTCGGACACTATGAACTCTCTCTGAACGGTTCCAAAGTCGGAAATTGCCTTCTAACCCCGGGCTGGACTGACTATAAAAAGACCGTACTGTACGACACTTATGATGTCACAAATCAATTACAATCCGGCCGAAACGCTTTTGGCATCCTCCTGGGGAACGGTATGTACAATATCCAGCCTCATCCTGAGCGGTATGTGAAGTTTATAAATACCTACGGCTCCCTCAAGGCGATTGCCCAGTTACATCTCAGTTACTCTGACGGTTCTGAGCAGATTATCTGCACGGACGATACATGGAAAATCTCAACAGGCCCCATCACCTTTTCAAACGTATTCGCCGGGGAAGATTACGATGCCAACCTGGTACCCAGTGGTTGGAATGCAACTGATTTCCAGGCCGGCGATCAATGGGCAAATGCCGTTGAAACGAAAGGCCCGGGAGGCGAACTCAAAGGAGTGGCACATGCGGCGCCTCCGATCAAGGCTATAGAGACGCTTACACCCCCAGAAGTCATTCAAATGAGCTCAAACACCACGGTGTATGATCTGGGTCAAAACGCCTCAATCATGCCAAAGATAAGAATAAGCGGCCCCAAAGGTTCGTCTGTCCGTATCACACCGGCAGAGGTGCTTAATCCCGATGGCACCATTGACAGAAGATCGGTTACACAGGAGGGGGACGGTACGCTGGGTGAAACCGAAGAGACCCGAAACTCAAAACGGCCGGCATGGTGGCAGTATACTCTGAAGGGGATCGACAGTGAAGAGTGGCTCCCGAAATTCTTTTATCACGGCGCCAGATATCTCAAGGTTGAGCTGTTTCCGGCGGACAAAGACGGGGATCTGCCCCGGGTCGAAGATGTCAGTGGCGTGGTTGTCCATGCCTCGACCGATCCCGTCGGAAAATTCTCGTGTTCAAATGATCTGTTCAACAGGATTTACGAACTGGTCCGGTGGGCGCAACGAAGCAATATGATGAGCGTGCTTACCGATTGCCCGCACCGGGAACGGTTGAGCTGGCTGGAACAATATCACCTGAACGGCCCGTCGCTGCGATATAATTTTGATCTGACGACGCTGCTCCGGAAGTCAATGAATGACATGTCCGACAGTCAGCATGCCAACGGATTCGTCCCGAACATCGCCCCGGAATATTTCATTGCCGGATCACCGGAACTGACAAACGGTTTCCGGAACTCACCCGAATGGGGGAGCGCCTTTGTGATAGTTCCCTGGCAGCAATATCTGTTTGCCGGGGATCTGTCACTGCTGGAACAGCACTATCCGGACATGAAACGATACGTTGCTTTTCTCAAAGGGACAGCCGAAAACCATATAATTACTACCGGGCTGGGCGACTGGTACGATTTAGGGCCTGAAGATCCCTGGGGTTCGCAGCTGACTCCTGAGCCGTTAACGGCCACGGCAATTTATTACTACGATAACTGGATCTTGGCCCGGACTGCGGAATTGCTGGAAAGGCCCGGGGACGCCGAGAAATATGGTGCGCTGGCTTCCGAAATCCGGCACGCCTTTAACGAGGAATTTTATAATCCTGAGTCCGGACATTACGCGGCCAATTCACAGACAGCCAACGCCATCCCCCTGGTGCTGAATATCGTGGAACCGCCACATCGTGATAAAGTGGCCAGGGCGCTCGTGGAAGACATCCGGAGCCGAGGCTATGCCTTGACTTCAGGGGACGTCGGATACCGTTTCCTGCTAAAAGCCCTCGCCTCGGAGGGCTATTCGGATGTCATATATGAGATGAATAATCAACAGGACCGCCCGGGTTATGGTTATCAACTGAAAATGGGCGCCACAAGTTTAACCGAGAAATGGGACGCAAGCGTTGGATATCTGGGATCCCAAAACCACTTTATGCTCGGACAGATAAACGAATGGTTGTTTAGTGATCTGGTAGGGATCGACATATATCCGGATGGCGCAGGATTTCGGAAATTCGTGATCAAACCCATGGTTATTGATGACCTGGATTGGGTAAAAGGTTCATATAAATCAGTGAGCGGCTTAATAACTTCCGAATGGAAATATAACACTGATGAATTCTCACTTCATCTAAAGATTCCTGCAAATACTACCGCCATTGTCTACATCCCGGCGGACGACGAAAAAAGCGTAAAAGAAAGCGGGCAAAGGGCATGTGACGCCAGAGGGCTAACCTTTCTCGAAATGAAACCAGAGAGGGCAGTATTTGAGGTTGAATCGGGAAGTTATGAGTTTTTTTCGGAATTTCGATAGCGATATCACAACGAAAATTAGTGGGCACTTTAACTCACTAATTTCCCGGAGCTTGCCCCAGGTAGGTTCATTTCATGAATATTTCGGGAAATCTATACGCTACAATTCAAGCGGGAAAAAATGATTATTAAAAAAACATGTTCAACTCTCGTAGCAGTGCTGACTATGGTCTCACTTGTAATAGCACAGGATGTGGAGGTGCCTGATGGGTATGCCGGTCATGCTGGAACCACAGGCGGTTGGGATGCAGCACCAATCACTGTCTCCACGGTATCGGAGTTTAGGGCTGAAGTCAATAATAATGCCCACGCTGTTATCATTGTCCAGGGCCGTTTGAATGTGGGATCGGTGTCTATTGGGTCAAATAAAACCATTGTGGGTGCCGACTCAACTGCCGGACTCTATGGTGGAACCATCGAGGTCGATGGCAGCAACTATATTTTCCAAAATCTTACGTTCGGACCTGCTGACGGAGATGTGATGGAGGTGTCCGGCGGAACGAAGGTCTTTATTACAAAATGTGAATTTCACGATAGTTCTGATGAACTCCTTTCCATTGTGCGGGAAGCTGACTACGTAACCATATCTTGGTGTAAGTTTTATTTTAATAATCCGGATTCCCATTCGTTCGCCCATCTGATCGGCAATAGTGATTCCCGGACTTCAGATAGGGGAAAACTGCACGTCACCATGCACCATAATTGGTATGCTCATAATATCGTAGAACGAATGCCCCGGGTGCGATTTGGCCATGTACACATATATAACAATTACTATAACAGTGTGGGAAACAAGCCTTACTCTGGAAGTTTATGACGTAAAAGGAGGAAGGGTTGTTACACTAATTAACGGGAGAAAAAAATCCGGACAGCATTCAGTTACATTTGACGGGGCGGAATTGAGCGCTGGCATATATGTATATAAATTGACGGTAGGGAATACAATGAAGGTCAGGAAGATGGTTTTCGTTAAATAGTGTAAGCTGCACACTGCTTTTTTCCGTCCTTGACGGAGTCATAGGAGGCCCCCGGCAGTGAAGTCGGGGCCATATCTTATTTACAAAATGGAATTCCGGCGAAAGGAACATATGAAAATACATATCCTCGTTCATTCACAAAGAATCTTGCAGAATATCGGTACTGTAGGATTGTTGCTGATTATGGGCATTTGTTGGTTGCCCACAACAGGTTTGCATGCAGAGGATTCTGCCGTGGATGGACAGTCCGTCAGCCTGTACAGGGTGTTCGAACGTACAGTGATCAATGAGAATCCCTATAAAAATAAATTCACCGATGTTGATCTGAGGGTGACCTATTATGCACCATCGGGGAAGCAGTTTGATTTCTGGGGATTTTATGACGGTAACGGAGAGGGCGGGGGCGACGCGCAAACAGGAAACGTCTGGAAACTGCGGTTCATGCCAAATGAGGCGGGCCTATGGAAATATGAATATACCTGGTCTGATGATACCCGGGGAGGCGCCGGAACGTTTGCGTGTGTTAAAGAAGGAGCCGGCAAGGGGATCCTGCAACCCTATAAAGACAATCCACACTGGTTCGCATACAACGGCACCGGGCCTGTCTGGTTAAAATCATACTACGAAACCGGTCATGGCGCACTCGGTCAGGATTTTGACTGGATAGTAGACAATGTGTATTCACGGCTTGTTGAGGCAGGATATAACCACTTACAGGTAAACTGGTTACTCTCCCTCTGTTGCTTTGAGCAATATTACCAGGACGGTCCTGAACCCGAAACACTCGACCTGGCACTTTACCGGGAAGGCGACATCTTTGGCACCATGAATTTCGACGTGTGGAAACGAATGGAGCGCCACCTTGGCTGGCTTAATAACCGGGATGTGGGCGTCCATATGTTTTTGGGCGTGGATGGAAGTAAGAACGGTGGCCCGGATTGGGGGGAACTCTCACCGGAAGAAAAAGACTGGTTTGCGAAATATATGGTCTCCAGGCTGGCTCCGTACGCGAATCTTGCCGGATGGAACTTTGTATGGGAAACTCCGGGGAACAGGGAGGACCGGGAACTTGGCTTTGTCCGGTTAATTGAGCAATACGACATCTTTAACCACCTGCGAACCTATGAAGATGAAATGCCGCGGGATAACGAGTACCATCGATCCGAATACACATATGCGGCCGTGGAAAATCACAAGATAGCCGCAGATGATAAGGATATGGAGCGGCATCTTTGGAAAGAACCGTGGACGCACCATATGGCCAGTCTGTTGGGTTACGAGGGGAAGCCGGTGTTTATGAGCGAAGGAAATGCGCTGTGGAGGCGGTACTGGCAAAGGCGTACTCATGCCACTCAGGATGACCTGCGCCAATCAGCCTGGGCCTGTGCAACCGCCGGGGCATCGTTTACCTGGTGTGGCCATTCCGGTGAAGAGCGGCTCTACGCCTACGGACCTGAAGGACTGCCGCTGAGTGAATATAATCCGTATTGGAAATCCGAACGGTACATCAGTATCCTTGCGGACGTAATGAAAAATGAAGTGGAATTCTATACAATGAAGCCGCATGATCCACTGCTTGGGGACCATGATGCGCTGGAGATCTATGCTTTGGCGGAGCCTGGGAGACAGTATCTGGTCTTTTCAACCGAAGGCGATCCGTTCTCCCTGGAGATTGAAAGGGGAACGTATTCCAGGGTCGTCTGGATCGATGCCAAAACAGGTGAGAAAGTAGTTGCAGGGGAAATATCGATAGAGAAAAGAGAAAAAACGATCTCATTCACCCCACCAAGCCGGACTACTGACTGGGGCCTGGTTCTCAGGACGGCAATATCTTCTGACTTATAATGAAGAATCATCGATGACCGGGTAAAAGGGAGTAAGAGTCAAATATTGACTAAAATTTTTCACTTGCTAAAAAGCGTGACAGCCTCAATCTCTGTTAATACCTGGCTAAAGTAGAGAGATTGAATTCTATGAAGGGAGTATTCAAAGAGTATGAAAAAGGTTTGTAAAGATTTACAAGGCATTATTGTACCAATGGTGACACCGCTTAAGGATGGGATGACCCTTGATCTTCAGGGTGTGGAGCGACTCATTGACCATCTGATTTCAGGAGGCGTTCACGGATTATTTATCCTAGGCACTACCGGAGAGGCGCCAGGTCTCGGAATGACTTTACGGTTCAAGCTTATTGAGAAGGTTTGCGGTTATACAGACGGGAGAATCCCGGTCCTGGTAGGGCTCCTCGTCTCATCATTTGAAGAATCGATTGCCCTTGCCGAGAAGGCAGAGAATTTAGGGGCTCGTGGTCTTGTTTTAGCTCCGCCATATTACTATCCCGTCGACCAGGAAGAAATTATTAGATATGTGACGAAACTTGCAGAAAATACCTCTCTCCCGATCATTCTGTATAACATCCCCTCCCTCACTAAGTTTTTCTTCGAGATTAACACCGTGATAAAATTGGCCCAACTGGAAAATGTCATTGGCTTGAAAGATAGTTCAGGAGATATGTTGTATTACAATTACCTCATCCAGGAATTCAATGAAAATGAGGATTTCCTGCTCTGGATTGGCCCTGAAGAACTTCTTGCGGAGAGTGTGTTACTTGGAGGTAATGGAGGAATACCCGGTGGCGGTAATTTCTATCCGCAATTGTATACAAAGATATATGAAGCCGCCTCCATGAAAGACCTGGAGAAAGTCCGGCAGTTCCAAAAAGTTACCATTCAAATCAGTTCCACTATATACAAGGTTGGCAACCACAGTTTACAGGTGATTAAAGGGATCAAATGTGCGTTAGCGATCAAGGGGATTTGCAATGACTGTATGGCTGAGCCATACCATCAATTTCGGCAGGAAGAACGCGATCAGGTTCGGATCTATCTTCAGGATCTGGATTTGCTCCCCTGACGAGATATATCAGTATCAGGTATTTGGTGAAAATGTAACGAGGGAGATATATCTATGAAAAACATAGTGGATATTTACGTGCCGCTGGATGGTCGGAAAGAACCCAATGAAGTCGTAATGCCCATTGCCGGGGAACAATTATCCCATCTGAAAGAGGTGATTCGCTCACTCGATTGGGAACCCAATGTGTTAAATCCCGATGTACCGGTCTCCAGTGTGAGGGAGGGAATGAAAGTGATACAGCGACAGAACGGTTCCCGGTTTATCAATTTTTTTGCAGGATGGGCCTATCCGGATTTTTCGGTGAGCCCCATGTGGCAGTTACCCAAGTCCCTACCAAAACTAATGCTAGGAAGTAAAATCCCCGATTTTCCCGGAGCAGTGGGGCTGTTAGCTGCTTCCAGCGGCACCGCGCATGTGGGAATTACCACCGATCGGCTTTTCGTCGAGGATTTTGATGAACATGGAAGTTACAAAGATGAACTGCGCGAATTTCTGGAAACCGGTTCGTACGAATATCGTGATGCAGACTTCCTCGAGGTGGAAGTGAATGAGATGCATCGTGCCAATGCCAGAAGGGCAAAGGAACAGCTATCAGGTCAGCTCTATGGTGTGATTGGTCCCCGGTCAATGGAGATGTGGAATAAGATCCCTGATTCGGTCTTCCTAAAGCATTTTGGCGTCGCCCGACTCAGCTTTGACGGATTACGTCTGGCGAAGATGGCTGAGCAAGTCTCCAACAAGCAAGCGGAACAGGCTCTGGAATTCCTTTTAGAGCAAGGGATGGAGATTGATTTTGGAATCGATTCGGAGCAAGAATTGACCCGGGAGATGGTCATATTCCAAATGAAGGCCTATTTTGCCCTGCTGGAATTGAAGGATCAGTTCGGACTAGATTTTGCAGGAGTGCAGGATCAGCTGGACTGGATACAGCATTACCCGGCGACCGATCTCGCCCTGGGATTGCTGAACAACAAGTTGCGGCCTGAGGGGAGCGGGGAAACGTATGTGACTGCGACTGAAGCGGACGATGGAGCGGCGCTAACCATGCAGACCTTAAAACTGTTGACCGGTGGAGAACCTGCCGGGTTCAATGATCTGCGTTACTGGGATGACGCTCGCAACCTCTACTGGTTTGTTAATTCCGGGGCACTTGCCCCATATTTTGCGAAAGGAAGCCATGACTCGCTTGAAGGGGCATGGTCCGAGCGCCAAACCCCAATGTATTTTAAGAACGGAGGCGGGACCTGTAGCCTTTACGTGCAAAAACCCGGGACAGTCACCTGGGCCCGCTTCTCTTTCCGGAATAACCAGTTGTACTTGTGTGCGGGACGCGGAAAGACTGATGTGCCTTCAAAGGAAGAATGGCTGAATCGAACCGAGCGGTGTAGTCGAGAATGGCCGCAATGGTATATTAAATTATGCGGGAATATTGAGCAGTACGTCAACACTAATCATCCGATGACAACATTCGGTGATTATCTTGCTGATTTGAAGGCGTTCGCCGAAGAGATAGGTATTCCGTTTGAGTGTTATGATACCTGCACACCGGAAGAACTCGGTTAATCGAATGGTTTCTGACGGGAGGGAGAGCAGAGTTTATTGGGCACTACCCAGGTACCAGGGATCTGATAAAGCGGACAAATTAGAGGAGAATACCAATGTTCAGAATAACAATTTCCGTGCTAATGGGGATCCTGTCTGCATTTTGGATGAGTAGTATGGGGACTACCCTTCTGGGCGAAACTCCACCCGGAATTGTTGAGTCCGGTTTTATCTTTGAGGAGGCACCATTTGCCGAATGTCATGCTTCAACTATTGAGGAATCGAACGGGGTCCTCGTCGCCGCATGGTTTGGTGGAACCCGGGAAAGCCACAAAGATGTTGGTATTTGGGTGTCACGGAATTATGGAGTGGGGTGGTCTGAACCGGTGCAGGTGGCTACCGGCATCCAGCACCAGGACAAGCGGTATCCCTGTTGGAACCCGGTACTGTTTCAACCCCGCAATGGCCCGTTAATGCTCTATTACAAAGTTGGTCCAAGCCCAGAAGAGTGGTGGGGCATGGTGACTACCTCCGTAGATGGAGGAAAAACCTGGTCAGAGCCAAATCGACTACCGGAAGATATTCTCGGTCCAATAAAGAACAAACCTATCCAGTTACATGATGGTGGGATTCTCTCGCCTTCAAGCACGGAAGATAACGGCTGGCAGGTCCACCTGGAATACACCACGGATCTTGGTGAGACCTGGAAAATAATCGGGCCGCTTGAAACCTCTGGTGAAATCGGCGTAATTCAGCCGACGGTTTTGCAACATTCCAGGCAGAAATTACAGATCTTGTGCCGGAGTCAGCAGAATTACATCGCCCAGAGCTGGTCAGATGACGGTGGGATGACATGGGAGCAGATCACTCTGTCGACGCTGCCGAACCCGAATGCCGGTATAGATGCGGTGACTCTGGAAAATGGTCGTCACCTGTTGGTTTACAATCACACGACGGACGCCCGGACCCCGTTAAACCTTGCGGTGTCAGATGATGGAAGGAAATGGCAGGCGGCAACGGTACTCGAAAGTACACCAGGCGAATATTCTTACCCGGCGGTTATCCAGACTGCGGACGGACTTGTGCATATTACCTATACCTGGAAAAGGCAGCGGGTGAAGCATGTGGTGGTTAAGCCGTCTGACCTGCAATTAGAGGGGATGCCGGAGGGAAACTGGCCTGAATAAGATGAAAGTTTAACTGGTGATGAGATGCTGGACTGAATAAGGCGCCCTCAATGCTGTGGGGGCAGAAAGGGAAAACCGTGAGTTTACGCGGATTTGATATCGGTGTATTCCTGATTTACCTGGTGGGAGTAGTGGCCTTCGGTTCATACTTTGTGAAGCGCAGTCGGACTACCGAAGGTTTTATGGCTGCAAGCCGATCCCTGCCTGGTTGGGCAGTAGGGTTGTCCATCATGGGAACGTATGTGAGTAGTATTAGTTTTCTGGCTTTGCCCGGGAATGCGTTTGGTGGCAATTGGAATTCATATGTTTTTTCGCTGACCCTTCCATTTGCGGCTGTGATCGCCGTGAAGTATTTTGTCCCGTTTTTCAGGGAGACGGGTGAGATCTCAGCCTATCATCACCTGGAGGGCCGGTTTGGTCCATGGGCCAGAACGTATGCACTGGTCATGTATCTTCTGACCCAGCTTGCCCGCATAGGGACCATTATGTATCTGGTGGCTCTGGCCCTGGCTCCGTTGCTCAACTGGGACGTACGTCTCGTGATAATTGTCACCGGTATACTGGTAACGATTTATACAATCCTTGGAGGAATAGAAGCAGTAATCTGGACAGATGTCGTCCAAACGATTGTTCTGGTTGGAGGAGGGTTGCTCTGCATGGTGCTTATGCTTATTGGGATGCCGGACGGTCCCACCCAGGTCTTTGAGATAGCTGCCAGGTTTGACAAGTTCAGCCTGGGAAGTTTCAAGTTTGACTTCACGACCTCGACCTTTTGGGTTGTCTTCCTATACGGAATTGTCATAAACCTCCAAAATTTCGGGATTGACCAGAATTATGTACAGCGATATCATACTGCACGCTCTGACGTAGAAGCAGGAAAAAGCGTCTGGCTTGGTGCCCTGCTCTATGTCCCTGTGTCAGCGGTGTTCTTTTTCATCGGGACGGCACTGTTTGCTTTTTACACCAAACAACCGGAATTGTTGAACCAATCGGTCAATGCGGCTGCGAAACCCGATTCGGTCTTTCCCTATTTTATTGTCACCCAGCTGCCGGTTGGCATTACCGGCATTCTGGTGGCTGCAGTGGCAGCGGCAGCAATGAGTACGGTTGATTCTAGCCTGAACAGCTCGGCGACCTTAATTCTGAAAGATATCTACAAACGGTATTTCAGACCGGAGGCCGGGGAAAAAGAATCCATGAAGGTGCTCTACGTCGCCACCCTGGTTTGGGGGCTGTTTGGAACCGGCATCGCACTGGCAATGGTGAATGTAGAAAGTGCTTTGGATGCCTGGTGGGAGCTGGCGAGTATTTTCAGCGGTGGTATGTTAGGGCTCTTTTTGCTGGGAGTCATCTCAAAAAAAGCCAAGAATCCGGCAGCAGTCACCGGAGTTGTCATTGGTGTATTAGTGATATTCTGGATGACTATGTCAAAGAATTGGAGCGGAGCGTTAGAATTCATGAGAAGTCCGTTCCATAATTATATGGTGATTGTGATTGGTACCCTGGTCATACTGCTGGTTGGGATCCTGGTGAGTAGAATCAGACGAATTAATGAAACATGATAATCTGCAAATGAGAAAATCCGGAATCTCCCGCCAGGATACCCGGATATGGAAAATGAGAATGAAAAACCTTACCAATAACCAGCGTTAGTGTACGCGAAGATAAAAATCAGAGGGTATTCAGGCGGCAGACCAACACAGGTGAGAAGGATGTTGCAGACAAGAGTGCAATTCCGGAAATCGTTCCGGCCTCATTGACTCCACCAAACCGAATGAGTAACTAAGTGCTGGCTAGAAATAAATGAAATCCGGCCTTACCTCGAAATCAATAACATTTTGAAATATTAGGTCATTAGATGTTAACGAGAGTTACGAATTCAAAAGGGGCTTTAATATGAAGTACAGAATTGCGATCGGAACAATAGTATTTTCATTCCTGAGTGTTGGTACACTTTTCAGCCAGGAAAACGACTCTACCGAGCACTATATCTCGATAATCAAATCACATTTATATAAAGATTATAAAGGCATGTATCGAGAAGCGGAAGGGACATTGGTATATCCGTTTCTAACTCCCGGAAGCAATCAGTACGATAATGTGTTATGGGATTGGGATTCGTGGCTGAGTAATGTTGCCTTGCGGCAGATATTATCCGACGTTGGCTCCGAGAAAGATAAAAAGGAAGCCATCCCATATGAGCAGGGATGTGTACTTAATTTTTTGCATTACGGTAACTGGGATGGATATATCCCCATCGTAATCTGGGAAGACACCAATCCGGGGAAAATTAAGCCTGATAACATTTACGATGTCAACATGCATAAACCTGTGCTGGCACAACACGCTGCATTTCTTACGCGGCTGCAAGGAGGGGATGCGGAATGGCTGAGAGAGAGTTTTTATAATCTGCAGGCCTTCGTGAACAATTACATGGCCCATCACAGGCATAAACCGACCGGACTGTATTATTGGCAGACAGACGTAGCTATCGGAGTCGATAACGATCCGGCTACATTTTTCAGGCCTCCGAAAAGTTCGGGTTCTATTTACCTGAATAGCCTGATGTACAAAGAATTACAGGCTATGGTGTATCTTGCCGAAAAACTGAATCTTTCGGAAATCGGGAAAGAATTTTCGGCGGCGGCCGAAGAGCTCAAAGCGGCAGTTCAAACACACTGCTGGGATGAAAGAGACGGGTTTTACTACAGTGTTGATCTGAATCTGCGCCCCGTCACTGACTCACCCGACAGTTCACTTGGGAAAGTTTTCATTATACATGCCGGCTACCCGCGCGATTACGATTGCCTGATTCAGAGAATTGAAGTATGGTCCGGATTCCTGGCGATGTGGTCAGGCATTGCGACATCGGAACAAGCGGAACGAATGGTGAAAGAGCATTATCTCGATCCGAAAACCTTTAACTCGCCCTCCGGCGTTCGGACACTTTCTAAGATGGAAAAGATGTACAGCGTGCGGGCAAGTGCGAATCCCTCGAACTGGAGAGGGCCGATCTGGGGTATTTCAAATTATATGGTATTTAAAGGTCTGTTAGAGTATGGCTTTAAAAAGGAAGCGAGGGCGCTGGCCGAGAAAACGGTAAAACTGTTTGGAAAAGACTTTGAGGAACACGGTGCCCTCCATGAGTATTACGAGCCGGAGACCGGTGAACCGATACTCAATAAAGGATTCCAGAACTGGAATTATCTCGTGATAAATATGATCGCATGGCTGAAAGGTAATCCGGTAATTGAAGAATTCTGAATCTTAGCGGATCTCCTGGTCTTCGATGACCAATCCGGGGCGACAAGCAGGTGATGTTGACGCCAGAAATTGAAAATATTTTTTCATAAAATATTGACTTCCTCTTCAAAGGGATTTAATTTTGTGAAAATATATTTTCATTAGAACCGATGATATACCGGGAAAGGCTCAATGACTTTTAGATTTCGCCGCTGGATGTCCACCATAATAATACTTTTGCTCTCGATTGGAGTAAAGCCGTGTTTCTCACAAAAGACCATCGAACTCACGCTCGACACCGCGGTAGGAATTGCTATTTCGAATAGTTATGAGGTGCGGCAATTGCAACTGAGCATCGAACGCACCCGGAAATGGCTGGAGGCAGAACGGGCTGGGCTGCGTTCCCGGGTCTACATGAATATTACGGCGCCGGAATTTGAATCCCTCTCTGATTATAAGTGGAATTCGGATTTGCGCAAAGATGAACTCATCCGGGAGAATACCCGGCTCTGGCAGATGAACCTTGCAATTCGTCAGCCGGTGATCCTGTTTGGATATCCGACCAATGGGTATCTCTCCTTAAATAACAGAATTCGCCGGTACGCGCAACGGGACGGGCAAACGGATATTAACTACTATAACCGGTATTACCTTGCATTTGAGCAACCACTGTTCCAGCCAAACCATTTAAAGAATGAACTGGAAATGGCCGAAATTGACCTGGAACAAGAGGAATTGGATTATTTGCAGGATCTTGTAGATATAGTCGATGATCTGGCTGATGATTACTTCGACCTTCTGGAGCTTGCCTATCAGAGGCAAATACACAGTAATCAGATAAGGCTGTTGGAACAGACCCTGCAAGTCGCTGAATATCATGCAGGGTCCGACAGCACTCGGGTGATAGCGCTCAGACAAGTCCGGGTAGAACTTGCCAACGCACGGGAGCGGATCGATAATATTAAAAGTCAATGGCGAATAGAATCGTCCCAAATGAAACAAAATTTGAGACTCTCAAGACATGACTCTCTGATTATTTCCCCGGACTTGCAGATTGAAGAGAAAAAAATTGCGCTGGAGTCTGCCTTGCAGCGTGCTTTCTCCCTGCATCCGGAATTCCGGGAAAATCAGTTGGAAAAGCGGGAGGAGGAAATCGAACTGGAAAACACAAAAGGAGATAATTCGTTCCGGCTTAATTTGGAGATGACCTATGGACTGGAGAAATCCGACAGACAGTATCAGGATCTTTGGGAATCACAGGACAATAGCTATACTGTAGCACTGAACGCCTATATCCCGATCTGGGATTGGGGTGAACGGCGGGCAGAAATTCAGGCCCGGCAGCTCACCTTAAAAAAACGGGATCTCTATATTGAGGAAACCCGGGATGAGATTGAATACGATGTTCGCAACACAATTACAAATCTCCGTGAATACCAACGGCGGTCCCTGCGAATGAAAAAAAACCTGGCACTGGCACGGGAGATTGCGGAGGCAAGCATACAACAGTATCGAGAGGATGCGATCTCACTGCAGGAGCTATTTCAGAATTTCACAAGACAGAAGGAGACTGCGCAAAATTTTTTGGAGGCGTATCTCGGTTATCGAAGCGCTATGGTGTCAATTATGGAGCATACCTATTATGATTTTGATAAGGAGATTCCGCTAACGGAGAGGTTTAAGATTGATGCACTAAACAATTGAAATTCCTGACGAAGAGGTTCAATTATCCCTTGATCAAGAAAGACGGTGATAATAGCTTTATGAAAAAATAATTTCACAGAGGAGAGAGAGGCGCTTATGGCTCAAAATATTACATCGGAGCTCAGTAGAAGAGAGCGACAGATAATAGAGGCCGTGTACCAACTGGAAGAGGCAAGTGTCGCGGATGTGGTGGAAAAAATGCCTGATAATCCGGATTATCACACCATCAGAGTGTCAATGGCCAATCTTCGAGATAAGGGTTATTTAAAACACCGCCGGGAAGGCAAACGCTACATCTATACGCCGGTGATTCCTGAGGAGAAGGCGCAAAAATCGGCATTAAGGCATATGGTGGAGACCTTTTTCAAGGATTCTCCTTCCCAGGCTGTTTTGAAGTTATTAGATATTTCCTCCACGGATCTTTCGGATGAAGATATCAATGAAATACAGAACTGGATAGACAGTGCAAAATCAGAGAAGAACTGAACGGGGTAACCTGTGGATTTTCTGCCATTATTAGAGATACTCTTTGTCCGATCATCGATTCTGATCGTCCTGATCGGGCTCATCCTGTTTATTGCAGGTAATCGATTCTCCGCAAATATCCGGCAGGCTATTTTGACTTTTGCCCTGGTGGGATTACTCCTGCTCCCGATCCTTACTTTGGTAGTTCCGGAATATTCTGCTACGGATCTGTTTCCCGGAGGGGCATTCAATGACTCCCAAGAAACAACCTTAATGTATCTGAACTCGTCGGATCCATCAGATGTGACTGAATCCGGTGGACAGCATCCAGCGGCGGAGGAACCGATTGGAGGGGATATGTCTACGAATCCCGCTCCGATTACCTCTTCACCAGTTGTTGAATACGTTTCCCTCAACGAAGTCATCCTTATTATCTGGAGTGTCGGGATAGTATTGCTGCTACTCTGGTTGAGTGTGAGTATCCTGAGAATTCAACACCTCACCCAGACTGCTAAGTACTCCATGTTAAGCAATGAAATCCCCTGGATATCTGACCTGTTGGAAAATCTTAACATCAAACGGTCGGTGCGAATTGCATACAGTGACAAGGTGAGCGTTCCCATGGTTTGGGGCGTTTTCTATCCCACGTTATTGCTTCCGTTATCGGCTCGCAGCTGGGGCCGGGCGAGACTCCGGACATTGCTCCTCCATGAGTTTGCCCATATTCGTCGGTGGGACTATCTTGCCCATCTGCTGGGGAAAGTTGTAACCGGGGTGTATTGGATGAATCCCCTGGTATGGTTCGCAGTCAAGAAGATGGGCGAAGAACAGGAAAAAGCGTGTGACAACCATGTCCTTGCAGTTGGAATCCCCTCACATGAGTATGCGCAACATTTGCTGGACTTTATGAAATGGCTCCGTCGGCAAAACAGCCACAGAACAGTTCCGGCAATGACCATGGGGTTTAAAACCAAAAAAGTAAAGGAAAGAATGCAGCTCCTCCTGGATGAAAAAGCCCGGAGGAAAACCGTTTCCTTTGCATCTATGTTACTACTCACCATTCTGTCCGGATGTGCTGTCCTCCCGATTGCCGGCTTGAATATGATGAATAGTGGTATACAGTTTAACAAAGAAAACAGTTTTCATTTCATTGAAGTCGAAAATACGGAATTTCCGGAAGGGATACTAACACGACCTGATATTCACGCCTCCGGGGGACAATATATCTCTGTAAGAGATGGAATGAATAGTACGGATAGTCCACCGGGTTCGGGCAAATTCAGATACAATTTCAACATACAAAATGATGACACATATGCCATCTGGGGAA